>Ga0209236_1002513_pt1 | contig 11234 bp, 10 predicted proteins | sample GraSoi013_1_40cm_FD_185819 | JGI IMG/M metagenome (GOLD analysis project Ga0209236, IMG submission 185819) | Grasslands soil microbial communities from the Angelo Coastal Reserve, California, USA - Sample 09_27_2013_1_40cm (SPAdes) (version 2) | ecosystem: Environmental > Terrestrial > Soil >... | reverse complement strand
AAGGAAAAGGCATCACGGACTGCGCAAGAATCGTCAAGAAAAACATGGACGCCGCTGGAATCAAGACCCAGATTCTACCTGAGAAAAACGGCAACCCGATCGTCTATGGAGAGGTAAAATCGAAATCCTCCACGAAAACCCTTCTCATCTACGGACACTATGATGTCCAGCCTGTCGAGCCCTTGGAAGAATGGGACTCCGGACCCTTCGAGGCAAAATTGCAGGGAAAGAAGATTGTATCGAGAGGCGCAGCTGACAGCAAGAACAACGTGACCAGCTGTATCAAAGCCACAGAAAGCTTCCTCAAAGCGACCGGTGATGTCCCGCTTGATCTGAAATTCCTGTTCGAAGGAGAGGAAGAGATAGGCAGCCCACACCTTCCAGGATTTATCGACGAAAACGAGGAGCGACTGAAGGCGGATAGTGTCGTCTGCTACGATGGGGATTTCGACGAGACAGGCCGGCCAAAGATCAGCTTAGGAGTCAAGGGACTCCTATACGTCGAACTAAGATGCAAGAAGGCTAGGGAGGATCTTCACTCATCGTATGCCCCACTAGTTGACAATCCAGCATGGAGGCTAGTCTGGGCCTTGAACACGATGAAAAGCGCTGATGGAAAGATATTGATCAAAGGGTGGTACGACGACGTAGAACCATTCACTTCCGCCCAGTCAAGGCTCGTGGGTAAGATTCCGTTCCGGGGAGAAAACCTTCTCAAAGAATGGGGCCTCAAGAAATTCCTCAACGCAAAAACGAACCGGGAGGCTTTGAAAAAATATTTGATGGAGCCAACATGTACGATCTGCGGCTTCAAAACAGGCTACGTCGGACAAGGATCCAAAACCGTTCTTCCAGGAAGTGCGATGCTGAAGATCGACTTCCGCCTTGTATACAACCAGAACCCGAAAAAACTTCTCGGGATATTGAAGGATCATCTGCACCGGCATGGGTTCGATGATGTCCAGGTCAAGGCTCTAGGATTCCTGGAACCCTCCCGGACGAAACCATCCGCACCAATCGCGAGGGCTGCTGAGAAAGCCGCAAAGATTGCCTACGGGCGGAGCGCGGTGGTTCTGCCGAGAAACCCTGCATCAGGCCCCGATTACCTATTCACCAAACGGCTCGGCCTCGATAGTATCTGGACAGGAAGCGGGCCGCCTTCGGCCTACAGCCACGCCCACGCACCAAACGAGTATACAACGACCGACGATTTCATGGCAGGGATACGATACATCAGCGCGATCATGCAAGAGTACGCGACGACAAGCTAACGCCTGGAATGTTTTCTGGACTTTTTCTTTAAAGAATCTCTGTCGTTCCGAGACGCTTCTCCTCCGGCCTGCCTAGCGCGAGCTTCCCGTAGGATTTTCTGAGAACAAGAATTACGAGAAGATAGCATACTGTTGTTCCTAGGCCAAACCAGAAGAGATCCGCATAGACACCGGAAACATTGACACTGCTGCTGTCGAGGACCCCAATCCAACCAAGAGCGTTCAGAAACTTGCCACCGAGATGGTATGCCAGATAGAGTGAGACGAGCATGCCTGTCAGAGCGTATTGCCACCTCCAGCCTCTCCGAGACGAGGTAGACCCGACGAGGCCTAGGACTAGAACTGCGATGACACCCTGGAAGATTAGGCCTGATCGCAAAAAGTCGAGAAAGAGGCCTGTGCTTGAACCGTACTGGGTGATCAAGCTGGCCGTCGATCCTTTTGGAGTTATGCCGAGCTCTAGGGCAGTATTGACGGCGAGATATTGTGGGACGGAAGGGAGGAAATTCGCCAGTGTCGCGAGAGCGTATACTGCGAGATGCTCGCGCGCATTGATCGTCAACAGCTCCCTTAACGACAAAATGTTCTAGACGCGATGACTCTTGGTGACTTCTAAAGGCTGGCGCTCGATAGGCCGCCTGGCGCAACCCTTCCTTCTCGTCACTCTAAATCCGCGGACTTATGTATCACAGAAAAACAAAACCGTTTGGGTCTCGACTGCCCGGACATGTCGCAGTAGTCGTCGATGACCGATCTCCTGATTCTTCATCTGTTCCTCGCATTCACAGTTGGCGGTGTATGGGTCAGCTCCGCGACCGTTATCGCAGAGCGATACGGTAGCGCACTGGGAGGACTCGTAGGCGGGCTTCCCGCAATCTCGATCGTATCCTTTCTCTTCATTGGTCTCAATCAAGGTCCTCAGACTGCGTCGCAGGCAACGGTTGTCTTTCCTCTAGCCCTCAGCTTTACAATGTCCTTTCTGCTCGTCTATGCGATCGTTTCAAAGAGGGGTTTTCGGGTAGCATTTCTTGCAGCCATGCTGGTCTGGACCAGTCTCTCAGCCGTCACAGTGTTCACCAACGTGAGAAACCTGTTTCTCTCGGTTGGCGTCTTTCTTTCGGTCGCCAATCTTTACTTCTATGTATTGAAAGTGAAAATGAAACTTCCCCACATCGGAGGAGCGCAGATCATCTACTCTCTTCCTCAAGCGGCGCTCAGGGCAATCGTTGGTGGAAGCATCATTGCTTTAGCGGTTCTGTTGAGTCAGCTTGGAGGTCCTGAGGTAGGTGGTATAGCATCATCGTTCCCGGCAATCTTCAGCCTAACTCTCTTCTTCAGTTACAGAACCCGTGGAATGGCGTTGTCGCGAGCGTTAACGAAACCGTTGTTGATATCGGGTGGGCTAACCGCGTTTCCGTACAGCCTTCTCGTAGGATATCTCTACCCGACCCTGGGAGTAGGATTTGGAACAATCGTCGCAATGTCTTGCGCCGTCCCATTGGTAGTGTTGGCACATTTTCTAATCAACGTCAAGAAGATTTGAAGCAATTCGTTTCAGTGATACCCGCTGCCTTCAGCAAGGGTCCGAACCTTTGAGGGATGCACTAGTCGTCGCTTAACGTAATAAGCAACCAGAACTCTTTCGATTATCTCTTGCCCTCCCGTCTCATTGCGCTAGAAGGAATTGACCAAGCAGGGAAAAAGACCCAGACCAGACTCTTGTCGGCGAGCTTGCGCCGTGAAGGGTTCAAGGTTGGCGCTCTGAGTTTTCCGATCTACTCCACCAGTTCAGGACGACTTATCCGATCCTTCCTCGGGGGGAAAACAGACACTTCACCGCACGCATTGCATATGCTCTATTCCCTTAATCGCTGGGAAAACATGGAAATGATCAACGGCGCTCTGAAGAAGAACGATTTTGTCATCTGTAACAGGTATACTCCTTCCAACTTGGCTTACGGTGAAGCAAGGGGCTTGAGCGTCCAATGGCTCGCAGGTCTTGACGCGGGTCTCCCGGAGGCTCGCGCCATTTTCGTCCTGGACGTTCCTATTCCTAAGTCGTTTTCGAGAAAGACCAGCCGTAGGGACGTCAACGAGAGAGACCGTGCCTTCCTAGAGAAGGTGCGGAGAAACTATCGTTCGCTAGCTCACATTTTCGGATGGCATCTCGTAGACGGCACAAGGCCTCCCAACGAGGTTCACCAGCGAATACTACTGGGCCTAAGAAGCGCGTTCCTGTAGAGAACCAACTGATTCCTAAAGGCAATAAATCCCGTGTTGGAGGAGGAGAGTTATGGCCAGCAAATCACGAAAGCGCGTTCGTCCTGGCTCAATGGCCAATTTAGGGATTGGTCATATTGGTCTAAAGGTGAATGAGGTCGAAGCATCCGTAGAGTTCTACCGGAATATTCTTGGCCTCGATGGCAGAGCGAGCAAGGGGGGAGTAGCACGTATTCCTTCAGGCCAGGACATGCTCATATTGCACCAGAAGGGCCTTGGGATGTCCGGCTTCCACTTCGGTTTCCGCGTGGATTCATACTCGAAGGTTGACGAGTGGCAAGCTTGGCTTAGAGGCAGAAACATAATCATTTACGAAGACGTGACGGATGAGAAGTATCGAAGCATAAAGATTAGAGATCCGGACGGTTACGTGATAGAAATCTTCTGCGATGAAAGAACGATCGCGGAATGATATGGGTCATTCGCACGTTCGGGCCTGACTGTTCCATGGGACGGACTGAGCTCTACGCGGGTTAGTCCCTAGGTCTGCTTGAAAACTCTCCGAATTTTGTGATCTCTTCGGCCATTTCAGCCAGTCGTTTGTTTACCTTGAAATGGACAGTGTCCGCTTCATAGTTTCCATCGTTTTTCAACACCCCTGCCTTTACGCCTGTTAGAATCTCGATACCTTCATCTATCGTGCCTACAGGGTAGATATGGAACCGTCCTTGCTTGACAGCTTCCACCACTTCTTCGCTGAGCATTAGATGTTGGACGTTGCTTTTGGGTATGAGAACTCCTTCGTCACCCTTCAGGCCTTTGGCCTTGCATGTATGGTAGAATCCTTCGATCTTCTCGTTTACTCCTCCGATTGCTTGAACCTCACCTTTCTGGTTTACAGACCCGGTGACCGCGAAATTTTGTTTGATGGGAAGATCGGAGAGGGCCGAGAGGATCGCATAGAGTTCGGTGCTGGAGGCACTGTCACCGTCGACCCCGCCGTAGCTTTGTTCGAAGACCAGTCTGCACGAGACGCTCAAGGGTTTGTCACGAGCGTATTTGTCCTCTAGATAACCGGAAATTATCAAGACTCCTTTCGTGTGTGTTTGTCCGCCTAGTTTCGCTTGGCGTTCGATGTCTATGACTCCTTCTCTTCCTAGACCAATGCTCACAGTTATCCTAGAGGGCTGGCCGAAGTCGAAGTCGCCCAGGCTGATGACGGATAACCCGTTTACCTGGGCTGTTTTTGTCCCGGAGGTGTCGATGAGTATAACGCCTCTTTGGATCATCTCCTTGGTTTTCTCATCGAGGAGGTTGGAGCGGTAGATCTTCTCCTCTAACGCCTTCGCGATGTGAGTGTCCTTGATGTATTTGGACCCGTCTTGGGATGCGTAGAGGTTGGCTTCTCGAACAAGGTCAGCTATCTCAGGGAATTTCGTTGAGAGCTTGGTCTGGTCCTCCGCCAATCTTGAACCGTATTCCACGACCCTTGCTATCGCGGCTGCTTCGAGATGATTCAGTTTCTCCTTCTCGCACAGAGTATGAACAAATCGTCCGTACGTTTCCATGTTCTCGTCGTTTCTATCGATCGTATCGTCGAAGTGGGCCTTGACCTTGAAGAGCAGGCCAAAGTCCGGATCAGCGACGTAGAGCGCTTGGTATAACTGATGGTCGCCAGCCAAGACGATTTTCAGGTTCAAGGGTATCGGCTGCGGGGTGAGACTCTTCGTGCTTGCAATACCGAGTCTCTGACCCGTTTCTTCAATGGTTATGCTTCCACTCAGAAGAGCTCTCTTGAGCCCCTCATATGACAACTGGCTGGTCAGAAGCTCCCTGGCCCCAAGAATGAGGAAGCCACCGTTAGCCTTGTGAATCGATCCTCCCTTGATCAAGGTGAAGTCTGTTGAGAGAGTTCCAAACTTTGCCTCGTTCTCGATTCTGCCAAGAAGGTTCGTCACCGTCGGGTTGTCTTCCGCGATCACCGGTGCCCCTTTGAGTTCGGAATTATCGACGATTACGTTAACTTGATATCTTCTGTATAGAAGGTCAGGCAAGCCACTCTCTGCAAGACTGGGTGGCGAGTCAGCATCTTTCTTCTGCTGTTCCGTCCCAGTCTGGGTGAACAGTTCTGTGTTTTCTAAAATGTCGTCTCTCAGATCGTCGAGATACTGTATCACGTCTGGCTGGTCCTGATAGCGAGAGGTTAGCGTGCTGATTAGGCCACCCATCGCATAGTGGACAGTGTCGTCTCTGAGTTTCTTCAGCTCGTCCAATGTTTTCGCTTCGAGTTCGTTGACTTGTTTCCCTGCCTTGTCTAGCGCGTTTCTTACTGTCTCTCTGCTCTGTTCGAACTTCTTCTTCACACTCGGGGGTAAAGCGTCAAACTCCTCTTGACTGACGGGCTTTCCCGCACGCATTGGGACTATTCCGATGCCCAGCTGGTTCATTCGAACAGCGTAGCTGGACTGCTTTGCAATATCGTTAAGCCCGTTGAGAATCCGGTCTCTCTCCTCGACCGATTTCTTGGTTATGCTGTTTGTTCGGGCCGCGAACTCTTCGCTCTGAAGAGCTGCGGGAACGGCTCTCTTGACTTGGTCTATGAGGTTCTTCAGATCTTTCTGGAAGATCTTAGCCTTGCCTGCGGGGAGTTTGAGGGCTTTCGGCTCGTAAGGATTCTGGAAATTGTTAACGTAACACCAGTCTGGTGGAGTAGGTTTGGTTTTGGCGATTTTTTCTAGGTAACTTCTAGTCGCTGGCCGCTTACCGGTTACCGGAGGACCAGCGGCAAAGACATTGAACCCTTTCCCCTTCATCTCCATGCCGAAAGTCAGGGCTTTGAGGGCGCGATCCTGTCCAACGATTCCTTCGAGAGGAGCAAGCTCTTCGCTGGTCTTACATTCGACCTTTCCAGGTGGACATTCCAACCGCAGTTTTTCCGGAGGAAGTTCACTGATTGTCAATGAGGGTGTCCGAATTGTGTGGATGAGGGCGGTATGTAAGGAGAGCTTGCCCACCGCGTGGTGCTACGCCGCCGTGAATTTTAGCCGTAACTAGACAGGTGGTGGAGGTGTTGCGTATAGCATCGGACGATCTCGTGACCTTCGCATCATCAACAAAGCCGTCGCAACCCCTCCCACAACAATCGCGGCCCAGATAGGGATGAAGTACCAGTAGCGTTGCAAGATAACCAACCAGGGGGATTGCGGGCATTCAAATCCTGAGGTGGATCGTCCCGTGATGAATTGGTTTGCGTTCGAGGACTCGAACGCTCCGTTTGAAGTGAAGTTCACCATCTGTCGAGAGGTAGCATAGTTCGCGAGAGAATACTGGAAGAATTCCGTGTATTGGTTATACGGGACGTGAAATTCATCAACCCACATCCATGCTGATGACAAGCCGAAGCCCGCCTCAGAGTAAGTCGCTTGTTTTTCGTCGCCATAATAGGGGCCGCTGTGGTACTGCTCAGTCATGAGTCCCGTGAAGAATCCGTGGTTGTTCGTAGGATAGTTGCTAGTCGGCACGAAATCTCCAGCTCCAAAGGCATCGTAGCTGGTTTGACTCGAGGTATCAGTGGTCCAGTCATGGACATACATAGTAACATTGCTGCTCGAAAATCCCATTCTCAATTGCACAGAATCGCCCGGATTAACCGACATGGCGGTGAGCATAGGTCCCTTTCCGCCTATGCGCAAGCTCGATCCGTTGGAAGAGAACACTTCATAGATCGCATCGAATCCTGGAAGTGTCGGGACGACGGAGGCGTTTGTGACAATTGGCCACCTCCAAGAGAGTCCAACCTGGTACCAGTAGCCTGCATCAGATAATCCATTGAGGAGGTACCCTATTCCTATTCCGTCTGTTCCGCACTGCTCCACTGCGGTCACATTGAAGGACAATTCGTAGAAGACTTGGGTAAACGACAGGGCGAGTTGCTCATCGTAGAGCGCTTGTCCTGAAGAACCGCTGGGAGCGATAATCCACCCAGGGCTCCGAAAGATGCTAGCACAGAGCAACAGAAAAAGCAACTGGAATACTCGCAAACGGGGTCCACTGGGCCAGAACTGATTTCTCCTCTAGCCCCCGACCGTAAGATCGCAACCTGGGCTTATTTAACCGGAGCTGATCGAACTCTCCACTTTCTAACTTATACGACCGGAATCGGCGTGTCACCTCGGAAAGGGGCTTGAGCGACATCTTGGCGAGGCTTCCACCGAGCTTCGACAAACGCGTCAAGTACGGCCAGGATCCTCATCAGTTTGCCGAGCTGCGCTTCCCCGTTGGGCGGGGACCATTCCCCTTCTTGTTCGTGATCCACGGCGGTTTCTGGCAGTCCGCATATGACTTATCGCACATTGGCCTCCTCTGCGCCGCCTTCACTAGCAAGGGAATCATTACCTGCAACCTCGAATATCGACGACTCGGAGATCCTGGTGGTGGCTGGCCTGGAACCTTTCAGGATGTTAGCTTCGCGACCGATCATACCCTGGAAATAATCTCTTCAGACCCACGCGTCGACTTGGAGCGAACAGCCGTCATAGGCCACTCTGCTGGAGGGCACCTTGCACTATGGCTTGGAGGCAGGCACCGAATACATGATGTGTCACTGCTACACGGCGCTCCGAAATACCGCCTCGGCAGTGCAGTTTCACTGGCCGGCGTGTGCGACCTACGGGCAGCTTGGGAGCAGCAGCTTGGAAACGGCGTTGTTGCAAGGCTCATGGGCGGAACGCCCGACCAGTATCCAGAGCGATACGACGCTGGCAGCCCCATCGAACTCCTCCCCACACGGACAAGACAAGTCCTAGTCCACGGGACAGCCGATGACATCGTCCCGGTGTCTCAGTCCGAAAAGTTCGTCGAGAGAGCTAAACAATTGGGCGAACAGCCTACCCTGGTCAAACTTGACGGCATCGGCCATTTCGAGTTAATTGACCCAGAATCAGACGCATGGTCCAGCGTCGTTAGAGTTGTTCTGCCTATACTTGGCCTGAAGTAGACGCGCTAAGGTGTCCGGAAGAAAGTTGTTTTTGGTGCCGAGGGCGGAGCTTTGAGAAAAGCCTGTGGTTCCACCGAGTGGCATGGGGTGTCCGGGCTTTAGTGTTTCCTCTACAAGCTTTCCACTCAAGGGGTCCGCTCTAGAAGCGACGAGGCGCGGCTTTCAAAATGGAAAGACCCAATACTCTGAACCAATACGTTCCAACCAATGGTTCTCTCCACCTCAGAACAGTTTTCTTTCCGGGAAGGATGGTGGAAGAACGGAAGCATCCGTCTCCACTACGTCGAGAGCGGCTGGGACTCGTCCTCCAACCTCACGCCTGTAGTCTACGCGCATACCGGTTTTGGCACAGCGGAGGTCTTCATCCCGGAAATGAAGGCGCTCTCACCTAGGAGGTGCGTTTCATGCAGCCTGAGAGGACGTGGTGATAGCGACGCTCCCGAGGCGGGCTACACTTTCGACGAGAACGTCTCTGACCTCGACGTGGTCGTCAACCATCTAACCCTCGATAGGATTTGCGTTATGGGCTGGTCTCTTGGAGTAACCTACTCAATAGCATACGCCGCTCAGCATCCAGAACTTGTCTCAGGACTGGTTCTCCTAGACTATCCCGCTCGGCATCCCAAGTTCTCAGCCGGATGGGCAGAGAGATGGTCATCCGAGCCATCAATAAAAGATAACCCCGACCGGATGAGAGGAATGCGGGGGCTGGAACGAGAGTCTGCAGAGGTACTCCTCTGGGACAGGCTGGACGCGATAAAATCTCCAATTCTTCTAATAGGCGGCGGTGCCGAGGGAGCCCTGCTCAAACAAGAACACGTCGAAAAGTACAGACAACACTGCCGAAACTTGGAGGTCGCCATATTTCCTGACTCTGGGCACATGGTCTGGCAGCCCGACTACGACAGGTTCATCAGCAGAGTAAACAAGTTCCTCGATTACATAGACGACCAGCGTGGTCGATAAATTCCTGGAGCGTAGCCACAGCCGAGACCCTTAGCGAGGATTGGTGCCGAGGGCAGAACTATGACTCTGGGTTAATATCTCCTGCTCGGAGTGGCCTCCTGTAAATTCCCTCAACGACTTTCTCCGAGGACAACCCAAATGGCAATTCATGCAAGTGCCCTTGGAATGCTGCTCGACCGATGGTTCCATCATTAGACTTTGCGTGACGGGTACATGAAGCACCTACGTCACTTCGCGATAAAAGGCGGAAGGTTCCCAGGAAGCGGAGTTCGGCCTCATAGTTCAACTGACGATGTCAGAGCGGACAGGTTCACCTCTCCTTGACCTTACTCTTCCCTAATGCCAGGAAAACATCCGTAGATGTCACTCGTCTGGATGGTGGATGAGATGAGATCCAACCATTCAATCGCTCGAGGCTTCCTTGGGCAACAATGGTGTTGATAGCAAGCCGTCCTTCACCTGTGAGACCGTACTTATTTCCTTGAACTGATAGCCATCCTCTCTTCCTGAGACACAGGAACGCCGAAGCAACATCGTCCGTATCTTTGGGTTCCTCTACCAGGAAGTTACGGTCGGCAAGATAGAGTATCTTCGGACGCCGATACTCTCCGATTCTGTTCCACCTTGCATTCCACAACTTCCATACGACCTGAAACGCCACGAAGGTTTTCCCCGTGCCTGTAGCCATTGTGACCAAAATTCGTTTCTTGCCAGAAAGAACACCTTAACGATCCTATTGATCGCAATTTCTTGGTAGTATCTGGGTGATTTACCTGGGACTCGATACCCTGGGGCAAGGATTCTCTGAGCGATTATCTCGTCTCTTATCCCTTCGGCCTCACGGATCTGCATCCAAAGTTGATCAGGCGACGGAAAAGTTTCAATCTCTCGTTCCTTGCCAGTCAGGAAGTTGTACTCGATTATTGACTTACCGTTCGTAGCATATGCAAATCCTAGTCCGAGAGTTTGCGCGTACTCTTTGGCTTGTTGAAGACCATCAGCCGCTTGTCGGTACGCAGACTTGGCCTCGATAACAGCAATCATGTAGTCCCGTCGGTATCGGAGAATGTAGTCTGCGCGTTTCTGTTCTCTCCGCTTGCACTTGTTCTCTAGGACGATTATCCTGCCGTCGGTGAACGTCTTTTGTTCACTGATTTGGTCGTCGGTCCATGTTGCCTCGTAGAGTTTGGGGAGTACGTACTTCCTGCATGTATCTGCCTCAGTGATTGGCATTTATTCAACGCCTAGCGGGCGGCGTAATGACTCACTGTTGACTGCAGGGAATCCATAGCGCGTCGCCCTATCTTCAATTATGTCATTTGGACCGATGGCATGAATCTCTCCGCGGGTGCCAAAAAGCGCAACCTGTGGAAGCATGTCATGCTCCGAAAGGCACTGATCCACAAAGCGTGCCACTTCCATTCCGTACTCGTTGCCGATGTAAGCTACGAACACGGTGTAAGGGGGCAAGGTCGAGATGTCCAGCCAAGTCGGGAACTTACATGCTCTTCCTTTTTCTCATTCGAATAGCGTTTTCTATCAGCGACAACAAATGTCCCTCATTCTCGTCGTGAGTGACCTGAAGAATAGTCCGGCCCATATATTCGGTAGCACCTTCGAGGCCGTAACCTTTCCCCACCTGGTTTCTTACCCTCCAGATTTTCACAGGCCATGCGCCGCCATCCACGGTAACTTCGCTTAAGCGATACATTCTCCGCTTAGCATCAACTAGCCGGTGGCATGCGGCACAGCGAATATTTCTTTTAGTTCCCTCGTTGACA
>Ga0209236_1002510_pt1 | contig 11243 bp, 10 predicted proteins | sample GraSoi013_1_40cm_FD_185819 | JGI IMG/M metagenome (GOLD analysis project Ga0209236, IMG submission 185819) | Grasslands soil microbial communities from the Angelo Coastal Reserve, California, USA - Sample 09_27_2013_1_40cm (SPAdes) (version 2) | ecosystem: Environmental > Terrestrial > Soil >... | reverse complement strand
CGACCGCAATCCGCAAACTTTCGTTCCCAATATATTCTGGGCCAAGCCCGGCGACTATCGCAAAGCCACGCAGCGCCTCTACCATGCACCGGGGCAGGCCAGCTTCATCGAGCTGCCGATCGTCTCCGCGCCCTGAGGTATGGCGGTGCGGAGTCGAACCAGTTCCATTGCGGGTAGTCGTACACTTTGGAGGCCGCCACCATGCCCACCGCCCCCGCCATCGCAAAACAGCTCCTCGGCATCGCCCCGTACTTCCTGGTGCGCGATGTGGTGAAGGCCGCCGAGTATTACCGAGACGCGCTGGGCTTCAGCTACCTGCAGTTCTGGGGCGTGCCGCCATCCTTCTGCATGCCGCGCCGCGACGGGCTGATCATCATGCTCAGCCAGACGCAGGACGCGTCGATCATCCGCCCCAATGCCAAGGCTCGACGCGATGAATCGTGGGACGCCTATGTGTGGGTGAAGGACGCCGACGCGTTGTACGCCGAGGTCAAGCCGCGCGGCGCGATCATCGCCTATGATCCGGTGCTCCAGGAGGAGTACGGCAACCGCGAGTTCGGGGTGCGAGACCTTGACGGGTATCTGCTTGCGTTCGGCTCTGACGCGCAGTAATCGCCGTGCCGGTCTGGAAAATTCCAGATTCAAAATATACCACTACCCCATTGCGCCATTGCGTGACTCTTTCCCTACGTCCCTGCTATTCTCTAGCCTTTCATTTCGCTCTCGGGGTGAACTCATGCGCAACACTTTGTCTATGATTGTCTTCCTTGCCTTTGCTGCCATTTGCCCAGCGCAGCAAACTCCGCCCGCTTCCCACTTCGATGGCAACTCTTGGTGGTCGCATGTCAAGTTTCTCGCCGACGATTCCCTGGAAGGCCGCGACACCGGAAGCGAAGGTCTGCGCAAAGCGCAGGCTTACGCCGTCGAGCAGCTACAGAGAGCCGGCCTCGAGCCTGCCGGCGCGAACGGCTTCTATCAGCCCATCCGCTTCAATCAATATGAGGTCGATGAAGCCAAATCCTCTCTCACTCTCGTCACCAACGGCCAAGCGAAAACTCTCTCCTTCGCCGACGATGCATTTATCGGCTCCCGCTCCACCCGCAATTCCATTGCTGTCTCCGCGCCTCTGGTTTTCATCGGCTACGGCCTCGAGATCCCCGAGAAAAATCTCAATGAACTCGCGGGTCTCGACCTGAAGGGGAAAATCGTTGTCTACCTCGCGGGTTCGCCATCGGACATTCCCACGGCCCTCGCTTCGCACTATCAAACCGCCGGCGAACGCTGGAAGTCGTTGCATGCCGCCGGCGCCATCGGCACCATTACCATTTTTAATCCCGCGTCCATGGACATTCCGTGGTCACGCATTTCCGTCAATCGCAATCATCCTTCCATGGACCTCGCCGATGCCGAGTTCAATGAAACTCCTGGTCAGCAACTCGGCGTTGCCTTTAACCCCGCATCGGCCGAACAACTTTTCGCGGGTTCCGGCCATACATTCGCGGAAATCGCCGCCCTGGGCAAAGACCGCAAGCCACTTCCGCATTTTCCTTTGACCGTTTCGCTCAACGCCAAAGCCGAGATTCTCACCAAGTCGATCGAATCCGCCAACATCGTCGCTAAACTCACCGGCGCTGATCCCGCCCTAAAGAACGAATTCGTTGTCCTCTCGGCGCACATCGACCATGTTGGCATCGGCGCGCCCATCAACGGCGATCGCATTTACAACGGGGCGATGGACAATGGCTCCGGGAGCGCGCTGGTCATGGACATCGCCACGAGCCTCAAAGCGCATCCCGAAAAGATTCAACGTTCGATTCTCTTTCTGCTCGTCACCGCCGAAGAAAAAGGTCTTCTCGGCTCCAAATATTTCGCGGCACATCCTACGGTTGCGGCGAAGTCCATCGTCGCCGACGTTAACGTGGACATGTTTCTTCCCATCGTCCCGCTGAAGATTCTCAAAATCGGCGGCCTCGAAGAATCCGACCTGGGGACGCGAGCCGCGGCCATCGCGCAGTCCATGGGTATCAAACCCATCGCCGATCCCGAGCCGCTTCGCAACACGTTTATCCGCAGCGATCAATACAACTTTATCAGGCACGGAGTTCCTGCGGTCAAATGCGACGTCGGTTTCGAACTCGGCTCGCCCGAGCAGAAAATTTTCAAGGACTGGCTCACCAACCGTTACCACGCGCCCAGCGACGACGTGGACCAGCCCGTCGATTTGCAATCCGCGGCAAGCTACGAGGAGTTCACGCGCCGGCTGCTCCTTGATACCGCCAACACGCCCGCGCGGCCCCGCTGGAAGACCGACTCCTTCTTCCGGCGCTACGCCGCTGATTAGGTTCCGACTCTTATTTTGTAGGTGGGGGAAGCGATCGGAAGCAAAGGAGGAAATGATGAATCCCATAGCGAAATTATGGACTGCCGCAATTTCATTCGCGCTGGTGCTGAGTGTTCCGGTGTGGGCGGCGCTGCAAGAAAAAACGGCAGAGAAGACGGCCGTTGCGCCGACGGCGAAACCAGGCGTGGCGAAGATGGAGCGGCTGAGATTTTACGTGGGCGAATGGGACTACACCGAGACATATCCGAACGGAGGAAAGAACACCGGCGTGTATACCAGCAAGCTGGGACCGGGCGGGAATTCGCTGATCAACACTTTTCACTCGCAAGGACCCGTCGGCGATTTCGAAGGATTGCTGGCGATGACGTGGGACCCGAAGGAAAAAGCATACAAAGCGTACGTGTTCGGGAACGATTTTCCAGGAGCCCTTGTAGAGACCGGGCAGTTTGAGGGCGACGCCCTGGTTTATCGCTCCGAAATCGCCGCCCAGGGCGCAACGATGAAATTGCGAAACGTCACGCGGCTCACCGGCCCCGCAACGCTAGGGAGCGAACAGTTCATAGCCATGAAAGACGCGCCGGAAAAGTTGCTCGTGCGCGTGGAGGCGAAAAAGCGCTAGCTCACTCCTTCTCTCCTGGTCCTGAGAGGTTCCTGTTTAACGGTTAGCAGAAGATATCGAGCTTTGTTGGGTGCGGTGTTTCGCAGCTTCAAAATGGTGGCGGCTGGAACCCAAAAGCGGTCGCCAGGCTGAAGTTTGATTGCTGGCTTTCCGGGATCATCCTGTAGTTCGGAAGAATCTAAGGACACATAAAGACAGCCTGATTGGATACGTTGGATAAACCTCGCTTTTGGTTGGAGCGTGACGGAGTTCACGCGCAATTCCTCTGTTTCTAACAAGGGTTCATCAATGTAACCGCGGGGGCCAGTGTCTGTCTTGGAGCATTGACCGAGATCTCCTTCAATAATCTTTCGACAAAGGTTGTGCACGCCGCCTTGTGGATGAAGCAATTCGATGGTGACGTTGTCGAAGGAGGTGCCAGCGTCAGTGCGGGCAATGTGGGCGAAGTGGCCCGGGGAGTAGCCGAGTTGGCCGTCGACCATGACGATGCGGGCTTCGGGTTTGCCTTGGACGGCGTTGATGACGTCGGCGGGACCGAGGCTGACGTAAAGATAGGGCACGTCGTGCTGGTGGAGAAGCGTGGCGTCGTGGGCGGGGACACTGACGCGGAAGACGCGGACGTACTCATTTTCGAGGACGAGACGATGATGCGGCTCCTTGGGGATGGGAACGGCGGTGGGGGCTTGAGCGTTCAAAGCGAGTGTAAGCACAAGTAGACCAGCGATAAAGCCAGTAAAAGCGAAGAGAGATTTCTCCCTGCGCAGGCCGACCTTCCGCGGGAGCGGAAGGGAAGAAAATGCGTTGGCCTGCTTCTCTCGAAATGACGGGTTGCGGATCGGATTGGGGGGATGCGCGTCAGTCAGATTGCCGGTCATGAGAGGCGCTCGAAGATGCCGGCCGCGCCCATGCCGCCGCCGATGCACATGGTGACCATACCGTAGCGCGCGTTGCGGCGTTGCAATTCGCGGATGATGGTGGCGGTGAGTTTTGCGCCGGTGCAGCCGAGAGGATGGCCCAGGGCGATGGCGCCGCCGTTGGGATTGACGCGCGAAGCATCGAGACCGGCTTGCTGGATGACGGCCAGGGATTGCGCGGCGAAGGCTTCGTTGAGTTCGATGACAGCGATGTCGTTCATGGAGAGACCCGCGAGCTTCAGCGCTTTCGGGATGGCTTGCACCGGGCCGATGCCGAACTCTTCTGGCAAGACGCCGGCGGTAGCGTAGGCGACGAAGCGCGCGAGGGGTTTCAATCCGAGCGACTTGGCACGGACGTCACTCATAATGACGGCGGCGGCTGCGCCATCGCTCATCGGAGAGCTGTTGCCAGCGGTGACTGTTCCTTTGGCGTGAAAGGCGGGTTTGAGCTTGGCGAGGACTTCGAGCGAAGTGTCGGCGCGGGGGAGTTCGTCGGTTGCGAATGTGAAAGCCTGAGTCGTCGGTTTGACCGACCCACCCTTTGGTTTGGACGAGGCTCCGTTGCCGTTTGGCACCGAGGTGATCTTCACTTCGACGGGAATCGTTTCGTCCTTGAAATTGCCGGCAGCGATGGCGGCGAGAGCTTTCTTGTGGGAAGCGGCTGAGAACTGGTCGGCTTGCTCGCGGGTGATGCCGAATTTGCGCGCGATGTTTTCCGTGCCGAGGCCCATGTTGATGTAGGCGTCGGGATAATTGTCGACGAGCCATGGATTGGGAGAAATTTTGTTGCCGCCCATGGGCACCATGGACATGGATTCGGTGCCGCCGGCGACGATGACTTCGGCGGAGCCGGAGCGGATGCGTTCGGCGGCAAGGGCGATGGCCTGCAAGCCGGAAGAGCAGAAGCGGTTGATGGTCATGGCGCTCGTTTCGACTGGAAGTCCGGCGCGGAGCGCGGCGATGCGCGCGACGTTCATGCCTTGCTCGCCTTCGGGCATGGCGCAGCCGAGGATTACGTCGTCAATTTCCTTGGCGTTGAGGCCGGGAACACGGGCGAGGGCTTCCTTGATGGCGAGCGCGGCGAGATCGTCGGGGCGCGTGGCGCGGAGCGAGCCTTTATAGGCGCGGCCGACGGGAGTTCGGATGGCGGAGACGATGACGGCTTCGGGCATGGCGGGACCTCGGAAGACGAAAAGCCTCAGGCCTAAAGGCCCGAGCTACAGGTTCATTGTTGGGCGAGCGTAGGGAAAAAGCAACTCTGGGTGATGGTGATTCGTGACTGATGATTTGCGTGAGCTGCGGACTCCTGCAATCTCTCAATTTAGCTACTGAGGGGGATGGGCGCGCAAGGAGCGGGCGATTAGGCCGAGTCCGCCGACGAGGAGGACCAGCATGACGAGAGTGTTGAACAGGCTGGTGGGGCGAAAATAGATGTGCATGTTGGCGAGCACGCCCGCGAAGATGAACAGTGCGCCGACGACGGTAAGAATCCATCCGGCCGTGCTGCGGCCGTTCCAGAAGAGCAAGCCCACGCCGAAAAGCATCGGTAAAAGTGTGATGCCGAAAGTGTTGGCGCCGAAAAAGCTCCAAAAGGAACCAACAACGCTGACTTGATTGGCGAGGAAGTAGCCTCCTAGGCAAGCCATGATGACGCCGAGGAGGAAATGGCCGAGGCCGCCGGGAGTGCCACCGACGTCGCTGAAAGAGCGGTTTTCCATGGGTCGAGCATAGCAGAGAGTCGGCGGGGGATTCGGCAAGATCCTGTGTTTGGGGCGAAACGGGCAATTGGCAAGAAGCCGCCGCGAAACTTCTGGCGACCGAAAAATTATAACGCGCTATTCGGCGCGAAGGGCTTCGACGGGGTCGACGGTGGCGGCGCGTCGAGATGGCAGATAGCTGGCCAGGAACGCGGTAGCGATTAGACCGACGGATACGGCGACGTAGGTTAGCGGGTCAGTGGGGTTGACCTTGAAAAGCAGCGTGGACATGAGCCGCATGACGATGATGGCGATGACAACTCCGCAAGCGACACCGATGCCGGTGAGGAACAGGCCGTGGCGAACGAACATGCCGGTGAGAGTGGGCTGTTGCGCGCCGAGAGCCATGCGAACTCCGATTTCGCGCGTGCGCTGGGAGACGGAATAGGCGATGACCCCGTAAATGCCGACAACGCCGAGCAACAGAGCCATGCAACCTGCAACGCCCAGCATGATGAGCGTGAAGGAAGTACGGGCCATCGAACGCTTGTAGAAAAAGTCCAACGGGTGAACGTCGGCGAGGGGAAGATTGGGATTCAGGGACCAGACAGCTTGCCGGATTTCATTCAGAAAACTTTGCGAGCCAGTGCGAGAGCTACGAAGGACGTAGGTGACGTCGCGCATGGACATGGAATCATCGCTCTCAAAGTGATCCATCAGGAGGGGCCAATAGACGGAAGTGGTGGCCGGTTTGCTGACGCCTTCATCATAAACATTGCCGACGACGCCGATGATTTCCCGCCAGTCGTCCTTGGTGCCGACACGGATGCGCTTGCCGAGCGCTGCCGAGGGGTCGTGCCAATACTCGCGAGCCAAATTTTCAGAGACCATGACGACGGGGATTTTCTTGTAGGTGTCGTTCCAGGTGATTTTACGGCCGGCTACGAGCGGCGTGCCGACAGTGTCCAGGTATTCGGGCGAAATGAATCGGAAGGTGCGGAGCGGAGGAAGTTCACCCTCGGCATAGGTGTGGTTCTCAATGAAGATGGGATCGTGCCAGCCTCCGTTGGTCATGGGAAGCACGGAGATGACTCCGAGGGACCCGACGCCCGGAATCGCTGCGAGCCTGCGCAAGATCTCCTCTTGCGTTCGGACGACCTGCTCATTCTCTTTCACCATTCCGCCAGGAATCGAGACGCGGAAGGTTTGCAAAGTGGCAGGCCCGACGAATCCTGGATTGACGTTGGTGAGGGCCCGGAAAGTCCGAATCATTAGGCCAGAGCAGATCAGCAGGACAAGGGCGAGCGCGACTTGCACGACCACGAGGACGCTGCGAGCGCGATGTTGCTCCTTGCTTTGGCTAAGGGCGCGACCCCCTTCGCGGATGCCGGTGCTAAGGCGCACTCCGGCGTACTTAAGGATCGGAATGGAACCGAACAGAATGCTGGCAAAAAGGGAAATCAGAAGTGTGAAGAGCAGGACGCGGCCATCAATGCCAATTTCACGAACCCGTGGAAGTCCCGCGGGAGCGATGGCCGCAAGGACGCGCAACGCGGCGTAAGCGAGGCCCAAGCCGACCGCGCTGCCGAGCAATCCTAGAATGACGCTCTCGAGCAGGAGATCGGCGGCGATTCGTGCGCGGCTGGCGCCCAAGGCGGCACGCACGGCCAACTCCTGACGGCGGCCTTCTACCCGGACGAGCAACAAATTGGCGACATTGGCGCAGGCAATCAGAAGGACCATGCCGATCGAACCCATAAGAACCCAGAGGACGCTGCCGACATCACCGACGACGTCGCGCTTAAGAGGACGGACGTTAGGGCCGATGCGCGCGTCCTCGAAGAGCTTGAGGCTGAAACCTGGTGGAGCGGGAAAAGAACTCATGACAATCGGCAGCATACGGGCAACATCGACGTTGACCTGATCGACGGTGACGCTTGGCTTGAGCCTGGCGAGACCCTCATAGCTGAAGTTGCCGAGATGGGTTTTGTTACGGTCAAACTGGAACGGGATGATTACGCCGGGATCTTCCCAGTCCAAGAAATGAAATCGCTGAGGCAGGACGCCGATGACTTGCCGGGACTTGCCGTCCACGATGATATTGCGGCCCACGACGGAAGCATCGCCGCCAAATTTGCGGTGCCAATAGCCGTAAGTGAGCATGGCGGTTTCGGGAGCGCCCGGCGAATCATCCTGTTTGGTGAAGCTGCGGCCCAGGATGGGAAGAGTGCCGAGGAGCGGGAGAGTGCCGTCCGTGACTCGCAAGGCATGAACTTGTTCGGGCTCGGCCACGCCGGTCACGCTCACGGAGTCGCCCCCGTAAAGACCGAGATCCTGGAGGGTGCTATTTTGGTCGCGGAAGATGAAGTAGTCGGAAGGGGACAGCTCGGCGTCCCTTAGGTTGACGCCGGGCGCGGTAAGCCAAACTCCAACGAGTTCATCGGGTTTGGGATAGGGCAAAGGCTTAATGAGAACGCCTTCGAGGACGCTGAAGACGACGGTGTTGCCACCGATACCGGCAGCCAAGGTAATCAGCGTCACCGCAGTAAACATCGGCGCGCGGCCAAGCCGCCGAAAGACTTGTTTGAGCTGTTGGTTAATCGCCCCCATGGTCGAACCTCCCCGGTGGCTCGCGGAGTTGCACAAGACCGACACTTTGGACGAACTGAACTAAAGATACGTTAGGGGGCCGGAGAAGTTCCCGAGAAAACGGGCCGGCTGGGGGCTATTTGTCCTTGATGAGTGCACCTTTGCGCGGAATGAAGATGGTGCCGGAAGCCTCGACGCTGAACTTTTTTGAGTAGTTGCCCTGGTTAATAGCGATGCTGACGCGATCGCGAGAATCAATGAACAGAAGAACGTCGCCCACAGGCACGTCCATGAAAGTTTTCACGTAAGGCAGAATCACCGGTTTTTTGTTGATCTCGATCCGGAGTTTTTCGCCGAGGCTGTAGCCGAGCTTCTTGAATTCGTCGCCGGGAATATCGGTGACCAAGGAGCCGAAGGGATCGTCGAGGGCGATGATGTCGCCGGCGATACCCTTGTCGGTGGTAGTGGAAGTTTTGGGAGTAAGGCGGACGAGTTGAGGGACAACGGGGCCGACGAGATTGAAATCCCATCCTGCGGCGAGGTGCGCGCCTGCGGGAGAAAAGATGTCGCGGCCATGGAACGTGGAGGAAATGGGCGCCTGAATCGTCCAGTTTGGATTGGTGATTTCGCGGGCGGAGTCCAGGCCATCACGGTCGATCACGGGGGTGATCAGGCCATTGTCCGGGAGAACAAAATACTGGCCCTTTTTTGATTTGACGATGATGGCTTTGCGCGAGGTGCCGACTCCAGGGTCGACGACGGCTACAAAAACAGTTCCCACGGGATAGTAAGGAGAGACGGCAGCAAGGAATCGCGCGCCTTCTTCTATCGAATATGGCGTGACCTGATGGGTGATGTCCATGATGCGGGCATCGGGGGCGATGGTAAGCATGACGGACTTGCAGATGGCCACGGCATCGTTGGCGGTGCCGAAATCGGTCATGAAGACAATCGCGGACCGCGCACCGGATTTACTGTCGGAGTACGAATCGCCCGGTGCGGGAGACTTCGAGCAGGCGGAGCCAAGCAGAGCGAGCAAGAGCAGCGGTAGAACAAACAAACGAATGCGAGAGATCATCAACGCTCCGTTGCGGCTAAGTATTTTACTTGCGAGCCAGTGTAAGGCGCGCGGTTGACATTCGGCAAGGCGCGGTCTAAAAGGGGCGTGACAGGGGAAGGTTTTCGCGCGGGGAGAAATAGGAGGGGGCAATCCTATGATTTATTCGATTGTTGTTGGGCTGATCGCGGGGTGGCTCGCCGGCCAAGTGATGAAGGGCGGAGGCTATGGTGTGTTGGTGGACATCATCCTAGGGATTCTCGGCGGGATTGTTGGCGGCTTTGTGTTTGGGTTGCTGGGACTCCACGCGGACAGATTAATCGGTTCGATTATCGTGTCGTTTGTCGGCGCGGTGATTCTGGTTTGGATCGCGCGGAAGTTGAAAAAGGCGTAGGGGTGTTCTTGTTAAACAGAAAGCCGCCACTGGCGCGCAACTTTGAGATTCTCCGGCGGCCGGTACACTGCTATTTCAAGAACGCGCGTCCTCCTACGAGGCAGCGGGGCCGGGTGTGCGCAAGGCGCGAAGAGCGGCGTAGCCAAGCAGCACAATGGCGAGGCCGAGAGCGATCCAAAGTAAATTCGGATGACGTTCGGTGAAGGGGCGAGGATCCGCGTAATTGCCTGTCAGCTCCTCCGCGCCGAGTTGTGCCTCGACGATGGCCTTTTTCCCGGAGCGACCAAAGACACGACCGAAATCGTATTGAGTCTGAGCGGCCTTCTGGTTTCCGTAAAGGAGACGATAGCTGTGACCGGGTTCAACGGGAAAAGCTAGCTGACGTAGGAGGCCTCTAAGCTCAATATGCGTGCTCGCAAGGGGTTGATCGTTGGTGTTAACGATCTCGATTCGCCAGAACCGTGCGAATATCTCCGGTACAGCGATTCGCAGAGATTCCCTGAGCTTTTCGCCTTCTTGAAAACGGTATATCTGACCGCCACAGCTATAATTCCAATCTTTGTTGTCTTCGCTAGTACTAATGCGCACTGCGCGGTAAAACTCCGGTTGCGCCGTCTCGAAATCAATTTCACTTACGGGGAGGTTGCTCGTGCTTAGATCGGCGAACCATCGACTTTCCGTGGGATCGGCGGAAGTATCTGGCACGAGGACGCCTGGAATAGAGGAGCGCTCAGGTTTGTATCTTGAATCTTGCGAAAGGACTTCGACATTCTCGACGGGAACCTGATGCTCAGGACTGAAAATGCGCACGCGAAGGAAGCGTTGATTGGAATATCCTTCAAATTGAACAGTCTGGTTGCCCTCCAAGTGGTGTTTGCGGAATCGTGAGATGGGCGAGCGAGCGTCGATAACGCGCCATTCGTGTGCGTCATCGCTGACCGCCGTCTCCACCCAGTACATGAAGTCGCCCTCCGAAGTGGAGATTCGATAGGTGTTGAACCACGGTTCGGCATCGAGCTGCTTGAGAGTAACGCCACGGCTTTCGTCGAGGGGAGGTCTGTCCGTCACCCTGACTACAACTTGAGTGAACTCGCCTGGTACGAAGCTGCGCTCCATGATTTGTGAAGGGCGGACCTCCATCTTGGGTTCGCTGATCTGGTTGGAAACGAGGACGAAAGGGATTTCGTGGCCTCCCTCGTCAACAATCCGGAAGTCGGTGCCACGAGCTTCACTGTGAACGAAGAGATCCCAGGGAAGACGAAGACTCACTGGGTTACGCGCTTCCGTGGGTATTCCGACGACGGAACGCGAATACAACCAGGAGCGCCATGCGGACGGAAGATCGGCGGAGAGAGCCGAAGCCCCCATGGCAGCGAACGCGAGCAGTGGACAAAGGATGCGGCGGGTCATGACGGGGAACGCTCGCGTGCGACTTTGCGTTGATACAGGAACGAAACGGTTAGCAGAACAAGTCCGAGAATGAAGAATGAGACGATGCGGTAAAAGCGTTCGAGAAACGAACTGTCGTAGATGAAGACCTTGACGACCACCAAGCCGAAGAGCACGAGCGCTTGCCAGCGCAGCAGCGCGGATTCCCGTTTGACGCCAAGCGCGATCAGTCCGGAAGCGTAG
>Ga0209236_1002507_pt1 | contig 11249 bp, 7 predicted proteins | sample GraSoi013_1_40cm_FD_185819 | JGI IMG/M metagenome (GOLD analysis project Ga0209236, IMG submission 185819) | Grasslands soil microbial communities from the Angelo Coastal Reserve, California, USA - Sample 09_27_2013_1_40cm (SPAdes) (version 2) | ecosystem: Environmental > Terrestrial > Soil >... | reverse complement strand
GACGGCAGAGGCCCAACGCAACGATGAAGCCTTCGTCGTCGCCTGCCGCCTGCTGGAATCGGCCCAACGCCTGCTGTCCGAGCGGCTGGGGCGCGCGGCGACGCCGGCCGAGCTGGCCAAGCTTCTGCAGTGGGAAGAGGCGCGCGTCAACCTCATTCTGGAGATGCTGCGAGGGGCCGAGGTGGTCCACGATCAGGAGCTGCTCGATTACCTCGACGTCCTCGACGACGCGGACGAGCCTGACGACCCTGAGGCGTAACGTTTGGTCGTGACGGCCGCGCGGACACCGCTGTATGAGGAGCATGTCCGTCTCGGCGCTCAGATGACGAACTTCGGTGGCTGGGCGATGCCGCTGCAGTACAGCACCATCCGCGAGGAGCACCGCGCCGTACGCGAGGCGGTCGGTCTCTTCGATCTTTCGCACATGGGTGAGCTGCGCGTAACGGAGGAGAGCCTGGCCCAGCGGCTCGTCAGTCGCGACGTGACGCGGCTGCGGCCAGGACGGATCCAGTACGCGGTGCTCTGCAATGACGCAGGCGGCATCATCGATGATGTGCTCGTTTATGCAATGCGGGACAGTGGATACCTGCTGGTGGTCAATGCCGGCAACCAGGACGGCGACTTCGACTGGATCCGAAAACACGCCCAGGTCGCGGACGCGGTGCTCAATGTCGGACGAGACTGGGCGCTGATCGGCGTCCAGGGCCCCCGAGCCGTCGGCCTCGTCCAGCGGCTCACAAAATCCAAGCTCGGCGACGTCAAGTACTATGCCTTCGTCGACGGGACCGTCGCGGATGTGCCGTGCCTGATTTCGCGGACCGGCTACACCGGTGAGGATGGCTTCGAGCTCTTTTGCGGCAGTGCCGATGCCGTGCGACTGTGGCGCGCGCTGCTGGAGGAGGGCCGATCCGATGGCATCCGTCCGGCCGGCCTGGGCGCCCGCGATACCCTGCGTCTCGAGGCGGGGATGCGTCTCTACGGCAATGACATGGACGCGGACACCAATCCGCTCGAAGCCGGACTGGAGTGGACCCTCAACCTCGACAAGGACTTCATCGGCCGCGACGCCATCATCAGGAATCGCCAGTTGGGACTCTCGCGGTCGCTCGTGGGCTTCAAGGTGCTGGACCGAAGCATTCCTCGTCACGGCTACCGCGTCGTCAGCGATGGCGAGGAGGTCGGAACGGTGACGTCGGGAAATATCTCCTTCACCCTTGGCTACAACATCGGGATGGCCTACGTACCGCCGGCCATGGCCGAGCCGGGGACCCGTCTTGGCGTGGACGTTCGTGGCACGGCCGCTCCGGCCGAGGTCGTCCCGCTGCCCTTTTACAAGCGGCCTCATCCGAAATGAAGGGAAGGGAGTTGGGATGCCAGACCTGAGCGGGATGCGTTTCGCGGAGACCCACGAGTGGGTCAAGCAGGACGGAGCGACAGCGACGGTGGGGATCAGCGAGTATGCCCAGTCGCAGCTCGGTGACGTGATCTACCTCGAGCTGCCCGCGGTTGGTCAGCAGCTCGATGCCGGCGCGCGGCTCGGGGTGATCGAATCGGTGAAGGCGGCATCCGACCTGTACAGTCCCGTCGCTGGCGAGGTGACGGAGGCGAATGCGGAGCTCAAGGATCATCCCGAGTACGTCAACCAGGATCCCTACGGGAAGGGCTGGATCATCAAGCTCCGCGGCGTGAAGGACAATCCCAAGCTCCTCGACCAAAAGGCGTACGAGGCGTTCGTCGAAGGCCAGTCGCACTAGTGACCTACCTCCCGAACGCCGACGCCGAGCGCGCCGAGATGCTCAAAGCGCTTGGATTGGAGAGCATCGACGGTCTGTTCACGCATCTCCCCGACGCACTCAAGCTGGACCGCGTCGACCTCCCTGAGCCGCTCTCTGAGGTGGAGCTGGTGCAGTACGTTCGCGAGCTCGGCCGTCTGAACGCGAGGATTCCGCCGGCGAACAGCTTCCTTGGTGCCGGCGCGTCGCGTCGCTTCAGTCCGGCGATCGTCAATCAGGTTATTGCCCGGCCGGACTTCTACACGACCTACACGCCCTACCAGGCGGAGGCCAGCCAGGGCACCTTGCAGGCGACCTACGAGTTTCAGAGCATGATCACCCTTCTCACCGGGTTGGACGTGTCCAACGCCTCGCTCTACGACGGCGCCACCGCGCTGGCCGAAGCAACGGCGATGGCGGTCGCGCACACGAACCGTCAGAACGTCGTCGTGGCCGGCGCGCTCCATCCCGAGTACGCGCAAGTGCTCAAGACCTACTCAGAGGCCCAGCAGTACGAGATCCTGCGGGTCGCGCCCGGGGCTGACGGACGGGTTGACATCGCGAAGCTGGAGCAAGCCGTTACCGGCACCACCGCCGCGGTCATCCTGCAACAGCCCAATTTCTATGGTGTGCTGGAGCAACCGAGGGCCGTCAGCGACCTCGCCCATCGCTCGGGCGCGCTGCTGATCGCCTGTGTCGATCCCATCTCACTCGGGATCCTCGCGCCGCCGGGCGAGTACGGCGCCGACCTGGCGGTGGGCGACGGACAGCCACTGGGCATTCCCCTATCATTCGGCGGACCTTACGTCGGGTTCATCGCCTGCACGGAGGCGTTGATGCGGCGCATGCCCGGCCGGCTGGTCGGCGCGACGGTCGACGCGCAGGGGCGGCGTGGCTATGTGCTGACGCTCCAGGCCCGCGAGCAACACATCCGGCGCGAGCATGCCACCTCCAACATCACGACCAACCACGCGCTGATGGCGATTGCCGCCACGGTCTATCTGGCCCACATGGGTGGGGAGGGGCTGAAGCAGCTCGCCGAGCTGAGCGCGCAACGCGCCCATCACCTGGCGGCGCAGCTGGTGGAACGCAAGGGATACCGGCTGGCCTTCGACGGACCGTTTCTCTGGGAGTTCGTGATGCACACCCCCTATCCGGCCGAGCAGACCCAGGCCTTCATGCTCGAGCGTGGGGTCCTGCCGGGCTTACCGCTGGGGCGATTCTTCCCGGAGCTGTCCGATGCCTTGCTGATTTCGGTGACCGAGCTCAACCATCCCCGCGCCATCGAGCGCTTTCTCGAGGCCCTGGCTTGAGCGAGCCTCTGCTCTTCGAACTGGGTCGCCTGGACCGGCCGAGCCCTCGGCTCCCCGCGCCCGGCGTCAAGACGCGACCGATCGACGAGCTCGTGCCGGCCGCCCTCCGCCGGCAGTCGCCGCTACCAATCGCCTCGCTCAGCGAGCCCGAAGTGGCCCGGCACTTCGGCCGCCTCGGCCGTCTCAACTTCAACCTGCACCAGGGCCTCTATCCCCTGGGTTCCTGCACGATGAAATACAACCCGGCCGTCAACGAAGCCCTCGCCCGCCTCGATGACTTTGCCGATCTCCACCCCTACCATCCCCCGGCCCGCGCCCAGGGCGCCCTGCGGTTGATGTGGGAGCTGGAGCGAGCATTGCTGGCGCTGACCGCGATGGACCGCATGAGCCTGCAGCCGGCCGCCGGCGCGCACGGCGAGTGGACCGGACTGCGGATGATCCAGGCGTACCATCGCAGCCGCGGCGAGACCCGCGACGAGGTCCTGGTCCCGGACAGTGCTCACGGCACCAATCCGGCCAGCGCCACGCTCTCCCACCTCAAGACGGTGACCGTCAAATCCGGGCCCGATGGTCTCGTCGACCTCGAGGATTTCAAAAGCAAGATCTCGACGCGAGCCGCGGCGGTGATGCTCACCAACCCGAACACACTGGGGATCTTCGAGAAGGACATCATGGAGATCGCCCGGCTCGCGCACGAGCAGGGTGCGCAGCTGTACTACGACGGTGCCAACCTCAACGCCCTGGTCGGCATCGCCCGGCCCGGCGACATGGGCTTCGATGTCGTCCACCTCAACCTGCACAAGACGTTCTCCACTCCACACGGCGGCGGCGGCCCGGGGGCCGGACCGGTCGGCGTGAAGTCGCATCTCGTGCCCTTCCTGCCACTTCCCACGGTTGAGCGCACCGATGAGGGATTCCGCTTCGAGTACGATCGGCCGCAATCGATTGGCAAGGTGCGGTCCTTCTACGGCAACTTCGGCATGCTGCTTCGCGCCTATGCCTATATCCGCACCTACGGCAACACCATCAACGAGGTGGCGCAGAACGCCGTGCTCAACGCCAGCTACCTCCGGCATCACCTGCGCCGCTCCTTCGACGATGCCTTCAGTGGCCCGTCCCTGCACGAGTTCGTGCTGACGGCGAAGAAGGCGAAAGCGCAGGGCGTGTCGGCGAAGGACATCGCCAAGCGGCTGATCGATCTCGGCTTTCATCCGCCGACGGTCTACTTTCCGCTGATCGTCGCAGAGGCGCTCATGATCGAGCCAACGGAGACCGAGTCCAAGGCCAGCCTGGATGCGTTTGTCGCCGCCGTCGAGCAAATCGTTGAGGAAATCGCCAGGGATCCGGAGATGGTCAAGACTGCGCCGCACAACGCCCCGGTGGGGCGCCTCGACGAGGTCCGGGCCGCTCGCCAGCTCGATTTGCGCTGGCGTCCGCCGGCCGAAAAGAAGGCCCCGGTGGCGGCCTCCTGACCGTCAATTTTGGCGCCCTTTTTGGGTATAATTTGAATACGCGATTTGCTAAATCCTAAAGAGAAAACGACGGCTGCCTATGATGCCAAGGCCATCCAGGTTCTGGAGGGTTTGGAGCCGGTCAGACGCCGTCCCGGAATGTACATCGGCTCCACGGACAACCGGGGCCTACACCACCTCATCTACGAGATCGTCGACAACTCGATTGACGAGGCCCTGGCGGGCTTCTGCACCCGGATCGAGGTAACCCTCCACAAGGACGGCTCGGCGTCGGTCGCCGACAACGGCCGCGGTATCCCAGTCGACATCATGAAGGATCAGGGCAAGCCCGCCCTCGAGGTGGTCATGACCAAGCTGCATGCCGGCGGAAAGTTCGGCGGTGGCGGCTACAAGGTCTCGGGTGGGTTGCACGGTGTCGGTCTCTCGGTCGTCAACGCGCTTTCCGAGCGGTTACAGGTCACCGTGATGCGCCACGGCAAGCAGCACTACCAGGAATACCAGCGCGGTGCCCCCATTGCGCCCTTGAAGGTAGTCGGCAAAGCCGATACCACCGGCACCTACATTCGGTTCTGGCCGGATCCCGAAGTTTTCGAAGAGCCCGGCTTTCACTGGGACATCGTGTCCCACCGACTGCGCGAGCTCGCCTTCCTCAACAAGGCGCTGACCATCCTCCTGCGCGATGAGCGCATCGATCTCGACTACACGTTCTACTTCGAGGGCGGCATCAGCGCCTTCGTCAAATATCTCAACCGCGACAAAGGATGGGTCAACCTGCGGCCGCTGCATGTCGAGCGAGAAATCGAAGACAACACGGTGGAGATCGCGCTGCAGTACAACCAGGGCTTCACCGAGAACGTCCTCGCGTTTGCCAATGACATCAACACGGTCGAGGGCGGCAGCCATGTCACCGGGTTCCGCTCGGCGCTGACGTCGGTCTTGAACAAATACGCGCGCAAGGCGAACCTGATGCGCGACCAGGATCCCAACCTCACCGGCGACGACGTGCGCGAGGGTTTGACTGCGGTGATCAGCGTCAAGGTGCGCGAGCCGCAGTTCGAGGGTCAGACCAAGACCAAGCTGGGCAACTCCGAAGTCCGTGGTCAGGTCGAGACGGTCTTCTCCGACGCGTTCACCCAGTACCTGGAGGAGAACCCGCCGGATGCCCGTCGCATCATCGAGAAGTGCCTGGTGGCGGCACGCGCTCGCGACGCGGCAAAGCGTGCCCGCGAGCTGGTGCAGCGCAAGTCATTGCTGGAATCGTCGACGCTACCGGGTAAGCTGGCCGATTGTTCGGAGCGCGACCCGAGCCTGAGCGAAATCTACCTGGTGGAGGGCGATTCCGCGGGTGGATCGGCGAAAGGCGCCCGCGACCGTCGCTTCCAGGCGATCCTGCCGCTGCGCGGCAAAATCCTCAACGTGGAGAAGGCTCGCGAGGACAAAATCCTCACCTCCGAGCAGATCCGCAACCTCATCACCGCGCTCGGGACAGGTATCGGCGAGAAATTCGATATCAATAAGTTGCGCTACCACCACGTGATCATCATGAGCGTGGATGGCAACGAACCGACGCTCGTCCAGCATCCGGACGACCGGATCGAGCTTGTGAAAATCGGCCCATTCATCGACGACTGCTTGGAGGGGCGCCGAGATTACCGCGGATGCAAGGTCGTCTCGTTTGACGAGCGTGCCGGAGAAACACGGTTTCGTCCTCTCAAGGAGGTCATCCGGCATCGCAATCAGGAACCGCTCTACAGGATTACGACCAGCTATGGACGGTCGGTGACGGTCACGGGCTCTCATAGCGTGTATGTCCTTGACGAGGGAGCCATCAAACTCCGGAGGGGCAGCCACGTAAGGGTCGGGGACCAACTCGTTGCTTCTCGCTCGCTGCCGTTACGTCGTGGCGAGCCGCGGCCAATCGATCTGCTGGAGACCTTCGTGCGAGCCGGGGTTACCGCCGATCTCTACATCAAAGGAGAGAGTGCCCGGGCGCTCGCGGCAAGCCGCATGCTCGCTCGGCTCGACGTTCCAGAACTCTGGACAGAGCCGCGTGTCGTGGTCGCGTCAGCGGACTGGCGTCGGCTGGCGGCCCACCGAGCAGAGGGCCGGCAGACTCTCCAAGCCGTGGCGAATTCGCTTGGCGTTAAGCAAGCCGCCACGATCTGCGAATGGGAGACCAGTCGCTCCCGACCAATTCAGCCACGCTTCGAGTCGTATCTGAGGGCGATCAGCTGGGATGAGCCGATCGCCCATCAGTTAATTCCTTCGAAGATCGAGGAGGAGTTCGACAGGGATACATCGAGCAAGAACGCCAAATGGCGAGTCATCAGCGACTACCAGCCGATGGATGGTTTGGCGGAAGAGGATTTGCTCGGTATCGGGCACGACATCCAGATCGTTCCCCGGGCCCATGAGAACAAGGTCTTTGACCGGTATCTGGGCATCACGCCGGAATTAATGTGGTTCCTCGGCTGGTACGTTGCCGAGGGTACCCTGAGCCAACACCAAGTCAGCCTGAACCTCGGGCGCAAGGACGAGCCCTTCCTCGAGGAGCTAAGCCAGGTCATTTGGGATGTTTTTGGTGAGAAGCCACGAGCCTATTACGACCCCGATAGTCTTGGCATCAAGCTGTATTTCCACAGTGTGATGGCGGCTCGGCTCGTTCGAGCTTGGGGGCTTAGTGGAAAGGCGCATCAGAAGCGCTTGCCTGATCTGGTCCTAAACCTTCCCGAAGGTCTTCAGCTCGCCTTCCTCGAGGGCTACTTCCTCGGAGACGGAACCATCAGTAAAGCGAAGTGGTCTGTTACGACGAACTCCGCGGCATTGAAAGACGGCCTGCTCTACTTGTTTGGCCAGCTCGGAATCTTTGCGAGCCTGAGCCACGGAGTGGCCTCTACTGACCCATCTCTGCGAATTCAGACCAAGCAACCGTTTTTCATCCTTTCCGTCGGCCGAAAGGACCAGTTGCGGAGAACACTTCCGGTTTGGCGCCGGCATCCCCTTGCAAGCCCCCTTCTCGCGCACATGAACCGGCCGCTAGAGATGGCAGAAAGGTGGACTAACGCTGGGCGCGATCTCGCCGGACTCGAAGTCAGGCGGGTTGAGAAGATCGAACCGACTGGGGAATGGGTCTACGACTTCTCCGTGGAAGGCGACGAGAACTTCATATGCGGAGTCGGTGGATTGGCAGCCCACAATACTGACGCTGACGTCGATGGCTCGCACATCCGCACGCTCCTGCTCACATTCTTCTTCCGCTACATGCCGCAGGTAATCACAGGCAGATACCTCTATATTGCCCAGCCACCGCTTTATAAGATCAGCCGCGGCAAAGAGATCGGGTACGCGTATACGGAAGAGCAGAAGAATCGGAAGCTGGCCCAGATGACCGGAAAACCTGAGGTCGCTCGCTACAAGGGTCTCGGTGAGATGAACCCCGAGCAGCTCTGGGAGACCACGATGAATCCACAGAACCGCATGCTGCTGCGCGTCGAGATCGAAGACGCGGTAGAGGCGGACAAGATCTTCGATGTCCTCATGGGCAACGACGTCGATCCCCGCAAGCGGTTCATCCAGACGCACGCGAAGACTGTGCGCAACCTGGACATCTAGTCGCTGCAAGTCCCGAGTTCCTCATGAAAATCGCGCTCGACGCGATGGGTGGTGACTTCGCCCCCGACCAGGTTGTGGCCGGTGGCGTGCAGGCACATCGCGAGCTCGGGGTCGAGGTGATCTTCGTTGGCGTCAAGGACAAGGTGGACAACGCACTGGCGGCCTCCGGAGCAGGCAAGTGGGCGCAGATCGAGGATGCGCCCGAGGTCATCGCCATGGACGAGCATCCGGCGCAGGCGGTGCGCAGCAAGAAGGCCTCCTCGATTGTCCGCGGCATCCAGATGGTCGAGGACGGACGCGTCAGCGGTTTCGTGAGCGCCGGGAACAGCGGCGCGGTGATGGCGGCTGCCCTCTTCGGGCTTCACCGGATTCCCGGGATTGATCGTCCCGCGATCGGCTCCATCATCCCAACGGCGACCGGTCAGAACTGCTTTTTACTGGACGTCGGCGCCAACACGGACGCCAAGCCGGAGCATCTCGTCCAGTACGCGCTGATGGGGAGCATCTACGCCGAGAAGCTCATGGGTCTCAAAGCGCCGCGTGTGGCATTGCTCAGTAATGGCGAAGAGGCCGGCAAGGGCAACCAACTGGTGCAGGCGAGCGAGCCCCTGTTACGCGACCTCGAAGGGATCAATTTCATCGGTAACATCGAAGGCAAGGACATCTTCAAAGGCAAGGCCGACGTCGTGGTGACGGACGGTTTTAGCGGCAACATCCTGATCAAAACCGCCGAGGGCGCCGCCGAGTTCGTCTTCGAGAGCGTGCGTGACGCAGTGAAGGGCGATCCCCTCGCAACGCTGGGTGGGGCGCTGATCCGTCCCAAGCTGCGGGCGGTCCGGCGCCGAGCCGATTGGCGCGAGTTCGGCGGAGCCCTGCTCCTGGGCGTCAATGGGGTGGTGGTGATCGCGCACGGCCGCTCCGATGCCCGCGCAACCTTCAATGCGGTCCGGGTCGCGCGCGACGCCATCGACCGCCAGGTGGTCGCGACGATCACGGCGGCCGTGCCGTCGACCGTTGACCAGCACAAATCGGAGCATAAAAGCGCGCCTCTCGTAACATGACCACATGGCTCGGAATGGGGAGCGGCCTGAGCACCGCGTGGTCGTGACGGGCATGGGGGTCCTGGCACCGAACGGGAACAATTTGGTCGAGTTCTGGGACAGCCTGATCGAGGGACGGTCCGGACTTGGAATCGCGACCACCTTCGACGTATCCGACCTGCCGGTAAAGACCGTAGCCGAGCTCAAGAACTTCGATCCCCGTAACTACATGGACTTCAAGGAAGCAAAGCGCATGGCGCGCTTCAGCCAGGTGGGAGTCGCCGCCGCCAAGATGGCCATTGACCAGTCCGGTCTCGAGCTGGCCAACGAGGACCGGACCCGGATTGGGTGCGAGGTAGGCACCGGCATCGGGGGTTTCAAGGAGATCTCGGAGGAGATCGAAGCCTTCGCGCTGCGCGGAGAGCGCGGCCCGGACCGGATCTCACCGTTTTTCGTTCCCCGCGTGATCCCGAACATGGCTTCCTGCCAGATTGCCATCCAGTTCGGCCTCGAGGGTCCTAACAACACCGACACCACCGCCTGTGCCGCGTCGACACAAGCGCTGGGCAACGCCTATCGCGTGCTGCAGCGCGGGGACGCCGAGGTGATGCTGGCGGGTGGTGCCGAGGCCAACCTGTGCCGTTTCGGGCTCGCCTCCTTTGCGGCGATGAAAGTCCTTTCGACTCAATCGGAGGATCCCATCAAAGCAAGCCGCCCGTTCGACGCGCATCGCGACGGCTTCGTCCCCGGTGAGGGGGCTGGCATGCTGGTTCTGGAGACGCTCGAACACGCGCAAAACCGGGGGGCCGAGATCTACGGCGAGATCATCGGTTTCGCCGTGACGGACGATGCCTTTCACATCGTGATGCCCGAGGAAGATGGGGACGGTCCCGCCCGCGCCATGGCGAAGGCGCTCGAAGACGCCCACATCGGCCCTCCCGACGTCGACTACATCAACGCGCACGGCACGTCGACGCAGCTGAATGACAAGTCCGAAACGGCGGCGATCAAGCGCGTCATGGGCGACCGAGCCAAGCAGATTCCGATCTCGAGCACGAAGTCGATGATTGGTCACCTGCTCGGCGCGGCGGGCGCGGTCGAGGCGATCGCGGCGATCCTCAGCATCAACCACGGCATCGTCCATCCCACGATCAACCTCGAACACCCAGACCCGGACTGCGACCTGGACTACGTGCCGGACGGGCCGCGCCGCCACGAGATCGAGGTCGCCATGTCGAATTCCTTTGGTTTCGGCGGCCAGAATGCCTGTATCGTGCTCAAGCGCTTTGATAACAACTAAGAACCAGATCCTGCGCCCAGAGGTCTAAATGGAACCACTGAACATCGGTACCGTCTTGCCGCTGCAGCTCGAGAACGAGATGCGCTCGAGCTACATGGACTACGCGATGAGCGTCATCGTCAGCCGCGCTCTGCCAGATGTTCGCGACGGCCTGAAACCGGTTCACCGCCGGATCCTTTACGCGATGCAGGAGCAGGGGATGACGCCCGGCGCCCGCTACCAGAAGTGCGCCGCCATCATCGGCGAGGTGCTCAAGCACTACCACCCTCACGGCGACATGTCCGTCTACGACAGCCTGGTGCGCATGGCGCAGGACTTCTCGCTGCGCTACCCGCTGGTCGACGGCCAGGGCAACTTCGGGTCGATCGACGGCGACTCTGCGGCCGCCTACCGGTACACCGAGGCGCGGCTCGCCCCGATCGCTGCCGAATTGCTGGTCGACCTCGAGAAGAATACCGTCGACTTCGGCGACAATTATTCCGCGACCCGGCAGGAGCCACTCGTGTTGCCCGCCCGCCTGCCGAACTTGATGCTCAACGGCTCCTCGGGCATCGCCGTCGGCATGACGACCAACATTCCACCGCACAACCTTGCCGAGGTCTGCGACGCCGAGATCTATCTCATAGACCATCCGGATGCCACCACCGAGGACCTGATGAAGCTGGTCAAGGGACCGGACTTCCCGACTGGCGGGATCATCATCGGTCGCGAGGGGATCGCCGCCGCCTACGGCACTGGTC
>Ga0209236_1002504_pt1 | contig 11253 bp, 9 predicted proteins | sample GraSoi013_1_40cm_FD_185819 | JGI IMG/M metagenome (GOLD analysis project Ga0209236, IMG submission 185819) | Grasslands soil microbial communities from the Angelo Coastal Reserve, California, USA - Sample 09_27_2013_1_40cm (SPAdes) (version 2) | ecosystem: Environmental > Terrestrial > Soil >... | reverse complement strand
TATCCTGTATATATGGATTCCTCGCCGCGCGACGCAAGAATGGACCCAGGGCATCGCCGCTATCTCGACTGTCTGTGCTTGCGCCGCGAGTACCACACGAGAGCCCCGATTTGCTCTCCGACGCGGCGCAGGAGATTTTCGACGAGCGCCGCTGACCGCGCTCCAAGCCGAGAGAAAAGAGAAGACGGAGAGCAGCGTGGTGCGGGCGCCGCTCCTCCGGTTGGGGGTTTAGCGTGAAGGCGTCGGTTCGACGTGCTTCACGACAAGGAGATACACGTTGTCGTACGTGCCGTCCTGGTTCACGTCCTCGGCGTGGTACTCGACGATGACCCACTCATGGGTGTCCGCGACGCCATCCTGGTTCGGATCCGTCATCCGCTCCGCGCGGAATGAGACGTCAACCTTCTCGAAGACGCCGTTCGAGTCCGCGTCGGTCCACGTCGCGTCGAGGCGCAGGTACGCGGTCTCCTCCGGCACGCCGTTCTGGTCCTCATCGAGGACCTCGGAGGCGCGGGCGGTGACCGTGACGAGCTCCGGGTGGCCATCATCGTTCGCGTCCGTCGCTTGCGCGTACAAGACGAAAGCAGCCGTATACTCCGGCACTCCGTCGTGGTTCGCGTCCCGGACGGCGCTCGCGCGGATGGTGATGTTCGTCGACTCAAACGCGCCGTTCGAGTTCGCATCGACCGCGAGCACGTCGATCGTCACGCCGCGGGTCTCATCGACCAGGCCGTCGGAATTGAAGTCCTTCTGCTCCGTCGCAACGAGGTGCAGCTCGATGCGGTCCGGGTGGTCATCCTCGATCGTGTTCAGGACGACGCCATCGACGGTCGCATAGGAGTGGTCCTCCGGGAAGCCGTCGTCGTTTCGGTCGACCGCGGCCTCCGCACGGATCGTCAGCGTGGCCTTCTCGAAGATCCCGTTCGAATTCGCGTCGATCGCCTCGAGCGATCCCTCGATGCTCGCACGGTACTCCGCGTTGCCATCCTGGTTCATGTCCCGGACGACCGCGCCGGTCAGGGTGATCTGCGCGAGCTCCGGGTGCCCATCGTCGTTCGCGTCCGTGGCGAGCGCGGTAATCTCGAGGGCCTTGCGGACCTCTGGGATTCCGTCCGAGTTCAGGTCCGCTCGGGCGTACAGATAGATCCGGCCGTCGACCCGCTCCGGGAATCCGTTCGAGTTCGCGTCCGCGTAGTTGTAGGAAAGGGCCAAGCCGCGAGCGAGCTCGTCGTGGCCGTCGAGGTTTCGGTCGAGCGCCTCGTAGCCGGTCACGTTGACCGTCGCGCTCTCGTTGTGCCGGTCGTGGTTCGCGTCGCGAGTGCTCGCCGCCAGATTGAGGGCGGCGCGATACTCCGCGCTCCCGTTGTCACCGAGGTCGTACGTCTGATAGACGTGCAGCTCGAGGTCGACCGAGTTCGGCACACCGGAACTCGTGTCATCGACCATGCAGATCTCCGCGTGAACCATCCGCACGAACTCCGCATTGCCCGACTCGTTGCGGTCGAACCGCTGTTCGCCTGCGAACGTCGCCATGAGGGACTCCGGCTTCTGGTCTTCGTTCGCGTCTTTCAGGCTCAGGGTCCAGACGCCTTCCGCGGTGTACTCGTGTACTCCGTTCTCGTTCGGATCGGCGAAGGCCTCGATGCCTTGCCGACCTTCGAGGGCGTTGAACTTTCCGTTCGAGTCGTTGTCCCACACCTGGAAGTCTCGGGCGATCGTCACGCCGGCCTCGGGCTTGCCGTTCCGGTCTTGATCGACCGTGCAGGTGCCGAGCTGGCGCACGTGGACGTACTCGGGATGGCCATCGTGATTCGCGTCCGTCGCGATGACCTCCTGCCGCCAAGTGCATCCGCTCTCATTCGAGTCGGGACCAACAAAGTGCGTGATGTCAGGGGCGCCTCGGACTTGGTCTGCGTCACGAGGCAGCACGCCCAAGCCAAAGGAATCCAGCGATGCGTTCGCGAGATCGTCGCGGGTCCCGTTCAGTTCCCGAAGTGCAGGAACATCCGTTCCCACCGGGTCCGGATTGCGATCGGACTCGCTCGCGGGGGCCACCGACGAATTCGCAGGTGCGTCCGATGGGCCCGTGGACGCCACCTTGGCGGCCGGGGGAGCCGGCGTCGGCCCCGGTGCGGAGGAAGCCGAAAGGACCGCGCGGCCTTGACTCGCATCGGCCGCGCTCAGCGCGGCGAGGGTTGCGCCGCTATTCGAGGGCCGGTAGCCCAGGAGGCGCAGGTACGTTCCATCGCGCGCGAGCCCGCCGCCCAGATTCGAGAGGACGACGGTACTCACCGCGACCATTCCGAGTGCGATCGCCACCACGATGAAGAGGGCGCGTGGCGGGCGTTTCGAGACGCAGTACGCTTGCATCGGGATCCACCTTTGCAACGCATACCCGGGTCCGTGGGCTTATTAAGACCCGAAAGAGTCTTCCCGATGGTTTTAAGAGTGCGAGCGCGTCGGCCCTGCCCGGATCAATTGCAAGGCTGATTCTCAGCCGGTACTCGACCACGCGGAGTGCGGGGTTGGCGGTGCGAATTGGAACCGGCGAGAGAAGGCTTAAAGTCGGCGAGGCCCCTCGGAGACCGGACCGAAGAAGGGCCTCCGAACGGAGCGTCTCGGTCTGTCTCCAAGCCGAATGAGAGGCTTTCTGTGAGCACGCCCGCAGCGAGCGCGGATCGGACTCGTCGATTGACGCCAGCACCGAGAGGGAGTTCCGGGCCGCCGCGGCGACCCCGCACGCGAAAAGGCAAGATGACGGCCGTCGCACTGTGGGTCGTCTTCGGCGGATTGTCCGGCCTGTTCGCGACCATCGCCTTCCTGATCGCGATCCGGGCGATGCAGGCCCCCCAACTCCGCATCGGAGAGTGGCTCATCGCCATTGCGTTCATCGCCCCGATTGGCGGTGCGATTATTGCAATCGCCTGGTACAGCCGCCGGCTCGGCGGCGCTGCGAGCCAACTCGAGAAGGGGGCGGAGTCGACGGCGCGTCTGGCCGCGATCGTTGAGAGCTCGCAGGATGCGATTATCGGCAAGACCTTGGACGGCCGGATCACGACTTGGAATGCGGGCGCCGAGCGCATGTACGGGTTCACGGCCGCGGAGGCAATCGGCAAGCCGATTTCGATGATCGTCCCCAAGGCGGGACTCGTGGAGCTTGGGCAAATCCTCGAGGGTCTCCGTCGCGGGGAATCGACTGGACGCTTCGAGACGGCCCGCTTGCGGAAGGACGGCCGGACAATCGTTGCGTCGGTCGCGATCACGCCGATCCGAGACTCCACAGGGCGCATCATCGGGGCGTCGTCGATTGCGCACGACGTCACCGAGGAGAAGCGAGTTGTTGAGGCGCTCGCGCTTTCCGAGGCAAAATTCCGCGGGCTGTTTGAATCCGCCGCCGATGGCATCTTCGTCGTCGAGCAACAGGGACTGATTCTCGATGCGAATCCGGCGGGGGAAGCACTCCTCGGTCGGGATCGCTCCCAGCTCATCGGAAGCCGAATCGAAGATCTGATCTCCGCGGCGACGCCATCTTCTGGGAGCGGCTTCGTGGAGGCCCTGACGGCAGGCTCCCTTGGCGCCAACGTGTACGAAGGGACCGCCGCGGCTCCGGACGGACGCGAGCTCCGGGTTCAGCTGTCCGCGCAGGCGGTCCACCGCCTGGGAGAGGACCCGCGCGTGGTGATCATCGCTCGGAACGTGACGGAGCAAAGTGAGATGCAGCGCAAGCTCCTCGAGAGCGAACGCGCCGCCTCAATGGGGCGACTCGCTTCGTTCGTCGCCCACGAGATCAACACGCCCCTGACGAACATCTCCCTCCTCGCGTCGAGCATCGGCCGTCGGAGTTCGGATCCCGAAGTCCAGGCGCGGCTCAAGAAGATCAGCGCGCAGGGGAAGATCGCGGCGGGCATCACCGCCGAGCTCCTGAAATTCGCGCGGCCACGGTCGACGAACCTCGTCGAAACGGATTTGCGCGACGTCGTGCAAGCGGCCGCCGATCAGGCCGGCGTCTTCCGGAAACCGGGGGTGGCGTTGCGCCTCGATCTCGGGGACGACCCGCTCGTGCTCCGCATCGACCCGATTCGGATGAATGAGGTGTTCGTGAACCTTCTGAAAAATGCCTTCGAGGCGACCGCCAACGGGGAGGTGGGCGTCCAGAGCGAGACGACGGACGATGCGTTCCTGCTCACGGTCTCCGACACGGGGTCCGGGATCCCGTCCGAGGTTCGGAAGCGGCTCTTCGAGCCGTTTGTGTCGACGAAAGGCAAGGGGGAAGGGACCGGCTTGGGCCTCGCGTTGAGCAAGAGTTTCGTCATCGGCCATGGTGGCGACATTTCCGTTTCTTCCGAGGTCGGGAGGGGATCGACCTTCACCGTCCGGCTCCCCCGAGGCGCGCCGACGTCTCCGGCGGATCTTTCGTCGACTCGCGCGGGAACGCATTAAATATCGGGGGTCCGCATCGGCGCGCGACCCCATGCCGTCGCGGCCGTACAAGGACCTCGTGATCTACGGTTGCTTCGTACTGAACCGGTTGGTCGCGGGCATCGGGATCGAGCTGTACCAGGACGGCCTCGAGTCGAAACTCGATCGTCTCCTTCCCGGCCAACCGGGCATGTCGAAGGAAGAGGTGAAACGGGAGATCAAGTCAAACCACTTCATGACGGACCGCGTGATCGAGGCGTTGGAGAAAGGGGGCCACGTGACCATCGAGCAGTTCGAGGGCCGCTACCGCATCCGCATCACGCGCGAAGGAGTGCTCCACATCCGCCGCTACAACGAGTTCTATCGGAAGATCTACCAGGAGCAGATCCGCGACCACTATCGATTCACGAAAGCCCCGTTCTGGCTGCGCGATTGAGAGCGCAGTGGGGGTGCGAGGGCTCTCGCGTGCCCTCTTCTCGTGGACTCCTACTGAGGTGGGCCCACGTAGGCCGCGGTGATTTCGATGGTCCCCCCGACGACTTGGCTTCTGACGGCCTGGAACGAATACGCGGAGAGGATGCCCATCAGGAGTCGTTCGCCACAGGCAGTCAACTCGGGCGTGAGGTCCGTGGTGACCCGCATCCGAATTTCGACGGGACGCCCATCCGCGCCGCTCGTCCGCGTTACCTCGAAGCGTCGTTGCTCGATGAGCAGGTTGATGACCGACATCCCCGCCCGGAGGTCGTCGAGGGTCGGATAGAACAGGCGCAGGTGGTCGCCAAGCTCCTTCCCCGCTTCGACCCATTCTTGGAGAAGCCACTCCCGGTCCTTCGGATAGAGCCGTTCGACAATCTTGCGGATGAGGCCACTCGGCACGAACGGTGCACCGTCGATGTCCTTCGACATCCGCGAAACTTTCCAGGCGGGGAACATCTCGTCTGCATTCCCACCCTCGCCGTAGATGCGGAGCGCGACGTCCAAGATTTCGTTGGTCAACGATGCGACCGTCTTGCCCTTCTTCGAAGCTTGCGCTGCGAGCGACTGTGCGGTCTCCGACTCGACGGGGATATCTTGCTTCGTCATGAGGCCGTGGCTTCGCCGAGAATACGTGCATCAGGCTATGAGGCCCGAGTGTACAGATGGCTCACGGCATTCGCTTGGAACACAGCGGAGGGGCGCCGCTCCGGAGTCCTTCACCCGGGTGTCGGCCGCCCAGTCAGGCCGGCGGTCGGCTCGACGACGATTGGGATAAAGTCGTACGTGCCGTCATCCCGTTCGATCCCGAGTTCGAGCGAGCAGGCGAACGTCGCGCCGCGAATCCGAACGCGGGCGGACTCCTTTGTCAGGAACTCGTACACGTCCGGGGTCACGCTCTCGTCTCCCTTGGACCGCCACAGGACAAGGATTCGTGCGGGTGGGATGCGAGTCGCGCTCGACACGTCCTCGACCGCGGCCTTCAACGACTGCAGGTCTCCCAGGGTCGGGGCGCGTTCGAACGCCTTTACGAACACCGCGAAGCCCGCGGCCCCGACGTTCAGGAAGCGCCACAGGGTCGAGGGCGCTTGACGCACGTACGCATCGAACGAGTACGTGAGGCCGCTCTTGCCCGTGAGCAACGCCGGCGTCGCGATCGCGCCGGGAATCGACATGACGCCGCGAAGGTCGTTGCTCGTGTTCCCCAGATACGTGAGGATTCGATGGACAGCGTCCTTTCCCTCCGGGACGTAGACGACCGGATCCGCAGAACGGACACGCTGAATCACGCGATGGCGCAGCGCGAAGTAATCGAAGAACGACCTCAGGTCCCGCATCAGCTCGAGGATCGAGAAGCCGAGGATGAAGAGGGCGACGAGGGCAACCCCCACGAAGATGAGGCCGCCGAACGTCAGGACCTGGAGGGCTCCGAAGATGATGACAAAGATCAGCAAGACGAGCCGTCCGGTCGAACCTCTCACGGAGCGCATGGCCAGGAGGAGGATCACAATTGGGACGAACAGGAGGAGCGCGAAGCCGGGGAACCCTTGGCCCAACGCGGCTCCGACGATGATCAGGAAGAAGTCGAGGAGGAGCCAGACGGACACGAACCACCGCACGTACCGGAGCGTCTTCCGGATCTTGGGCGTCTGTCGGTCCACGGACTCCGCGAGATCGAAGATCGCGGCGATCGGATCTTCGACGGCCCGCGCGTCCCGAGTCGCTCGTTCGCGGTCCACGGTTGAACACGAATTTGGACGTATTTAATGGGGTCGGGAAGATCGTCCTTCGAATCGCTTGGACTGCCTTACGTGGCCGGAACAGGAGAGATTCGTGAAGGAGATTGTCACCTACACTCGAGTGACCGGGCGGGCCTCGCATCTTTTATTACCGCCCCGTCCATGGGCCGCCCCGTCGGGGTGGCTCAGCCTGGTGGAGCGTCGGACTCATAGGGTTCTTGCCGTGAGCTGACCGCGGCGCTCCTGGGGTATCCGGAGGTCCGGGGTTCGAATCCCCGCCCCGACACTCTCGACATCGCACCCTCCTCTCACTGGAGGAAGGCGGCCCACTGTAACAAGCGGTGTTACACACGTCGAAATACGCCGCGGGACGGTGCCGCGGACCGGTGGCGTAGGGGGTTTGGGTTCCTCCCCACCGCCTCCAGAGGAGGGGAATTCGAATGCCTGACGACAAGAAATCGAAGATGACGAGACGAAGCTTCTTGCACAAGACCGCGGTCGGTGCGGCGGCCGTCGGCGCGATGGCTGCGGCTCCGACCATTGTGAAACTCACGGAGAATGTCCAGGGCGTCTCTCCGCCCTCGGGAGATCCGGCCGCGCCTCTCATGGCGTATGTGAAGGACGCTTCGCAGGGGACGGTCGTCGTCATGTGGGGGACGCAGGAGTTCACCGCCCGAGACCCCGCGCTCGTGTCGCGTCTCGCGACGTACACGAAGGGGTGAGCCGCGATGTCGTCTCACCGCGAAGCGCCGTCGATTTCGAAGGACCCCGTCGCGGACAACACGGACCTGTACGCGTTCGTCGACCCCGCCGACACGTCGAAGGTCACGATCCTCGCGAACTTCATCCCGCTCGAGGAGCCGGCGGGCGGTCCGAACTTCTTCCAGTTCGGGGACGACGTCCTGTACGAGATCCTGATCGACAACGACGGGGACGGTGTCGAGGATGTCACGTACCAGTTCCGGTTCAAGACGACGACGCAGAACCCCGCGACGTTCCTCTACAACACAGGTCCGATCAGTTCTTTGACCGATCCGAACTGGAACGTGCGCCAGCTCTACTCCGTCACGAAGGTCCTCGGCCCGCGGCGGACCGGGGCCACGTCCGTCCTCGGGGCGGACCTGCCGACCCCGCCGGTACGAATCGGGCCGCGGTCCACGCCGGACTACGCGGCCCTGGCGGGCGCCGCGGTGAATGACCTCGGCGCTGGCGTGAAGACGTTCGCGGGCCAGCGAGGCGAGGGCTTCTACGTCGATCTGGGATCGATCTTTGACCTCGGAGCGCTCCGGCCGTTCCAGAACCTCCACGCGATTCCGCTCCCGGCGGCCCCAGGCGTCAATGGGACGAAAGGATTCAACGTCCACACGATCGCGATGCAGGTCCCGAAGAGAGACCTCACCCGCGGCGGTTTCGACCCGACGGACCCGGCGGACGCCCGGTCCGTGATCGGCGTGTGGTCTGCCGCGAGCCGGCGGAAGGCGATGGTGCGAGAGAAGGATGCGCGCGTCGTGCAGACGGGCCCCTGGGTCCAGGTCTCCCGGCTCGGCGAGCCCCTGATCAACGAGGTCGTGATCGAACTCGGCGAGAAAGACTTGTGGAACAGCCGGACGCCCGCGGGCGACTCTCAGTTCGTCGACGACTACGCGCAACCGGGGTTGCAGACCCTCCTGCCGATCCTATACCCGGGCGTCTTCCCGAACCTCGCGGCTCTCGCGAAATCGGGCAAGACGCGGGCGGATCTGATCGCGATCCTGCTCACGGGAATCCCGCCCGGCGTGCTCGATGGATTCCAGAACTCGAACGGGCCTACCCAGGCGGACGAGCTACGGCTGAACCTCGCCTTCGCGCCGAGCTACGCCGCGACCGATTCCGGCATCAATCCGCCGGGCGACAGCAACAAGCGCTTCGGGATTCTCCGCGCCTTTACCGCGGACGGCGTGCCGGATCTCGACGGATTCCCGAACGGCCGCCGGGTGTTCGACAACGTGACGGCGATCGAGTTGCGCGCAATCGCGGGGCTGACGTTCCCCCTGGTCGACAACAGCTTCACCCCCGACGGCGCGGCGGGACTGCTGATGGACGGGACGAAAGAGGACCTTCCCTTCATCCCGACGTTCCCGTACCTCGCGCTGCCGTACGAGGGGTTCGAGCACGAGCACGACCCGGAGGACGAGTAGGGACCGCCAGGCCGATTCTCAACTCTGGGAACCCCTGAGGCCGCAGATTCCTCGATTCCGTACACGGACGTCGAAGCGCGATGGCGGCGTGCAGGTCCCTATGAACTTGGCGCCTCCGGGGGGTGGGCTTGAACCTATTGTGGCGGCCCGCGCGTCAGCACGCTTATGGCCCCGAACCCTTGGTTCGATAGGTGTCCCAATAGGGCTATGACCCGGCATCGGAGGGTGCGGCCTAGGAGGTGAAAGCACCATGGAATCGACCCGCGCGAAGTCAGGCGCAGGGTTCGGCCAATCGTGGCGCGAACTCTCGCACACGCCGACGTACCAAGTACCGATTGTACTGGGTGCGTTCGTGGCCCTCATCACGGGCATCCTGACTTATCTGTTCGATGCGTCGAAAGCGGGCGCGATCGTGGCCGCGACCACCGCAGAGGCCTACTTGGTCATCTTCGGTATCGTCGGTCTGATCGGCTACGCCGTGTCGAAACAGAACGTGCAGAATGGCTCCATCGTGGCCATGATCGCCGGTCTGGCGATCGTGGTCCTGGTGGCGACGCAGCTGGGCCTGTTTGCAGGCCTGCTCCTCCTCGCCGGAGCCATCTGGAGCCTCGCGTCGACCCGATAGATCGACGGGAGCGAGGCTGAATCTTTTTTTCTCCTTCTTTCTTCTCTTACGGTTTCTTCCGTCCCGCCGACGCGGAGCGCCGCCTCAGCGCACGAGGATGTCCATGTAGAGCTTGCGACCGAAGAAGTACCCGACGACACCCACGAGGACCGCGACGGGGATCACGACGTGGACGTCCGGCCATGCCGCGTAGATCCCGAACACGTCCGAGAGAATCCGCGCGCCGACATGCTGGGGCGACAAGACGCTGATCGCGCGCGCGAATTGTTGGACCGCGAGGATCTGTTGAGGCGTCGGGCCTTGGGGGCCCGCCACCGCCGCGACGAACTGGAGGCCGATGGCGTTCGCCGCCGTCTCCGTGAGGAGGATCGAGGCCAGCAGGAACGCGCTCCCGAGGACGCTTGGGCTCACGAGCATGCGGCCGACCACATGGGCCACGACGTGGGCCAGGAACACGCCCGTCGCGAGGGCCAGGAACGCCATCAACAGGGCCATAGCATGGATCGCGAGGAAATCGCCGACGGGCCAGACGCCGTAGACGAAGAAGGGCATCGCGAAGCCCAGAAACAGGATCGTGGAGAAGCCGGTCGCGAGGACGAAGCTCGACGCCAGCTTCGCGATCGTCACGTCATTCATGTCGACGGGATAGAGGATGATCGAGCGGATCGTGCCGCGGCGGATCTCGCCGCCGTGCACCTGCGAGAACGCCAAGCCGAGGATCATGGAGGCGAGGAACGCGGACACCGCGTACAGGCTACGAAGGTTGCTGTCGTACCAGGTGAACGGGATATAATACAGGTCGTTCATTCGACGAACATTGCTCGCGACCGATGTCATCGCGACGAACTCGGTGGCGGAAATGATGATCGCCACGATCCACCACCATTTCGTTACTTTCAGGTCTTTCTCAACGATCGCCTCGATCCGCTGCAGGCGGTCCCTCCATTCCATCAGGAAGCACCCCCGGGCAGGGTCGGGGGCGTCCCCACCGTGATCCGAGAGTAGACGTCTTCCATGGTCCCGAGGCTCTTCATTTCTAGGAGGTCGATTCCTGCTTCGGTGAGGGCGCGCGCGATTCGCGCCGCGTCGCGGCGGGCGAGGAGGCCGATTCGGATTAGTCCCGGTCCGCTCCGCTCCAACGTCTGATGAGGGATCGGCTCGAGGACCGTCATCGCGCGTTCGACGTCGCCGACCTCGAGCTGGTACGCCGGAGCCAAGAGGGTTTCCTTCAGCTCGCGCGCGCTGCCCAGTGCGACGATCCGACCGCGATGGATGAACGCGTATCGATCGACGATCGCCTCGCTCTCGAGGAGGTTGTGGCTCGTGAACAGGATGGCCCCGCCACGGGCCGCCCAGTTCCGTAAAGTCGTGCGCAGCCCGATTCGCATGCTCACGTCGATGTTCGAGAACGGCTCGTCCAAGAAGAGCACCTGGGCGGGCTGGAGGAGGACCCGCGCGAGCTCCGTGCGTTGCCGCTCGCCCATCGACAGCTTCCCGATCCGGCGATCCGCGTGTTGCGTCTGCTCGAGGACGTGCATCGCCCCCGCGACATGCTCGGGGACCTGAGCCCGCGGGATCCCGGACATTCGCGCAAAGAACACGAGGTAATCGCGGACCGTCATGTCCTCGTAGGGCGTAGGGAGGTCGAAGAGGATCCCGAGCCGCTTGCGCACTTCGTTCGGTTGAGTCCGGACGTCGACTCCGCACACAGTCGCTTGTCCTCCGGTCGGCCGCGTGAGGCCCGAGAGGACCCGAAGGCAGGTCGTCTTCCCTGCGCCGTTCGGGCCGAACAATCCGAAGACCTCTCCCTCGCGGATCT
>Ga0209236_1002494_pt1 | contig 11281 bp, 9 predicted proteins | sample GraSoi013_1_40cm_FD_185819 | JGI IMG/M metagenome (GOLD analysis project Ga0209236, IMG submission 185819) | Grasslands soil microbial communities from the Angelo Coastal Reserve, California, USA - Sample 09_27_2013_1_40cm (SPAdes) (version 2) | ecosystem: Environmental > Terrestrial > Soil >... | reverse complement strand
GCAATCTGGAATAAGGTGGTGAGCCGTTCAGACACCTCAGATGCAGGTAGATACTCTCCTTCGTTAGAGAATCGTTCGAGGAGGCTCTGGTATTCTTTCCAACTCATGCTGCCGGAGCTGAGGAAGGCCCAAGCGTCGTTTGCAAGCCCATACCGGTCGAGCCCGGACAGTTTGCTGGCCCAGACGAGCGACTGGAGATCGCCACCGCGATAGTCTACCCTATAGAAACCGGTTCGTTCAACATTCACCTTCACGGATTTTGGATTGGAAACTCTGACGTCAGCTTTCTCTTTGTCGAGCAAGAGCTGCTGGATCTTCCCGTCTACCATTATTGAGACAGGGATAGGCCAAGTTTGCCTCTCTCTGGACCCGGATAGCAAGAACCTCTCCTGCTCCAGCACCAGCTTGCCTTGCGACAGAGAAGCCTTGACAACTGGGTATCCGACCTTGCTAATCCACTCCTCCATGACGCGGCCAACGTCGACACCCGACGCTTGCTGAAGATGGTTCCATAGGTCGCGGCCGGCTGCGTTGGAATAACGGAACTGTTTGAGATAGTTGCTAACACCCTTCTGGAACTTGTCTGGACCTACGTATGCTTCGATCATTCGAAGAATGCTAGCACCCTTGCCATAGCTGATCTCGTCGAACAGTTCCTCGATCTCTTCTGGAGAGCGGACTTTGGCCTCGATGGGATGTGTGCTCTTCAGAGCGTCGCGAGCCATCGCTCCACCTGTGCTGTTCTTGACGAAGTCTTGCCAGATCTTCCACTGTGGATAGGCCCAGTCGACTACCTTGTAGGCCATAAAGGTCGCGAAGCTTTCGTTAAGCCAGAGATCGTCCCACCATTTCATCGTGACAAGATCGCCGAACCACATGTGAGCAATCTCGTGCGCGATCACCTCAGCGATGCTCTTCTTAGTCGAGGTGCTCGTGTCCTCGTCGGCATGTAACAAGATCTCCCGGAAGGTTATCGCGCCCCAGTTCTCCATCGCCCCATAAGCGAACTCAGGGACCGCAATCAAGTGAAGCTTCGGCAAATCGTAAGGAATACCGAAATACTTTTCGTAGAATTCTAGGGATTTCTGCGCTGCCTCGAAGGCGAGACCCGTCTTGATCCTGCCATCAGGCTTGACCACTGAGGCCGTATACAACTCTGTCTTGTTATGGCGATTCCTGTCCTCTTGGAACCTACCGATTCCAAGATAGAGAAGATAGGTGGACATCTTCGGGGTCTTCTGGAAAGTTACCGTCTTCATGTTCCCCTCCTTCTTCTCTGATTCAACCGGCATATTCGAGATTACAGAGAGATCATTTCGCGTGCGTACCGTTAGTTTGAAGTCTGCCTTGTAGGCTGGATGATCGATGCAAGGGAGTAGTCTACGGGCGTGTCCCGCCTCGAAGTGTGTTGTCAGGACGTACTTGTCTCCGTATGGGGCCTTGTAGAACCCTGTCAGGCTCTCAGAGACTTTTCCTTTGTAGTCAACTTCTAGCGGTCCGGAGAATTGGCCAGTCTGAATATCGACCACGTTTCCATGTTGTTTGAACTGTATGCTTCGACCGTTCGCCTTGACACCAGTAACCTCCAGATCTACCGCGTCAAGACTGATATCACCTGTCGAGCTCATGTCGATTCTTACTTTTCCTGAGAACTTCAGAGCGTCAAAATCGACGTCTAGAAACAGGTCGTATTCTTTGACCTGTTGGACAGCTTTGCCAGCTTGAGTTGCTACTTGCAAGATGGTTCGATTGTTGGATTTTGCAATCTGGTACTTAAGGGCCATCGGTAGACGTCATTATTCGACGCCCCACAATTGTTAGCTTTCGGGGGTGGCATTTTGAGTTTCGGTTGGATAGCCTTGTCCAATTGCTGTCGCGTCCGTACGCGCTACTCGGGCGACTCGGACGGAGAGCGCTAGAGATGCCAGCAAGAGAACGGCGGCGAGAATGAATGGGAAGGCCCGGCAGATTGAGAGCCAGGGGGTCCAATGGACAAGCTGAAGACGATTGTAAGGATGATGGGACCGAGGACGCTGGTGAGTCCTGTGATGCTGCTGTCAGCCCCTTGAAGTTGGCCTTGCTCTGAAGGCTTCACGCGACGGCTCATGAGGCTCTGCAAGGCTGGCCCTGCAAGCCCGATGGGGGCGAAGACGAAGATTGCGGCCGCGAATGTGATCTCGTTGTTTGCGAGCCCTCAGAGAATAGACGACGCGCCCCTGTTCTCTGTCATGAACATTTGGAGGTAGAGAGGTCAACGAAAGTTCTCAAGTGGTCGAGGAAAAGCTAAACAAACCCGCCCTTCTTCATCGACAACAGGCGAGCATCGAACATGCACAAGTATCGGACAGATATGTACGAAGGAATGATAGCAGAAACCGTAATGGTTCCCGGACACGATAGCACGGTTATCAACGCCTATTTCGCACGGCCTCTTGGCCCAGGGCCCTTCCCAGGAGTTGTGCTAATCCATCATGCACCCGGATGGGACGAGTGGTATAGGGAGACCACTCGCAAGTTCGCTCACCATGGCTACCTAGCAATTAGCCCCAACATCTACTACCATTTCGGCCACGGTGCGCCGGAGGATATTGCTGCCAAGGTACGGGTTGCAGGAGGAGTGCCCGACGATGATGTCGTAGGGGATATAGCAGAAAGTTTGGGTTACTTGAAATCTCTCCCGCAGAGCAATGGCAAGGTGGGATTATTCGGCACCTGCTCGGCAGGGAGACAAACGTTCCTTGTGGCATGCAGAACCAAGGGGTTCGATGCGGCCGTGGACTGCTGGGGCGGAAGAATGGTTATGTCCCAACAAGAGTTGACCCCCAAGTACCCTGTGGCACCCATAGACTATACGAAAGATTTGTCCTGTCCTTTGCTGGGACTCTTTGGTGAGGAGGATCAGTCTCCAACTCCTCAACAAGTTGCCCAGCATGAAGAAGAGTTGAAGAAGTATGGGAAGACCTACGAGTTTCACATGTATCCGAAAGCCGGACATGGTTTCTTCTATTACGACCGGTCGGGATACCGACAAGAACCGGCAGTAGATGGCTGGAACAGGGTGTGGGCTTTCCTCGAAAAATACCTTGGAACAACTGACAAATGTTGACAAACATCTTGTCCGGAAGGATGATGTGAGAAACCATGTGCACGGGAATCGTTGAGAACACAAGAATCTCGGGAAGCGGTAAGGGTCCAAACGGCTGGTTCCGTCTAGACCGGGCGAGCGTTTCTTATGACCATCCCGATCACACCCAAGCTGAACGAGCGGTCATCATTGACATCCTTAGCGAGACGACAGGGCCAGAATCAAGGATCGCAGTCGAACTGACACCCCAATCTGCAAGAGACCTGGTGCGTGCTATCCTCGCCTCTCTATCCCGGGAAGAAGGCCATGGACCGGGAGCGAGAAACGAGAATGTCCAGTGACCTTCAGCACGCCTTTTTCTAGGAAGAACTCATATCAGGGTTTTCCGACGAGACGTTCTTCGGCCGAATAGTTGATGAAGGGTCCGCTCATCAAGGTGCTGTTGCCGATTATCGCAATATTCCCTTCTTGAGTTCTTATCAAGGTAGATCTCAGACCTACTCTTACAACTGTACCCTTTATTCCGCTGTATGAAATAACGTCATGCAGTCGCAGGGTCTTGTCTGAGAAGAGGAGTACACCCGCAATGATGTTGGAGAGTGTTGTCTGAAGAGCCAAGGAAATCGTTAGACCCGCAAGCCCTGTGACAGTCAGAGCCTGGAACTCTGACGCAATCCCTGTAACTATCAGGATAGCAGCGACCGCGACCATTATCCAGGTTATCCTAACGCCGTCCCGTATTGTCCGGATGAGCTGCTTGGAAGCGCCCGCCCTCTTGGCCAGCGCAGTTAGCCCTCGGCGAAACAGCTCGCCAACAATTGCCCAGAGTGCAACGACGCCGATGATTTGTATTAGAAGCGTAACAAGGTCAGACATTTCTCATTTCTTCCCCATGCACATACTGCCCCTTCCCTTGATCAGTAAAGTGGAAAAATCTTGGCAACATCAAATCCTTCACTTGCCTGAAGGTTCTTGATTAACCGGTAGTTTTGCTCTCCTGGGGTGGTTTCAGCCTATGGAAGATCTTGTAAAGGGACAGGTCATAGGTCAGCTTTAGTCCCCCTGCAATAACGAAAGGAGCCCCTAGCCATAATGCGGCGATTGCGTAGCCGGCCAGGGAAGGGCTGGGAGTTTGTGCAATGCTCCGGGATACGTTAGTGAACCCAGCAGCGGGAGTGCGATCGGCTTCTGGTACTACACTCATTAGGTACGATTGTCGTGTAGGTACGTCCATTTGGGAGAGCGATTGTCGAGAGAGTAGGAGACCGACAGCGATTGGGGCTGAAGAGACAAATGGTATGATCGCCAACAAAAGATTCGACGGGATATGGGTGTAGACCATCGTTTTGATCAGGCCAATCTGGCGGGCGATCCGTTCAGCGCCCAAGAATGAGATTGCTGTAATGATCTGTGTTGATGCGAACAGCAATCCTAGCGAGCCGAGCTGCAAGGAATACTTCTCGTAGAAATAGTACGAGAGGATGCTTATGCCGATGAAGCCTCCGCCGAACGAGTCCAAGGCGAACAGCGCCGACAGTTTCCTCACAACTGGCTTCGAGCCTTCGGACAAGATGCTGATACTCGCCGAGGCGGTCTTTTCCTTCTCGACCCTTATCGAGAGCCTTGAGTAGAGGTACGCTCCTAGCAATCCCGAAGCGAGATACGCCAGGAACAAGGGACGATATCCAATGCCGGGACTGAGGTATTGGGGGACTCCGACCAGGAGGGCTCCGGCTGAGGATGAAACATATCCGACAAGATTGTAGACGCTGAACCCCAACGTTCTCTTCATGTGATTAGATGTTCCTGGGAGAATCGCCTGTTCCAAGGTCAGAAAAGGGCCAACCTCTCCCGCTCCTACTGTCATGTTGCCCACGATTCCGGCCACTACTGGTGCCCAGAAAGAATTAGACGACAATAGGAACACTCCGGCGAGTGCATCAGTAAGAGCGAAGAAGATCAGTGTCCGCCTGCGTCCGAGACGGTCAGCGAATACGCTCGCGACAAGAGTGTAGATAGCACTAGAAGCAACTGTCAGTGCCAAGACTGTGCCTATGAGAAAGGCGTCGAGGCCTAATTGGCTCAAGTAGACTGAAAACAGGACCCCTAGAAAACCGTAGGGGATTGTACGGACCGCTTTTTCGATGAGAATAATTTTTCCGTCTTTAGCCATCCAGTCGAGACGCAAATTGCAACCGCCTTTCTTGTCAGTCAGGTTCCATAGCTGGATGTGCTCTAGCGAGCAGAGACTGGTTTCTGTTTCGGTATCCATTCTAGCTCCATGTGAATTTCGAACTTGTGGTTCTCTTTGGCGTAGAGGAACTTCAATCTGACCGGTTCAGTAGGTGATATCCGTGTAGGTTTTTCGGACTCAGGAAACAGTTTCTTGACGTCGATTGATCTGTCATTAAGTGATTCAGCCAGCTTCGTAAAGAATTCTGAGAGCTGATTTTTTCGAAGCTCGGTCTTGTGACGGAAGATCGACTGGTGGGTTTCCCGATAAGTCTCGAGTATTTCGGTCATTCGTGTCCAGTACGCCATTGTGCCTGAAAGCTCGCTGCGGCCAGCGTCTGTAAGCGCGTAGTGCTTGCGGTCGGGAGCTTCTTCTCGAAACTCCACTCGGCTTGTAAGTAGGCTACTTTTTTCCAACTTCTCTAGAGCAGGATAGATGGTTCCGGCCTTGGGCTTCCAGTAGCCTGAGAACCTCTTCTCGAGTTCTCTGATGATCTCGTAACCATACATCGGTTTCTCCGAGAGCAGCAGAAGCAGCCACAGCGACACTGCACCAATCTTCATCCCGTGGGGCATGAGTCTCGACAACAGTCCATCCCTCGACCGCCCCGTTCGGTGAGTTAGCCTTATATGTGTAGATGTTCTATCTATGTAGAACATCTATAGGTGCAAATGAATGAAATGGGTAACACGCGAAAAGGCAAAAGTCGACAGGATAGCATGTCCCTGGCTGATCAAGAAGTTCGTGGACACGAACCCAGAATTCCTCTTCGTCCCGCCAGAATCCATTCCACAGGTCGTCAAGGAAACGGGTGCAATACCCTACGATGCCAAAGGCATCGAATTGACTCATTACAAGGAAGAGGGTAAAGAATACGTCAGCTTCGACGCTATCATCAAGAAATACAAACTCAAAGACCCTGCACTTTTGGAACTCGCGAGGATCGTCAGAGGAGCCGACGCGAAAATACCGGACCCACCACCGGAGTCAGCGGGGCTCGAGGCCGCAGCCCACGGTTTCCGGAACATCGCGAAGGACGACTTTGACAACATGAGACTTCAGTTCCCGACTTATGACGCGCTCTACAAGTACTGCCAGCTCAAGGTCGAGGGAGCACAGAAGCTCGAGTACAATGTTTCGCAGCCCGCACGGTAGGGTCTCAGCATCACCCTTCATCATCTAGGATGCATCGAACTCCCTCCAAACCAAGGAAAAGGGGGTTTCGATCACGCAGCGGTCCACCTCAAATCCTCAACCATCTATGTTGCCCACACTTCAAACGATAGCATAGACGTGATCGACTGTGGCAAAAACAAGTACTTACGATCGATTCCAAACCTGGCGGGCGTGGCTGGGGTTTTGGTTTCTAACGAGAAGGATATGGTATTCTCGTCTAACCGTGGAGAGAACACGGTCAGCGTCTTCAACCACGGAAAGGACCAAAGTCTACAGAAAATTAGGGTCGGCGGTAGGCCCAACGGACTTGCCTTCGACTATTCGAGGAACATACTCCTAGCTGCCAACGTGCCAAAGCCAGACAGCAGAGACTCATTCACCGTTTCGATAGTTGACGTCGCCAAGAGGGCTATGAAAGCGGACGTCCCGGTTCCAGGGAGGACACGATGGGCTATCTTCGATGCCGATACAGAACAGTTCTACGTGAACATCGCTAACCCCAGCGAGATAGCCATACTCGATGCCGACGACCCGAACAAGATAGTGGGGTCATATCATATTCCAGCCGCCGGGCCGCATGGACTGGACCTTGACCAGCGAGGGAGACGCTTGTTCTGCGCCTGCGATGAAGGCCGCCTTTACGAGATCGACCTTGGATCAGAGAAAGTGTCCGAACCATCAAAACTTGCAGGACCCCCTGATGTCATATTCTACAATTCAGAGCTCGACTGCTTGTACGTGGCTATTGGGGACCCAGCGGTCATACAAGTCTTCGACACGAAAACCATGAGAGAGATTCAAACAGTGCAGACTGAACCTGGAACCCACACAATCGCTCTCAACCAGGATGTTGGCAAGGTTTACGCGTTCATGCCGGAAACTCATCGCGCCTCGGTTTATGAGGAAGCATAATCTGGAAGGGGACTTGTTGGCCTAGTCTAAACTTAGATTCGTTTTCAGTTTTTCCGAGATAATCGTCTTTTACACGGGAGAGGACTATGTCCAGTATTTCAGGGACTCTCCTCCGACGCATGTTTGGAGGTTAGCAGGTAAAGTTCTGGGTAACATTTGCATCAGAGGAACTGAAGGTGCTCGGAGAAGCTGAGCACGTATGGGTCCCGAAGTAGGGACCCGATGTCATGTTCAACCACTGAACCATGACCGAGTACGAGTCTCCGAAAGGAAGATAGATTCCGTAGGATCCGTTAGAAGAAACTCCGGAGCTAACGTTTCCAGTCGCGGCACCGTCGAATATGATCTGATCGGGGTTTCCATGAAACGGGCTGCTAAGGGTGGCGGTTCCTGTTAGAAGGGTGACGTCGGGAGGTATAGGAAACGAATAACCAATCAGTCCTCCAACGAGGAGAGCAATTATGCCTACCGCGATGATTGCTAGAATGTACTTTCTATGACCATGCGGTTGGCCTCCTGAGGGAATCATCGTTCCCTGCTGTGGATGTGAGTAGGCTGGCGGATAACTTCCGGTAGGCATCGTTGGACCAGCAGAGACCTGTCGAAGGTCTGTGCCGCAAGCAGGGCAGTAAGCGGTGGTCGGCTAAACCTCTTTGCCGCAAATAGGACAGTTAGGCATTGAACAATCTCAATGAGAAAGCGTACTTCAGCATTTTCCTAGGTTAAGTGTCCCGAGCTATCCGCGATATTATTCGGCTGACGTTCTCTATCGATTATCTAGGATAGTGCCTTGTCCCCTAGATCTCGGAGCAAAGCGGCCGCAGACCCGGCAGAAGGCCTGTGCCGCGGGTCCTTGTCCAACATTTTCTTGAGGAGAGGAACCGATGGTGCGAGCTTGGCAATTCTATCGAAATCAGGGTTGAACGAGTTCCAAGCCGACTTCAGATCGCTCGCCGCTCTCCCAGACCCGGGATTACTTGTCATCGTGTTCATCAGCTCGATAAGCTTCTTGGAATTCACAGGAATCTTCGTCAGCATATTGTATAGGGTAGCTCCCAGAGCGTAGATGTCCATTGAAGATGCAGTGCTATCTCCCAAGACTTGTTCGCAAGGAGCGTATTCCGAGGTGAACTGGCCAACTTTGCCCCCGATACGGACGGCGGAACCGAGGTCAGCTAGCTTCGGGACAAGGGTTCCAGACTTCATCTGGTCCCTCATCTCCTGTCCAGTGGATGGGGGTTTGAGGTTGAACAGAATATTCTGCGGTTTGATGTCGAGATGCACAAAACCCGCGTTGTGAATCGTCTCTAGCCCAGTCGCGATCATGTAACCGATGAGCATGACTATACCGCCCCATTTTTCGGAATAGTACAACGAGTCGTACGACGCATCCTCCAGGAGGCCCTTGGCGGCACCGCCCTTCATCAACTCCATTACTATCGCGGGGGGGCTTCGCAGATACAATTGCGTATCACCTTTCACGATCTCCTGAATGTTGAGTCGATCCACCAAGATTCCTCTGAGCTGGACGACGTATTTCGACTGCTCGGACAACTCCAAGAGCCGCGTTGCCTCCGACATGGTCTCTTCGAGGGCAGCTGCGCCCGTCCCCGTTCTGAGGATAGGAATTTTTATCGCCATTTCAGTACCTGCGTGTCCGAAGCTAGCACGGAATACGTAACCGGTGAGCCCCGTGGCAAGATGCTCGGTTATCTTGTAACTGTGAACTTCCTGGCCGACCCAGACTCTCGGGTCCCAATTATCCAAGCGTGGAAGGTTTCCCTTGACAAAGGGTATCGAAGGACGTGGAGGGAGTTGCACAGGTGAGGGCATTACGGGAGGCGGAGGCGGCGGACGAATCTGAGGGGGTGGATTTGATGCCGGGGGAGGAGGACTTGACTGAGGCGATTGGACGTCGAAGGAAAAGGATTGACTGGCTGTCTGGTGTTCCTTGCTTGTAGCAGTAATATGCACAGCGTAGTTGCCTGAGCCCCCAGGCCTATAGTGCGCGCTGTACTCTCCAGCCGAAACCTGAGATACCTTCAGGGACTCGATCTTACCTCCAGGCCTTGTGATTGTCGCTACGATCCTAGCCATTTTCATCGCATGCCCACTAAATTGGGTGGCGATCTTCATTGTCTGTTCTTTGCCCTGTCGAAGGATCGGTGCTCCCGTTATGGTAATTGTTGGTCCAAGGCTGGGTCCCAGCGATATTCTCTGCGCGAGATTGTTAGAGCCAACTCCGACCAACGCCAATGCAGGCAAGAACCCGAGAGATGAAACGAACGGGTAGAGCTGGTTAAGATCTCGAGAGGCAACAAATCCGAGGACGGCCAACAGATTAAACGTGAAGAAAGCGGTAGGCATCATTGACATCGAGAGATTATTGGTGCGCCACACCTTGTCGAGGAAATGGAAGAGAACCAGCTGGGCAATGTTCGCGGCTGCACCAAGCGCGATGAAGAACAGTATAGTAAGCGAGTCTATTGACAAAGCCGAACCCGCCTTCAAAGCCGACCCCAAGCCGAGCCCAACCGCCAACGCGACCGACGCAACGACGTTTGATTTGATCATCTTGTAGGGTGTCGCCCGCGAGAAGAGAAGACCCGCCACGAGGACCGCGATTGAGGGTGGAAAGGCAACAAGGAGTAGGGATAGATCCCCAAACGACAACGGCGACAGGCCCTGTCCAGCGACTGAGTGTCCAACGACATAAAGAGAAGCGAGAAACGAAACAACGAATCCGACCCCGACCCTTGGAATACCGCCCCGCAGATCCAGAGAGGTCAGAACGCCGAGGCTGACCAGCCCGATGATATACGCTGAGGGATCACCTTGTATTCCTAGACCGAAGAGGAAGGCGATAGGCACAGAGAGCACTACGGTGAGAAACGGTCCGAAAGAGTCCCGCGTGAAGGGAAGCCTGCGGGCTTTCTTCAACTGCGGCAACGCGGAGCAAGCGCCTTCCTAAAGGTAGACTTGCCATACTCAAATTCCTAGTAATCAACGGTGTGACCGACACCCGGCGGTTTTCGTTCCAGCGCAATTACATGCCCGCAACGCAGTAGAACCGAAGAGTGCAGCCATGAAGCGTCCATCTATGAAGCGTAAGACGAAGCAGAAAGATCCTGATCTGGATGCGGAGTCCGCGGAGACTCTAATCTGGACGTGCTCAGCGTGCGGGGCCGACAATCCTGACTCTAAACAAGCATGCATATCATGCGGTGGAGCCAGAGCTGGAGACACGGCGACCCCGAAGCCCGCAGAACCACTAGAAGAACAGGAACCGAAGGAACTAGAAGAACCTGAACCACTAGAAGCTTCAGAACCTGAGAAGATAGATGCTGAGGAAACACCCCCTGAACCGACAATTTTCTCTTTCGACACTAGTGAGAAAAATCCGGAGCCCCCATTACCAGAACCTGAAATTACCCCCTTCCTGCCAACCCCTACCCCATACACCCCATTCAGCCCATCGGCCACCACCCCAGCGATCGGGCACGGACGATACTACATGGTTTTCGTGAACACTCCCGCCCAATCCCTCATCAAGTCAAAGGTCCCGATAGAGTTCGACGACTTCCCAGTCGTCAGTATCGGACGTAGCCCCGAAAACGTGGTCGTCATACCAGATCAAGAAGTCTCGAGAAAACATGCGGAGCTCACAATGGACGGGGCAAAGCTGATGCTGAAAGATCTGAACAGCAAGAACGGCACATTCCTCTACAACGGAAAGGAATTCCAGCAGGTTCACGATAGCGTCGAGGTTAAACCGAACAGTATAGTAAAGTTCGGTACCGGCACTATCGTGAGGCTCACGAGTGAATGATTGAAGCCCTGGAAACTCCCCAGCTCATCAGAGAGGCAAAGGAGAA
>Ga0209236_1002488_pt1 | contig 11291 bp, 8 predicted proteins | sample GraSoi013_1_40cm_FD_185819 | JGI IMG/M metagenome (GOLD analysis project Ga0209236, IMG submission 185819) | Grasslands soil microbial communities from the Angelo Coastal Reserve, California, USA - Sample 09_27_2013_1_40cm (SPAdes) (version 2) | ecosystem: Environmental > Terrestrial > Soil >... | reverse complement strand
CGGAGCTCCGCGACAACGCAGAAGCCGTCGCGGCCCGGCAGCATGACGTCGAGGACGACGCAGCTGAATTTGCCCTCGAGCGCGCGTTCCAATGCGCGATCGCCCGAGTCGGTCTCGGTGACGCCGTAGCCTTCCTCGCGAAACGCCTTGCTCAGAAAGCGGCGTAAATCGCGATCGTCTTCGACGAGAAGGATTTGCACGAGGCTAACGTACCCCCGGCTGCGCGCCGCGGGCAATGTGAAAAGGATGAGAATGCTCTAAGAATCGCCGGCGCCACTTCCCTGGAAACGGCTGTCCGGTCATAATCAGCCCATGAACATTGCACTCTTACTCGCGCTGAGCCTGACGACGCCAGTCGCGCCAGCCGTGGATACCGCCACCTTCGCCGGTGGCTGCTTCTGGACGATGGAGCATGCCTACGACGATCTGCCGGGCGTGATCTCGGCAACGTCGGGATTCATGGGCGGCACCACAAAGAACCCCTCGTACATGGATGTCGTGCAGGGGAACACCGGCCACCTCGAGTCTGTGCAGGTGGTCTACGATCCCGCCAAGGTCAGCTATGAGACGTTGCTGTGGACATTCTGGCACAACATTGACCCGTTCCAGACGGACGGGCAGGCGTGCGACACGGGCCCCAACTATCACACCGCAGTCTTCGTCCGCGGCGCCGCGCAGCGGCGCGCGGCAAGTGCGTCGCGGCAGCAGATCATCGACCGCTTCCACCGCGACGTCGCGACGCAGGTTTTGACAGCCGGTTCATTCTATCCGGCCGAGGAGTACCACCAGGATTACGCCAAGAAGAATCCGGTCCGCTACGGGATGTATCGCACCGGGTGCGGCCGCGACCGGCGGCTGAGTGCGATCTGGGGGGATGAAGCGGGGAAGGTGAGCACACGAGCAATGGGAAACGGAACACGGGAGACTTATACATTGAAAACGAAACCAAGTGACGCCGAACTCCGGCACACCTTGACACCCTTGCAGTACGAAGTCACGCAGCATGAAGGCACCGAGCGGCCCTTCCAGAACGCGTACTGGGACAATCATAAGGAAGGGATCTACGTGGACGTCGTGTCCGGTGAGCCGCTGTTCAGCTCAACCGACAAGTTCGAATCCGGCACCGGCTGGCCCAGCTTTACGCGGCCGCTCGACGCGAGCAACGTCCAGGAGAAGACCGACCGCTCGCTGTTCATGGAGCGCACCGAAGTGCGGTCCGCCCACGCCAACTCGCACCTCGGCCACGTGTTCGACGACGGGCCGAAGCCCACGGGGCTACGCTACTGCATCAATTCGGCGTCGCTGCGATTTATTCCGAAGGATAGTCTGGAAGCGGAAGGTTACGGGCAGTATCTGGCGTTGTTCAAGAAGTAATGATGTAGGGGCGCAGCATGCTGCGCCCCTACCGTTTCTGACGTTCGAGCAGACCTACGGCGCGGTGCAGGCGCTCGATGGCCGCGCTGAGGTCCTCGCTCGGTCCCGGCGACAACTCCCCGACTAACGCGACTTCCCGCAGCAGCTGCAACGCGTTGCGCACGTGCTCGACGGGTCGCTCCGCGTTCGGCGCGCGCGCGGCGCGCCCGCGCCGATCGAGCGTGCTGCGTCGTTCGGACCCGCGGCGGCGATCGACGACGTGGCGCCGCTCTTGCGCCGCACCCAAGACGGCCTGCCGACGTGGCTCGGCCCGGCGATCGGTGCCGGTGCGGCGATCAGCCCACAATCTGCTGAATGACACGAAGGATGGTACCACGAAACCAACCTTTTGTCGAATCGTACCATCAAAGGAATAGCCAACTCCCGGGACAATTCATGATGCCGCTCATGCCGGTCGCCGCCGTCATTTTGGCCTTGCAGGGAGCCTCTTCGCCGCCGCCGGCGACGGCGCCGAACGCCACGACCACAATGGCGCAACGCGCTGCGACTCCACCGGTCATCGATGGGAAGGATAACGACGACGTCTGGCGCCTGGCACCCGTCATCAAGGATTTCCGGCAGTTCCAGCCGACCGAAAACGCGGACCCGAGCTTTGCGACCGAAGCCAAGGTCGCCTACGACGACCACAATTTCTACGTGTTCGTACGAGCCTTTGACTCCCATCCCGACAGTATCAAGAGGCTCCTGGCCCGCCGCGATGTCCGGATCTGCTGTGACCAAATCAAGATCGTTATCGATTCCTACCACGACCGCCGCACGGGCTTCGAATTCGCGGTCAATCCTGGGGGCGTCAAGCGCGACTACGCGATGTACGGGGACGATCAGCAGGAAGACGACGCGTGGGATGGCGTCTGGGAAGTCGCCACCCAGGTGGACTCGCTCGGTTGGACGGCGGAATTTCGTATTCCGCTGTCGCAGCTGCGGTACGCGCACGCGCCGAGCAACGTGTTTGGCTTTGCGATCTGGCGCGACATCGATCGCCATGGAGGCGAGCGCGTGGGTTGGCCGCTGTACCGCACGTCACGACGCGGCTTTGTCTCGCAGCTCGGCGACCTCGTCGGGCTCGACGGGCTCGCCGCGCCGCGGCGTCTCGAAGTGGCGCCCTACGCCGTTCTCAAGAACGTCCCGAGACCGGGGTTCGAGCGCGACCAGCAGTACGCGGGCGGTGCGGACATCAAATACGGAATCACCTCGAATATCACGGTCGATGCGACGGTCAACCCGGACTTCGGACAGGTCGAAGCCGATCCGTCCGAGGTGAATCTCACTTCCTTCGAGACATTCTTTCAGGAACGGCGTCCCTTTTTCGTCGAAGGGACCGGCATTTTCAATTTCGGCGTCAACTGCAGCATCGTGAACTGCAGTGGTGAAGGTCTGTTCTATTCCCGGCGCATCGGCCGCGATCCCGAGCTCCGTGGGCTGTACGGCGATGCCGAGTCGCCTACGGCGAGCCGGATCCTCGGCGCAGCGAAGATCACCGGCCGCCTTCCGGGCGGACTCACCCTCGGGGCGGTCGAGGGCGTGACCCAGCGGGCGCATGGACCCGGCGACCGTACGATTGAGCCATTTACAAACTATGGCGTCCTCCGCTTGCAACAGGATTTCCGCAATGGGCAAAGCGGTATCGGATTCATGGTAACCGCGGTCAACCGCAATCTCGACCAATGGACGCAGGATTTTCTCCGCAGTCACGCCTATGTGGGGGCGGTCGATTTCCGGCATCGCTTCCACAACGGAGGCTACGAGGTCTCCGGATCGTTCGACCTCAGCAATGTCGGCGGCAGCCCGGTAGTGATCGCGAGAACGCAGCGCAACTCGACGCACAACTATCAGAGACCCGATGAGTTCCGTTTCGACAGCACCCGTACATCGCTGGCCGGACACGCCGCGGAGCTGCTGTTCACCAAGCAGAGTGGATTCATCAACTTCCAGACCAGCTACCTGCGGCGTTCCCCGGGCTTCGAGATCAACGATCTCGGGTTCCTGTTTCAGTCAGATCAGCAGGCGTGGAGCAACTGGGCCTCGCTGAACTGGCGCAAGCCGACGTTCGTCTACCAGCGCGCCTCCTGGAACTTCAATTGGTGGCAATACTGGACGACCGCGGGACTGCCCACCGATCGGGCCTTTAATACCAACTTTCACGGGCAGCTCACGAACCAGTGGTGGACGCATTTCGGCGGCACGCTCGGGAACCTCGGCGACCTGTTCTGCGATTGCAACGCGCGGGGCACACCGGCAGTGCGGAGGGATCAGTACATCGCGCCGTGGGCAGGCATCCAGGGAGACCAACGCCGCGCGATCGTGCCGTCGCTGTGGATGAACTACTTCAAGGGCGATCGTGGACATTCGACGTCGATCAACGTGAATCCACAAGTCGATCTTCGTATCTCATCTCAATTCCGGGGGTCCGTGAGTCTCAGCGTTACCCACAGCATCAAGGACCTCCAGGACTTCTCGCCCCGGGTGGACTCGACGGGCACCGTGCACTATCCGTTCGCGCACCTGGATCGGCAGACGTCCTCGATGACGATGCGGGTGGACTACACGGCGACACCGACGCTCACGTTCCAGGTGTACGCGTCGCCGTTCGTCAGCAAAGGGCGGTATTCCAACGTGCGCGAGCTGTCAGCGACGCCACGCGCGACCTCCTACAACGCTCGCTTCCAGCCGTATGCGGCTTTCACACCGGGTGACTTCAATTTCAAGTTCTTCAATTCGAACGTGGTGGTGCGCTGGGAGTATCGTCCGGGGTCAACGCTGTTCGTGGTCTGGAGTCAGGGACGGGACGACTTCGAGCCGGCGATGGGAAATCGCAACCTTTCCGGAGATTTCAAGCAACTCTTCAATGCGTACCCGAGGAACACGTTCCTCGTGAAGGCTTCGTACTGGTTGAACCGGTAAACCGAATGCCGAATGATCAATGATCATTGATCAATGATCATTGATCATTGATCATTCGGCCCTTACTCCTAACTCATCGATGTGCAAGAGAAGATCGGCCGCATCCTCATAGACCCGGTAGGCTCCTGCGCGCTCCAGTTCGTCCTGCCCGTATCCACCCGAAAGCAGTCCTACGCCGAGCGCGCGGGCGCGGCGCGCGGCGAGCAGGTCCCAGACGCTGTCGCCCACCGCAATCGCCGATTCGATCGGCACGCCGAGCCGAGCCGCTGCCGCGATCCAGAGGTCGGGATTGGGCTTGGCGTGCTCGACGTCGTCCCGGGTGATGACCGGGACGTCCGGTGGCAGATTCACCAGCTTCAGCAGCGGGCCCGCGCTCGTCAGCGGGCCGCTGGTCGCGACGGCCCATGGCACGCGGATCTTGCTGAGATGTCGGACGAGGTCCTGCGCGCCGGGGAGGAGGCGCACGTCGCGGAGCTGCGCGGCGAACAGTCGCCCATGTTCCTGCTTGACCTTGGCCGCCTCTTGCACGCTCAGCTCACGTCCCGTCTCGCGTGCCAGACTCTCCGCCAGCAGTCCACCACTCATCCCGATGCGCCGATGGATGCGCCAGACGGACAGGTGGATGCCACCCAGCTCGAGCGCCTTGTGCCAGGCGATGGCGTGCTGGTAGACGCTGTCGGTGAGGGTGCCGTCGAGGTCGAGCAGCAGGGCAGGGCGGTCGGACATGATAGAAACTAAGAGGCTAAGGGGCTAAGGGGCTAAGCACCTCTCAGCCCCTTGGCCTCTTAGCCTCTTAGCCACTCTTTAGCCTATTTCCTTTTTACCGCCATTACCGCTGCATACGCGTCGACGAACCCGGCGCCCACTTCCCATGTCCCATATCCGGGCAACGGCCGGGCGGTGGACGTCAGCGCACTGAGGACTTGGTCCGGTTTGAGGGTTCCACCGGCGGCCTCCTGCATCAGCGCGACGACCCCCGCGATGTGCGGCGTCGCCATCGAGGTGCCCGACGCGCAGGTGTAGAAGGGCATGTTCAACGCGGAGATCTGACAAATCCGGACGTCGTGATTCGCGTCGTCACCGTTGAGCACCGTCCCGGTGGACGCGCGCGTGGACACGATGTGCACGCCGGGCGCGGTGATATCGGGATGGTACATCGGATCACCGGGTATGCCGCGCGACGAGAAGTCGGCGAGCACGTGGGCCCGCGGCTCGTTGTTTGTCGGGACGAGCGGATTCGATCCGTCGTCCAGCATGCAGTGCGCTTCCGAATTCGTCGGATCCGCGACGCCGATCTTGCAACCGGCGGCGACGCCGATGACCCACGGCGCCACGCTGTACGGATTCAACGTATTCTGGCCGGGTCCGTCATTCCCGGCGGCGAAGACCACCGTGATCCCGCGGCTCGCCACCTTCTTCGTCGCTTCGTTGATCGGGTCGTGCGGATCGAACGCGCCGCTCGTCCCCCAGGAGTTGTTCACGACCTTGATGTTGTACTGCTGCTGATGGTCCAGGATGTAGTCGAAGCCGGCGAGCGCCCAGAAGATGAATAAGATGTCGCCGGTCCCGATGCCGATGAGGCTGGCGCCGGGTGCGACGCCCGTGTAATAGCCGTTCGACGATGTCCCGCGCGCAGCCACGATCCCGGAGACGTGGGTGCCGTGGCCGACCGACGTTTCGGAATTCGGCAGATTCTCAACCATCAACGTGGCGCCTTTGCGAATTGGCTTGGGTGCGTCTTTGCCGAACGTGAAAAGATCGTTCTGATTGTAGAGGACTTTGACGTTCTGGACGGTGTACTGCGGATACGCGACATCGGCATTGTACGCCCCGTCAATCCCACTGTCGAGGATCGCCACGCCGATGCCTTTGCCGGTAATGCCGGCGACATGCACGGCGTCCGCGCGAATGGCCGGCACACTCTCGTGCAGCATGTAGTAGTCGAGCCGCTTGTTCGCGTAGATGCCTTCGAGGCCGGGCAGTGCGGAGATCGTCAGGAGCTGTGCCGGGGTGGCGAGCGCCGCCACCATCGAGAAGTTGTTGTACTGGACGACGCCGGCGCCGGCGCTGAGAATCCCGTTCGTCACCGCATCCAGCGTCGTCTGCGTCTCATCGAAATTGACGATGTAAATCGCCGCGTCGCTGGGGACGAGATCCGCGGTCACGGTCGGAGCGCTGCGGTCGCACGCCACCAGCGCGAGCAACGTGCCCGCCGCGATGAGCCACCTCTTCATGGGGTCCTCGGGTGTGAGGGGATAATCCGAGGAGCCAGCAAGCCATGTGCCCGATATGTAACCGCTTACAACACAACAGCCGGCCCTGTGTCAGGACCGGCTGTGTCGCGTCCCTACGACAGCTACTCGGGCTCCATCTGCTCCAGCGCGTAGCGCAGCCGCAGCATCGAGGTGTCGAGCAGCCTCCGCGAGTCGTCGCGCAACGCGCCTTGATCCGCCAGCTGTGTAAGCAGCTCGAGGACGGCGTGGATCTGCGCCGTCGCGGATTCTACGATCAGCCGGCGATCGAGGCCGCTGCGGCGCTCCATCTCTACCGGGAGCTCCTTCATTCGCCGATCCGCGCCCCGCCTGCGATTCGCAACGCTCATCATGGGACCACCTCCCAGGTGCGTTCGCTATTCAGCAGTGCGTCCAAGTCTCCCTTTCCCTGCGCTGCCCCCTTCTGTGCGTAGACGTCGCGCTCGTACGACTCCGTCGGGCTGCAGTACAGCACGCCCATCGCCGTCGGGAACGGCGGCTCCAGCGCCGCCAGCAGCTGTGCCAGTGGGCGGCTCGTCTCGTCGTGAATCAGCACGTCGGGCGCGGTGGCGTCGATAATCTCCAGCTCGAGCGTGCCCGCTTTGAGCCGCAGTCCCTTCTCCTTGTTCTTGCCGAAGAGCAGCGGCTTGCCGTGCTCGACGAGGACCTGGGCTTCGGCTGCGACCTCCTTCCCGGTGATGTGCTCGAACACGGCGTCGTTGAAGACGACGCAGTTTTGTAAAATCTCGACGAAGGACGCCCCGCGGTGCGCATGGGCGCGTTTCAGCGTGGCAATGAGGTGCGCCTGCAGCGTGTCGACGGAGCGGGCGACGAAGCGCGCCCCCGCGCCGAGAGCAAACGCGCAGGCCGAGACCGGATTCTCGATCGAGCCGAGCGGGGTGGAGGGTGAGCGCGTGCCGCGCCGCGACGTCGGCGAGTACTGGCCCTTGGTGAGGCCGTAGATCTCGTTGTTGAACAGGATGATGTTCAGGTCCACGTTGCGGCGCAGCACGTGGAGCATGTGGTTGCCGCCGATGGACAGGCCGTCGCCGTCGCCCGTCATCACCCAGACGTCGAGCTCGGGGTTCGCGAGCTTGATGCCCGTCGCGATCGCGGGGGCGCGCCCATGCACGGTGTGGAAGCCGTAGGTGGACATATAGTAAGGAAAGCGCGCCGCGCACCCGATGCCGCTCACGAACACCGTGCGCTCGCGCTGCAACGCCATTTCCGCGCACGCCTTCTGCACGGCTTTGAGAATCGCGTAGTCGCCGCAGCCCGGACACCAGCGGACTTCCTGGTCCGAGGCGTAGTCTTTGGGCGCGAGCTGCGCGTCGGTGATCGTGGTGACGCTCATGAGATCTTCCTGATCGCCTGCGCGATCTCGGTTACGCGGAACGGCTTGCCGGTGACCCTCGGGAGTGATTCTGCAGGAATCAGGTATTCCGCCCGCAGCAGCTTCACGAGCTGGCCGTTGTTCATCTCCGGGACGAGCACGCGCTCGTAGCGCTTGAGCAGGTCGCCCAGATTGCGCGGGAATGGGCTCAAGTAGCGCACATGAATGTGCGCGACGTCACGGCCTTCATCGCGCGCGATCTGCACGGCGCGATGAATCGCGCCGAACGTCGAGCCCCAGCCGACGACCGCGAGCTTTCCGTGATCGTCACCCAGCGAGACGTTCTGCAGCGGAATATCGCGCGCGATGCCCGCGATCTTGTCCGCGCGCGCCTTGGTCATGCGCGCGTGGTTATCGGGATCGTACGAGATGTGCCCGGAGTCATAATCCCGCTCGAGACCGCCGATGCGATGCTCGAGCTGCGGGGTTCCCGGCTTCACCCACGGCCGCGCCAGGGTCTCGGGATCGCGCAGGAATGGATGGAATCCCTCCGGCTCCGTCCGATACGTGACGGGGAAGCGGGGCAGCTCGGCTTCGCGCGGGATGAGCCACGGCTCGGCCGCGTGCGCCAGATAGCCGTCGCTCAACACGATCACGGGCGTCATGTACTTCGTAGCCAGGCGCACCGCTTCGATCGCGATGTCGAAGCAATCCGCGGTCGACGCCGGCGCGAGTACCGCGAGCGGCGCGTCGGCGTTGCGGCCGTGGACCGCCTGAAACAGATCCGACTGCTCGGCCTTGGTCGGCATGCCGGTGGACGGCCCAGCACGCTGCGAATCGATGACGATCAGCGGCAGCTCGGTGGCGATCGCCAGCCCCAGCATTTCGGTCTTCAGCGCGATCCCCGGCCCCGAGCTCGAGGTCACGCCGAGCGCACCGGCATAGGACGCACCCAACGCCGCGCCGCTCGCCGCGATTTCATCCTCGGCCTGGAAGGTGATGACGCCGTAGGCGCGCAGATTGGCGAGCGTGTGGAGCAGCGCGGATGCCGGTGTGATGGGATAGCCCGCGAACACCATCTTTTCGATCCCCGCCGCGCGCATCCCCGCGACGAGCCCCCACGCCAAACCCTCCGTTCCGCTGACCGTCCGGTAGCGCCCCGCTCGCACGGCCGCTTTCGGGACGACGTAGCCGACCATGTGCTCCGTCATCTCCGCCGTCTCACCGAACGCATGCCCGGCGTTGAGCGCCGCGACGTTCGCCTCCGCAATCACCGGCTTCTTCGCAAACTTGCGCTTGAGCCACTCGATCGTCGCGGTCCGCTCGTGGCCGTACATCCACAGCAGCAGCCCCAACGCCCACATGTTGCGGCAGAGATGCGCTTCACGTGACGAGAGACCGTGCGGCTTTACGGCGTCGGCGGTGAGCTTCGTGATGTCGAACTTGAGCACCTGATAGCGCGCGAGCGAATCGTCGTCGAGCGGATTGCGCGCATATCCCGCCTTCCCGAGGTTGCGCTCGTTGAATGCGGCGGTATCCACGATGACCGTGCCACCGACCTTCAGGTCATGCACCTCGACGGTCAGCGCCGCGGGATTCATCGCGACGAGTACGTCCACGGCGTCGCCCGGCGTCATCACGTCGGTGCCGCCGAAATGGATTTGGAACGCCGACACGCCGAAGGTCGTGCCCGTCGGGGCACGAATCTCCGCGGGGAAGTCGGGGAACGTGGAAAAGTCGCTGCCGGCGAGCGCGGTCTCGAGCGTGAACTGACTGCCCGTCACCTGCATCCCGTCACCCGAGTCGCCGGCGAATCGGATCACGACCGAGTCACGGGTTTCTCGTCCTGAGCGGGAAACAGCTGACGTGGCCATGTGGGTAATCTATACGACGTTTCGCAGCACGAACCATACGTTCGCGGGGCGTTCGGCAAGCCGTCGCATGTACCAGGCGAACCAGGCGCTGCCGTAGCTGATCAGGACGCGCACCTTCGCCCCCAAGGACACCAGCTTCCGCTGCTCCTCCGCGCGGATGCCGTAGAGCATGTGAAACTCGTAGGCCGACGGATCGAGGCGTTGCGTCACGGCCGCCTTGCGGATCGTCTCGATGAGCTGGAGGTCGTGCGTGCCGAATACGGGTTTCGCCCGCTGGCGCGCCGCCTCGCTGAGCAGGCGCTGGGCGAGTTGCCGGTAGTTCTCGTCGACATCGCGCTTTTTCGGGAGTGCCACGTCCGGCGGCTCGTTGTACGCGCCTTTGACGAGACGGATCCCCGGCGAGAGCGTCAACAGACCTTCGAGGTCCTTGGCGGTGCGGTGCAGGTACGCCTGCAGGCACACCCCGACATTCGGCCACTCAGCCTTGGCGCGCCGGTACACCTCGAGCGTCGCGTCGACGTACCGTGACTCCTCCATGTCGATCCACAGGAACGAGCGCGCCTGCTCGGCACGCGCGGCGAGCTTCAGCACATCCTGGACGCAGCCCTCGTGACTCGCCTCGAGACCGAGGTGCGTCAGCTTCACCGAAACGTGCGCCGGCAGCTTGCGTCGCTGAATCTTTTCGAACACTCCGAGGTAATGATCGCGGACCGCGGCCGCTTCGGCACGATTGGTGACTTGCTCGCCCAATTCCGTGAGCACCGTTCCGAGACCGGCCTTGGCGAATTGACCCGCCGCATTGAGTGCGGCCTCGAGCGTTTCACCGGGCATGAAGCGCTTGACCGCGCGCTGAAAGAAGCGGCGCTCGCGCAGCTGACGGGCAAGCCATTGGCTGCGAGATGCCTTCAGGAGGAGACCGCGTGCGAATCCCATGGAGAGATAGTGTAGTGTATCGTTCTTTCATGCCAGCGCATCGTTTAGCACTGATCGTTCCTCTGGCCCTCTTGGCCGGATGCGCGCACCCGCGTATTGGCGGCACAAGCACCGGCGCAGGAGAGACGCGCGAGGCGGCCGACGAGAGCTGTCTACTTGCGACCGGCTCCGTCTCCGCTCGGTCCCCCACAATCACGATCGGACTCAACGAAGCGGTCGACCCGCGCCATGCCCCCTTCGCGCGCAACGACGCCGAGCGGATTGTGTTCCGGCACCTGTACGAGGCACCGGTGCGGGTCGACTGCGAAGGCCATGTCCTTCCCGAGCTCGCGGACAAGTGGGCGAAGGATGACGGCGGCCGGCGCTGGACGTTCCACTTGCGCGACGGCGCCCAGTTCTGGGACGGCGCGCCGGTCACGGCCCAGGACGTCGTGTTCGGGAAGGGCGGTGTCGGCTATACGCTCGGCGCGCCCGATAAGAGCGTCGTGGCACTCAGCTTCGCGAAGCAGCGGGACGACGTTCCGGCGCTGCTGGGCGACCCGGGCCTGGCGGTGACGAAGCCTG
>Ga0209236_1002486_pt1 | contig 11299 bp, 11 predicted proteins | sample GraSoi013_1_40cm_FD_185819 | JGI IMG/M metagenome (GOLD analysis project Ga0209236, IMG submission 185819) | Grasslands soil microbial communities from the Angelo Coastal Reserve, California, USA - Sample 09_27_2013_1_40cm (SPAdes) (version 2) | ecosystem: Environmental > Terrestrial > Soil >... | reverse complement strand
TCAGATCTACGGGTATTCTTTCGAAGGATTCGAGCGCACCGTGGACGCGCACATCAAGAATCTACGGCAGAAGATTGAGCCCAATCCACGGGAGCCGCGTTATGTTTTGACCGTCTATGGAGCCGGGTACAAGTTCGCCCCGACCAGCAATGGTTGACCGGCCCCGTACCAACTCGATTGGCCAAGGTGCGGGTTACAGCGAACCTGCCGCTAGCGAGTTGGTACGGGGCCGGCCGCGCCGCTCGCTGTCGCTGCGGGTCCAGCTCTCGCTGGCGTTCGTCATGGTCGCGCTGCTTTCCGTCGTGGTGGTGGCCTTTTGGGCCCGGCAGATCACCGCGCTGGAAATTACCGAATATCATGAGCGGATCCGGAGGGGCGATGTTCCCTGGCTCAGCAATCAGCCCATCCTGGTGCGCGAGGGATTCGTCCGCGCCATCAACCCCCCGCTCTTTGTGGCGTCGCAGCGCTTGTTTCTCGCCAACTTCAACCGGTCTCTGTGGTTTGCCGGCGGGACCGCCGGGCTGCTGGCGGTGATTGCGGGTTTGGTCCTGGCGCGCCGGCTTTCCCATCCGCTCCAGGAGTTGCACGACGCGGTGACCGGGGTGGCGGCCGGCAACCTGCAGCAGGAGGTCGGCCTGGGCGGCGGCGGCGAGCTGGAGGACGTCGCCAGTGCGTTCAACACCATGGCGCACCGGCTCCGGGAAAGTGAACGGCAGCGACAGGAGTTGCTCGCAGCCGTCGCGCACGAACTGCGCACGCCGCTCTCCATTATCGAGGGCAATCTGGAGGCGATGCTCGACGGGGTCCGGGAGCCCACGCCGGATCTCATCGCCACGCTGCACACGCAGAGCGCGCTGCTCAGCCAGCTGATCACCGACCTCCGTGACCTCAGCCTGGCCGACGCCCGGCAGTTGAGCCTCAGGCGCCGTCCCGTCGACCTGACCGCGTTGTGCCGCGAATCGGTCGATGCCATGGGCTTGTGGATCGAGGAGCGGAAGGTAACGGTGCAGGTTTCCGGCGAGGGAGATACGACTGCGGAAGTGGATCCGGACCGGCTGCGGCAGGTGGTGCAGAACCTTCTGCACAACGCCGTCCGCTTCACCCCTGCCGGGGGGCGAGTGCGGATCACGGTCAGGGAGACGGCGCGGGAGCAGAACCAGTGGGTTGCGCTGGAGGTAGAAGACGAAGGACCCGGGATCCCGGCTGAAAACCTCACCCGGGTGTTCGAGCCGTTCTACCGGGAGGACCCCTCGCGGTCCAGAGCCAGCGGCGGGACCGGGATGGGCTTGGCGGTTGTCAGACTGCTGGTCCAAGTGCACGGCGGCGACGTGCGGGCGGAGAATCGGCCGGCGGGAGGCAGCCGCTTCGTCGTGGAACTGCCTGCGCAACAAGAGAGGGCGCGGTAGAAGATGGGAAAACAACGAAGGCGGACGAAATCCCTTCTGATCAGGCTTGCGTTGCTCGCCATTTTTCTCGTGTCAGTCCATCAGGGGCCTGCCGCCATACTGCCGCGGGGGATCGCAGAAGCGCGGACCCCGTCTACGACGTGCATCCCCGGCCGCGTGACGCCATCTGTGACGGAAGGCCCCTTTTACAAGAGCGGCTCACCGCAGCGCGCATCCCTGCTCGAACCCGGCATGGCGGGTACAAAACTCGTTATCACCGGTCAGATCTTCAGCAAGAGCTGCCGGCCCGTGGCGGGCGCATGGCTGGACTTCTGGCAGGCCGATGCGCGAGGTGCGTATGATAACGCCGGGTACCGTCTGCGCGGCCACCAGTTCACGGACAGCGCCGGCCGGTATATGCTGGAGAGCGTCATGCCCGGGGAGTACCCGGGCCGGACGCCACACATCCATGTCAAAGTGATGGCGCCAAACCGGCCGGTGTTGACGACACAGCTCTATTTCGCTGGAGCGGCCCAGAACCAGAGTGATGCGCTCTTCCGGCCAGAGTTGCTGCTGCAGATTCATGATAGTGCCACCGGCAAAGCGGCGACGTTCAACTTTGAGCTGGAATTGGAGTGATGCGGACGTGAAAATCTCTGCGTGGATGGCTCGGTTATCGGCTCTTCTCCTTCTCAGCGCGCTCAACGGGGCCTGGGTTCCACCGGGCCTCGCTCAAGCGGACCCCGTCCTCGCTGCGGCCGGCGACATCGCCTGCGATCCGGCGGATGAAAGTTTCAACGGCGGGGCGGGAACCACGAACGCCTGCCGCATGAAAGCCACGTCCGATCTTATGGTAGAGATGAACCTCGCCGCCGTGTTGGCTCTCGGTGACACTCAGTACGGCGATGCCGCGCTTCCCAAGTTCTTACGGTCCTATGCGGTCACGTGGGGACGGCTGAATTCCATCACCCATCCGGCCGCTGGCAACCATGATTACGGGCAGTCGAAGGCGTCAGGCTACTACACCTACTTTGGGCCCGCCGCGGGAGATCCGACGAAAGGGTACTACAGTTACAATCTGGGCGCGTGGCATTTCATTGCCCTCAACTCAAACTGCGAAGAGGTGAGCGGCTGCCAGGGCGGCTCTCCGCAGGAGCTCTGGCTGAAGGCTGATCTGGCTGCGCATCCGGCTGCGTGTACCCTCGCCTACTGGCACCATCCGCGCTTCTCCTCAGGGCCGCACGGCAGCGATCGCGCCTATGACCATTTCTGGCGGGACCTCTACCAGGCCGGCGCCGATGTCGTGCTCGTGGGCCACGACCATGATTACGAGCGGTTTGCGCCGCAGGACCCGGCAGGAGCCGCCGACCCCGCCCGCGGCATCCGTCAGTTCGTAGTTGGCACCGGAGGAGTGAATCATTACGCGCTTGAGGCCAGGCGGCCCAATAGCGAGGTCTTTAACGGCAGTACGTTCGGCGTGCTGGTGATGACCCTTCATCCGAAAGCATACGATTGGAAATTCCTTCCAGTGTCCGGCGGCTCATTTACGGATTCCGGTAGCGCCCCCTGCCATTGAGCTAGCCACCTGCGTGGTACACTGCTGGCGTGGCTGAGTCCCCGCCGGGCATCCAGACGTCTGCGTTGCGTCCGGGCCATCCGGACTTCCTCGATCTCCCCTGGCATCTTTCGATCGTGGAGTGGGAGGGAGTGTGCCCGCGACTGGAGCGGATGCCGGTCGGGCTCTCCCGCCATCCGGTGGTATTCGTCAACTACGGAGGCCGGCTGTACGCCTGCAAAGAACTCCCACCGGACATCGCGACCAAGGAGTATGATCTGTTGCGGCGCATGGAGGAGCTGCGCCTGCCGGTGGTGACGCCCGTCGGCTACGTCCAGGTCCGTCACCATGACGGCGAGGCCGGGGTGCTCATCACGCGGTATCTCGACTACTCGCTCCCGTATCACTACCTCTTCAAACAGCCGGACCTGGCCCGCTACCGCGACCACCTGATTGACGCGCTTGCCGGTCTGCTTGTCCAGCTGCACCTGGCCGGCGTCTATTGGGGGGACTGCTCGCTGTCGAACACCCTCTATAGACGCGATGCCGGCGCCCTGCAGGCGTATCTCGTGGACGCCGAGACCGCCGAAGTCCATCCCGAGCTGTCCCGCCAGCTTCGCGCGCACGACCTGGAGATCATGGAGGAGAATGTCTACGGAGCACTGGTGGACCTGGCGGCGATCTCCGCGCTGCCGCCCGACTTTCCGGTGATCGACGTGGGCGTCGAAATCCGGCGGCGCTACGAGAGCCTCTGGAACGAGGTGACTCGGACAGAGACCGTCACCCCCGAGGAACGGTTCCGCATCCGGGATCGGATCCAGGCGCTCAACGCGTTGGGATTCTCGGTGGAGGAAGTTGAGCTGACCGCCGTCCAGGGTGGGGAGCGTCTTCGCCTGCGGGCGTTCGTCGCCGACCGCAACTTCCATAGGGATCTGCTACAGAATCTGACCGGGCTTGATGCTGAGGAGACCCAGGCCCGCCAGATGATCAACGAGATTCAAGAACTGCGCGCCACGCTCTCCCAGAAAGAGAACCGGAGCATGCCCCTCAGCGCCGCGGCGTACCGGTGGCTGAATGAGCTCTATCTCCCGATCGTGGCGCGGCTGCAACCACTGGCCGACAAAAGCTCGCAGCCCGCGGAGCTGTATTGTGAGCTGCTTGAGCACAAGTGGTACCTATCTGAACGCGCAGGACATGATGTTGGACACCGGGCTGCGCTGGAGGACTTTGTGCGTCTGCTTAGCCGCCGGGCGGGCCGGCAGGCTGGAGGGTAGGACGCTGAAGACGCAGCAACTTGCCGTCGTGGGCATGCTCGCAGCCATCGCTTACCTGTTGATGCTGGCGGTCAAATTTCCCATCATCCCGGGCGCGCAGTTTCTGAAATACGACCCCAGCGATGCTGCGGGGCTCGTCGCGGGAATCTTGTATGGGCCCGCCGCCGGCGTCGCGGTCGTCGCCATCAAGGATATCTTGTTCTTGGCGCGCAACCCATTCGGCATCGTCGCCGACTTCATTGCCGCCGCAACGTTCGTGGGCGTCACCTCTTGGGTCTACCTGCGCGGCTCCGGCGGCACCGCGCCGCGCCTGCTGTGGGCGACGGTCTTCGGGATCGCGGCGCGCGTCCTGGTGATGATCCCGGTCAACTTTGTGATTCTCAGGCTGCAGTTCGGGATGACTCCGGAGCGGGTGGCGGGCCTGCTCCTGCCCGCCATTGTTCCCTTCAATGGCCTGAAGGGACTCATGAACGCGGCGCTCGCGTTCATGGTCGTCATGCCGCTGGTGCGGCGAGGGATTCTCAGGGCCGCCTAGTGACGGGGCCTGTCCCGGTCCATCTGCGCGATCTCACCCTGGAGTGGGGGCGCCGCACCTACATCATGGGCGTCCTCAACGTGACGCCCGACTCTTTTTCCGGCGACGGGATCATGGACGTCCCTGCCGCCGTGGCGCGGGCGCGTCAGATGCTTGCAGAGGGCGCCGACATCATTGACGTGGGCGGCGAATCGACGCGGCCGGGCGCGCAACCGGTGCCGCTCGATGAGGAACTGAGACGCGTCATCCCCGCAGTCGAGGCGCTCGCCGGCGAACTGGGCGCGGTGGTGTCGGTGGATACGATGAAATCCGAAGTGGCGCGCCGGGCGCTGCGAGCGGGAGCGGCGATGGTCAACGACGTGAGCGCGCTGCGGGCGGATCCTGAGATGCCGGGGGTGGTCGCGGAAGGTCATGCCCCAGTGGTGCTGATGCATGGATATGGGATCTCGAAGCGACCGTCCTCGGAGGGAACAGCCGCCGGCGTGGTTGCTGAAATGCTAAATTTCTTAGAGGAACGAATCGAGTCTGCAGTGGCGGCGGGGCTTGCTCGCGAGCGCATCTTTGTCGATCCTGGCTTCGGATTTGGGAAGACCATCCAGCAGAACCTGGAGATCATCCGCCGGCTGCGAGAGTTGCGCGTCCTCGGGCTGCCGGTCGTGATCGGACCTTCTCGCAAGGGCACGATCGGCCACATCCTGGGTGGGCTCCCGGTTCAGGAACGAGTCGAGGGGACGGCCGCGGCCGTGGCGGTGTGCATCATGAACGGGGCCGACGTCATCCGCGTGCATGACGTGGGCGTCATGGTCCGTGTCGCACGGGCGACGGATGCCATCGTCCGCGTATCGGAATAGAATTGTTCGTGCCCTGGTTAGAACAGGTGGGAAAAATCATTCACGAGATGTCGGTGCCTGCGGAGGGAAGCGATGATGCAAAGTTTAGTGGCTTACCTTTCTCCGTCGGCGCTCATGGACGAGGAGGCGCCGGAGAGTTGGATATTTCTCGACTACCAGGATGATGGCCGTATCCTCACTCTGCCCCTGCGGCAATTCGAGGCGACCTATCGACCCGGTCCGGAGGATCAGGGTTAAACCGTTGTTTCCGCGTTAGGCCGGTTCTCAGGGTTCGACACCTCCTTACACATATCACGGCGCCGGGCCGGGCGACGCACACTCCGGCAGGGACCTCAGGTAGGCGTGGCTGCCGCGGCTACCCGTTGCGCGGACGGTGTACCCAAGGCAGTGGCTGAGCGAAACGCCTGTGAAGCGGGCGGTGAAGGTACCGGCTTTGTCTGCCGTCACTTCCATGACGTACCGCCCCTTGACGTGCGCAACGACGGTGACGCGTTCGCTCGGGACGAAGAACACGCCGCGGATCGTCAATGGTGAAGGGCCTGTGACCTGGAGCGCCGCACTACCGGCGGCGGCCGACACACCTACCAGGAGCCCAATGGCAGCACAGCAGGCGAGCGCAACTCTCATCGGGTCCAGTATAAAGCACGAGGGGCCGCGCCAGGCGGCCCCCCGTAATCAACCGCCGCGTGCTATCTACGGTGACGGTAGGTTCAGCAACCAAGCCCCGAGACCGTGTGTCGCGGCGTACAGTTTGCGGGCGCCCGGTACAATCGTCAGACCCGCAACAGAAACGTTTGGCATCCCCGGCGCCGCCGGCGTCCAGCTGGTGGCGCCAGACGCGAGCCGGAAGACCCCGAAGTCAGAAGAGGCGTACAGATCGCCTGTGGCGTCGTCCCTGACGACGTCCGTGGTCGGCAGATCCCCGAGGTCATAGCTCCGGTCGGTCCACGTCGCCGTACCAGCACCTGGGTTGTACGCAACCTCGAACACATGGCCGGGTGTGAGCGGTGTGGCGCCGTTGAAGCCGCTGTACGAGATCCACGCCCGATTCGCGTTCGCCGGGTCGATGTAGATCCCAGTCACGAACCGGTTTGGACTATTGGTCGCAGACGAGTCGATCCGCACGAACGACACCGCCCCGGCGTCCGCTGCGTTCGCGTTCTTGGAGACGAAGACGCGGCCGGTCGTCGTCGCCGCCCAGAGTGTGGAGATGTCGCTGGTGGCCCGCTCGACGGCGGCTACGTTGCCACCGGCGCGGTCCCCGAGGGAGGACGTTGTCAGCGTAGTTAGGCCGAGCTGTACCCAGTCGCCGCAGGGGACGGTGAAATCACCTGTCCACTCGTTGCAGTGCAGGCGCAACTCAGCCAGCGTCATCGTGCCCAACCCGTGGGTCTTCGTCCGCCACACGTGCGTTGCACCGACATACATCGTCCCACTAATGTTCGGATCGGAGATGATAGGAACGTAGAACAGCTGCGGATCCGCTACATCCGTGAAGAATACGTCCGAGATCCAGTTCCAGTCGGCGGTCGCCCCGTCGCTAAAGTTTACATCCGGCGACGCACCGAAGTAGGTGTGGAACCTGAAATGGGGGTTGGCGGCGTCGAACCCCGACTGCCCACCGTCGCCGATCATCATATTGAGCCACTTCGTGGGGCTGCCGGTCGACTGCCACGTCCCGTTGTCCTGCGTCCCGCCCTGGACGAGGTTGGGGTTGAACGGGCTCACAGAAAGGCTCTGGAACTGCAGCGTGGTCAGCCCCTTGTTCAAACTCTCAATCAGGGTAGGAACGCGAGAGAGCAGCTGCCTGCAGCGGCTGAGCCGCGTGGGTGAGAGCCCACGGGAATCGCAGTTCGAGGACGCGTTGGAGAAATCGCCGCTGGCACGGACGATCCCTCCGTCGGAAGCCTCGAAGGATTGGTAGGGATTATTCGGGTTGACTACGAGGGAGTGCTGGTCCGGATGCATCGCATTCGGGTGGACGAGATCCGTCGAGTCCATCGTCATGTCCGTGAAAGAAACGCCCGCGTCCGTCGAGAGAACGACGCCGCGCCCGTTCGAGATTCGGCCTGTCTCCCCGTACTGATAGGAGCCACCCAGGTAAACGACGTCGGGATACCCGGCCGGCGTGACGACAAAGTTATCGTACCAGCACTGCCCTGTGCAGAAGTTGTATGAGCCGTAGCCCTGGTCGGCCGGGTCGGAACTCGTCAGCTCGGTGAAGGTTGGTGAACCGCCGGCGACATCATCGCTGCGGAAGAGACGTGAGTACGGCTGTGTCGCATCAGGATCGGCTGCCGGGCCCGTTGAGCCCTCGGCGACGTACATCCGCGTCTTCCCGCTCGACAGTCGCGTCACCGCAATCTCAGGCCGTGTTGTAGCCACCGCAACAGTGAATCCCGGCTTGAGCAGCGCGGGCTTGATCTGCGTCCATGCCGTCCCGCCGTCGTTAGACCGCCAGACGCCCCTGGCGTACGAGGCCGCGTAGACAGTATCGGCATTGGATGGATCGAAAACGACCTTGCGGACTCCGCGGGGCGAGCACGGCGTGGCGTTACTTGCGATGGCGGAGTTGTCAGTGCCGCACTCCGCGGTCGTCGCTGCCCCGTTGTGGATGAACGCCCACGTCGCGCCGCCGTTCGTCGACTTGTACAGACCCCACAGCGGGGCGCCCGGGATCGTCGCCCGATACGCGCTGCCCGCGCCGTAGCAGCAGGACGACGCGTGGCCCGTGACTGCGAAGCCCGAACCGGCATAGATCGTGTTTGAATCACCGGGCTTAACCGCTATTGTTCCGACTCCGCGCATGTTGAACACAGACGCCCCAAGTGGTCCCGACCAGGTGTTGCCGCCGTCAGCGGACCTATAGAGGCCCTTGCCGGCCACACAGCCGCTTCCGCACGTGTTCCCCTCGCCGGTGCCGACCCAGATCGTGTTCCCGCTTGGGTCATTCGGGTCGACGGTAATCGACCCGACAGCGTTACCTTCGAACACCCCCGACAGATACGTCCACTTCGGCTCGGCCCGAAGCGCGTCGTCGGTTCGCCACACGCCACCTCCGGATGTGGCCGCCCAGAGCCGGCAGTTCCCGGGCACACAAACCGGGGCAATCGCCAGGGCGGTCGTGCGGCCTCCCGCCGCATACTCGTTCGGGATATACTGGGTGTTGTCGCGGAGCGGGAAGAAGGGGTATACCGCGTTGCTCGGGCCGACCGACACCCACGTGCCGGGCCGGCCTTTGCCGGTCGGGAAGCCCTTTCCCCGAAGGGTTTTAGCGTCCAGGCGGGCACGCTCGATCCGTGCCAGCGGGATGTCCCTGTCTGGGAAGGCGCGCTGGAAGAACGCCAGTTCCGCGGCGGAGCCCGGCCCTTCGGAGGACTCACCACCGGTCCCGGGGAGCGCCTGCTTTAGTTGCTCCAAATGACGGCCGAGCGCCGGCGGCAGATTGCCCTCTGCTTCAGCTGCCTTTTCGGACCGTTCCCTCTCCCATTCCGACAACATGAAGAGCGCCGCGGTTGTCACTACGAGGAGCACGGCGCCCGTGACCAGTAGCTTGGAGCGCAGCCGTCTGAGTGCCATACCACTTCTCCTTTCAGAATGTGGACCGGGTGGCGCGCGATTGAAGACGCGCCCCGCAAACAAAGCGTGACCAGGGCTTCGATATCCTAGCCATAGATACTGATAGGAAACGTTGCGCCCTCAAGGGGGGACCTGAGTTCAGCAGGTCTGGGGGCTCTCGGGCTCCTCTGTTTGATTAGCCAAGCCAGCTCGAATTATTGGGTTGGGCCGTAATTTCGTGAGCAGGCTAATGATTCCTGCTTCCGCTGGCTCTTGCTCCGGACCCCCAGACCGAGTATCTCTATATGTTCGGGAAGGAGATCACCGATGGAAGTCTTTGATGCCGTTCGCACCGTGATAGCCGTGCGCAGTTATAAGGAGAAGCCTGTGCCGCAAGATATCATCCGGCGGATCGTCGAGGCCGGGCGCCTGACGGGGAGCAGCATGAACGGTCAACCCTGGCACTTTGTCGTGGTCGAGGACCGCGATACCTTGCGTCAGCTGGGCAGACTGGCGCGATCAGGGCCGTATATCGCGCAGGCGCCCCTGGCGGCCGTCGTGGCCATCGAGAAGACGAGGTACGCGGTGTCGGATGCCAGCCGCGCGATCCAATCGATGATCCTGACGGCGTGGTCTGAGGGGGTCGGCTCGAACTGGGTAGGGTTCCTCGGATTGACCGAGGTGAAGCCGCTCCTGGGCATTCCAGATGACCTGGACGTGTTGGCTATTCTCCCATTTGGGTATCCGGCGCAGGTACTCGCCCAGGGAAAGAAACGGCGCAAGCCCCTCTATGAGGTAGCCCACCGAGAACGGTTTGGGCACCCATTTGAGTAATGCCACCCCTCGTCCAAAGGGGTCAGACCCCGACGAACGACTGACCCACCCGGGTCATTCAGAGATAGCCAGTATGGACTCTTCAAAGGGGTCAGACCCCGATGAACAGGTGTTAGACTGCAGGGCTCGCCATGGTTGCAGGTGTTAGGTAGTTCTGTCCAATTCTTGATGGGGGGTGTCACGCACCTCACGTCCCCAGCGGAAGGAGACTGTATCCATGTCTAGCCGTTTCACCGCCGCCGCGGCGCCGGCCTCGACGGACCTTGGCGCTAAGCTTGTGGGACTGGCTGGTCTCGGCCTCGTCGGCTATGGCCTGATGTTCCTCATTCGCAACTTCACGGGTTTCATTGAGCTTGGTCTCACCCCGGAACACGTTGGCGGCACCCCCGAGCAGATTCGGGCCTTCAGTCCGCATCTCTACTACTACATCAGTCACCTGCAGGTGGCTGTCGCCGCCTTCATCATCGCCCTTGGGGTGGCGGTGATCGCCCTGGCCTGGCGAGGGATTCGCACCAGGCAGCGCTGGGCCCTCTGGACAGCATTTGTCGCGCCTGTTATCGCAGTCGGGTTGGCCTTGCCTCTCCACTACGTCTATGGCTTGGCGACACTCGGCCATCTCGGACTCATCTACCTGGATGCGGCGATCCTGCTTGTCGGCACCGTATTGGCGTACAAGGAACTCGCTCGTTAACCAGATTGGTAATCCCTCAACGCGAAGCTCTCAGGCAAGAGGCCTGGCAGACTCAGTAGACCTGGTAGACTCGGTAGACCCGGTAGACTGAAATGAGACGGCGGGTTTTTAACGCCGTCTCATTTCTTGGAGCGGGCGATGGGAGTTGAACCCACGACCCTCTGCTTGGGAAGCAGATGCTCTACCACTGAGCTACGCCCGCTCGCTGAGCAGGATTATACTACGCCCACGGCGCCTTCGCCCACTCGATCTTCGGCGGGGCGACGGCCGCTTCGTTCACGACCGCGCTGATCTTGAACCACCACATCTCAGTCGTTTCATCAATTTCCCCCTCGCCGACGCAGATGTGGTAGTTCAGCCAGCGGTACCGCTCGTCCTGAGCGCGAAACCAGATCGCCGCGACGATCGCCCGCCGCACCGCCGGCGTCGCCTCGTCGATGCTATATCCCTGGAGCGTAAAGAGGATCTTGACTCCCTCGTCCGTGGTGATGAATCCGTGGCAATCCGGACACCACACGCCATCTTCGCGGCGGCGGGGATGGTTGGCCCAGACGCCCTTTTCCCGGAGCCGTGGGCCCTCGACGGTCCCCCTCCCGTAGCCGAACCCTGCGCCCTC
>Ga0209236_1002485_pt1 | contig 11302 bp, 9 predicted proteins | sample GraSoi013_1_40cm_FD_185819 | JGI IMG/M metagenome (GOLD analysis project Ga0209236, IMG submission 185819) | Grasslands soil microbial communities from the Angelo Coastal Reserve, California, USA - Sample 09_27_2013_1_40cm (SPAdes) (version 2) | ecosystem: Environmental > Terrestrial > Soil >... | reverse complement strand
TCGGGGGAGGGGTTCCCGTATTGTCTCAGGCCACGGACAAGATTCCCACCTATGTGGTCGGCTTGGATGCTCGCCTCAGCGGCGGCATCCCGCGAGGCCACATCGTCCTCGTCGCGGGGCCGCCGGGATCCTTGAAGTCCTCCTTCGTGTACCGGATCCTGTTCAACGAGGCAAAGGAGCGGGCCGCCTCCGGACTCTACTTATCGATGGAACAGAGCCGGGCCTCCCTGGTCGCACAGATGACATCGCTCGGGATGGACCCGGGGCACGCGAAGGGCGTCCACATCATCGACGTCCGGGCGTTGCGGCGGGAGATCGAGGAGGTCCGCGAACAGCCTCGATGGCTCCTCGGACTCCGGCGTCAGCTCGCGCGATACAAGGAGGAGATGGGGTGCGACCTGATCGCCCTCGACAGCCTCGACGCGCTCTACGCCCTCGCGCCGTTCGAGAGTCCGCGGAACGAGATCTTCCAGTTCTTCGAGGAGCTGCGCGATCTGAACGCCACGACGTTCCTCGTCTCCGAGATGCCGCGGGACACGACGAAGTTCGCCCATTTCGGCGTCGAAGAATTCCTCTCGGACACGATCATCCACCTTCGGCTGCGCGAGGTCGATGTCGGCATGAGCACGTCCGTGCGCCGATACATCGGCGTGGTGAAGATGCGCGGGGCCGAACATGACCTCGATTACTTCCCGCTCCTTGTGGAGCACGGAAACTTCGAGATTGTGTCGGAATGACCGCGGGCCCCTCCATCGCATTCGTTCTCGCCCCCGGGGCCATCCTCCCAATTGCGGCCTTGCTCGTGAGCGCCTTCCTCGGAGCCTACGTGTTCGGCGTGAACCCGCGCGGCTCCGCGAACCGATCGGTCCTCCTGGTCATGCTCGCCTTCGTCCTGTGGGACCTTGGGGAGTCGGTCCAACGTTCCTTCGCGACCGGCGTTTCGCCCGACGTCCTCCTGTTCTGGGCGCGCTTCACCTGGGTCGCGATCGCCTTGGTGCCGGCGACACTGTACCATCTCGCCCTGACCTATCCGACGAAAAGCGACTGGATTCGTCGGCCGTGGGCTGTGGCCCTCGTCTACGCCCCCTTCGTTGCGTGGGCCTATCTAATCTCGATGACAGGGCTGATCATCGATGGGGTTTCATCGAACGCCTTCGGTCCGAGTGCCCACGTCGCTCCGACGTACCCCTACTTCGCACCCGTGTTCGGCCTGTGGATGTTCTTCGGTGTGGCCCTCTTCGTCCGATCGTATTGGCGGGTCCGGAAAGGTCCGAGCCGCCGCATGCTCGGCGTGGTCCTTGGAGGGCTCCTGCTGGGGACGGTGCCCGCGGCCGTGACGGAGCTCCTCTGGCCGCTGCTCACGGCGAGCGACACGCGAGTGGGCCTCGGATCCGTGTACACGCTGATGTGGTCGATCTTCATCGCGTACGCCGTCGCGCGCTATCGCTATCTCGTGATTGAACCGGTCACCGAGGTCCAGGTCACTCGGGCTCCGCGTCATCGTCTGGAGCCCGGCCTCAACTACCTCGTCCTCGAGAACGGCCGCAGCGCCGCCATGGGCGCGTTCCGAGACATCGTGTCCGCCACGCCGGGTCTGTGCGTCACCGGCCTTCCCCCCTCGCGCGTCGCGGTTCGCTTCGGACTTGAGCGCACTCCGATCCTCTGGATTACTGCCGTGGCAAACGAAGGTCGCACCGTGCGACCGAACGCACTCGACTTTGAGCTCGTGCACACCGTGATGAAGTTCCTTCGTGAGAATCCCGGGACCGCCGTCCTCCTGGACGACCTCGACTACCTGGCCATCCTCGCGGGCTTCGAGGCGGTCGCACGATTCCTGAAACGCGTGACGAACCAAGCGAGCGCCTCGAAAGGCACGGTGATCGTCGCGGCGGGCGTCGGCACATTCCTTCCCGACCAGCTCGCGCTCCTCCGTGGTTCCACCGACCGGGTCCTCGAGATCCAGGAGGCCATTGCACCCTCCACGCCGGGTGCGGAACACGTCCTGATGACGATCAACTCGCAGGACGCCCCCGTTGCGTTGCCCCTCGTCGGCGCCCGGCGCGGTCTGCTCCTAACCACGGAGCATCCGGCGAAGGCGCGGCTGCGATATGGCGACCGCTTCGAGATCGTATGGGTCACGGACCAGCCGGAACCCGGGGTCCCATGCGTCCGTCCAAAAGCCCTCGACACGGAAGGGCGTCGGGCGATCGGGAACTACGCCGCCGCACATGCGGGCATGGACATCGTGCTCGTCGGCCTCGAGCAGTTGGCCCTCTATGTGGACCTGCGTTCCTGGCTCCCGTTCGTGAAGGACGCCCTCGACATCGCGAGCATTCATGGTTGCCGGCTCTTCCTCACCGTGGCACCGGAGGCGTTGTCGCCGCAGGAACTCGCGATGCTCGCACGGCGGTTCGACACTAGCGTCTCGCAGTCGATGCTCAAGGGGTCTCCGCCTTCAGGGCCGACCACAGCCGCTCCTGAAAATCGAATTCCGTATCGAGAACCCTCTGCATGAACAGTACGATCTGTCCTTGCGGATCGAGGCCGTTGCGGCGGCAGTACTCCCGGAATCGCGTGAGGACCTGCTCGTCCACGCGGATGTTGAACTGGATCTTTTCCGCGTGCTTCGAGGTGACGGTTCGCGCCACGGTCCCGGATCGTCCCCGGCCTATTTCATCGTTTCTACAGAAGCCGTCAATCGGTAGCAATTCGTAGCATTCGTAGCAGTTAAATAACTGATAATCACTCCTGGGAACAGTGGGAGAGGGTTCTTTCCGTGACCGCGAACAGCTCGCCTAAGACGTCGCCCGCGCCCCCCGAAGAACCAGGATTGGAACCCCCTGATTCCATCGACGCCGAGCCCGTCGACGACCGCCTCCAGGAGGACCTCTTTCAGAGCCTCGTGGAATCCGCGGACTACGTGGACGGACAAACGCCACTCCCGGCCCGGAGTGGAGGGGCGCTGCAACTCGCGACGCCGGAGGCGATTCGTGCTTCGTTTGCCGAGTCGTGGGAGGCCCTCTCTCATTCCCTCGGCCTCGGGGTGGATCCGGACAAGGCGCTCCTCGGCGTACGGGACCTCGTCATGTACGACATACCGGACGGGACGCGATCCACGCTTTCCGTGCCGGTCGAATACGATGTGGAAGCGGACGCGGGTCTGTACTGCCTCGCCTTGGTCCACAGCCTCGCGAGCCTCGGTGCGAAGTCGAACGTGATCCTGACGCACACCGCGTACAACCGAGAGCGCGGCCCGGAGGAAACGAAGCGGTTCCTCGATGTCCTCGCGAAAGGCATCGATCCGTTCCGCCATTATGCCCGTCGACACGGGATCGCGATTCACCTGGAAGGACTCGGCTCCGGCTATGAGCTGGAGGGCGCGTTCCGCAGAGCCTTCCCGATGCCGGAAGAAGCGAAGTTCGATGCGCATTTCCTCATGGACTACGAGGAGGAATGGTTCCTGACGCCGCACGGGAGGGAACTGCTCGACCTCCTTCCGATGATCGACGTGGTCGTCCGGCACACGAAACTCGGGATCGCCGGCGGTTGGATCCCCACGAGGATGCGACGGGCCTCGTACGTGTATTCGCAGAATGGGTCGGTTCACAGCAACTGGAACTTCGAGGAATATGCGGCCATGGTGGCGGTGTCCTATCTGTCGAAGCTGCTCCATCAGGGAGAATCGTTGTCGAAGACGTACGCGTCGGTCGACGAAATGAAAGCCCGGTACCGAGACCGGGAGATCAAGCTCCGGCAGAAGATTATTCGCCTCCGACCGAAGCCGCGGAAGCTGTTCGTCCTCGGTTCACCCGTGGGTCTCATCCAGGTGTACGCCTAGAGCAGCGGGGCTTCCGCAAAGAACGCCGACAACATGTCGTCCGTCCCCTTCGCTTCCGCGGGCATGCCCCGCCACTGCGCGAGAACGGCTCGGTTCGTCGTCTCGAAATCAAGGAGCAGGTCCCGCATCTGTCTCCGGAGTTGATCCGTTTCCTCGCCCTCGAGGACGACTGTCAGGTAAGTGTGCCGAGCCCGTTCCACGACCAACGTGTAGGTGCCGTGGCTGATCGAGCTGAGGGATTTCCCTCGAAGGATCGGGAACGAAGTTCGCATGAAGTTCTGGATCACATCGAGCGTCGCTCCGAAGAGATCTTGGTCGATGACCGTCTCGCCCGGCCGCGCCTTCGAACCGATCAACGTTCCATCCTCAAACGTGAGGAACGAGGCTTTGATCGAGTAGCGGCGGGACTGGAAACGGCGGACCGCCTCGGAAATTCGCTGACGGCTCCCCGGGTATAGGGTGTAAATGGTCGCTCCCGCGATGATCAGGAGCAAGGTCGAGAACGGCGGCGGGATGTTCGACCGGAGGGCCCCGAGCGCTCCGTTCGTGCCCAGTCCGAGGACGAGGATGAGCGTGAAGACGATCAGGAAACCCTGGGTCCTCCGTGCCAACTGCGGGGATGCCTTCCGAACGATCCGGTGCAGCCGATAGAGGTTCACCACACCGCCGATGCTATACCCCGCGATGTACACGAGGACGATCAGGAACACGGTTTCGTTGAACAGGGGAAGCCATAGGCCCGATCCCGGGGCCCGCATGACTCCTTCCAGCCCGAAACTCCAGACTAGGACCAGGATCGCGATTGTGACCACACTGAGGGACCAGTACACTCGTCGCATGCGGTCGATGTAGACGAGCGTGAACAGGAGCAAGAACATCGCCGTCACGATGGAGGTCGAGAGCGACACGAGGCCGGCAAACCGGGCGAAGCTCTCATCGCCAGCGGTGAAGAACAGATAGTCCCAGACGGCGTAGAGTCCCGCGAAGATGCATGAGAAGAGGAAGAACGTCTCCGTCCAGGTGTGGATTCGGTCTCGGTAGACCTGGAGCGCTGCCAAGACGAACCAGGTGGCTGCCGACGCGAGAGGGAGGACGCGTAGCAGGTCGTAGATGTCCATCGGTTCACGTAGACCGCAACAGGGTCGAGTCCATTGGGGAGCGATTTCAATATGAGGTAGGCCATATATAAACGGGGGTTTCCGGGTCCGATTGGAAGCCCTGTCCCCGGTGAAATCGTAACATCTGGATAGGAGAACTTATTTTGTCGTCGGAACGATTCCGCCGCCGTGGCGGAAGCGGTTCGGATTGCGGGCGCAGGTCTCGCCGGATTGACCGCCGCGTATGTGCTCTCGAAAGCCGGGCGACCCGTGGACGTGTACGAGCGGAAATCCCGGCTCCTCCCTAGCTCGGGACCTCACACGGAGGGAATCCGGAACTACCGGGAGCGAGACGTCCTCGATGAGTTGCGGTCGTTCGGATTCGACATCCCTCCGTTCAGCACGGTACAAGCGACGATTCGATGTTCTCCCCACGCGAGGAACGTGATTCGCGGACCCGCGCACTACCTGTTCATGCGCGGTCGAGAGGAGCATACCGTGGATCAGATTTTGTTCGAGCGCGCGAAGGCGGCCGGGGCGCAGTTTCACTTCGAGGAAGAAATCGATGCGTCGAACGTCGACATCGCAGCCACCGGACCTCCGCCGGATGGATACAACATCCTCGGAGCGGGTTACTCGATTAGCGAGAACGGCAGTCGCCTGAGTCGAGACACCGCCTACGCGTTGTTCGACAACGACGTCGCGCCGGGCGGATACTTTGCCATCACGCCCGGGATCGGATTCCACTCTCTCTATAGCGTCTCCTGGAGCGAACTCGATTTCGATCGACTCCTCGCCCGGACGGAGAAGGCCTTCGATATCCCTTGGATCCGCGAGATCGTGGGCACGGGAAAGCGGGTCGGGCGAATCCTCGGCCGCGCGTATTTTGCTCCGGAACCGATTTCCAGGGCAGTCCGAGACGGCACGCTCCTGGCGGGCGAAGCGGGTGGATTCCAGGACGCGGTGGCCGGATTCGGATTTCGCTACTCCGTGATCACGGGCGGACTGGCCGCCCGTTCCTTGCTCGAAGGCCTGGACTACCGCGCCCTGTTGCGCGACGCATTCGGATTGGAGTTCGAGCATGCAAATGCGATGCGCGAGAAAATGAACAAAGCCTCGAACGAGGACTACGACAGGATGATCGGAGCCCTCGGTCCCGACATCACCCTCCAAGAATACATAAAGCGGCGGGAGGCGCGTGGATTCTGAATTCGCTGGTCGATTCCACGAGGGAGTGACGGTGCCGAAGCCGTTCGTCCTCTTCGATTTGGGAGAGACCCTTGTCGATTTGAGGGAGCTCCTCGTCTCCCTCGCGGCCAATCTTGCCGCAAAATACCCGACGCTCCAAGGAGACGTCGCCGACCTCGTGCGCCGGTGGATCGTCGATGCGTCTCGCGCGATGCCGCGGGATCCGGACCAGCGTTTCGTGTCGGAATTCCAGGTGGCGTCGGCCGTGATGGCGCAGATTCTGCAAGGACGCGGAATCCGTGTGAGCGACGCCGCCGCGGGGACGATCCTGCGGGAAGGATGGAATGATTTCGAGACGCGCGTCCACTTCGTTCAGGGTGTGACCGAGGAATGGCTCAAGGAGGTCCGGAGCCTTTCTGCCGGCTTGGCGATCGTGACCGACGGCGATCGGGAGAATGTGAACCGGCTCCTGCGCCATCTGCCCCTGGCCGCCTACTTCGACGTGATCGTTACCTCCGAGGACGTGAAGGCGTACAAGCCGAACCCGTCCATCTACGAAGCGGCCCTTCGCGCGCTCCACGCACCTGCCGATCGGAGCATCTTCGTCTCCGATTCGGCTCAAGACCTCCATGGGGCGGCCGCGCTCGGGATGGCGACGTGCCTCTTCGGCTCCCAACCGATCGATCGGTCGAGCGAGCTCCCGGCTGGGAGTCTGCACCTTTTAGACCCGCGGGGGTTTCCTGCGGCACTCCGGCAATACTCGTCGACCGGACGACTCCGTTCCGCGGATGCGGGCTAGTGCGACCCTTTCGTCCGTTTCAGTTGTCCGCGGTACATTTCGAGAAGTTCCTTCACGGTCGTGGCGTCCTCGGGTCCTTTGTCCTCTCGCCATCGACCCGTGAAGCGCGGGAACCGAACCGCGAGCCCTGCGCCTGATCGAATCGCATCCCAGGCTGCGGTATGCACCGGGCTCACGGTGAGTTCGGCCCCACGGACCTCGAGCACGACTTCCGGATTGAACCAGATGTCGGGCTCGATCTTGGAATCGACCCGTGCCGGCCGCCGTTCGCGTCGCGCCGCCTTCAGTTTTTCGGGGAACTGGCGCAAGGTCTCATCGTCGAAGCCGGTCCCGAGTTTGCACGTCGTGCGGAATACGTCCGAGGCCTCATCGTACGCCGCCATGAGGAGGGCTCCGTAGGAGCCCGCGCGCTTCCCTCGCCCTGCGAACGCCCCGACGATGACGAGGTCAATCGTGTCGCTCAGCGCGGCGCTGTACTCCTTCTTGAACTTGATCCACTGATATCCGCGAGCCCCGGCCTCGTATGGGGAATCGAGTGCCTTCGCCATGAGGCCCTCACAGCCCGCTTGTAACGCTTCGTCGAAGAACCTCTCCGCTTCCTTCACATCGTCCGTCACGCGGACGGTCGAATGCCGAATCCCCTCGCTCACGTTGATGACGGTCTCAAGGGCCTTCCGACGCTCCGAATACGGACGCGGTGTGAGATCCTCCTCGCCGCGCAGGAGACAGTCGAATGTGAACAGGGTGACCGGGAATTCCTTCGCCATCCGCTCCACGTCCGTCTTCCGACCGCGTCGCCGGCTGACCTCTTGGAACGGAAGGAACTCACCCGTGTTCGCGTCGACCGGAACGGCCTCGCCCTCGACGATCGTTTCGCGGTCGACCGACAATTTTCGGAGGCCCTCAACGATCTCAGGGAACTGGCCTGTGATGTCCTCCAGATGACGCGAGAAGAGTTGGATCTTGCTCGGCGAGATGTGCGCCTGGACGCGCAGTCCGTCGTACTTGTATTCCAACGCGGCCTTGCCCATCCGCTGGACGATTTCCTCCAGGGTTTCGAGCCGCTCCGCGAGCATCGCACGGATCGGACGGAAGAGCTTCAGACGGACCTCGTCCAGGCCCTTGAGCCCCTTCGCGGCGATCACGCGGGCGACCTCACCGAGGTCTGACGACACGTTGTACGCGCGCTCGACGCGGTCGCGGTCGGCCTTCGTGGCGAAGGTCGTTGCCAACGCGTCGATGATCGTCATGTCGGCGACGCCGAGTCGCATCTTGCCGACCACCATCCGAACGATGTACTTCGCCTCCCGTGGAGTCGCGTTGCTGAGGAGATCCGAAAGCAGGCGGATCTTTCGGTCTTGGCTTCCTTCGCCCGACTCGCGCGCGATCGCGTCGAGGTTGTCGTAGACCTTGGCGACCGTGAGAGGGGTCGACTCGAGCGGTTTCTGCCGCCGGGAGGCAATCGCCTCCTCCGCGACGAGGCCGAGATCCCCTTTATCCCGCCACATCGTCTCGATCCGTTCCTCCTCAAGTCCCGTCGCGTATGCGAGTACACGGATCACCATTTTCTCTGCGAGCCCGAGCTCGATGCCCATGTAATCCGGGTGGATGCGCCCTTGAGTGAGGTACACGACCTCATCGAGGTCGGCGGGCGGGGTGGCGCGCAATAGACCGACGAGCAGATTCGTCATCTCGAGGCGTTTCGTCGTGGCCTCGATCCGGTCGTAGACCTCGACGACCCGGGCGAACTGCATCAATGCGTCGGAAGTCGCGGAGGCCTCTTAAGGATTCTCGGGACACGCGCAACACGACGCCCCGACGACACATGGATATGGCTACGCCTCCCTGTAGGGCCCGATGGATCGCAGGGCTCTCGTGACCGGCGGCACGGGATTCGTCGGGCGTCGTCTCATGCGTCGACTCCTGGACGACGGTTGGACGGTTCGGGCTCTCGTCCTCGAGGCGGAACGGCCTCGTCTCCCGAACCATCCGAATCTGGAGCCCGTCATCGGCGACGTGACGAGGGAAGAAAGCCTCCGCGGGACGATGGCGGACGTCGATGTCGTGTTCCACTTGGCGGCGCTCGTGGAGTCCTGGGTCCGCGATCCCGTTGACTTCTATCGTGTGAATGTCGCGGGCACGGACCATATGATCGACGAGGCGCTGCGGTCCAACGTGAGTCGATTCGTCTTCACGAGCAGTATATCGGGAATCGGCGTGACGCCGGGCGTGGTGATCCGAGAGGACAGCCCTCCCGGGAAAGTCTTCGGGGCTTACGAGGCATCGAAGGCGGAGGCGGAGCGACACCTCGCGAGCGCGTGTGATCAACGCGGATTGCCCGCCATCACCCTGATTCCGGGAGTCATCTTGGGACCGGGGGACACGCGCAACACAGGAAAGTTCCTCCTCGCCTTCATCAAGGGCGAGTTCCCCGGCATGTTCGCAGAAGAGTCAATGCTTCCGGTCGTCGACGTGGAGGATACCGCTCGGGCGCATCTGCTGGCGGCCGAACGAGGACGGATTGGCGAGCGCTACATCATCTGCGGCGAGAACCGGACATGGGGCGATCTGATCCGGGTGGCGAGTGCAATCTCCGGGACTCCCATGCCTTCGCGACATATCGGCGGCCGAGCCCTGTGGCTCGCTTCGCGAACGGGTGAAGTGTGGTCTCGTATGACGCGGGCTCCCCCGCGACTCCCTGCGTGGCTCGCGGATTTCCTCCTCACCGGGGCGATGATGGACAACGCGAAGTCGATCCGAGAGCTTGGCATGACGTATCGCCCAATCGACGAATCGATCCGCGAGTCGATCGAGTGGTTCCGGGAAGAAGGACTCTTCGAAGGACCGCGACCTCCGACCGAGGTCGCTCCGACGTTTTCCTTGCCGATCGAAAATCCATCCGCGCGACCGGGCACGGATATCGGATCGAAGATCCCAGACCAGCCGCAAATCGAAGGAAAGAAGGACCGGCGGCCGAACCGCCCTGATGGGCGAGCCTAGCGGACCCGCTTCACGATTGAATCGACGATCGCCGTGCTTTGTCCTAGATAGGCGGTCGGATCGAGGGCTGCGTCGAGTTCTTTCTTCGTCAGAATCTTGGTCACCTTCGGATCGGCCAGGAGTGCGTCCCGGAGATGAACGTCTCTCGCGCGGGCGGCCTGCGCCGCGTCGCGCATGATCTTGTGGGCTTCCTGCCGACCAAGGCCCTTCCCGACAAGCGACATCATCACTGCCTCGGCCATCACTTGACCCTTCGTCGCCTCCAGGTTCGACTTCATCCGATCGGGAAACACGCGGAGGGTCCGGAAGATCTCCGTCGTGCGTGCGAGCATCTCGTCGATCAAGACGCACGCGTGTGGGATTAGAATTCGTTCGGCCGCACTGTTCGTCAGATCCCGTTCGTGCCACAGCGGCACGTTCTCGAGGGCCGGGGTCACGAGCGAGCGGACGATGCGCGCGAGGGAACAGACATTCTCCGAGGCGATCGGGTTCTCCTTGTTGGCCATCGTCGAGCTGCCGACTTGGGCCGTTGTCTCGAAGGCCTCCGCGACCTCCCCGATCTCCGTACGCTGGAGGTTCCGGACCTCCGTGCAGAACTTTTCCAGGGAGGCGGCGAGGTTGGCGACGACCGCGATGAATTCCGCGTGCCGGTCCCGGCCGACAACCTGGGTCGAGGCCTCCTCGACTCCGATTCCAAGGGCGGCGATCACCGACGATTGGATCTCGGAAGCGCGAGGACCGAACGCGGCCCCCGTTCCGACGGCCCCCGACATCTTGCCAACCACGATGCGTGGCGTGGCCTGCCGGAGCCGTTCGCGTTGGCGCGCGACATCGGAGGCGAAGACGGCCATCTTGAGTCCGAACGTGATCGGCACGGCGGCCTGACCGTGCGTCCGTCCGAGCATGATCGTTTTCTTGTGCTTCGCCGCGAGCTCCGACAATGCTTCGATGAGATTGCCGAGCCCCTCGTCGATGACCTGGATCGCTTCCCTCAATTGAAGCGCGGTCGCGCTGTCTTGAATGTCGTTGCTCGTCGCGCCGAGATGGACGAACTTGCCTGCGTCTCCGGTGCACGCCTCCGTGAGAGCGAGGACGACCGCCATCAGATCGTGCCGCGTCTCCCGTTCGAGCTCCTCGACCCGTTTCACGGTCACATACTTCGTCGTCGCCTTCTTCGTGATCTCGGCGGCGGCCTCCCGCGGGACGAGCCCGACCTTGGCTTCCGCACGGGCCAGAGCGGCCTCGACATCCAAGAGACGTTGGAGGCGGGCCTCCTCCTCGAAGATCCCTTTCATCTCCGGGCGGCCGTATCGAAAGTCGATCGGACAGAGGAGAGACATGCCCCTCGGCGACGGCAAGGTCCCCGGCTATTAAGGAGCT
>Ga0209236_1002484_pt1 | contig 11303 bp, 9 predicted proteins | sample GraSoi013_1_40cm_FD_185819 | JGI IMG/M metagenome (GOLD analysis project Ga0209236, IMG submission 185819) | Grasslands soil microbial communities from the Angelo Coastal Reserve, California, USA - Sample 09_27_2013_1_40cm (SPAdes) (version 2) | ecosystem: Environmental > Terrestrial > Soil >... | reverse complement strand
AGCACGCTCGTATCCGTTTCGCCGGTCAGCTTGTAGAGGCTCGGTTCCCGAACGTCCAACCGGGAAAGCTTACTAGTAAACGAAGCTTCTTTCGAGAACTTGAGATCCGCCTGGAACGCCCGAGCCAACTGTTCAGTCAACGCTCTCACCTCTAAGAAGCAGTCAGGCAGCATACCTAGAAGGAGGTTCACACGAAGGCTTTGCGACAAGGGATGAAGAACCCGAACGAGATAGTTTGGAACCGCATGGCGAGAGAAAGTCTCTGAAAGACGACCCAGCCCCATAACCCATGCTAGATGCGACTTGAAATCTTCGCGCAGCCCCAACACCTCGCTCCAGGCCTTGCTCCCCTCCCCAGATTGGCAGAAATCCAGGTTTCGAGTCAGCGACATGTTCACTTGGCGAAGAACGTCGACGTCTACCGGCGTGACCAATGGGTTGGGCAATGGATCTCCAGCCCTTGAGGGTCGGTCAGGGTGGGAAATAGGCGAAATGTTCCCCATGCACGGCCATAGTCGTTCATGACGAGTATCTTAAACGAATAGGAGCAAAGGGTCTGAACCAGAGCGGTGGACGCGACAAGAATTAAGAGCGAAGGGTCTTTCCCACAACGAATCCCATAGCAGCTATCAAGCACTTGGCATGTTCAATCTCCGAACAGACCTGTTCGGCCTAGGAACCCTGTTAAGCTGACGACAATTGATCTTGTGATGTGAAGGCAGCACTATCAATTAGCGAGAGGGACGTCAGTCAGACGCTGACTATCCAGAAGTCCATCCAGCTTGCCCGTCAAGCTTATGTCAAACGCGCCAGGGGACGGGTTCTCGAACCACTCCGAACATGGTTCACGGTTCCAGGCGGCGCTTCTTTCTATTTCATGCCCGCTCATGTGCTTGGCCTTCGAACGGTATCCGCGAAAGTAGTTAGCGTGAATCCTCGAAACCGCAACGGTTCTCTCCCCTCCACCTCAACCTCGATCTCTGTCTTCGATTCAAAGACCGGATCGGAACTGGCTCGAATTGCCGGGGACAGCTTGACCGGGATTAGAACCGCGGCCAGCTCCGCATTGGCTACGGACAGTTTAGCCCTCAAGGAGCTAGATACCCTAGGAATCATCGGAACCGGAAAACAGGCGCAAGCTCACGTCCCAGCGATAATGGAAGTAAGAAATGTCTCGCGGGTCCTAGTTTATTCTCGATCAAAGGCCCATCGGGCTGCGTTCGTTCGAAGCGCTTCCAAGAACATTAGCGTTCCTGTTACTACAGCCGCTTCCACCGAAGAGGTAGCTCGAAGATCCGACGCTCTCGTCTTGGCTACCAGCTCCCGTGTCCCTCTCTTCAACGGCAGTATTGTTCCGCTTGGGACACATGTGAACGCCATTGGATCTGCTCTTCCAAACTCACGAGAGATAGACACAACTCTCGTGGAAAGATCTATCCTTGTTGTAGATTCAATGGAGCAGGCTGTCGCGACCTATGGAGACGTTATGATCCCACTCGAGGAGAAAGCGATTACGAGATCACACATCAGGGCGGAGCTGGGCGAATTGCTCCTCAACCCCAGCATTATAGATAGAGATAGGAACGACATTACAATCTTCAAAGCTGGAGGGCTAGGTGTCCTGGACGCGGTCTTCGCGGACTATATTGTCTCCCAGTTCTGATCATTCTCGGGCAACTCGAATCTCGGTCGAACCTACGAAGGTGGACTTCCTGAATTGCGTGTCACATTCGGCATAGTCCACATTGCCGAAAATTGTAGGTAGGCATGAAATATTAGAGACTTCCGAAATGGCTGAAAAACAGAACCAATTTAATAGTGGGTCTTAGGTTTCGCGGTCTTCGTGGGCCGGTAGATCAGCCTGGTACACAGCGCGTCAAGGGCTGGCCGAAGATCGCCCGCTTGGCAGGTCGTCTTCGACCCTGAATGCGGGAAGGCACTAGCACTGCTCCGTAGGGCCGCGGGTTCAAATCCCGCCCGGTCCACCACGAACAAGTCTTGGCGCGCAAGGTTCGAGTAGCCCCGGGGGGGCCGCAAAATTCGCTGTTACGGGGTTTCGCGAGGCGGTCTTCCAAAAGAGCGGTTTCAAGAAATGGTTTTCGAATGGGCTATTTCAGAAACCTGTTTTCAAGAGACCGGATTTTCGGTAAGCGATTTCCAAGAAGGCGATTTCGAAAACGCGATTCCAAGAATCGGATTCCGAGAACTGGTTTTCCTGATGCCGGTCGGAATGGACAGGTTCTACCTTTTTCTGAGCGACCGATCCATGGCTCTCGGCCAATAGATCGTACAAGGTACTCACCCTAGTGCTGCCCTGTCCAACGAACAGACGTAGTTGGTCTTATAGGTGCACGCAAAACGAAGATAGGGCATTCGGGAGTATCCTTTGCCAAGTCGACAGCGCTCTTGGTTTGAGACGATCAACCCGGCCACGGGCAAGACGCTCAAACGTTACAAATCATCGACGAAAGGGGATGTTGACAAAGCAGTTGCGAAGGCAAGAAAGGCGTTTGAGAAATGGCGCCAACTCTCGCCCGCTAAACGGGCAATCTATCTAGAAAGAACAGCAAAGACGCTCCGGGCGCAGAAAGAGAAGCTGGCTCGAATAATCACCCAAGAAATGGGGAAACCGATCAAAGAGTCGCTTCCGGAAGTTGCAAAATGCGCATGGGCCCTAGAATACTACTCGGAGAACGGCCCGAAGTTTCTGAACCCAGAGGCAACAAAAACGGATGCGACAGACAGCTATGTAGCCTTCGAACCAATGGGCGTCATCGGCTCCATCATGCCATGGAACTTTCCATTATGGCAATGCATCCGGTTCGCAGCACCCGCTTTGATGGTCGGCAACACAACCGTCTTCAAACCCTCCAGCATAACACCCCAGTCAGGATTGGCCCTCCAGAACGCTTTCGAATCAACTGGAACCATCCCCGGATGCTTCAACATCATTCTCGGAAGCGCTCAAGTAGCCAACTACCTGATCGAAGCCAATACCGTAGCCATCTCATTCACGGGCAGCGTAAACGCGGGACGAACGGTCGCTCAATCGGCGAGCGGTCAGCTGAAGAAATTCGTTCTAGAGCTGGGAGGCAGCGACCCCTTCATAGTTCTTGAAGACGCGGACATTGAGGCAGCCTCAACAGGCGCAGTTGCAGGCCGTTTCATTAACAACGGCCAAAGCTGCATCGCCACCAAGAGGATCTTTGTTGTTAAGCGAGTTCTAGACGAGTTCTTGGAAAAATTTGTGAAGAAGACGAAATCTTTGAGAGTCGGAGATCCTCTTAGCCCGGAGACAGATATCGGACCGATGGTCAGAGAAGAAGCGCTCAAGACGCTAGACGCACAGGTCCAAGAAGCAATAACACATGGGGCCCATTTGGAGCTTGGTGGCGAGAGATTGAAGCGGAAAGGCTCATTTTACTCTCCAACCATCCTTACAAACATAACACCGGAAATGAGGATCATGAAGGAAGAGACGTTCGGACCGGCCGCACCTGTCATGGCCGTCAAAGATGAAAACGAGGCGATAAGACTTGCCAACAAGAGCGAATTCGGGCTGGGAGCAACCGTTTGGGGAACGGACACGAGAAGGGCAGAAAAAGTCGCGCGAGAGATCTCAGCGGGACTGGTAACAATTAACAATGTTGTCGTCTCAGACCCCCGCATGCCCTTCGGCGGAGTTCGACACAGTGGAATCGGTCGGGAACTCTCAAGATACGGAATGCTAGAATTCACGAACATAAAATCTGTCCGAATATACGAAAAATCGCCGCTAGCTCACGCCCACGTAGAATGATAACCATCTGGCGATATTTCTTGGGAGGCAGAACCACCCTTCTCTACTCCGAGAGATTTCTGGACTACAACCTCGGACCCTCTCACCCTCTCCGTCCAGTGAGAGTCAAGCTGACCCATGACCTGATCCTGTCGAAAGGATTACTCAAGGAAGACGAGATCATGATTACCGTGCCACGAGTCGCATCTGAAGAAGAAATTCTTCTCTTTCACGAGAAGGAGTATGTTCGGTTGGTTCAAATGTATAGCGAGAGGGGCTCAGGGCTCTTGGACGCAGGGGATACTCCCGCTTTCAAAGGATGCTTCGAAGCCACCAGTCTGGTCGTAGGTGCTTCTCTAGAAGCCTGCGATAACATAATGGGCGGAAAATTTACTCACGCCTTTAACCCTTCTGGGGGACTGCACCACGCACATCCTGAACGCGCTTCAGGGTTCTGCATATTCAACGATCCCGCAATCAGTGTCAATTACCTGAAGACGAAATACAAGATCAGACGACTGGTCTACATGGACATCGATGCGCATCATGGAGACGGTGTCATGTACGGGTATTACAACGATCCATCACTATTGGATATCGATTTCCACGAGAACGGCAAATACATCTTCCCCGGAACTGGGTTCCCCGATGAGACCGGAGAGAAGGAGGCGAAGGGCCTCAAGCTAAACATCCCACTTCTCCCTGGCACAGGGGACGAGGCCTATCTGAAGGCGTTTCACAAGCTTATCCCAGATATTGTAAGAAAATTCCGACCCGAGATTATTCTCGTCCAGTGTGGCGCAGATGGCCACGCGAACGACCGTCTCGCCCATCTTCGAATGACTACAAACACATACGAGGAAGTTGTTTCTGAGATGCATAACCTCGCGCACGAGCTTTGTGAAGGCCGATTCCTACTATTCGGCGGAGGAGGGTATACCATTGCCAACGTCCCGAGGGTCTGGACCGTCGCCCTCGCAACTCTTGCGGGAAAAAAGCTGGATAACGAGATTCCTGAACGCTGGTCCAGAGAGTTCAGAGAGCTCACAGGAGAGGATCCTCCGAACGCATTACGCGATAGGCTTACGAACGACGATTCGAAGACGATTAGCGAAGTGGATAATGTGTTGGAGGAGCTGGCAGGCTACCTCGCAAAGTAGCGCCCTGATAGTGCAACGTTTATCTTTCAAGGCCTGGAGCGCTCGCGGCAAGGACCTTAGATGGGTAGCAAAGGAACCACATCGCTAGGCAAGATGGGTGGAAAGGGTACACACATCAGATGCAGGAGATGTGGCCGACACTCGTACCATGTTCGCAAGAAACGTTGCGCAGCCTGCGGCTTCGGAGAGATTACGACGCTGCGACGCTACTCATGGCAGAACAAGAAGATCAATCGAACACGAATAGTGTAAAAATCCACAGTTTTAGCTCTACTCCTCGTTTGGACATTCCAATCTTCGGGTCGAATTGACTGGAGAAGTTGCCTTTGGTCGAAGTTAGGTGTCCGCGTTGCAACCGCCCGATGCACTGGAACGGCAGACTGAAGATATTCATCTGCGACACAGACGGATTCATCTTAGGTCCTAACGACCCGTATGTGAAACGCTTGGAGTACGAGATCAGCCAGAATCTCCCGCACTCTTCAAGTCACTGAGGACACATTTGGCTCGTGTGTAAGAGTGGGCTCGGCAGGATTCGAACCTGCGACCTTCGCCGTGTCAGGGCGACGTCCTAACCAGGCTTCGCCGACGCGTCAACGGCGTCTTAGACGACGAGCCCCGAGGGGCTTGGCCGAACGCTGATAGCGTATCAAGCTTTTCCCACAGCCATATTCGAGCGAGTTATCGAGAGTAGTTATACAGCTTATACCAGTTCCATGGAAAGCACCCTGTTTCATGATGAAAAAAATTCAGCGCTCGGGACTTGCGATCTCCCTTCTGGCACTAGTGCTCGCCGCCGTGAGCTTACCTGTCCACGCCCAGCCGACTGTAAACACGCGCGCCGATAAGTCAGCCTACGCACCCGGCGACTCAGGGACCATGACAATCTCAATAATCAATACTATTGGAAACCCGCTGCTGGTTCGCAACATCACAATATACTATCCATGGGCCGGTTACGATACCAACGGAAAATGGTTCACCGCTAATTACACCTACCCTGTTTCTCCACCCGCGGCCTTAGCCACCAAAGGAGCCAACAATTACTCCTACACAACACAAACGTTCAACATTCCGACCTGGTGGGGAATCAGCAGCCGATCACAGTTTGGCTGCCCGGGGAACACGAACACGAAATTCGGTTTGTACTCTGGCTGCGTCCTTCTCGGAACGAACTCTACAACACGTTATGAGGGCTTCGATTTTGGAATAGCCATGGCACTAGCGGTTTACAATCCATCGACTCTGTCAGCTATTCAGGAGTGGATACCAGTTGCAACTCTCATCGTTCTTGTGATCGCGACAGCCATCCTGGCCATGGTCATGATGAGGCTCGGCAATCTTTCAAAGAAACCGTAGACCTAGCGCTTTCTCTCTTTCTCTTCCCATCTTCTCTTCTTTTTTTCGTGCCTAGAAAATTCTCCGTTGTTCTCAGTGTGGGAAGGCATTTTACCGAAGAGCTTGTGGGCTCCTGCTGGGCCCGTAGCTCAGTACGGACAGTAGCGTCGGCCCTCTATTAATCAGGGGAGAGCCGAAGGTCGCGGGTTCAAATCCCGCCGGGCCCGCCAGAAACTAGCCGTGATCTCTTTCTTTCTGCCGACCTACAATCAGGTGCTCAATCGCCCTCAACTGTGGATGAAGCCGGTGGGGCAATGCGTCCTTCAAGATTGCAAAGTCGGACGCTCTGAAGATCCTGAAGGCTCGGCTGATGGCGAGAAAGGCTAAGACAAACACGACGATCAGGATTGGTAACCTACGAAAAGGGCTAAGGTGTCCTATGAGAAGGTCATCGACGATGGCAAGGGGAACTCCTACTCCAACTGCAAGAAGAACTGCGATGGGTAGCGCATTCTCCGTGTGCGTTTTCACTGAGGACCCCAAGCTCCACCGAGCCAAGATGACGGTGCCTGCAGCGAGCACCATTCTCCCTATGGCACCGCCTAGAGTTCCCAAGACTGCGACAGTGGAGGCGACTGTGAGCAAGCCGACGACAGTTGAGACTAGGGTAACGGTGAGAACTTGTCTTGTTCGGCCAATTGCCTGAAGGGATATTGTTAGAATGGCTCCTTGCGCTGTGAAAATTGTGGCGAGAGCTAGGATGGCGAATATTCCCGCCTGGCTAGTGTAAGTAGGTCCGTACACAAGCTCGATTGCGGTCGGCGCTATAGCGGCCAGGGCTGCTCCCAATGGTAGGACTGCAAGGTTGGTAAGTCTGAAGGCTACGGCCAGCCGTTCCGATACTGCCTCTGTTCCTCCGGTAGCGTGGCTTGCGGAGAGAGCAGGATAGAGTGCTTGGGTTACCGGGATCCAGAGGACGGAGAGGAAGCTTACGCTGGAGACTATGAGGTAGTAGGCGCCGGTGGTTGAGAGTTGGCCGATGATACCTTGCAGAATGGTAATATCACCGTATTGTTGGCCGAAGGCGATCAGGGCGGATCCGAATACTGGTAAGCTAAACGCTAAGAGTGGTTTTATGGGATGTGAGCTTCGCTCGGGTAGCTGGTCGTGCCAGAGATACGTGGAGAGGAGTACCGCTACGAGCCCGCCTATGACCCATCCGGAGACGATTCCTGTTACGCGATAGCCTAGATAGGCCAGGATGAGTCCTAGACCGCGGCTGAAGGGAATGTATAACGCGTTCTGGTAGAGGTTTCGTGCATAAGCTCCAACGCCAATGAAGTAAGCGCCGTAGACGAGGATGAGGTCGAGCAGGAAGCCGGAGAAAAAGGTCAAGATCAGGAGAGTTCCAGCATCGGACCTACCGATTACCGAGGGCCCGATTAATGGAGAGATTAGCGTGGCGACCGCGAAACCGGTGGCTCCGACCAAGATGGAAAGTCTCAGGACCGTTCTTGCTACGGCGCCTGCGGTCTGGCGGTCGCCCTTTCCAATGTTACCGGAAATGTAGCGGGTTGCTGCCGATGGTAGTCCTAGCTGTGTCAAGGCTGTAAATGCAGTTTGGGCGGCGAGGAGTAGGGAAATCTGACCGACCTCGTCTGGTCTCAGGATTCTCGCGAGAGCAACGTAGAAGACCAGATAGGTTGTGTATGTGATGATCTGCTGAGTTGTAAGGTAGGCTGTGCCTCTTGGAACATTGTAGACTTCGCCTGCCTTCGACATGAACTTGTTATCCGTGCCGTCATTGGCGGAGTTCTTCTAGATTACGGTCGAAACTGACTACATAGTTCAAGGAGCGCTTGACGATATCCGAGGATAAGTATCCTCAGAATGAGTCAGGTAAAGTGCTGCCAGCCTCGCGCTTCAACCGTAACCTGTTTTCCTCTGATTTGAGCCGCGACTCCGAAACGTTTCTTCTCGACTGTCCCTATCTTCTTCAGCGATGGAACACGTCTTTTCAGCTTGTTGAAGCTCTGCGGTTTGATCGTCACTACAAGTTCGTATTCTTCTCCTCCGTAGAGCGCGAGTTCCAAGGCGGACAATCGATGTTCTTTCGCGAAGCTCTCTACTTCGGTAGCGACAGGAATAGTGTGGAGACTGATGCCGACCTTGCTCGACTGTGCAATCTGGTGGAGGCTCCAGGCTAGGCCATCGCTCGAGTCAATGGAGCTTGTAGTTGCATGGCTTTTGGCCAGAGCAATTCCTTCTGCCAGCCTGGCCGTTGGCCGGCGCACAGCTTTGACAAGGGACGGGTATTTCACGAAATCAATCTCCCTCTTTGAGATGAGAATCCTCAGGCCTGCGCTTGTTCTTCCGAAGGGTCCTGTCACGGCGACGATGTCCTCTGGTCTTGCTCCATCTCGTCGAACCAGGGTCTTCGGATCCGCGAACCCAACTCCCGCGATGTCTATTATGAGATCGTCTGCTTGATTGGTGTCTCCACCGATGATCTTGCAGTGGTATTCTCGTGCTGCTTGGCCGAGACCACGGGCTATGTCTTGAACTGTCGTCTTTTTGGCGGGTGCTGGAAGTCCGAGTGAGACCATCAGGGCTTGTGGTTTGACGCCTTTTGCTGCGAAGTCGCTGATGGTGGCGAGGACGGCTTTTCTTGCCGCTTCCTGAACTGTCATTCCTGGTGGGACGTCGGTGCTGCCGACGAGCATGTCTGTCTTCACGATGATCCATGTTTTCCTTGAGAACGGGATTGCGGAGACGTCATCGTCGAAGCCGAGGGGGACGCTTGGCTGGTCGATGTATTGGTTCGTTAGGATCTGGATGATTTCTCTCTCTGTGGGATCTTTCATCGACTGGCGAGCTGGTTGAATGTGGTAGGAGCTTTAAGTCAAAGCGTTGTCGAGCGTTGGCTTGGTGCCTCGGTGGCTCAGCCTGGTAGATGTTTCTCGACACCGGAGAGCATCCGCCTCGTAAGCGGAAAGGCAAGTCGATCGCTTGCCCCGCAGGGTCGCGGGTTCAAACCCCGCCCGAGGCTCCAGATTTAGGTCAAGGTTCTTGTCTTTTCGTAGAGACTTTAACGACATCAACCCCGTCATTTTCCCCTGATGGCTCCCCCTTAGAGGCTGCCTGAGGAGCTCGAGAGATGGAGGTCTGGTTATTCCAGAGGTTTCCCGATACACTGGTGGAAGACGATCGACCGATTTGAGCACATCGCTCGTTTCATAGCTGGCTTTAGCGAGGCCAATCTAGAATCGCCGACTCGCTCTTTTTATGGTTAGACTGATTGATCGAAGAGAGAGCGATACTGTTATTATGATCCTATGTTCGTAGTAGGATGATATGTTACGACTGAGAACGCTGCTGGTTGCTCTAGGAATAGTCCTATTGTTGGGCATCGGGACCCATGCAACTTCACTAAACTTGCTCCCCTCGATTCCACGGGCTCACGCTGCGAGTGTCTCTATGGTCTTAACAGGTTGCGCTTTCGTTACGGGCAGCTGCCGGGCCGCGGGCTGGAACGGCACGACGACACGCCCTAATCCTACGATAACAGTTCAGCAGGGGGACGTTGTCTCGGTGACGTTGAGCAGCGCTGATACTCTATCGCATCAATTCCTCGTTGATGCAGACGTGGATGGTGCGGCTGACGTTGCCGACTGTCCAACCACGGATCCTTGTTCAAAAATGTTTTTCTCCGCTACACCGTTTACCTACACCTTTACTGTTAGTTTCCCACCCGGCACATATTCGTATTTCTGCGTAGTTCATCCGGCGAGTATGCTTGGAAGCTTCGTGGTGGTTTCTACTCCAGTGGGCAGCACACCTCTCGTTGTGAACAAACTGGGCTTACTGGCTCCTTACATCGGATTTGCCACCGTGCTGATGGGACTGATTGGCGTAACGCTCTTCCACGTCAGGAGGGAGGCTCGCAAAACCTAGCCATAGTCTGCCGGCGTCCAGCTCTATCCGTCGAGGAAAACGAAGACGTCCTTACGGCCCACTCCGAACTTGAACATAACTCAGCCTTGCTGGAAGGAGCGAGGGTAGAGCTTGTCCCACTGTGCGAGTTGATGATCCCAAATTGAATCTGGAAATGGGGTGTGGTTGTTGAATCTTCGCCTAAGTATCCGATACCAACGCGCTAGGAAGTAGTCCTGATTGCGCGAGAATGACAGGTTTCAGGCTTATACGTATGGAAGGACACGTGATTCCCTTGTCTTCGGTTCGAATAGGCGGTGACTAGGTGGCGAGAGATTCGGATAGAGCGGAGTCTAGCCATAGAGGAAGACAGTTAGACCAGCTCATAGATTCACTGATATCAGAACTGCCTACAACGCCGTCTATCCTGTGTCGACACTCCAGCCGTTCGAGGAACGGTAGGCTAAAGGCCGCCCTGCTCTTGTCTCTAGCAATAACCTTGTCGCTAGTCACGTTATTGGGAGTTATTCCACTGTGGGGTTCTGGTTGCAGTCCAAATCCAACCAGGTCTGCGGGTTCTAAGAGTATAGCACTGATAGACTCCCTTGCCGTAGACTCTCCAAACCCGGGTCTTGTAGAGAACATCTCATCACTGACAAACGTGGCGGGTTACTCTCTTGACTATTATCCGGCCGTTGCAGTAACGGTTGATTTGTTTCAGCATCTTCCGGAGAAGGGATATTCTATGATCATTCTGAGGACTCATAGTACGTGGGATGGGAACGTGGTCGTCACCTCTGAGCCTTACGACCCTCATCAAAGGGTCATCGGTCAAGTTCTGGACAGGGTGGGGGACGCCAATGTTGGAGGCCGTCAGTACTTCAGCGTGACACCTGGCTACATTGGAAGCACGATGTGTGGACGACTTCAAGGGGCGATGGTTCTGTCAATGGGGTGTACCACTGGCAGCGGGCAGCTTGCGAAAGCCTTCATGGAGAAGGGAGCACGTATGTTCGTAGGCTGGGATGGCGTGGTCACTGTTGCCCAGACGGACTCTACTTTTCAGGCGTTGGTGGGGCTCTTGCTGAAAGGTG
>Ga0209236_1002483_pt1 | contig 11303 bp, 10 predicted proteins | sample GraSoi013_1_40cm_FD_185819 | JGI IMG/M metagenome (GOLD analysis project Ga0209236, IMG submission 185819) | Grasslands soil microbial communities from the Angelo Coastal Reserve, California, USA - Sample 09_27_2013_1_40cm (SPAdes) (version 2) | ecosystem: Environmental > Terrestrial > Soil >... | reverse complement strand
GAACGGGGAACGCGGGGCTCGAAGGGGTTGCGCGGTTCCGCGTTCCAACTTCCGCGTTCCGCGTTGGTCTTGTCGCCGCCAACATTCCCATGGCGAACCGGAGCCTGCCCCAGCCGGCGAGCCTGCCGGGCACACCCGTCGCCCGCAGCAGCCGCGCCAGGCCGTAGAGCAGTCGCGACACGTCCGGGCCGGTCAGGGCCCGTAGCGCGAGGCGCGCCAGCGCCGGCGCGCCGCGCTGCCGGGCGATCACGGCCCGCGCCGCCTCGAGGCCGTGTCCGTAGCCGACGCCGGAGGGGCAGACCGGCTCGCACCCGCGACAGCCGAGGCAGCGGTCGAGGTGCGTCGTGAGGGCCGCATCGTCGGGGGAGAGCTCGCCGCGCTCGAGTGCACGCATCAGCTCGATGCGGCCGCGCGGGCTGTCGGCTTCGTCCCCAGTGGCGAGGAAGGTGGGGCACGCCTGCAGGCAGAAGCCGCAGTGGACGCAGGCGTCGAGCGCGGCGAAGCCGCCGCGTTCACTCATCGCCTGCGACCGCCGAGACCAGGACGCCCCGCGGATCGAACGTCTTGCGCAGCCCGGCGACGAGCGGCCCCACGCCTTCGCGGTAGGCGCCGAAGTGCCCCACGGCGCTGCGCAGTTCCCAGGGTGCGCGCTCGAGGGTCAGGGGGACCTCGAGCGCCGCTAGCGCGCGCCGCAGGCGACGGAGCCGGTCGGCGCTGGCCTCGCCGGCCCACCGGATGGAGCCGGTCCCCGGGGCCGCCGAGACCCACTCGTCACCGACTTGGTGCTGCAGCAGGTCGAGCAGCTCGTCCGTGCCGTCGGGAAGCCCGCCGATGCGGAGCGTCACGGGCCGCGTCGCTAGGCTTTCGGCCGCCCGCATCCAGAACGCGTGCGCTTCCTCGGCGCGCAGGGCCGCGAGCCGTCCGCTGGCGGCCGCGCGCAGCTCGGCTTCTTCCGACGCGACGAGCGCGGCGGAGCCCGCGACCCGCGCCGCCAGCACCCACCGGTCCCGGCGGGCGAGCGCGGGGGAAACGAGCTCGAGCGCCGCCGGGGCGAGCCCGGCCGCGCGGATGTCGTCCGCCACGCGCGCCAAGTCCTCGCGCGCACCCTCGAGCAGCAGCGTGGCGTCGGCGCGGGGCAGGGCCCGCAGCCGGAGGTGCACCAGCACGATGACCCCGAACGCTCCGAACGCCCCGGCCTGGAGCCGGGTCAGGTCGTAGCCGGCCACGTTCTTCATCACCCGGCCGCCGCTCTGGATCATGCGGCCGTCGCCGGTCACGAACGTGACGCCCAGCAGGTGGTCCCGCACGGCGCCAAACCCGCTGCGCAGCGGTCCCGCCGTGGCGGTGGCCACGACGGAGCCCAGCGTGCGTCCGGCCAGCCCGGGTGGGTCGATCGCCAGCCACGCGCCGCGGTCCGCCAGCTGCTGGCGCAGCTGGTCCCAGCCGATGCCGGCTTCGGCCGTGGCAATGAGGTCCTGCGGCTGGATCGCGAGGATGCGGTCGAGCCGGCGCGTGGTGAGCGCCAGGTCGGCGGGCGCGTCGGGCGGCAGCCAGGTTCCCGCGCCCTCGACGCGCACGCGCCAGCCCTCTTCGTGGGCCGTGCGCAGCAGCAGCGACACCGCGTCGGGCGAGCCCGGCGCGACCCGGGGCACCTCGCCGGCGCGGGCCGCTTCGAGCAGTGCTCCCTCGCCCAATAGGGCGCGGACTTTGTCGAGGATGGTCACCGGGGGCCCTCCAGGTCTAACGCGGAACGCGGAAGGCGGAACGCGGAACTAAACGATGCATCGTTCCGAGTTCCGCGTTCCTCGTTCCGCGTTCCCGCGCGCGTCCACTCCCGGCACGCGTGCACCGGGACCACCTTGCCCGGGTTCACCCGCTCGTCGGGGTCGAATACCCGCCGGACGGCGTGCATCGCGGCGAGCGAGTCGCCATCGAAGATGAGCGGCATGTACCGGAGCTTGTCCAGGCCCACGCCGTGCTCGCCCGTGATCGTGCCGCCGGCGGCGATGCACGCTTCCATGATCTCGGCGCTTGCCTGCTCGACACGGACGCGCTGCGCGGTGTCACGGCCGTCGAACGAGATGTTCGGATGCAGGTTGCCGTCGCCCGCGTGGAACACATTGCTCACCACGATGTGGTGGCGGGCGGCGATGCGGCTGATGGTCTCCAGGACGTCGGGCAGCGCCGAGCGCGGCACCACGGCGTCCTGCACCACCAGGTCCCGCGACAGGCGACCCATGGCGCCGAACGCCTTCTTGCGCCCCTGCCACAGCCGCTCCCGCTCGCGCGCGTCCGCCGCGCGCCGCACGGTGCGGGCCCCGTGCGTCGCGAGCAACTCCGCGACGCCTGCGGCTTCCTCGTCGACGGCCTGGTCGCTGCGGCCGTCGAGCTCCACCAGGAGCACCGCCGCGGCATCCCGAGGGTACCCCGCCGCGTACACCGAGTCCTCGACCGCCCGAATGCAGGACTGGTCCATCATCTCCAGCGCGGCCGGGACTACGCCGCTCGCGATGATCGCCGAGACGGCCTCGCCCGCGCTTCGCAGGGATGGAAAGTCCGCGAGCAGCGTGCGCACGGCCTGCGGCACGGGGATGAGCCGGACAGTGATGCGCGTGGCGACCCCGAAGTTGCCTTCCGAGCCGACGAACACGCCGACGAGGTCCGGCCCCCACGGCTCCCCGCCGGGGCTGCCGAGCGTGACGACGCGGCCGTCGGCGAGCACCACCTCGAGGGCGAGGATGTGGTTGCTGGTCGCCCCGTACTTGAGACAGTGGGGGCCGCCGGAGTTCTCGGCCACGTTGCCGCCGATGGTGCAGGCGGTCTGGCTGGACGGGTCGGGGGCGTAGAGGAGGCCGTGGGGGGCGGCCGCGGCCGAGAGCTTCACGTTCACGACGCCGGGCTCCACCACCGCGCTGCGGTTGGCCGGATCGATCGTGAGGATCCGGTTCAACCGCGTCAGCACGAGGAGCGCCGCTTCCGGCTCGGCGAGCGCGCCCCCCGAGAGCCCCGTGCCCGCGCCGCGCGGCACGAACGCCACCCCCCGCGCGGCGAGCAGCTGCACGACCGCGATCACCTCTTCCCGCGTCCCCGGCAGCACGACGACCCCCGGAACACGGCGGTGCGTCGGTAAGCCGTCCATCGCATACGCGGCCCGCTCGGCAGGGGCGGTCCGGACGTGCCCCGACCCCACGATGGCGGCCAGCGCCCTCGCCAACGATCCGCCGTTCCCGTTCGGCGCGCTCATGCGGCCGGCTCGATCTGGGGGTGCGCTCCGCCCCTGCCGTTGCCCCGGGCGCGCTGCCGGACGACGGCGCGCCGCTCGGCGTCGGCGGAGAGGGGGACCAGCAGGGCGGCCAGGCGCCGCAGCCGGTCAGCGGTGTTCCGAAGCGTGAGCAGCGCCTGCTTGGCGTCGGGCTCCAGCTCCAGTGCCGCGGCCACCTGGAAGGAAAGCAGCAGCGGCTCGGTCGACAACTCGGTCTCCTGGTCGTCGCGGTCGGTCAGGACGGCCAGGGCCCTCGTGAGCCGTCCGAAATCCTGCCGCACCTCGGCCGCCAACGCGGCGGCCTCGGTCTCGTCCACCGGCTCGTCGTCGAACTCCTCGACGTGGGCGACGCGGTAGGGCAGGGGGCTCGGCACCCATTCGACCAGGGTGAAACGTCGTTCCCCTGCGGTCAGGATGTTCGCGCGGCCGTCGGGCAGTGCCGTCGTGGACCGGATCACCGCGACGCAGCCGATGACGCCGGGCACCGGGGCCGCCTCCGTCGCTCCCCCCCCCGCTCCCCCCTCCCCCTCCCCTCCCTCTCCCGCGGCCGCGCGGTGATAGGCGATGCCGAAGCGCTTGTCGCCGGCCAGGCAGTCGGCGAGCAGGCGGCGGTAACGGGGCTCGAAGACGTGCAGAGGTTGGGTGGTCCCGGGGAAGAGGACCAGAGGCAGGGGGAAAATGGGCAGCTCCCGGGACATGACGTAATAGTATACAGGACGGGCATAGGCTAGACGCCCAGACGCACAGCGGACAACAGCGAAGCGGAGTCAGGACAAGGTCTTCCTGGCTCCGCTCTCTGTTCACCGCTGTGCGTCTGTACGCCTAGTCTTCGCCCGTCCTGTTACGCTGCTCTCCAGAATCCCTTCAGCGCCTTCCCATCAGGCGACTCGCGGAGCTTCTCGAACGCCCGCTCCCTGATCTGCCTGATTCGCTCCCGCGTCACGCCCATCAACGCCCCGATCTTCTCCAGCGTCATCGCCTCGCTGCCTTCCTCGAGGCCGTAGTAGAGGTAGAGGATCTTGCGCTCGCGCGGGGTGAGGTACTTCTGGAAGATGCGGTCGATGAACTCGCGCATCAGCTTACCGTCGGTCCGGTCCTCGATCTCGCCGCCCTCCTGGCCGGCGAACCGCTCGCCAAGCGTGGCCGCGTCTTTGTCAGTGCGGTCCACCGGCGCGTCGAGCGACAGCTCGGCGGCCGTCATGCGGCGGGCGGTGCGGACGTTCTCGACAGTGTCTTCGAGGGCTTGCGCGATCTCGTCGTCGGTCGGCTCGCGGCCCAGCTCGTGCGAGAGGTACGTCTCGGTCCGGCTCATCCGGATGAGCTGGGAGTTCTGGTTCAGCGGGATGCGTACGCTGCGGGTCTGCTCGGCGAGCGCCTTCAGCACCGCCTGGCGCACCCACCACACCGCGTACGAGATGAACTTCACGCCCTGATCGGGATCGAACTTCTTCACGGCTTTCAGCAGCCCCTCGTTGCCGATGGCCACCAGCTCGGAGAGATCGAGGCCGTGTCCCTGGTACTTCTTGACGTAAGAGATGACGAATCGGAGGTTGGCGGTGACGAGCCGCTCGGCGGCCTTCTCGTCCCCGCGCTGCACCCGCCGCGCCAGCCGGCGCTCCTCGGCGGGGTCCTTGATCAACGGCAGCTTCTGGATGTCTTGGAGGTATTGGTCGAATGCACCCGACGGGTTGGCGCGAAAAAACGCTTTCGCCTTGCCTGTCGTCGATCGGGCCATGCGCGGGACTCCCACGAGGGCGCGGACGTGGTGTGAAGACGGCAGAGTAGCGGCCGCCATAGTGACCGACTCGAAACGCTCGCCAATATAGGAGTCACTGCCAATTGGTGCAAATTGTTGCCGTTATCCACATCACAAATGCTTGGACGGCTTCACGACTCCGCCGTTTGTCCACTATGCACATGATGTGTGGAAAGTGAGTTCGTACCGGCCCGCGTGGAAAACGTGTGGAGACGTGGGAATCATGTGCCTAAGACGTTGAAGCGATGTGACTAACGCTTGAACTCCAGCGCCTCCCGAATTACCGCCGCTGGAGCCGGGACCGTCCACCCCGTCCGCGCGTCCACGTGCATCTCCCCAATCCGCGCCGGCAGCGCGAACCGGATGGCGCCGGCGCGGACCTTCTTGTCGTGCTGCATCGCGGCCAGCAGATCATCGGGAGTCGTTTCGCTGGGAACCTCGAGGGGCAGGCCATACGCTTCCAGCGCTCGGTGGATCCGCTCCGCCGTCCCCCGTTCGGCAACCCCTAGCCGTTCGGCGAGCCGGGCCTCGGCCGCCATCCCGATCGCCACCGCCTCGCCGTGGGCCACGGCGAACTTGGCGACGGTCTCGATCGCGTGCCCCACGGTGTGCCCGAAGTTGAGCACGGCCCGCCGACCGGCTTCCCGTTCGTCCGCCGCGATCACCTGTGCCTTGATCGCCACTGACCGGGTGACCACGCGCTCCAAGAACTCTGGGTCCCGCTCCCGTACTGCCCCGCCTGCCCCCCCCCTCCCCCCCCTTCCTTCCCGCTCCAGCAGCGCGAAATACTCGGCGTCGGCGATGACCGCGTGCTTCAACGCCTCCGCCATGCCGGCGGTGAGCTGGACGGGTGGGAGGGTGCCGAGTACCTCGAGATCGGTTACGACGAGCCGCGGTTGATGGAACGCGCCGAGCAGGTTCTTGCCGGCCGGCACGTCGACGCCGGTCTTCCCGCCGATCGATGAATCGATCATGGCGAGGAGGGTCGTCGGCACCTGCACGTAGGGAACGCCGCGCAGGTAGGTCGCGGCCACGAAACCGGCCACGTCACCCACGACGCCGCCCCCCAGGCCCACCACCGCGGCATCCCGCCCGAACTGACCCGCGAGCATCCGATCGGACAGCGCCGCCCAGGTCTCGCGCGTCTTGTTCCATTCGCCCGCCGGAAACGTGAACAGCTCTGCCCCCCCCCTCCGGTACCTGATAGCTCGCGCACCAGGTTCTCCCCGTAGCGAGGCCCAACGTGGGAATCGGAGATCACCGCGTAGGCGGAGGCCGGACACTCCCGCTGCAACAGCGTCGGGAGCTCCGCGAGCAGCCCGCGGCCGATCAGGATGTCGTAGGAGGCGTCGCGGTGCTCGGCGATAGGGACGCGGATCGTCACCACTGTACGTCGGGGACGTCGGCGGCCATGTTGGCGGCACGAGCCAGCACGAACAGCAGATCGGAGAGACGATTCAGGTACTGCAGGATGACGGGCCTGACCTGCGCTTCGCCCGCCAGCGCGACCGCGGCCCGCTCCGCCCGGCGACAGACGGTGCGGGCGAGGTGGAGCGCCGCTGCCTTGGGTGTCCCGTCCGGGAGGACGAAGTGCGTGAGCGGGGGCAGGGTCGCCTCCTGCTGGTCAATCGCCCGTTCCAGGGCGGTGATCTCGAGCGGACCGATGATCGGTCGGTCGCGCAGTGCCTTGGTGATCTTTTGTGGATCGGGAGTGGCGAGCTCCGCGCCGATCGTCAGCAGGTCGCGCTGGATGGTCTGGAGCAGGTCTCGGCAGAAGGAGGTCGCCTCGAGCGCCAGCGCCAGCCCGATCGCCGCATTGAGCTCGTCCACCTGGCCGTAGGCCTCGACCCGGCGGTGGTGCTTGGACACCCGCTCGCCGCCGAACAGACCGGTCTCGCCGCCGTCGCCGGTTCTCGTGTAGATCTTCACGCGCGGAACCTACGCTCAGCGGCACCGGAGCGCGAGCGGTTGGGCCGCGAGGACGCGTCTCCTCCACGGGTCCACGGCCAGCGCGCGCGACGCCGCGGGCGAAGCATCGTTTACTTCGTCTATCAGCAGGAGCTCGCCGGCGTCGCCCGGAGCGAGGGCCGTGCCGCGTAGCACGTACCGCACGCCCGCCATGCCGGATTCGGATTCGGCCAGCCCCACGCGCAGACGGAAACGCACCGGCCGCATCACCCACCGGAGCTGCGCGCCGGCGCTATCGGCGACGGCGACCCCCGTCACCAGCGTCGTGTCGCCGGAGGACTCCAGGAAGCGTGCGCGAATCGCGAGCGCGTAGCGGAGCTCCGGATCCCGTCCGGCGGTCGGCAGCAGCTCCCCGGCGTCGGCCGCTCGGTCCGGGTCCACGGTCAGGGCCCCGGCGAGGGCTCGCTCCGGGGAAGCGCGTGACGTCATGTGGGCCGCGCGGGCCGCGACACGCCCGAGGAGCCTGACGCGTGCGTCCGTGGGGAGCGGGCTGGGGAGCCTGACGTCCTGAGCGAGAATCGACGATGAGCCGAACAAGGCGACCACCGGAGACTGCGCGGGCGGCGCGAACCGCCGCTGCTCGAAGGAAAGCCGATACACCAGCTCGGTTACCATCCGGGACTGCGCGCAGGCGCTGCCGGCATGGATCCGGATGAGCGTCAGCTCCCCTGCCGCCAGCCGGCCGCGCGACAGGATCCACGCCGTGCGAATCCCGCGCTGTTGCGGTGGGGCCTCCAGCTGCTGGCCGGCTATGGTGATCAGGCCGCTCGGGGTTTGATCCAGCGCCGCCCGCACGTCCGAGCGCCGGACCAGCATCCGGGCGATGCTCAATCGAGCATAGGCCTGCTGCGCGAACGAATCGTCGACGACGAAGACGTGGACCTCGCCTCCGAGGGACCATCCGATGGCGGCGCCGCTGATCGCGCTCGAGCTCAGGACGCGCGGAGCCGGTGCGGCGGCGCGCGGATCGACGCCGCCAAGCCCGCGGCCGCCGCAGCCCGCGAGGCTGGCGACGACCAGGGCCGCGCTTGCTCGCCGCATAGCCTCCCGTTACCCTTGCCGCATGCAGGACGTCAAAGATATCACGATCATCGGGGCCGGCCCGACGGGGCTGTTCGGCGCCTTCTACGCGGGGATGCGCGGCGCGTCCTGCCGGCTGATCGACAATCTCGACCAGGTGGGCGGCCAGCTCACGGCTCTCTATCCCGAGAAGTACATCTTCGACGTCGCCGGCTTCCCGAAGATCCTCTCCAAGGACCTGGTCAAGGGCATGGCCGAGCAGGGCCTGCAGTTCGGCGCGCCCGTCCACTTGGGACAGAAGGTCATCGGCCTGAAGCGCGAGGGTGAGGACGGCAAGCCGCTCTTCGTCGTGGTGACCGACAACGACGAGTATCCTTCCCGCACGGTGCTCATCGCCGGCGGGATCGGCGCGTTCACGCCACGCAAGCTGCCGCTCCAGGGCGCCGACCGCTGGCTGGGGCGGGGCCTGTTCGACCGGGTGTTGAATCCACGGGAGTTCGCAGGCCGGCGGGTGATGATCGTGGGGGGAGGGGATTCGGCATTCGACTGGGCGGTGAACCTCCAGGGGATCGCCAAGTCGATCCTGATGATCCACCGGCGCGACGGGTTCCGGGCCCACCAGGCGACGGTAGACCAGGTGCGCCGGCTGTGCGCGGAGCAGAAGATGGAGCTGCGCACCTTCTGGGAGGTGAGAGCGATCCACGGCACCGACGCGGTGGAGCGCGTCACCATCGTCAACAGCAAAACGAAGGAGGAGGAAACGGTCGGGATCGATGCCGTACTGCCGCAGCTCGGCTTCATCTCGTCGCTGGGGGCCATCGCCGAGTGGGGTCTGGAGGTGGAAAAAGGCGACATCAAGGTCACCCAGACGATGGCGACCAACATCCCCGGCATCTTCGCGGCCGGGGACATCACCACCTATCCGGGCAAGTTGAAGCTCATCGCCACCGGTGCCGCAGAAGCGTGCATCGCCGTCAACCACGCCGTGCACTTCATCAATCCCGCCGCGAAGATCGAGCCGGGACACTCGAGCAACATGGCGTTGTTCGGGCAGAAGGACGACTGAGCCGTCTAGGAACGGCGTCGACGTCAGCCCTCGACGTAGTTCGCAGTTATTTCGTCTTCCCAATCTCCACCACGACGGAATCGATCCGCGCTAGCATCTGCTGGGACGGGACGCTGTGGGCGTTGGCCTGGACGCTGAAGAAGTAGGTGCGGCCGTCGGGCCGGTCGAGGAAGCCCGACAGGCTGTTCACGCGGTCGATGCTGCCGGTCTTGGCGGCGACGTGCCCCTCGAGCGGCGTGCCCACGAAACGCTTGAGCAGCGAGCCGGGCTGTGCCGAGTGCGGCAAGGCGGCGAGGAAGGCGGCGTTCTTGGCATGGCCGCGCATGTAAGCGAGCAGCTGCACGAGGGCGCGCGGCGTGATGAGGTTCCCGGCGGCGAGCCCGGAGCCGTCCTCGAGGCCGAAGGCCGTGGAGTCGATCTTCACCGAGTCGATCAGGAAGCGCCGCTCCACGTCCAGCCCCGCCTCCCACGACCCCTCGCCACGGAGCTCCCGCCCGAGGATCTTGAGCAGCATTTCCGCGAACCAGTTCTGGCTGGAATTCAGAATCGGGAAGATCAGCTGGCCCAGGGGCCGCCCCAAGTATTCGGCCAGCGGCGGAGGGGCCGAGCAGCAGCGCACCGCGCGATACGCGAGCGAATCGGTGGTGCCTGGAGCGCCGCGGCCAGCGCGCGCGCCGCATACAGGTTCGGGTCCGGGACCGCGAAGCTTTCGATCCAGGGCCGCCGCCCCAACGCCACCGTGCCCTGGGCCCAGATGTCCCAGGTCCCCCCCCCCGCTCCCGGCGCACGGAAGAAGTTGTCCCCGATCGTCGTGCCCGAATCGGCGGGCACCGTGCGCGCCCGGTTCTCGAAGGTGAACAGCCCGAGGTCGGGCGACCAGGTGATCGTGGGCGGCTCGTCCACCGCGGCGCCCGGCGCGATGTGGAAGTCCACGCTGTTGTCGTGGAAGCCGAGCCCGGAGACCGGCGCCGCGTACCACCAGTTGAGATCGAACGCGTTCCACGCGGGGTGCACCAGCGTCCGCTCGAAGGACGAGCCGTCGCCCACCACCTTCCCGGTGATGCGGCGGATCCCACGGGCGCGCACCGAGTCGGCGAGCCGGTCCACCACGGTGGACGTGGAGTCGCAGGCTCCCGGCGCGAGCGTGTCCACCGAGTAGCAGCGTTCCGACCAGGTTGGGTCCCCACGACCGTACAGCACCAGGTCGCCGTACAGCACGCCGTCCTGCAGGCGCCCGTTGGTGTAGAGACTCGTGCGCACGCGATAGTCGGCGGGCAGCAGCACCGTCGCGGTCGCCGTCACGACGAGCTTGGTGTTGCTCGCGGGGACGCGGTAGCGGTCGGCGTTGCGTTGGTAGAGCACCCGCCCGCGATCGTCCTGTACGAAAACGCCCCAGGTGGCCCGGTCGAACGGCGGCTGGTCGAGCAGGGTGGTGAGGCGGTGCTCGAGCGAGCCGCGCAGGGGCTTGGTGCGACCGGCCGGCGCTGGCGTCTGCGCCGCCAGGCCGGCGCTAATCGTAAGCGATGCGAGGATCAGCTTTCGCATAGACCAGATCCGTCAGGAGGTTCACGACGACAAAGACGACCGACAGGAACAGGATGCTCCCCTGGATGGCGGGGAGGTCACGCTTTGCGATCGCCGACAGCACGTAGCGGCCGACTCCGGGCCAGGCGAAGATCGTCTCGGTCAGCAGGCTCCCCGTCAGATAGTTGCCGACGTCCAGGCCGAGCACGGTGATCACGGGAATGAGGGCGTTGCGGAAAGCGTGCTTGCCGACGACCGCGAGCTCTGGGAGGCCCTTGGCCCGGGCCGTCCGGATGAAGTCGCTCGACAGCACGTCTTGCATCGCGCCGCGCGTCATCCGGGCCAGGAACGCCACCGAGCGCATGCCGAGCGTGGCGGCGGGGAGGACGAGAAACGTCGGCCCGCCTGAGCCGGACGGTGGCAACCAGCGCAGCGTGACCGCGAAGAGGAGGATCAGCAGCAGCCCTACCCAGTAGACCGGGAACGACACGCCGAGATAGGACAGCAGCAGCGCGATCCGGTCGAACGCGCCCCCCGGCCGCACGGCGGCGAAGACGCCGAGGGTGATGCCGGTGACGGCGGCGAACGTCATCGCCGCCAGAGCGAGTTGCACCGTCTTGGGGAAACGCTCGGCCAGGTCCCGGGCGATCGGCCGGCGCGTGATGTACGAGCGGCCCAGATCGCCGCGCACGATGCCCCAAACATAA
>Ga0209236_1002482_pt1 | contig 11305 bp, 10 predicted proteins | sample GraSoi013_1_40cm_FD_185819 | JGI IMG/M metagenome (GOLD analysis project Ga0209236, IMG submission 185819) | Grasslands soil microbial communities from the Angelo Coastal Reserve, California, USA - Sample 09_27_2013_1_40cm (SPAdes) (version 2) | ecosystem: Environmental > Terrestrial > Soil >... | reverse complement strand
TCGACCGATCGTCGTCGACGACCAGAATCTTGGGTTTTGGGCTCATGTTCTTTCTTCTGCAGCGAAACCTTCATAGCGCGCCGCTACAGTTCAGCCCGGTATCGACAGGGTGAATACCGAACCTTTACCTACCTCACTTTCTACTACTACATCGCCACCGTGTCGCGCCGCTACCTCTTTAGTGAAGGCGAGACCCAGTCCGAAGCCGCTCTCGTCACGGGTTTCTTCATTGTCGCGCCGATAAAACTTCTCAAAAATCTTCGAGAGTTCATCCGCTGGAATACCACATCCCTGGTCGGCGACCTCGAAGCGAACGCCGCCATTCCCGTCGCTCACGCCGATCCGCACCATCGTGCCCGCCGGGCTGTATTTAATGGCATTGGCAACGAGGTTTATCAGGGCTTGATATATCAAAAGCCGGTCGGCATGCACCCGAATGCCATCGGCACCGGCCGACTGGACGGCAATTTGCTTGCCAGCCGCCATGGGACCAACGGTACCGATCAAATCTTTCAGCATCGGACCGACCTCAAAATCGGATTTTGTGATCTTGTGCCTTCCCGACTCGATATACGCAATGTCCAAGAACGACTGAATCAACTGGTTCAAGCGGTTACTCTCATTGATGATCGTGCCGAGGAATGTCTTCCCTTTATCCTGAACAAGATCGTATTTCAGGAGCATGTCGCTGTAGCCGCGGATCGAAGTCAGCGGCGTGCGTAGCTCATGCGAAACCAACGAGACCATATCGCTCTTTGCCTGGTTTAATTCATATTCCGCGGTGGCATCGTGCATCGTTATTACAATTCCGGATCTGGCAATGGGCAAAATTGACACGTTGTAGAAACGCCTCCCATCTCGAGTGGGAATAAAATTCACAGTAACGGACTCTGTCGTTGTCCGGACACTTTCAAACAGCGGGCGGAAATTCCCGCTATCGAGAATGGATGCGAGATACGCCGGCGCATCCGGCGGGTTCATCTGATATTTCTGCAATCCCTTCGCGGCCATGTTCTGATAAACGACATGGCCTTCCAGATCGCTCACAATGATGACGTCTTCGATACTCGCTAAGATGGCGTTATTAAAGGACAGGAACTGCATCAATTCCTTATTGAAGAAGTCGATCGCATCCAGCTTCCAGCGCGAATTACGGCGGCGGCGCCCAAACAGCCGATTGCGCCGTTCGGACGCAGCCTGGGTTTGCGATTGAAATGCGGTGAGCGCGGTGATCCAGCCGCTCGACAGACGCTCGATTTTTCGATCGAGATCGCGGCTCACACGGATTCTGTTGGCAACTTCCAGGCCGGGCACGACGAACACAATTGCGGTCCAGAACGGCGGAAACGGAAACCAGAGATGAAAATATTTCATGAAAAGCCAGGAAAGCGCCAACAGCAAAGGACCAGTCGAAATTGCCGCCACGTAGAAGCGCCATCCTTCGAATCGATGATTCAGCCACCACAGCAAGAGAACAAATGCGCCAAGCGCCGCCAGCAGAGCCAATGCGTGGACTTCGGTAATTACCCGTCCTGCATAAAGCGTGTCGATCACGTTCGCATGCACTTCGACACCGCTCGTCTTCTTTTGTCCAATCGCAAATGGCGTGAACCATTCGTCTCCAAGACCTTCTGCGGTAAAACCAATCAGGATAATTTGGTCTTTGAACTCTCCCGCATCGGCGCTGCCTTCGAGAACTCTCCATGCGGGGACGCGGCGGAACGTGTTCTGGTCACCAGCGAATCGAATGTTTATGGCTTGCGGGCGAATCAGTTGGGCCCCTCCCGCCTTCTGCTCAAAATCCGATTTAAATTCGAGACCGGCCGCGTGAAGCGCTTGGACGGCGAACGCGGGGACCACGCGTCCTTCTCCAGCCTTCAGGGAGAAAACTTGCCGGCTGATGCCGTCAAAATCCGGTTCCGCATGAACGTGCCCCAGCAGAACCCCCTTTTGAACGAAAATCCCTAGCGGCTGGCGCCACAGTTCCACTCCATCGACCGAATCTCGACGCGTCGCCAAAACCATCGGTGGTGCATTCGCGATGGCCAGCGCGAGCGCATAATCTCCATCTTCCGAGGTCTCATTATCGAGAAGCAGATCCAATGCGATCGCGCGGGGTTTGCCGGCAGACACACCTTGGATCAGGCGCGCGAGCTTATCGCGCGACCACGGCCACATCCCAATGCGGCCCAAGCTGTCTTCATCGATCGCAACGATCACTACGGGGCTGGACGGTGGCACCGGTCCGGCAAGCCGAAGAGCAAAATCGTAGGCGGAGGAATTCAGTTCAACAAAATAGATGGTCCAAGACAGCAGCAGGATCGCAACGGCCACGAAACAGCTAGCGGCTACCGCTCCCAACACAGACTTCATTACTTTTAGGCGCTCCTGGCCATTGGCCGGCGCGCTGGCGCCGTATTATACAATGCCGCCCGGAAACACAATTGCTAAAGCGCACAGTAGGCAAGGCCCCGCAAATTAGTGCTTAGCGGCGAACCCGGCCCCGAAAAAGTTTTTCCGGCTTTGTCGCGAATAACGCGATAAAAATCGTATGTCCTTGCTTGAGACCTGCGCAAGTGTCGCAATTATCTCCGCTGTCGTTTTTTTCGCGGCTCCTTCGCTAATACGAGCTCGGGAAAATTATCAGTTGGACCTGACGGCGCGACAAGTCGCTGGAAAGATGGCATGGACGCGGATCAAGGCCATCAGCCGGAGTCGCAACTGCCGGCTTCGTCTCATCTCGAATGTGTCCTATGTCATCGAATGCGGCAATTCGGCTTGGCAAACGCATGAGACCGTAACCCTTCCGCGCGGCTTTCAACTCACGGCGACTGCCGCTCCGCAATTTCACAAACACGGCAACGCGGCGCCCGCCGGAACGATTACAATTTGGGATCGCCGAATGAATTCCAGGCGGGTGGTGGTCAATTTTACAGGTCGCATCAACGTCGAATGATGTGATAAATCATCACTCGGTATGACCGATCCGGAACAGGTTGTTGAAGCCAACCTCAAGTTTTATTTCGCTCTGGAAAGCCAAGACATCGATTTAATGGATGAAGTATGGGCCACGGATGCCAGCGCCATCTGTGTCCATCCAGGTTGGACGCGGCTTGCCGGTTGGGAAAATATTCGGGCTAGTTGGGAGCAGATGTTCCGGAACACCAACTCGATTATGCGGATCGATGTGTCGGAAGTTTCCGTCGAAGTACAAGGATCCACCGCCTGGGTCTCCTGCCTGGAAAGCATCACGACAGCCAATGGTGATCGCGTACGGCGCGCGCAGGCCTACGCGACAAATGTTTTCGTTTTCGAGGATGATCGATGGCTGCTCGTGCTCCATCACGCCTCAATCATTCCGGATTCTCAATAGAAATATGGCCCACACGCTTTCAACAGAGTGCGATACGGCGTTTCGGATATCGCTCGACGTCCGTTCGATTCATTTAACCGAGGAGCAGTTTTATCTGCTTTGTCGCGACAATCGCGATCTTCGTCTCGAATTGTCGGCGGAGGGTGAGTTGGTCATCATGCCGCCGACATACACGGATACCGGTTGGAGATGTTCAAGAATCACCCGTCGTCTGGACGAGTGGGCTGAAAAGGATGGAACCGGGACCTACTGATTGGAAAGACAGAGTGTGGATTGATCATTCCAGTGCTCGGCCTAGCCTGGTATTTGGAAACGGTTAACTTCGCTCCACCGATAGTACGCGTACGAGAAATCGCGCATTGTTTTTTTGATTAGTTCTTCTGCCTGCCTGCGGAAATCCAGAGAATTGCCCACGCCAGAATCAAAACGACGGCAATTCCAAACACCGCGAGAATCAGTCTCATGATCGCTTGTCCTGGAACTGTAGACCTCGGGCAAAAACCCAGTGGGAAACCAGCATCGGGAACGATACGGCAATCCAGCCTTGCGGCAATCGATAACCTAAGACCCCTCGTCCCAGAATCGGCAGGATGACCAACGCATTGACGAGCCACAATACCAAGCCTGCGGTGAACGGGTTGCGAAAGTGGGGTTTCAGTGAGCGCCAAAATATAGCGACGGCGAAGTACCCGCCAAAATAAAACAAAGCCGCATTAATCGTGATGTACAACTCGACACTCGCCAGCCCGGGTGCGAATTGGAATATTGATCGTGCGAGCAATTCCGGCATGAACACGGCGCCGACGTATTTCCAGAGAAATATGCTCACTGCCACAAAGAGCAAAGGCCCCAACCACATTGCGCCCATTCTACGCCACGACTCCTCGATTGACCGGCCTTCTTCGTTTCCGCTACGATGATGATTGTCCCTCGGGCCTGTGGCGCAGTTGGGAGCGCGCATGACTGGCAGTCATGAGGTCAGGGGTTCGAACCCCCTCAGGTCCATTCCAATGGACATTGAAAATTGATCAGTTTTCAATGTCCATTGTCCTTTCGCTTATTCCGCCGGGCAGTTTGAATGGACGCCACCAAAATTCTGCAGAGTTCTGTGTTTTCCGCGACTAATTTGGTTAGAAGGTTCGTCTCCATATGGAAGCTGCCCCGAATAATGCGCAGCCAGACGGCAGTCTCATTGAGTTCCTTTAGCGCAACGCCTAATTTGTGGATGAAATCGGCGCGGCTTTCGGCTGCGCGTGCTTCCGCGTAATTTGGCGCAGCAGCGGTGCCTGAACGGAGCAACTGAGTGGCGATGTGTCTTGCCTGAAAGTTCTGAGGCAACTCTCCAACCAGTTTCACAATATCAATTGCGAACTGGACCAGTCGTCCTTCCAGGTCGTCTGCGCGGATATCCCGTCCAATGCTCATGCTGGTAGAGGCGCTGAGCAGATTCGATTCCACACTGCTTAGTCGACGAGTAGGGAATAAACCGGGAACAGTTATATAATTCTCGGAATCCTGGCAGCAATGGAGACTTTCATGGCAGACGACAAACAAGAAACCCAGCGTGCTGAAAAGGTCATTACGCGGCGCGACTTCCTAGTCAGCAATGCTGCGGCGGTTGCGATCGGTGTAGTGAGTGGCTCGACTTTTGCGTCAACCGTGGTGGCAGAGCCCCAGGCGGCGTTGTCGCCGGCTCCTGTCAGAGCGCGACGAGTCACGCTCGATATCGATGGAGTTAAAGAAGACGTCAGCATTGATCTGCGCGAGAGCTTGTGGGAAACGATGAACTACGAGTTGGGCCTGGCCAACAGCAATCTCGGCTGCGACCGTGCCCAGTGCGGCGCATGTGCCGTTGTCGTCGATGGGCGCGCCGTTAATTCCTGCTCTTTGTTGAGTGCAAGGCTTGGACGCGGACAAAAGATCCTGACTGTGGCCGGTATCGCCAGCGGTCCGGGACTTCAGGGGCTGCATCCGCTTCAACGCGCCTTCTGGTTCGAAGGAGGTTTCCAATGCGGCATCTGCACGCGCGGATTCATTATGGCCGCCTACGCGCTGCTCCAGAACAACAAGAATCCGACTACTGAGCAGATCAAAGACGCGCTCGCCGGCAACATCTGCCGCTGCGGCGAGTACACGAAGATCCTGACGTCGGTCAAGAAGGCTGCAGCCGAACTGAGAGGCGAGAAGGTGACATATACGGCACCATGGATCAGCGAGGAGACGGCGAGACCTGTCACCGCCGCGGCAGCCAATTCGGCATCACGGCAATTTCAGTTTGTCACGCCGCTTGGCACCATTGAGCAGTTCGACGATCTTGCGCTCGACCTGAAGCAGAAACCGGGGATTCTCGACGTATCGGGCACGGAACGTACAATCACGCCGGTTTGGGATCCGGCACGACTCGACGAAGCCAGAGTGCGCCAGATTCTGGCCGAGTCGGGCCATGCGGTAAGGCCGTAGGAGGCGTGGGGGGACCGGCCGGTAGTAATGAGGCCGCGAAGCGGTGTACCGAAGCGATCCGCGTGAGCGGCTGCGAACGCAAGCCCGATAGGGCGCAGCCGTCAACAAAACGGTAGGCCCGACGCTTAAGTAGATAGGAGCAAGGATATGGAGCAAAAGATTGATGCGCTGCGCGTAGTCCAGGATCCGCAGTACGCGGCCAGCTTGAGCGAAAGCCAGTGGAGGATGCTCGCGAACGATCCCGTGTGGAACGAGTTGGTCGGAGAATTCCACGAGATGACGGCTCCCGTAATCGCTTTGTATGCCGCACAACTGGGCCAGGCGGCGCCTCGGCCTCGCGCGGCTCAGCCACCGGCAGCACGCCCGGCACCGGCGGCCGCCAGTGAGCCGCCCCGTTTCGACGTGATCGGAAAGCGGGTTCCTCGCCTTCACGGTCTGGGTGTAGTCACCAACCTGGGTCACTACTGCGAGAACATGCGCATGAATCGCATGTTGTTCACGCGGACGTTGCGCAGTCCGTATCCACATGCGAAGGTGAAGCGAGTCGACACTCGGAAAGCTGAAGCGCTGCCCGGCGTCGTGGCCGTGCTCCATCGAGGTAATCTACCCGCGGAATATCGCGACGTGAAGTTGGGCAGCGGCCCGCCCGACCGATATCTCTTCAACGAAGAAGTCTTTGAAGTCGGTTCGCCCATTGCCGTTGTTGCCGCTGCGAGCGAGCACATTGCCGACGAGGCGATCCACTCGATCGATGTCGATTACGAAGTCCTTCCGGCGACGTTGGACATGATGGAAGGCGCTGCGCCTGGCGCTCTCAAACAATGGGACAACCAGGAGAATGGGACGATCATCGCCACCACGCCTCCTCTGGTTCGAGGCAACCCCGACGGGGGCCGCGCCGACGTCAATATCGATGCGACATTGTCCAAACCCACCGAGCAACACCTTGCTCTGGAAATCACGAATTCCCTGATGTACTGGGAAGAGGACCGGCTGATCGTCTACTACACCAACCAGCATGCGCACGGAACCCGCGCCGGCCTTTCGCAAGCGCTGAAGATTCCGGCAAACCGCATTCGCGTGATTCAGCCCGGGTACATGGGATCCGGCTACGGATACCGCTCCGGCATCGATCTGGCGGAAGTTCATGCGGCCATTCTCGCAAAAATGACGGGACGTCCGATCAAGACGATGTATACGCGCGAGGAAGATTTCGTGACGCGCACCCACCGGCCGCAATTCCGCAATGAGATGAAGCTCGGCATCAACCGCGACGGCACGATTCAGTATGGCCGCTTCCGAGTTCTTGCCAATGTCGGAGCGCAGCGCGCCGGCGCAGCCAACGGCTCGTGGTTCAACATGCAGAACCTCTACAAAATTCCAAACCTGAAGCTGGAAGCCATCGACGTTTTTACCAACAGCTATAAATCGGGTCCATATCGATGCGTCAGCCATCCCAACGGCACCTTCGCGCTTGAAATGACAATGGACAAGGCCGCGTATGCTATTGGAATGGATCCGGTCGAATTCCGGCTCAAGAATCTCAACGAAACCGGAAATCCCGACACCAAGAAACCGTTCAGCAATCCCGGTATTCGCGACTGCATCGTCTCGGCCTCGAATCGCCTTGGCTGGAAAGAAAAGTGGCACGCGTCGCGTGCGCGTGAAGTGAGACCTGGAATCTTCCATGGCATTGGGCTGGCCGCCCACGCCTGCAGCCACGGCGCTGGAACGAATCCGGCGACGGGCCAGGTCATTGTGAACCCCGATGGCAGCGCGCAGTGTGTGTCGGGCTGCACGGAGATCGGTCCCGGCCAGCGGACGGAGATGGCAATGATTGCCGCCGAAGCCCTAGGCATTCCTTTGACCAGAGTCAGCATCGCGACGTATGTCGACACCGATAACACGACCGACACGGGCGGTACCAACGGCAGCCGGCAGACCAATACAGGAGGCCGTGGAATTTATGAAGCCGCCATCGACGCCAAACGGCAAATTCTCGTTTATGCCGCAGAACGTTTGGTGGCTGATGCCAAACGCCGGAACCAGGAACTGCGGTTGACCGCGGATCAACTGGACATCCGCAACGGCGAGGTATTCGTCAAGACGAACGCCTCGATGAAAGTTCCCGTCGCCACAGTGGTTCAGGGAGCCGGACTTCCGATTCTCGGGCGCTCTCTCTACAGGCAGGATGACGACTGGGAACGAACCGCCTGGGCCGCGCACGCCGTCGAGGTCGAAGTCGACACTGGTATCGGCAGCGTCAAGATCTTGAAATACGTCGCCGCGCACGACGTCGGAAAAGCGATCAATCCGTTCGCCGTCGAGCAGCAGATCGAGGGCGGTGTCGTGATGGCGTTGGGTGCGGTCTTCCACGAACAGTTGCTGATCGATGCCTCCACCGGGTTGCCGATCAATGCAAACATGCTGGATTACCGGCCACCGAGCATTCTGGACGTGCCCGAAAGCATCGATGTCGTTCTTATCGAAAAACCAAAGAAATATGGAGTCTTCGGGGCGCACGGTATCGGCGAGCCGCCCATGGGTCCAGGCGCTCCCGCGATCGCTTCAGCGGTTTATAACGCTACCGGCGTCTGGATCGACAGCATGCCGCTGACGCGAGAAAAACTTCTGACCGAACTGAAGAAGGTGAGGTAGCCGCAATGAAAAGCTTTGAACTGTACGAACCTCGAACGGTGAAAGAAGCGGTCGATACGTTATCCAAGGCCGGGCCCAAAGCCAAAATCTTAGCGGGAGGCAGCGACCTCGTCGCGGGTGTCATGAAAGACTGGGTCGAGGGTCCAGGCATGCCTTTGCCCGATGCCCTTGTCGACGTGACCGCCATACCTCAGCTTCGCGGCATCAAGGCCGATCAAAATGGAGTCACGATCGGCGCCAACATGACCCTGACGGAGATTATCGAGTCGAAGGAACTGAATGAGCGGTTGCCAATGCTCGTCAACGCCGCGCACAGTGTGGCATCGCCCCTGATCCGAAACTTTGCGACTCTGGGCGGAAATATCAACCAGCGCCCTCGCTGCTGGTTCCTTCGTGGACCGGACTTCCACTGCTACAAAAAAGGTGGAGACACCTGTTTTTCCGTAACCGGAGATAACCGTTTCCACGCGATCATCGGCGGCGAACTGTGTTACATCGTTCACCCATCGGACACGGCGACGGCTTTGCTTGCGCTCAATGCGCAGGCCAAGATCGCGGGACCGGACGGCGAACGAACCGTCGCGTTCGACAATTACTTCATCGGCCCGCGCGAGAACGTGCTGCGCGAGAATGTGCTCCAGCCGAACGAATTAATGGTGGAAGTGTTTATCCCTACGCCCGCGGCCGGAACGAAGCAGACCTGGATGAAGTTGAAGAATCGTGATGTTTACGATTTCGCTCTGGTCAGCGTTGCCGCAGCATTCACGACCGAGAACGACAACTGGAAAGACGGCCGCATCGTGTTGGGAGGTGTCGCACCGGTTCCCTATCGGGCCACGGGCATGGAAAACCAGCTCAAGGGCAAGCACATTAAGAATTCCATCAAACAGGCCGCGGCCACTATCCGAACTGTAGCCCGTCCCATGAGTATGAACGCCTACAAGGTCGATATCGCTCAAAATATGGTGGAGCGCACTATCCTCCAGGCGCTGGCGTAGGGGAAATACATTCCCCTCCTCGCAGAGGAGTATCCCAACTGTCCTGCGGCCAGACAATAACAGTGAGGAACTTTCCATTGCTGGGATCGGGTCCAATACTGTCCCGGATGTGGCCTAAGAAATCGGACACGGCAGCGGTAAGCGTAGGTCGTGTCCCCAGTGGTGCTTGCTTCGGCGAGCCCGTAGAGGAGTTTGATCCCAGGCCCGTGCGCAATAACATTGGTGACGCGCAACCGTGGTTTGTGTTGTGATGATCCCGCTTGAGAGATTTCATTTCTTGCACGCCTGGCTCGTTGCCGAATCTGATTAACGGAGACGATCCATGGCCAAGAAGAAACGGAAGTATCGCAAATTGGAGCGGAGCTTGCCTGTGATGAGAGCGAATGCCGGTGGTATCGACATCGGAGCGACGGAGATTTTTGTCGCCGTACCCGCCGATCGCGATACGGAATCGGTGCGATCGTTTCCGACGTTTACCCAGGATCTTCATGCTTTGGCGGACTGGCTGCAGCAATGTCGTGTGGACACGGTGGCTATGGAATCCACCGGAGTGTACTGGATACCATTGTTTCAGATTCTGGAAGCGCGGGGTATTGAAGTTCATTTGGTCAATGCTCAACATGTGCATCACGTTCCCGGGCGCAAGTCGGACGTGCTCGATTGTCAGTGGCTTCAGTATTTGCATTCGGTGGGCCTGTTGCGGGCCTCGTTTCGCCCCGAACACGCCGTATGCGAAATTCGCTCCCTGATGCGGCATCGCGAAAACCTCGTTCAGATGGCCTGTGTGCATGTGCAGCATATGCAGAAATCGTTGGACCAAATGAACCTTCAGATTCACCACGTCATCAGCGATATCACCGGAGTCACCGGATTGGCTATTGTCGATGCCATTGTGGCCGGAAACACCAACCCCAAAGAATTAGCCAAACTGCGCGACCACCGGATCAAAGCCTCCATCGAAACCGTGACCAAGAGCCTGGTTGGTGACTATCGTCCGGAGCACATCTTCACGCTCAAGCAATCGCTGACGGCTTACCGTCACTACCAAAAACTCATTGCCGACTGCGACCAGGAAGTTCAGCAGCGCGTTGAAGCGTTCCAAAGCAACGACGACGGCCCCACCGCTGCCGCCGATTCTTCCAGTGCCACAAGCCCAACCGTGCCTAGCTTTGATCTCCACAGCCATCTGGAACGTATCTTCGGCGTCGACCTGACGGCTATCCCGGGCTTTGACGTGCTCCGTATTCAGACCATCTTCAGTGAACTCGGCGCCGATATGTCCCCGTTTCCAACGGATGACACTTTCTGCTCCTGGCTGAACGTCTGCCCGAAAGATGGCACCAGTGCCGGACGGCGCATCCGAACTCCCAAGGTCAAAACCAAAAACCGCGTCACCCAAGCGTTTCGCATGGCGGCTTTATCCCTTCACAACAACAAGTCCTACTTGGGCGACTATTACCGTTCTCAACGCGCCCGCCACGGTGCCCTCAAAGCCACCAAGAACGCCGCTCATAAACTCGCCCGCATCTTTTATCATCTCGTTAAAACTCGGCAGCCTTATGATGAAACTGTTTTTGCAAAGCTTGAAGCTCGTAACCAAAAACACCGTCTGCACAAGCTACAAACTCTCGCTCGGCAAATGGGTTACTCACTCGTGCAGGCCAATGCGTGACCCCCAGTTCCTTGAGAGGGGTTGCGCGACAGCTTAATAGAAGCCGGCGCGCCGGGCTCGCGCTTCGCGCCACCCCGTCTGCGCCGCTTCGGTGGCTTCGCGGCATTTTTGGGATGGCGCAGCCACCCCTCCTCTGCGAGGGGG
>Ga0209236_1002479_pt1 | contig 11308 bp, 7 predicted proteins | sample GraSoi013_1_40cm_FD_185819 | JGI IMG/M metagenome (GOLD analysis project Ga0209236, IMG submission 185819) | Grasslands soil microbial communities from the Angelo Coastal Reserve, California, USA - Sample 09_27_2013_1_40cm (SPAdes) (version 2) | ecosystem: Environmental > Terrestrial > Soil >... | reverse complement strand
TTCGAGTTCCCGCGGCAGACGGACGGCGAGCGCCTCTGCCTCGCCGACTACGTCCGGGACGACGTGGACGACTCCATCGCCCTCTTCGCCGTCACCTGCGGCGAGGGCGTGCGGGAGCTCGCGGCCCGTTGGAAAGATCGGGGGGAGTACGTCAGGTCTCACGCCCTCGGCGCGCTCGCAATCGAGTGCGCGGAGGCGTTCGCCGAGATGCTGCACGCGCGCCTCCGGACGCTCTGGGGGTTTCCGGATCCGCCGGATCTCGCGATCAGCGAGAAGCTCAAGGGCCGTTACCGTGGAATCCGCGTCTCCTTCGGCTACCCGGCGTGCCCGAACCTCGCGGACCAGCAGACCCTCTTCCGCCTGCTCGAACCCGCGACGATCGGCCTCGATCTCACGGAGGGCTTCGTGATGGACCCGGAGGCGTCGGTCTCGGCGCTCGTCTTCCACCACCCCGCCGCGAAGTACTTCAAGGCCGACTGAGCCGGGGATTACTCGTCGCCGGGGGTGACCACGGCCCCAGGCCTTGCCGGGAGCTTCACGATGAAGGTCGAGCCGCGGCCGGGCTCGCTCTTCACCTCGATCGTGCCGCCGTGATTCTGGACGATCCCAAGGCTGACCGAGAGGCCCAGGCCCGTGCCGCTCACGTCGGGCTTCGTCGTGAAGAACGGCTCGAAGATCCGGTCGAGGTGCTCTGCCGCGATCCCGGGGCCGCTGTCGATGACCGCGACCTGGACCGTGTCGCCGACGACGGACGAGCGAACCGTAAGGGTGCCGCCGTCCTTCAGGACGTAGACGGCGTTGTTGATGAGGTTCAGGAACACCTGCTTGATGCGCGGCACGTCCACCTCCACGGGCGGGAGCCCGGGGGTGTACTCCTCGACGAGCGTGATCGCGTCGAACGCGCCCTGGCGGCGCACCATGGCGAGGAGCCCCTCCAGCACCACGTTGAGGTCCGTCATCTGCGGCACGAACTCGCGCTGCCGGCTGAAATGGAGGAGATCGCGCACGATGTCGCGGGCGCGTCCGGCTTCCTCCTGGATCAGATCGAGCTCCTCCCGCATCGGCGCGCCGGGCGGAACCCGCTCGGCCAGGTAGGACGCGAAGCCCAGCACGCTCGTCAACGGGTTGTTGATCTCGTGGGCGATGTTGGCGGCCAGCTCGCCGATCGCCGCGAGCTTCGTCGACTGGATCAACTGCGCCTGGGTCTGCTTGAGCTCGGTCATCTGCCGCCTGACGCCTTCGTACAGGCGCGAGTTCTCGGTCGCCACGGCCGCCTGGAGCGCGATACCCTCCGCCAGCCGCAGCTCGTCGGTCGTGAACCGATGCTGGTCCTTGAGCCAGGCGATCGCGAACCCGCCGATGGTCGCCCCTTTCCAGCGCATCGGCTGGATGAGCAACGACTTGTGGGGCAGCAGCCGGGTGATCGGATGGACGAACCGCGGGTCGGTCTCGCTGTCGCTCGAGTAGATCGTCCGCTCGTGCTGCCCCCACTCCTCGACCCTCAGATCGGCCGTCGCGATCTCCGTCTTCGCGAAGACGTCCAGAAGCTCCTTCGGCACGTGATACCCGACCATGGGCACGAAGCGGTCCTTCCCCGGGCTCTGGAGCCACGCGCCGCCCGTGTCGGCGCCGAGGGCGCGCACCATCGCCCGCGTCGTCCGGCGTAGGACCTCCGTCAGCTCGAGGGTCGAGCTCGTGTCCTGGCTCACCGCCAGGAGCGTCTCGGTGTGACGCAGTCGCTCCTGTGTCTCCTCGTAGAGGCGCGCGTTCCGGATCGCCGCCGTCGCCGACGTCGCCAGCGCCTCGCCGAGCGCGATCTCGTCGGGGGCGAAGCTGTGGGGCGTCCGGTACCAGACCGTGAGGATGCCGACGAGCTGGTTCTCGAGGAAGAACGGGAGGCCGAGGAACGACGCGAAGCCTTCGCTCTTGAGCCAGTCCCGGTCCTTGACGCCGGGACGGGAGAGCACGTCGCTGAGGGCGAGCGTCGTTCGATGCTTGACGATCCAGCCGGCGAGCCCCTCGTCGTCGTCGGCCGCGGGCTGGGTGGCCTGCTTGGGCACGCGCGTCGCGCCCGCCTGCGCCTCGAGGCGGAGGCGGCCTGGCGTGCCCTCGGCGATCAGGATCCGGACGACGTCTGCGCTGAGGCGTGTCCGCACGAGCTCGCTGAGCCGGTGGAGGACCTCGGAGACCTGCAGCGTGCCGGTCAGGAGGCGGCCGGCCTCGACGAGGCTCTCCTGCGCCGCCGCGCGGCGCATGACCCGCTCGTAGAGGCGCGCGTTCTCGACCGCGATCGCGACCCGGTCGGCGACGATCTTGAGCAACTGTTCCTCGTCGGCCTTGGCGCCCGGCGGCATGACGTGCCGCGCCACCATCGTGCCGAGCTCGCGGCCCCGCACGGTGAGGGGCAGCGTCCACTCGACCTCGGTCCACTCGTCGGCCGGCTCGACGCCCGCGCCCGCGAGCACGCTCCGCGGCTGGGCGCCGGTCTCTCCGCGCACCACGACCCGCACGCCCGGTGGATCGGTGAGCTCGACGCGGAGGCTCGTCGTGCCGATCGCCTGCGCGAGCCCCCGCAGCAGGCGCTCGAGCATCTCCGCCACGCCCGGCTCTGAGGTGATGTCCTGCACCGCACGGTGCAGGTCGGCGAGCTGGCTCGCGCGCCGGACGAAGTGCTGGTTGAGCCGCTTGAGCTCCTCGACCTGGTTCAGCAGCCGGTAGACCAGGCGCTGGTTGAGCTCGCGGAGATAGACGCCTTCCTCCCGGCCCTCGACGCGCTCGCGCTTGCCCCCGAGGAACTCGGCGACCTGCCGCGGGAAGGCGTCCACGTTGATCGGCTTCTGGAGGTAGCCGTCGCAGCCGGCGACGAGCGTTCGCTGCCGGTCGCCCTGCATCGCGTAGGCGGTGACGGCGATCACCGGGGTGGACGCGAGGTTGGGGAACGACTTCAGGATGGCGACGATCTCGTAGCCGTCGACGCCCGGCAGGTTGATGTCGAGGAGAATGAGCGCGGGCTCCTCGCGGATCGCGGCCTCGATGCCGGCCAGGCCGTCCTCGGCCTCGACGAGGTCATACCCGGCGGCCTCGAGGACGGCGCGGACGAGCATCCGGTTCTCGGGGTTGTCCTCGATGTAGAGGATCTTCGGCTTCTTGTTGAGTGCGCGTCCCGGCATATGGTCGCCCGTCTCCTCAGCTCAAAGGTAGTGTGAAGTGGAAGGTGGAGCCCTGGTTCTCACGGCTCTCCGCCCAGATCTTGCCGCCGTGGAGCTCGACGAACTTCTTGCTGATCGCCAGCCCGAGCCCGGTCCCGCCCGCGCCCCGGGCGACCGGGTTGTCCAGCTGCTGGAACGGCTCGAAGAGGCGCGTGAGGTCTTCCTGGCGGATGCCGATGCCCGTGTCCGACACCCTCACGCGCACGGCCTCCGGCTCGGCCTGCACGCTGACGAGCACCCGGCCCTGCGTCGTGAACTTGATCGCGTTCGACAGGAGGTTCAGGAGGATCTGCTTCACCTTCGTCCGGTCCGCGACGAGCCGCGGCAGCTCGAGCGGCACGTTCTTCTCGAGCTTGAGCTGCTTGCCGCGGGCGAGCGGCATCGACGATTCGATGCACTCGTCGATCAGCTCGTGGAGGTCGACCTCCTCGGACACCATTTCGACCTTGCCCGCCTCGATGCGCGAGAAGTCGAGGATCCCATTGATGAGCTGGAGCAGGTGGGTGCCACTGTTGTGCACCGAGCGGATGTAGGTCTCCTGGCGCTCGGTCAGGTCGCCGTCGAGCCGGTTCAGCAGGACCTTCGAGAAGCCGATGATCGAGTTCAGCGGCGTCCGGAGCTCGTGCGACATGCTCGCGAGGAACTGCGACTTCAGTCGGCTCGCCTGCATGAGCTGGGCGTTCGAGGCCGACAGCTCCTCGTAGAGTCGCGCGTTCTCGAGCGAGATCGCCACCTGGTTCGCGAGCACGGCGAGCACCTCGAGCTCCTGGTTGTCGAAGATCTCGCCCGAGAGCTTCTCGCCGACGAGGAGGATGCCGGTGAGCTTGCTCTCGATCTTGAGCGGCACGATGAGGGCCGCGCGGATCGCGTCGAGCTCGCCATCCGTGGTGTCGAAGTACGCGGCGATCTCGGGGTTGAGCTTGACCTCCTCCTTGACCAGCAGGCGGCCCGTCCGGCTGAGCCACTGGACGACGGGGCCGTCGACCGGGATCACGCCGACGGCCGCCCCCTCGCCGAGGTTCGTCTCTTCGCGGTAGACGGCGAACGCGCTCCGCGTCGCGTCGTAGATCATGAGCGAGCAGTGCGTGAGCGGGACGCCCCGCACCAGGCCGTGCACGAGAGTCTCGATGAGCCGGCCGAAGTCGAGGATCGTGCCCATGCGCTTGCTGAGATCGAGCATGGTCTCGTAGCACCCGTGGCGTCGGCTGAATATGAGACGCTCGAGCGCACGCTCCAGGCGCTGACCCAGCGGGCTCACGAGGAGCGTCATGACGAAGCCGAGCGGCAGGATCACCCACAGCGGGTTGATCTGCTCCCAGTCGGCGTACTGCTCGGCGAGGACGAGGACCGACGTGAGCGCGGCCCAGAGCACCAAGTAGATCGCGCCCTTCTTCACCGCCACGTTCACGTCGACCAGACGATAGCGGACGATCGACGTACCGAGCATCAGCGCGAACACCATGTTCGCCGGGATTCCCATCGGGTAGACGAGGTCTGCCGCCGGGACGAAGCTCGCCAGGATGAACCGGGCGAAGTCGATGAACCCTCCGCCGAGGCTCACGAGCGTTCCGAGGACGATCAGCGTCGCACGGTTGCGGCGGAAGCTCGAATCGACGCCTCGGTACACTCTGACGAGGTGTGAGAGGCCGTAGATCAGGAAGAAGTTGAAGTAGAGGAAGAACGGCGTGTAGAGCAGCCCCGTCGCGGGCGCCCACCCCCAGTACGTCCACTTCACCCCCTTCATGAAGAGCGGCGAGCCGCTCAGGTTGACGAGGCTGAAGAAGACCGCCAGCAGGTAGGCGGCGACGAGCGAGCGCCGGTGCTCCGTCGTGGCCTCCAGGAAGATGAGGACGAAATGGTAGTAGAACGCGGGCAGGAGCACGACGCCGGCGTGGATCACGATCTCCCAGAACTTCGCGCCGGCCTGGTCCGGCGAGCCACGCAGCATGAACGAGCCCAAGTTCCACACGGCCATGCCGGTCACGAAGTACGCGAAGACCCTGTTCAGCCGGCTCCCCGGGTTCCGCAAGAGGGTGATCCCGACGAGCAGGACGTTCAGGACGAGCGCGGTGAGAGGGAGAAGGCTATGGAGCGTCACAGCGCGTCCCCCTCGGACTCGGCGAGAGGCAGGTGGGGGGTGTCTTTGTTCCGCTGCTCCTCGATCTCGTCCTGCAGGATGCCGAACACGAAGACGTCCCAGGACCGGCCGTCCACGGCCTTACGGAGCACGCCCTCTCGCTGGAAGCCGTTGCGGCGGAGCGAGTTCGCGCTCAGCCGGTTGTACTCGTAGACCTTCGCCTCGATGCGCCGCAGCCCCAGCACGTCAACTCCATAGTACGAGATGAGCTTGCCCGCCTCCACGCCAAATCCTCGGCGCAGCGCCTTCGGGTCCATCAGCATCACCTCGAGGAAGGCGTAGCCCTCGAGGAGGTGGATGTTGAAGAGGCGCGCGAGCCCGAGCGGCTTCGTCCACCCCCGGTTCGCCTCGACCACGAGCACGACTTGCGTCGTGTCCGTAAGGACGGCCTCGTAGAACGACGGGTCCTTGTCATAGACGTGCTTGTACGTGTTCAGTAAGTCGCTGCCCACCATGCGCGCGATGAATGGGTCCTCGGCCCACTCGGACAGGTGCCCGAGATCCTCGAGTCTGAGTGTGCGCAGGTAGACTCGCGTGCCCCGCGAGACGATGCCCCGCCCGTCCGGCTCGCGCCGGCTCTCGCCTGCGGGCGATGTGGGCTCCGCGGTCACCACCGCACCCGCGCGCTTTCGAGCCGTCCTAGGACGTCCGTGCTAATCGACGTTGATCTCAGGCGCACGGATCGGAAATCCTGGCCTGCGATCGACCGGCGTCATTCGCGGGCCCGGACCCAGGCCAGATGGCTGAGCCCCGCCAGGAAGGTCCGGTGCGCCTCGAGCACGTCGAAGCCCGCCCGGTCGAGGGCCTCGCGGAGCTCGGTCTCGCTCATGTAGCGGGGCTCGCAGTCGCGGAATCTCTCGAAGGCCGCCGTCGGCACGAGCCAGCGGAGGGCGCGGACGGCAGCGCCGATCCCCTCCGATCGACGCACCTCCCGAAACGTCTGGATCACCCGCGCCGGGCGGTTGTACGTGAGAAAGATCGCGTGCCCGCCCGGCTTGAGCGCCCGGCGGCACGCCGCCAGGAGCGCCGCCGGGTCCGGGTGCCAGTAGAGCGTGTGCATGCTCACGAGCACGTCGAAGGTTCCCGCCGCCGGCAACGCGTCGCACGCGACGTCCAGGTGATGGAAGCTCAGGTTCGGCGCGCCCCCGCTTGTGTGATGCTTCTCGCGCGCAATCGCGACGAGATGGCGGACCGAGTCAACGGCCACCACCGTGTAGCCCATCGGGGCCAGCCGAAGCCCCACGTTCCCGATCCCGCAGGCGATGTCCAGGACCTTGACCGAGCGGGGGCTGCCCGTCACGGGCGCGGAGCGGGTCACGAGCGCGATGATCTCGTCGAGCATCGTCTCGTACGGCCGGAAGCGTGTGACGACCGTATCGTAGGTGATGCCGTACGTCACGGCGATCATGTGCTCCACTACAGCGCGAATGGGCATATGGTCTCCGGCTCCACGCGCCGGCTCGCACGTCCGGCCGGCCCGAGGCCGCGTGCGATAGGACGCGAGCTCCTTGCGAGTCACTCACTCTCCCGTGTGCTTCCGCGCCCAGACCAGGAGGCTGGCGCCGTTCAGGAACGTCCGGCGCAGCTCGAGGACCGTGAAGCCCGCGTCGCGCAGATGAGCCGCAAACGCGTCCTCGTCCCAGTAGTGGGGCCCGATCGGCATCCGCGCCGCCTCGAAGATCGAGTTCGGGAGCACCCAGAGCAGACACCGGAGCGCGGCCGCGAGCCCTTGCCGCTTCTGGATCTCTCTGAGCGTCGACCACTGCCCGATCTGCCGCGTGTGATTCACGAACACCGCGTGCCCACCCGGCCTGAGCACCCGATACGCCTCGCGGAGGAGCGCGTCCGGCGCCGGATGCACGTAGAGGGAGTGGATGTTCACGACCTGGTCGAAGGCGCCCTCCCTGAAGGTGTTGCCCCGGGCGAGATCGGCGTGGCGGAAGGCGACGTTCGACAGATGCTTCGCGCGCCGCTTCTCCTTGGCTACCTCGACCAGGGTGCCGTAGGTGTCGAGCCCGGTGACAGTGAACCCGCCCTCGGCCAGCAGGCACGTGAAGTTCCCGGGGCCGCACGCGATGTCGAGCACGCGCACGTCGCGCCGGTCGACGGCGGCGGGCACCGACGCCTCGACCAGCGTTCGGACCTCCTCCTGGAGCCGCTGGTATGGGGCGAAGCGGTCGAAGATGTAGTCGTAGAGGACGCCGTAGGCGACCGAGAGCATCTGATCGAGGCTCCACTGGAGGCCGCCAAACAGTGCGTTCATAGCCCCTCGCGTCGCTCCCCGCGTGCTGTCCGCCAGCGCACCAGACCGCATTCCTTCGCCTAGGATTTCCTGGCGAGGACTTTGTCGACCGCTCCGCGCAACTCCGACGGCGTGAACGGTTTTAACAAGATGTAGTTGAAGCCGAGCCGCGTCGCCTCGTTGATGATGTCCGGCGTGCCGTGCGCCGTCATGAGCATGCACACCATGTCGGGACGGATCCGGCGCGCCTGCTCGAGCACCTCGAACCCGTTCATCCCCGGCATCTTGTAGTCCACCACCAGCAGATCGAACGGCTCCTTGCGGACCAGCTCGATCGCCGCCTCGCCCTGGTTCGCGGCCCGGATCGCGTATCCGAGGGCCTGGAGGACATTGACGCAGAGGATCACGACCGGCCCCGCATCGTCGACCACGAGGATCTTCGGCTTGGATGTCATCACTCAGCGTCCGCGAGCGATCGGGCGGCAGCGCCCGGCGCCTCCGCCGGCCGCAGATCGAATTGGCGGCTGATCTGCTTGAGCCGGGCGGGCGGAATCGTGACGAACGCTTCCGCGATGACCGGGTCGAACTGGGTCCGGGCCCCGCGGGAGATCTCATCGATCGCCGCCCCGATGGGCCGCTTGGCGCGGTACGGGCGATCGGAGGTCATTGCGTCGAAGGCGTCCGCCACGGTCACGACGCGCGCGATGAGCGGGATGTCCTCGCCCTGAATCCCATCGGGATAGCCCTTGCCGTCGTAACGCTCGTGGTGGTGCCGGACCGCCTTGGCTTCGCACGAGAGGAACCGGAGCGGCTTCAGGATCTTGTCGCCGACCACCGGATGGCTCCGGACTATTTCGAACTCCTCCTCGGTGAGCTGCCGCGGCTTGCGGAGGATGTTGTCCAGCATGACGAGCTTGCCCAGGTCGTGCAGCAGGCCTGCCCGGGTGTACAGCACCACGTCCTGCGTGGGCATGCCCATCACCTTCGCGATCTCCCCCGTGTAGAGCGACACGCGCGCGGAGTGGCCCTTGAGGTAGGGGTCCTTCGACTCGAGGGCGATCACGAACGAGGAGATCGTATCGACAAGGTTCTTCTCGATCTGCTCGCGGAGCACGATCTTCTGGAGCGCGACCGCGGTGGTCTGCGCATAACCGAGGAGCAGGCCTTTCTCGTCCGGCAGGAACGCGCCCGTCCGCGCGGCGCGACCCATGCACAGGATCCCGACGGCGTCGCCCACACCCGGGATGAGGGCGGCGAGCGCCTCGAAGCCGTGCTCCTTGTTCGTGAGCGCGTAGGTCTCCCGCCCGCCGGCCTTGACGACATCGGCGAAGTGCGCGTGGAGGAGGGTCAGGAGCTCGCCGACCATCGCAGGCTGACCCATGCGGCTCGCGTTGAACTTCCCCTCCTGATCGGACAGCACCATGATCGCGGCGTCACAGCGCAGGTTCTGGAGCGTCATCTCGAGCACCTTCTCGACGAACCGGGCCGGCTCGAGCCCCTGGAGGGCGAGCTCGCCGATCGAGGAGAGCACTTCCACGCCGCCCTGGCGGCGCTGGAGCTCCTCGTTGAGTCCTGCCGGGTAGGTGACATTACCGTTGCCCTCCGCGCGGTCCCGCCGGAGACGGTTGATCAGCTCCCTGACCTCCGTGACCGAGAACGGCTTCGGCAGGTAGTCGTACGCGCCGTGGCGGAGACCGAAGACGGCCGAGTTCACCGACGGGACGCCGGTGATCAGTACGACCGGCGTTGCCGGTTGCTTGCCCTTGATCGCACGCAGGAGGTCGAGCCCGGAGAGCCCGGGCATCTTGATGTCCGACACTACGAGGTCGAAGGGGGCGTTGCCGAGCAGCTCCAGCGCTTGCTCGGCCGTCGACGCCGTTGTGGCTGCACAGTCGTTCGATGCGACGGCAGACGCGAGGAAGCGAAGCACCGGGGCGTTGTCGTCCACGAGCAGGACGCGCAGGGTCTCCGGCAGGATTTCGCCGGTCTCGTTGAGCTGCGTCGCGATCTTGCTTGTCACCGATTGCCTCCTGGGCTCGGGTCGCGAGCCAGTGCGGTTATTTTGCCCCGTTGAGCTGGTTGAGGAACTCGAGCCACTGACGCGAGAGGCCGTCTTTCGGGAAATGCAGCGACTCGAGCTCCGGATGGTCCGGGATAGGCTCTTTGCGCTTCGCCACCACAGACTTCGGGCCGGCCGCCGTGGGGGGCTGCAGCGGCGGGGCGGCGGTGTGTGCCGCGTGCGCGGCCGGCAGCCGTGAGGAAGCCGCGGGCCGCGGCTGGGCTGGGGCTGGGACCCGTTGCACTGGAGCTACTGTCTGCCGCACCGGCGCCGAGTCCCTGGCCACCTGCGAGAAAAAGTACGTCCGCCCGCTGTCCGGCGGCATGACCTTGTTGGCTGAGGGCTTCGCCCAGAAGGGCTGCGTCGTGGCGGGCGCCGGAGTTTCGACCGCGGCCGGCGCTGCCGCCTGCGAGGTGTGGCACTGGCAGAAACACACCGCTGACGGGTCGTGCCAGCAGCTGCGCCCGGTCGGATCCACGTGCCCGCCTGAGCAGCCGATGAGTTCAGCGCCGGCATGCTCCTCGACGGTCGCGGCGTTCGTCTCGACCGGTACCTCCATGGGCGCCTCGGCCGCGCGCTCGGTCGACTCCACCTCGGCCTCATCTGTCGGAGGCTCCATCTCAGGCTGCGTCTCTACGTGGAGCTCTCTCAACAGCGTCTGCAAATCAGAGTCCGCCGCCACATCAGCCGACCGGGACGGCGACGCCGGCTCCTCCTGCCGCGCCGTCGCGTCGATGGACTCGAGCCGGAGCGGGGGCTCGTCGGTGACCGCTTCCGCATCGACGACTTCCAGGCTGGCGACCGCATGTTCCTCCGAGGTCGCGTACTCTTCAGTCGGCATTTCAGCCGTGGACGGTATCTCCTCGGCGGACAGCTCGGCGAAGAGCTCGGCCATGCGCGACTCCAGCGAGACGCCGAGCTCGGGGACCGCCGACGCGACTTCGTCGACGGACGGCGCGGGTTCGGGAGCCAGGAACGGAACGGAGTCGCTGCTGGCCAGCGCCGCGGCCGAGGCTTGCACGGCTTCGGGCTCGAGGAAGGGGGGCCACGCCGGTGGGACGACGGGCGGCTCGGCCTCGATCCGCTCGGGAGTCTCTATTGCGGACGGCGTCTCCTCGGCGGACAGCTCGGCGAAGAGCTCGGCCATGCGCGACTCCAGCGAGACGGCGAGCTCGGGGACCGCCGACGCGACTTCTTCGACGGACGGCGCAGGTTCGGGAGCCACGAACGGAGCGTGGTCGGCGGTGGCCGGCGCCCAGGCCGAGGGTTGCACGGCCGGCGGCTCGGCGACCGGGCGCCACGCCGGTGGGACGACGGGCGGCTCGGCCTCGATCCGCTTGGGAGTCGCTATTGCCGACGCGACCTCTTCGACGGACGGCGCGGGTTCAGGGGCCACGAACCGAGCGTGGTCGGCGGTGGCCGGCGCCCAGGCCGAGGGTTGCACGGCCGGCGGCTCGGCGACCGGGCGCCACGCCGGTGGGACGACGGGCGACTCGGCCTCGATCCGCTTGGGAGTCCGCACCGGCGTCGTGATGATCATCCTCTCGTCGTCCGAGAGAGGCTCGACCGGCGCTGTACGCCTGAGCCGCTCGACCAGATCGAAGTAGACGGCGGACGCGCCATTCACCTCGAGGTGCCGGAACTCCAGACAGTCGATCTCG
>Ga0209236_1002477_pt1 | contig 11315 bp, 14 predicted proteins | sample GraSoi013_1_40cm_FD_185819 | JGI IMG/M metagenome (GOLD analysis project Ga0209236, IMG submission 185819) | Grasslands soil microbial communities from the Angelo Coastal Reserve, California, USA - Sample 09_27_2013_1_40cm (SPAdes) (version 2) | ecosystem: Environmental > Terrestrial > Soil >... | reverse complement strand
AGGAGCATGACGACGGGTTCGGAGTGGCCCAGTTCGATGTTCGGGGATGAATCGGCGCGGGGGGACCGATTCCCGCTCATGCGTCCCGTGCCCTACGAACCTCGCGCAGCCATCAGCGAGGCGGGGAGCATGGGAGGCCGGCCAAGGACCGGCCTCACCATCAACGTCGGGAGCGGGGGCATGTGTTTGCTGACAGATTGGGAGCCGGCAATTGACCAGGTGTTGCGCGTCGAGTTCCCCATGCCAGCTGCGGTGGCCGGGACGCCGACCCTGGCCGAAGTGCGCTGGAAACGCCCGGTGCCATTGGGACGGAACGGTTTGTATTTCGTTGGGGTGAAATTTGTGCTCTGAGCCGATTTCACGCGCCCCTTAAACCGGTCCATGGCCTCTGGTTCGAGCGCCCCCACACCTTTCCTTGATTGACCCAAGCCACGCTTGACAGCGTCCCGCAGGGGGCCTAGCTTCGTTAGTAACCTGCAGAACCCGCACTTAGAAAGCTTGACTCTCCCAATTTTCATCTGAATACTTGGAAGCGGTTGCCTTAATACCGCATCCCCCGTGCGTCGGAAGTGCCGAGCGGAGGCATGAGAGACTCTCGGGAGAAGGAGGCCCATCATGAAACCCTGGCTGGTCTTTCTCATCCTGTTGGTCGGGATTGCGCTCGGCGTTGTTGGGACGATCTTTGCTCCGGACGTGGCCGGTCCCTATCTGCACGAAGCGTTTCGGATAAAAAAAGCTGAAACCATTGACGGAGAGGTCGTGCGAAAACTGCGAGAGGGGGATCGCCTTCTCCTGACGGTCCAGACTAGTCAGGGATCGTTCCTCGTAACTTTTAAGAAAAAGGTGGCAGAGATTGACCTCCTGGTTCAGCAGGGGGACACACTAACACTGGCTCTCAGGCGGTACGAGCCGTTTGTAGACGAACCAGTGATCGAGCGGGTAAGAAGGCTGGACCCAACACCTCGGCCTAAGGCCCATGCACTGCCGTCTTCCCCAGGAGCAGCGGCTCCTTGATCTTTCCTTACCTACTGGCTACGCTTCGCAACAGCACTTGCCCTTCCCGCTCGATCACCTCGTAGGACTGACCCGGCACAATTTGGAGACGGTCAGTGCGCAAGCGGACCGTGAGTCCGCGAGCCGTGTAGCCGGCCGCATGCTTGCGAAGATGCCTGATGATCTGCTCTTTCAGCGCGTTCCGCTGAAGCGGAATGCGCTCACTGCCTGAGAAGCCCAACGCAATGATCCGATGATACCCCAGGTTCTCCTGGTCCAGTTGGAGGTAGTTGAATCCGATCTCCCCTTGTGGAAGAGGGAGGACGCTTTCACCAATTCTGGCGGCGTTGGCGATCGTGTCGAACCGAGCAAGCGGGACTTCCTTCGTGTGTCTTACAGCATCGGTCAGAAACAGAGCGATGGCCATTGCCCCAATTGCCGTCAGCGCCATCGCCGCGTCGCCAACGCGAGCCAGCACCCCTTGCTGCCCAATCCGTAGGGCACGCCCGGCTAGCCAGCCGAACATCGCCAAGGCTACAAACGCGAAGCCTAAAAAGAGCCGATGCAACGATCCTTCCGGGGCCAGCCCTTCTGTGGAGGTCACGATCCAGATCGAGAGGAGGAGGAAGGTGACGCTCCCGAGAAGGTGAATCCACCACCTGAGGCGCCGTGTCACTGTCCCTTCGCCTCTACCCGTGAAAAACGTCCAGAGGCGCACGATTACTGGAATGTCGAGGTCCCATTCGCAAATGCCGCACCTGCGGCCTGCGACGATCGTTAGCTTCCCGCAGTTATGGCAGGTCATCACCCATCGCCGTTCGATCCCCATGCCCGCGGTCACACCCTCTATCCAGACCCGCCACACCGGCACCAGCACCACGAATACCAGGAGGGTCAGCCCGCCAAAGTAAAAGAACAATGAGACCTGCGAGAGGGCTGGACCGAGAGTCTGCTCCAGGTTTTGGAATAGCAGTCGCAGCATAAGAGGATCTACCCAAAGCCGAAGGCGTAGGGCCCGTTCAGGTGATCGGCGACCCAGTTGCTCAGCAGGGTCGTCATCGTCTGAAAGTCCTCCGGTCTGGAGAAGTGGTGATCGGCGTCGGGCAGCCACGCTACAGAGTTCGGGCCGCCCAGCGACTCTGACAGCTTCAGGATCTGACGAGGCGGCACATATTCGTCGTGAGCGCCCTGGACGATGACGGTGGGCGCCGTGATCACTTTCGCCGCGTCGAAGCCGTTGTGGCACAGGCTGTCCTCGTAGAACGCGTACGAAAGCTTGATGCGCCCGCTTCCGCCGGGGACCACGTTGGGGATCGTGTCGGTCGCCTTCCATTGGGCCATCCCGGTCCCGCCGAATTCTAAGTTCAGCATCTCCGGAAAGTCCGGTACGGGGCACTTCAATGCCATGCACGCAATACGCGGACGTTGTGCGGCGGCGAGAAGCGCCACCAATCCGCCGAAGCTCGATCCCACCAACGCCAGATTTCGATAGCCTTTCGAACTCATCAGGTCCAACCCCGCCAAGGCTTGCCATACAGCCAGAGAGACGGTGATCTGCTCAAACGGCCCCTCGCTCTCGCCCTGGCCGAAGAAATCGAACCGGAACGTGCCGATGCCCTGCGGCGGCAGCAAGGCTGTCAAAGCCTGGTTGGTCTTGCTGTTCTTGTTGGAAAGGAAGCCGTGACAGAGCACGGCGATGCGGTCCGTCTTTTCCTCCGGCGTCGCCAGGATTCCCGCGACCTTGTGCCCCGCAGGGTCCGTGAACGTCAGCGCTTCTTCCATACTGCCATTCTAACAGGTTTGTGGCCCAACCAACGGCGAGGGAGTATCATAGGAGAATGGCTGACGCGACCAAGCGCCTTCCCGCCAACATCTCCGGCAACTTCTTCGTGGATGCCACCTGCATCAACTGCGACACCTGCCGGCAGTTGGCGCCGAAGTCGTTCGTCGAGAACGGCGAGTACTCGTCCGTCTATCGGCAGCCGGAGAGCGAGGCCGAACGCTACCAGGCCTACCAGGCGCTCCTGGCCTGTCCCGTCGGGTCGATCGGTGCTCTTGTGCCGGAAAAGGCCATCATGCGTGCGGCCACCGAGAGCTTCCCGATGCTGATTGAAGACAATGTCTTCTACAACGGGTTTAACTCGGAGAAGTCCTTCGGCGCGAACAGCTATTTCATCCGACACCCCGACGGCAACTGGCTGGTTGATGCGCCCCGCTACATGAAGAAGTTGGTGGACGCGTTCGAGCGGATGGGCGGGATCGCGTACATCTTCTTGACGCACGAGGACGACATCGGCGATGCGCCTCGCTATGCGAAACACTTCGGCGCGAAGCGGATCATCCATCATGCCGATGCAGACGCCCAGCCGGACGCCGAATGGATTATTGACGGCCTGGACACGGTAGAGGCGTCGCCGGATTTCAGGATCATTCCGGTCCCCGGGCACACCGACGGCAGCATGGCGCTGCTGCATCGGAACCGGTATCTCTTCACCGGCGATCACATGGCGTGGGACCGGGAGATCAACGGCCTGCGTCTGGCCACTGTCTATGTCTGGAAGGAGTCTGCTTTGCGCCGCTCGGCTGAAAGGCTGCTTGAGTATCCCTTCGAGTGGGTCCTGCCGGGCCATGGCGACCGCGTGCACCTGCCCGCCGACCGCATGAAAGGGGAGCTGCGGATCCTGCTCGCCCGACGCAGTGGCAGGAATTCCCTTTCAGCCCCTTGAGCACCCCACAGTAATCGGGCATACTTAGCGCACCTATGGATCGGCATTCGGTATCTCCCTGTGAGACTCTGGCAGAGCAGTACCAAGCTCTGCTGGAGGTTTCTGAGGCAATCGCCGTCCACCGCGACCTCTCCGAGCTGTTTCGCGATCTCGCCAAGCGGCTGCATCGCGTGGTCCTCTTCGATCACATGCGGTTGCTGCTCTATGATCCGGAGCGCCATACCATGCGGCTGCACGTCTTGGAAACCCCACAAGCCAGCGAGCTGCCTCCCTGCAGTGAATTGCCGGTAGACGAATCTCCAGGCGGGTGGGTCTGGCAATCGCAGCAGCCCCTGGTGATTCCACGGGTCGAAGATGAGACGCGCTTTCCTAAAGTCACACCCTGCATGCGTGAGCTGGGGGTGAGGTCTTTCTGCGCGGTTCCACTCACCACAGCGCAGCGACGGTTGGGCGCGCTCGGATTCGGGAGCTTGCAGGAAGCCGCGTACGGTGACGCCGATCTAGACCTCTTGCAGCAGGTTGCCAAACAGGTGGCCGTGGCAGTGGACAACGCGCTGAACGATGAGAGTGCCCAATCCGCGCAGCGACAGCTAGCCCATGAGCGAGACCGCCTGCGCCTACTGCTGGAGGTGAACAACGCGGTGGTCTCCCGCCTGGATCTCCGGGACGTGTTTGCAGCCACAACGGCATCCCTACGTCGGGTGGTACCGCATGCGCTTGCCAGCCTGTACCTCTACGATCCTGATAAGGAGGTCGTTAGCAGACACGCCCTGGATTCTCCGAGTGGCAAGGGCCTGCTCCATGAAGGCTTCGTGGGTCCTATCGACAGTACGCCTGCAGGCCCTGCCATCAGGACGGGCAAGCCGGCGCTGTTCGATGAGGACGATCTCAAACGTTTACAATCCGACGTCGCTAGACTCCTGCTCGCGGAGGGCGTGAAGTCCGGCTGCTGCGTGCCGCTCAAATCACATAATCGGTTGTTGGGGACGCTCAACATCGCCAGCCTTCATCCTGGCGCGTTTAGCCAGGACGAAGTCGACTTGCTGGCCCAAGTGGCCAACCAGATCGCGATTGCGGTCGAGAACGCCTTAGCCTTTCGAGAGATCGACGACCTCAAGAAGAAGCTTGCCGAAGAGAAGCTCTACCTCGAAGACGAGATCCGCACCGAGTACAACTTCGAGGAGATCATCGGGGAGAGCGCAGCGCTGAAGCGCATCCTGAAGCAAGTGGAGACCGTCGCGCCGACCGACTCCACTGCGCTGATTCAGGGAGAAACCGGCACAGGCAAGGAGCTCATCGCTCGCGCGATTCACAACCTGAGTAAGCGTCGCGAGCGGACCTTCGTCAAGATGAACTGCGCGGCGATTCCGACGGGGCTGCTCGAAAGCGAGTTGTTCGGCCATGAACGGGGGGCTTTCACAGGCGCCATCGCACAGAAGGTCGGCCGGTTCGAACTGGCGCACCAAGGCACCTTGTTCCTCGATGAGGTCGGCGACATTCCACTCGAGCTGCAGTCCAAGCTGCTGCGCGTCCTGCAGGAGCAGGAGTTCGAGCGGCTGGGGAGCAACCGCACCATTCGTGTCGACGTCCGTCTGGTAGCGGCGACCAACCGGGATCTGGCCCGGATGGTCGCGGATAAGCAGTTCCGCAGCGATCTCTATTACCGCTTTAATGTCTTTCCAATCGTGTCTCCTCCCTTGCGGGACCGTCCTGAGGATATTCCCGTGCTCGTCCGCTACTTCGCGCAAAAGCACGCGCGCCGCATGAACAAACGGATCGAAACGATACCGGCAGAAGCGATGGCGACCCTCTCGAAGTATCACTGGCCCGGCAACATCCGCGAGCTCGAAAATCTGATCGAGCGATCCGTGATCCTGTCCCATGGGCCGGACCTGCATGTTCCTCTTGGAGAATTGAAAGCGCCGGCCACGGCCGCTCCCAACGGAGGCGCGACCTTGGAAGTGGCCGAGCGCGAGCACATCCTGCGCGTCCTGCGCGAGACCAATTGGGTGATCGGAGGACTGTCAGGCGCCGCCGCCCGCCTCGGCATGAAACGGACGACGCTGCAATCCAAGATGAGGAAGCTCAGAATCGCCCGCCAGTCCTGAATCATATCCAGCGCCTTGTCTCAGAAGAGCATCGGCATAGCTGCGGAGCGAACATTGACTCTCCCTACGAACACGGATGTGTGGCCGAGTTTGCCCCTGGAGGCGTGGCGGGATACCTACGCCACTCTTCATATGTGGATGCAGGTCATCGGTAAAATCCGGCTTGCGCTGGCTCCGATGGTGTCCCACTGGTGGCAAGTGACCCTCTACGTCACGCCCCGTGGGCTGACGACTTCCCCGATCCCGTACGGCACGCGCATTTTTCAGATCGATTTCGACTTCCTCGACCACAAGCTATTGATTCAGACGGCTGACGGAGGAACCCGTTCCCTGCCGCTCGCGCCACGCTCCGTGGCCGAATTTTATCGGGAAACGATGGCGGCCCTACGATCGCTCGGCATCGAGGTGAGCATCTGGACCACACCGGTTGAAGTGGAAGACAGGACTCCTTTCGAACAGGATTACAAACATGCGGCCTATGATCCTGAATATGTACAGCGGTGCTGGCGGGTTCTGGCGCAAGCGACACGTGTGCTCACGGAGTTTCGCTCGCGGTTCATCGGCAAGGTGAGCCCGGTGCACTTCTTCTGGGGGGCTTTTGACCTGGCGGTCACCCGATTCTCCGGCCGCCCGGCGCCCATGCACCCAGGCGCGCCCTACCTGGCCAAATTTGTGGCGCGCGAAGCGTACTCGCACGAGGTGAGCAGTTGCGGGTTCTGGCCGGGTGGCGGGCCTGTGGACAGGGCGGTCTTTTATGCCTATGCCTACCCGGAGCCTGAGGGGTTCAAAAAGTATCCCATCCAGCCCAAAGAGGCCTTCTACAGCGAGGAGATGCGAGAGTTCCTGCTGCCGTATGATGTGGTCCGAACTGCGGAGTCGCCGGATCAAGTCCTGCTCGCGTTCCTACAGAGCACGTACGAAGCCGCGGCGAAGCTCGGCGGGTGGGACCGGGCTGCGATCGAGCGCGCATGAACGCCGTAAGACATCATGATCACCGTGCCACGCTGGACAGGAACGTCTCACTTAACCGTCTTGCCTTCTCGGCCACGGTCCATTGCCTGACCGGTTGCGCGATCGGGGAAGTATTGGGTCTGGTCTTGGGAACCGTGCTTGGGTGGGGGAACACGGTCTCGGTCATCCTCGCAGTCGTCCTTGCCTTTTTCTTCGGCTACGCGCTTACCCTGCGTCCGCTCCTCACCGGCGGTGTGGGGCTTCGGGCTGCGTTGGGACTCGCGTTTGCCTCAGACACACTCTCGATCACGGTCATGGAGATCGTGGACAATGCGGTAGTGCTGGCCATTCCCGGTGCCCTGGAGGCCGGCCTCTCGGACCTGCTTTACTGGACCAGCCTCGCGCTCTCCCTTATCCTTGCCTTTGTCGCGGCTTATCCGGTGAACCGCTGGCTCATCAGTCGGGGACGCGGGCATGCGGTTCTCCATGCCTATCATTGACTTGCCCCCTTAAACCGGTGTGGCTACCCCCCTCATTTCCCCGCCGGTCCTGATGCCCATATAACGGCATCTGCCGATATTTCGGCACGATTTCTTCGGCACTGTATCTCACTCCGAACAGAAGCCAGTCCTCTAGCAAGCTCTAACCGTTTGTAGTTTCTTGACTTAGCCGGCTTCCGTCAGGCTGAAGCATGCATGGAATAGGAATTGCCACAGCCAGAGGCATGATGCATCCGATGACCAAGGATAGAGAAGGAGCTGAGAACGATGACCGTTGAAAGAAAAATGAAGCAGAAGGTGCAGTTCCTCGGCACAAGCCTAGTCATGTTGCTGATCGTGGCAGCAGCAGCGCAGACCTCGGCTAAGGAGCCGTATAAACTTTCGGCTGAACTGTCCCGCGGAACCATTCCGACGAAACACGTCAGCATGGGCAGTATGATGGCAGTCCCCAAGCGTGATGCGCTGGGAGAGTCGCCTGTCGCCTCTGATCTCCATGCGACTCTGCTCGACCGTCCCGCGCTTTCTGAGGACAGTCACGGCGTGAAGGAAACGCGGGAGTCCATCCTTGAGCAGATTGCCGCGGCCGGTGGGGCTTTCGCCAGGGGACTGAAGTCGGCCTCTTCGCGGTGCACGGGATGGCAGAACGGGGGAATCGAGCAGCCCTGGATCGGCCCCGATCCCATGATGGAACGGGCCTGCGTCTTCCAATTCGAGCTTCCGACCAAATGAGTCTGCGAGTGGGAATTGGACCATGAGCATTCTCATGAGGCAGATTAAAGGTAAAAGTTGGGTGGGGGTCTGGTACCTCACGCTGTTGGTAGTCCTTCCGGCATTCATTGGAATTCCCACAGTCCTCTGGTTGGCGACCCACTCAGCAAAGAGCAAATTCTGATGAGATCAGCTATGATGCCTGTCCGTTTCGACACAAAAAGGAGGGACGACCTATGACGACGAAGACGACTCACCACAGCGTGAAGGCACCCAAAAACGCGAGCGGCACCGACCGGGCCATGCCTCTTGTGCATCAACATGCACGAGAAATCCAGCCCTTTGGGAAGATCAACAAACTGCCCATCGCTCTTGACGAACATGCGTGCGCAGCCAGCGTGGAACTTCTGAATCAGATCTTGGCCGATACCATGACCCTGCGCGATATGTACAAGAAGCATCACTGGCAGGTGGCGGGGGAAACCTTCTATCAGCTCCACCTGTTGTTCGACAAGCACTATGACGAGCAGGTGGAGCTCGTGGATGCCCTCGCAGAGCGGATTATGCTCCTAGGCGGCATCAGCATCGCCATGGCAGCGGACGTCGCCGAAACAACGTTTATCCGGCGCCCGCCCCGCGGTCGGGAGGAGGCGCCCGTGCAGCTCTCTCGGTTGCTGGAAGCGCACGAAATCATCTTGAAGGAAGCCCGGACGGCGGCCAGACAAGCCGCGGAGGCAGGTGACGATGGCACGAACGATCTGCTCGTGAGCGAAGTGATTCGCACAAATGAACTTCAAGTCTGGTTCCTGTCGGAGCACCTCGTGGATGTCCCGATGGTCCACGCGGATTAGGAAGACGGGTCTTTGCAACATTCAGTTAACCGTCTTGCCTTCTCGGCCACGGTCCATTGCCTGACCGGTTGCGCGATCGGGGAAGTATTGGGTCTGGTTTTGGGAACCGTGCTTGGGTGGGGGAACGCGGTCTCGGTCACCCTCGCAGTCGTCCTTGCCTTTTTCTTCGGCTACGCGCTTACCCTGCGTCCGCTCCTCACTGGCGGTGTCGGGCTTCGGGCCGCGTTGGGACTCGCGTTTGCCTCAGACACACTCTCGATCACGGTCATGGAGATCGTGGACAATGCGGTAGTGCTGGCCATTCCCGGTGCCCTGGAGGCTGGACTCTCGGACCTGCTTTACTGGACCAGCCTCGCGCTCTCCCTTATCCTTGCCTTTGTCGCGGCTTATCCGGTGAACCGCTGGCTCATCAGTCGGGGACGCGGGCATGCGGTTCTCCATGCCTATCATTGACTTGCCCCCTTAAACCGGTGTGGCTACCCCCCTCATTTCCCCGCCGGTCCTGATGCCCATATAACGGCATCTGCCGATATTTCGGCACGATTTCTTCGGCACTGCATCCCTCTCCGCACAACTGCCAGTCCTCTAGCAAGCTCTACCCAGTAGTCGTTTCAACGACTTAGTCGACTTCTGCCAGACTGAAGCGCATCTGGAATATGAATTGCCATTGTTATAGGCATGACGCATCTAACGGGAAAGGAGGAACCCCAGATGGAACTGACCTTTACTCTACCCAACGGAATGCGCGCAGGCATCAGGCCGACGCAGGAGCTTCGAGACCTGACGATTGAGCAATTGGGACTGGAGTGCCTCGCTCCAGCCAAGGATGTTTCAGTCGTGTTCCATGTACCGAACCAGCAGGCGTTGGATCGAGTCAGGGCACGATTCGGACTGACGGAATGTTGAAAGGAGGCTGCGATGGCTCCCGCAGTCGGATTTCCAGCAGAAGATATGAACGAAGCGAATGTCGCCGAGTGGAAGGAACTCGTCGGCACGGCGCAATGCTCACGGTGCGGGGGGCTGATGGTCGTTGAGCAGTGCTTCGATTTCTTGGACGACAGTGGCCACCTGAGTTTCTTCGCGAACCGCTGCGTGCAGTGCGGCGAGCTCGTGGATCCGGTCATCCTGGAGAATCGCCGTCTGCGGCTGCTAGGCGGTCTCGAGAAAAACGAGAGAGGTTTAAAGAACTCCGTATGCTGAAAATCACCATGAAAATAGAAGCTGGTCTGATGACCTTCGCCCTCGAAGGGAAGCTCGCCGGCCCTTGGGTGAAGGAGTTGGAACTCTGCTGGCGCTCCGCCGCAAGCACTCAGCGGATCTACCCCGTGCGTGTAGATTTGTCCTCGGTCACCTTCATTGATGCGGAGGGAAAGGATCTGATCGGGCGGATGTATCGGGAAGGAGCCAAGTTGGTGGCGACGGGATGTTTAAACAAATGCATCGTGGAAGGGATTATGCATTCAGAGGAAAAGAAGGTTGAGGGCTGAGGGTTGACCGGATGCTCAACAAGGAGAAAGCGATGAAACAGATAACACTGGCGATTTTCGTGATGGTCCTGGGATCTTTCGTCATCGCCGATGCCGCGGGGGCGGAAGGCAGAGAGTGGAAGGTCGTTACCGTCGAGCTGGCGCCCGGGACGGCGGACGCGCGGCATTTCCGTCCTGGTGTCGAGCTCGTCTATGTCCTGGAAGGCGCAGGATACTTGGAAGCAGACGGCAAGCCGAAGGTCGCGTTGAATCCCGGGGCCGTGACGACGATACAGCCGAAGCAAGCCCATGTGCTCAAGAACGCGAGCCAGACACGGCCGTTGAAAGTCCTCGTCGTGCTTCGCCCCCCGGCTGGGAGCGTCAGGCGGCAGCAGGCTGACGAGCAACCCATTTTCTGAATGACGAAAATGCATACAGGCTACTTTCTGGAATGACCAAACGGAAAAGTTAAGGAGCTACGTCATGTCCAAGAAGCTTGAAGGAAAAATTGCGATTGTGACAGGCGCATCCAATGGGATCGGCCGCGCCATAGCGGAACGGCTGGCCCAGGACGGCGCCACGGTCGTCGTGAACTATGGCAAGAGTGCGGACAAGGCCAAGGCCGTGGTGGCGGGAATCGTTTCGAGAGGCGGGAATGCCGTCGCGATCCAAGCCGATATGAGTCAGGTCGCCGATGTACGCCGGCTGGTCCAGGACACGGTGACGAAATTCGGTCGGTTGGACATACTGGTGAACAACGCAGGGATGTTCATGTACAAGCCACTGGTCGAGACGACCGAGGAAGAGTTCGACCGCATGTTTGCTCTCAATGCCAAGGGCCCTTATTTTGCTCTGCAGGAAGCTGCCAAGGTCATCAAGGAAGGTGGACGCATCGTGAACATTTCCACGGACGGCACCCATATCGGCTTTGCCGGTGCCACTGTTTACCTCGGCAGCAAGGGGGCTCTCGAACAGTTCACGAAAGGCCTCGCACACGAACTTGCGTCCAAGG
>Ga0209236_1002473_pt1 | contig 11322 bp, 12 predicted proteins | sample GraSoi013_1_40cm_FD_185819 | JGI IMG/M metagenome (GOLD analysis project Ga0209236, IMG submission 185819) | Grasslands soil microbial communities from the Angelo Coastal Reserve, California, USA - Sample 09_27_2013_1_40cm (SPAdes) (version 2) | ecosystem: Environmental > Terrestrial > Soil >... | reverse complement strand
GCAATCCGGAGCGGGAGGAAGATCTCCGTGATGTTCTCGGCGAACACGAGGGCCCCGCCGGAGGAGATCCGCGCGACGAAGGCCGCGGGAATCGAGTTGTTCAAGGTCCCATTCGGCCCCGGGCCCGAGAAGCTTGTCGTCTTCATCCCGAGCACGTACACGTCACCGCCCGCGGCGAGGGACAGGTCCACGCTCGTGTTCACGTCGAAGGGGGACACGCGATTCCAGAGGAGGTTCCCGGATGGACTGAACTTCGCGACGAACCCTCGCTGTTCGAACGTGGTCAGGTTCAGCTGATTGCCCGCGATGATGACGTTTCCGTTGGCGTCCACGACGACGGCGGTCGCCCGTTCGTTGTCGTTCGTCCCCCAGGTATGGCCATAGGAAATCGGACCCGCGGTCGCAAACAGCGGGAGGATGGAGATCATGAGGAGCGCAAAGATCGTGGCGGATGCCGCGCTGACTCTGGTCACAAGCTCCCTCCTCCCTGGAGACATCCCTCCCGGCTAGCTTAATGATTCCTACTTGCCGACTGGAAGCGAGGAGGCATCGGTGGCCGCGGCGCGAACGGCGCCTGCTCCTGGCCATCGTCCAAGCGGAACCGGTTGGCGCGCGGAAGCAAATCCCACGTGCGCGGTGGGGCGTCCGCCAACGCATGACCACGTAGCATGGAATTTGGTTTCGGAGCGCACGTCCAAGTCCAAACCGGGTCGAACCTTCCGAAGGGCAACTCTCCCTTCTCGGGGGATTTCACTTCGAATCAGAGGCGGGTTCGAACCTCTCGAAGCGGTAAGCAACCTCCGGGCCGCTTTGGCCTTCGTACGCAATCTCTGCGACGAGCAGGGCAAACGGTTCGACATACCTGGAAATTCGCAGGGGTCCAACGTCAACGGGATCGAAACCGATGTCATGGATTAGCCCGGCGGCCATGCGTTTGCTGCCTGCGTCGTCGCCGCAGTAGACCAGGCTGGGCCGGGTCGGTTTCCTGCGCGCCGCAAATACACCGAAGAGCACCTCGCTCGGCACCGTGTTGAACGCCCCGACGATCCGAGCCTTCGGGACTTTGTGGGCGAGCTGTTCGGCACCCGAGGAGGAGTGGGCGACGACGAGTTCGGTATTGTCCTCATTCATCGGGAGGGAGCAACTGACGATGACCTTGCCCGTCAGGTCGCCTCCCCGACTCAACACATCGTCGATCCGCGACCAATGAACGGCCAGCAGGATGACGTCCGTGTCCTGTGCGGCCTCACGGGGGGTGCCTGCCCGCGCATTGTGACCCGCGCTGCGCGCGAGTCCCGCGAGCTTGTCTTGGCTGCGCGCGTAGCTGAAGCCCACCTCATGTCCGGCGCGCGCGAAGAGCGTCCCGAGCTTACCGCCCATCAGCCCGGAACCCAAAATCCCAACTCGCATGCTACCCGTCCTTCCTGAATCGGACAAAGACTTGGTACGTGACGGCGTCCCAGGCATTGTGAATTCCAATCAGGAGCAGCACCAGCGCCGCCGCGCCGACGAGGAAGAGGGCTGGCCCCGCGTCGTATTGAGCCGCGAATGCCGAGGTCGCCAGAATCGTATACGCCGCGAGGGGAAGCAGAACATGAAAGCACCAGTCCTCGAACACGGGCTCGTAGGCGCCTTGCAACCGCATACGCCGGGACACGATGACGACGTACACGACCCCACCGAGACCCACGATTCCCCAAAGAGCTGCGACGATTGTGATTTCGTCCCATGGCGCGCTTACCATCGCAGATAGCAACAGCACGACTCCGAAATGAACGACGCTCGGCGTCGCGAAGGCGCCGCCGGCTTGCGCCTCCGCTCGGCCAATCGGCCTTCCGGCAATGAGCGTAACGACGACGAATTGCAATCCGATCAGAGCCCCCGCGGACGAGCCGACGATCACGTAGAAGTTTTCCCATCCGTTGAAGGCGCTCATGAGGGATCGACCTCTCTCGGACCTCGAACTCGCGTGTACTGTTCGTCGCTGACCTCCTCCATCCAGTTGACAACCTTGCCGTCGAGTGCCTCCTGGATGGCGATGTGCGTCATCGCGCGGGTCGGCGTGGCCCCGTGCCAATGTTTCTCTCCCGGCGGACACGAGACCACATCCCCGGGGTGGATCTCCTCGACGGGACCTTCCCAGCTTTGCACGAAGCCGAGACCGGAGGTCACAACGAGCGTCTGACCGAGGGGATGGGTATGCCATGCCGAGCGGGCCCCCGGCTCGAACGTGACGCTCGACCCTTGCACGCGCCCCGGAGCTCTTGCTTGGAACAGGGGTTCAATGCGGACCTTGCCGGTGAACCATTCTCTGGGACCCTCACTCGACGATCGCGAACCGCCTCTCTTGATCTCCATGTCCTCCACGCACTCCCGTCGCTTGACTCAGGATCCAAAGCTGGAGCCATCGATCACGAACCGGTAGTGCACGTCGCCGCGCTCCATGCGTGCATAGGCGTCGTTGATCTCGTTCGCTTGGATGAGCTCGACGTCCGCGACAACGCCGTGCTTCCCGCAGTAGTCGAGCATCTCCTGCGTCTCGGAAATCCCGCCAATGTTGGACCCGGCGAGGCGCTTGTTGCCGCGGATGAGCACACCCGCGTCGAGCGGGGTGGCGGCGGGCGGCAATCCCACGAGGACCATCGTTCCGAAGTTCCGCAATAGCGTCAACTGCTTGTTGAGATCGTGCGGCGCGCTCACCGTGTCCACGATGAGGTCGAACATGCCTTCAAGGGCTTCGAGCGCGTCAGGTTCCCTCGTGGGGACGAAACGCTTGGCGCCGAGGCGAGCGGCGTCTTTCTCCTTGTCGCGAGACGTGCTGAGTACGGTGACGTCCGCACCCATGGAAGCCGCGAACCGAACCACCATGTGGCCCAAGCCACCCAGGCCCACGACAGCAACTTGATCGCCTCGCTTGCACCCGAATTGTCGCAGCGGCGAGTACGTGGTGATCCCCGCGCACATGAGCGGTGCCGCGCGCGCGGCGTCCAGCCCCCTCGGGATTCGCAGCACGTAGCGCTCGTCGACGACCATGTTCTTGGAGTAGCCTCCGTACGTCCACGTCTGCTTGTCTTGCTCGAGGCTGTCGAACGTGAACGTGACACCCTTCTCGCAGAACATTTCGCGGCCCGCGCGGCATTCTGAGCAAGCCCGGCACGAATCGACGATGCAGCCCACGCCGACGAGGTCGTCTTCATGGAACCGTGATGCTCTGGCGCCGCGGGATGCGACCCGGCCGACGATCTCATGGCCGGGCACGACCGGAAAGTGCGTGGTCCCCCAGTCGTCGTTCACCTTGTGGACGTCGCTGTGGCAAATGCCGCAATAGAGAATCTCAATCCCGAGGTCGCGCGGTCCGGGATCGCGTCGCTCGATCGTCATGGGCGCGAGCGGTGCCTTGGCCGCGCGGGCGCCGTAGGCAGACGTCTTCTGGGTCATGGCCCAACGAAACCCGTGCTCGGGTAAGTCTCTTGTGTAACCTTCAGGACGTGAACTCACCGAGGCGGCCCTATCACCACCCGTGGGGGAGATGCTCAGTCGCGGCTGGACGCCGTCGCAACGTCGGCGATGTTGCCCTCGGGGTCGGCCAGCGTCCACCATGCGGGCGCGTACTTGTCGGTGACGAGGTGGCCGCCCGCTGCGATTGCGGCGGCGATCCGAGCCTGGGCCTCGTCGGGCGGCACCCAGACGTCGATGTGCATCCGGTTTCCATCCGGATCGGGCGCGTCGATCTTCTGGAACCAGAGTGACGCCCCGCGACCGCGTGGGTCAACGAGGTCCTCGGGGCTGTCCGCGCGGTCGCGGTAACCGAGCACGGCACGCCAGAACGGCTTCACCTTCGGGACGTCGAGCGCGTCGATCGTGACTTGGACCGTTTGGACGACTGCGGGGTCGGCGGAGACGCCCAGCTTGCGCGCGATGGTCGATATCTGCCGAGCCAGCTCGAGGTCCCGCTCGCTCAGCCCATAGTAGTCCGGCGCGACGGTGATCAGCCGCACGATCACGCCATCGTGGCGCAGGTCGACGTCCGGGTGGTGTTCCTCGAGGCCGGCTAGCTCGCTGATCGCGTTCACGAGCCGGGCACCGGCCGCGAACGACCCGGTGCGGAAGTACGCGTACGCTCCCTCGCCCACCACGCGCCAGTCCTCGACCCCCTTCGACTCGTGGAACTGCCGCATTGTGACCCAGTCGCTCATGCTCTCACCGTGACCTTTGGACGCGCGAACGTCCGCATGGTATAAGACCCTGCACGGGACCGAAGCGCATCGCCCCGCGGAGGCATCGACCGGTGGCGCAAGTGCAAGGTGCCGCAAAGCCTGCGCACCAAGACTCGTGCATCAACAAAGGAGATTTCACTGAGGAACCGGCCAAGGACCCCGTGGAGGGAATTGGTCACGTGAGGGCGCCCGGCAACGCAAAAGAACCTAGTAAAGCAGAAACCCGATGGCCCCTCCGGACCGTCGGCATGCCACCCACGATCGCTCCCGACGCAAATCCTGGGACCCGAACTCCGCGGCTCCGATTCGTGGTCCAGAAACACTGGGCGAGAAATCTCCACTATGACCTCCGACTGGAAATTGGAGCGGCCCTCGTCTCGTGGGCGGTGCCGAAGGGGCCAAGCAAAGATCCTTCGGTCAAGCGCCTCGCGATTCATGTTGAGGACCACCCGCTCGACTACCTTCTGTTCGAGGAAACTCTCCCTGAGGGTGAATACGGGGCCGGCGAGGTCATCGTGTGGGACTTCGGCGAATTTGAGGTGGTCGGACCTGTAGGACACGACGCCGCCGCCGCCGCACTCGGAGACGGCATCATTCGATTCGTCCTGTATGGCACGAAACTTCGGGGACAATGGACAATCATCAGAACCAAAATGGGAAAGGGACCTCGGGAGAATTGGCTCCTGCAGAAAATCGTTGACGAATTCGCGGTAGCGGATTACAATCCGGAAACCGAGCCCGCATCCGCGTTGTCCGGCAAGGTTCCACGAAATCGGCCTTGACGTGACTCAGCGAAGCGAACTCTTCCAGGCCTTCGGGACGCGGGCCGTGTATACGACTTCCTTGGCCCCAAGAAATTCTGCCAGATGCTCGATCGTCTCCCGAATCTCCGACGAGACCTCCTTGCCGCCGGGGGCGCCGGGTTCCGCGTGGACCGAATTGACGAGGAGCCGCTCGGTCTCCCGGTCCATCCGCGGGTCGAGCCTACCGAGGAACCGGTCGCCCCACAGGATGGGGAGCACGTAGGATCCGAATTTTCGCTTGTTTTGCGGCAGATAGTTTTCGTGGACGTAGTTGAAGCCGAACATTCGATTCATTCTGTCCTTGCCGCTCATTAGATTGTCGAAGGGAGCCAGCAGCGACATCCGCGGCTGCCACGCGTCCGAATTCATCGATTCCAGGAGAGGAATGTCCTGATCATGGACGTATCGCTCGCCCTTGCCACCTAGCCCGGTCACGTGAACCCGATGGATTGTCGACTCCTTCTGCAGTTCTTCCAGGGCCTTTTTCAGGTTCGGATACCGACCGCGCAGAAAATAGGTGTTAATCTCGGAAGGGGACGCGGTGCCGAGGGCTCGGATCGTCCTCTCCGCGCCTTCCTGCTCAACCTCTTCTTCTGTTAGCTCCCTCCTCTCCACCCAGCTCGGGAGGAATGTCTCGGGCAGGCCCCAGATTTTCTGGTTTCCTTGATGGCCCACGACCATTACCTCTCCCCGCATTTGCAGGTGGAAGAGCGCCGCGGAGACGTCACTTCCCGAGATCCATCCGTCCGCCTTTCGCTTGGTTGGAGCATACTCTGCAAATTCGGTCAGTCGCAAGGGTCCCTTCTTCAGCTGGCGTAGGATTGCCTTCCGCAGATCGGTGTGTTTGGCCAGCCACGTTCTGGCCTTTGCCTTCCATCCTCCCCACGACTTGGAAAGGGACTCCGGGTACCGTCTCATCAACGAATAGTGGAGGGGATAATCTTCGGTGAGCACGAGCGAAGCGGCGTGGGACCAATGTTCGAAGAGCTTCTTCTCGTCCCAGAGTAGTCGATCCAGGTCCGACAACCGAAAATTTCCGAGCCTACTCCAGAGGACGAGAAGATGGGACGGCGCGACCGTGTTGATCGGGTCCAACTGGACGTAGCCGAGGTCGCGAATCACGGAGACGATCGCATCCCGTGTTGAACCGGTCGTCGGCTTGCCAGCAAGATGCTGCTTCGTTACAGCCAGACGCCTGGCACGTTCCAAGGACGTCGAGATTGCCGGTTCGCTCAACGAGTTCGAGCACCCGATGTCGCGGCGATTAATCTTGTTCCTACAGCGTCATAGCTTCGCGATTCAGATCCTTGCATGCGAGCATCACGAGGCATCACGGTTCCCTGGCATCTTAGACCGTGATGACGATCTTGGCCCGAGGGTGTCCCTCTCCGAGATACCGGATCGCCTCGGGAACATCGCGCAAGGGAAACGACCGGTCGATGATCGGCGTGACCTTCCCGGCTTCGATGAGTTCCTTCAGGGCAACGAGATCCGCGTTGTTGTGCTTCGCGATGTACGAAACCAGCTTCTGTCTCCGGAAGCGGGACACCACGGGGGCCAAGAGCAAGGGCAGGATCGATGGCTTCTCGCGGCTCGATTGTCCGGCCAGGACATGGATCCCGTTCGGAGTGAGCACTCGCCGGCAATCGGACGATGAATGCGTCCACGCCAGGTCGAAGATCACGTCATACCGCTGCCCGTCCCGAGTGAAATCCTCGCGGGTGTAGTCCATCACCCGGTCCGCGCCGATCGATCGGACCATGTCGATGTTTCGCGGGCTGCAGACGCCTGTCACGTTCGCTCCAAACGACTTCGCGACCTGCACCGCGAAAGTGCCCACGCCTCCCGACGCACCGTTGACCAAGACCCGCTGCCCCGGCCGAATCTGGCCTTTGTCTCGGAGGCCCTGCAATGCGGTCTCGCCGGCCACAGGTACGGCCGCCGCTTGCTCAAACGACAGGCCCATCGGCTTCGGCACGAAGTTCCGCTCTTTGCCGGCAACGAATTCAGCAAAGGCTCCGGAGCGCATGCCAAATACCTCATCGCCGGGTCGAAAGCGGGTCACGTTCCGGCCGACCGATTCGACGGTACCTGCCACGTCGACGCCCGGGACCGGGCTCTTCGGTCGGCGCAGCCCGGTCGTCAGGCGGATGATGGACGGGATGCCGCGCATGAGGTGCCAGTCCAGGGCATTCACGGAAGCCGCGTGAACCCGTACTAACACGCCGTCGTCATCGATCACCGGTTTCTGGATCTCTCGGAGTTGGAACACGTCCAGCGAGCCGTACCCGGTTTGGACGATCGCTTGCATGGGACCCCGACCCCCGTCGGTCGCACGCCCGCGGGGTACTTAGCCTTACCCTGGGAGCACCGCGGCTTTCACGGGAGCGATGTCAGATGAGTCATCGAAAAGCAAACTACATAGCTCCTGGAAGCGTGCGGATATGGAGGGGAAGAAATGAAACGGCAGGACCTTCTCGAGTTGATGACGACGCTGGACGACGCATGGAATGCCGGCCCGGGAAGTCCCCAATGGGAGACCTTCCGAAAACGTCACACCGAGGACGTCGCCGTGTACTGGCCGGGCGGGGCTCCGCCGACGAGGGGACGGCACAACCACGACCTCGAGGCCGTTGAGTTTTTCAAGACCTTCCCGGACAACCACTTGATCAACCGACCGTACAAGATCCTTTTTGCGGACGGGAACCATACGTGCTCCGTCGCGGACTTCCGAGGAACGATGAAAGGACCGATGAAGATGGGGGACCGGGTGATCCCGCCGACGGGCAAGAGCTTCCATGTTGAGTTCTGCACCGTTGCCACCTGGAACGACAAGGGTGCGATCACCGAGGAGCGGCTGTTCTACGACCAAGTCGGGCTCATGAAGCAAATCGGGCTCGGCTGAGGAGGAACAACGCGGGCTGCCGGGGTGCAGGGCGCAGGCGTCGAAGGCCCAAGTGAGCGAAGTCATGATCCGGATGTCCGCAACGGGCCAAATCACGACTTCTCTTCCCAGAGCGCCGCGGTCTTGCCCTCCTTGTCGACCTCGAAGGTGCCGTGCTCGAGCTTGCCGGCCCTCTCGTAACGGTGGATCACGACGCCCGTGGTCGACACCTTGGTATCCACAAGTCGGAAGGCTCTGGGAACGGTTCCGTCGCCGAAGAGGCGCTTGCCGGAGCCAACGGAGACCGGAAAGACCCACAGGCGAAACTCGTCGATGAGGTCGTGTTTCAGCAATGTCTGGATCAGGTTCGAGCTTCCCGTCACATGAATCTCTCCACCGGTTTGCTCCTTGAGGCGAGCGACGGCTGCTCCGACCTCCCCGCGCAGCAGGGAGGTGTTGTGCCATTCCGTTTTGTGAAGCGTTCGAGAGGCGACGTATTTCGGCACGCTGTTCAGCTTAGCTGCGACCGGATCGCTCGGATCGGTGACGCGCGGCCAGTGGGCGGCAAAGATCTCGTAGGTCCGGCGGCCAAGCAGGAGCGCGTCGGGTTGCAGCGTCTGGTCGACGATGAGCTTGCCCATCATCTCATCCCAGTATTTCACTGACCAACCGCCCTGCTCGAAGCCGCCATCGCGGTCTTCGTCGGGGCCGCCCGGCCCCTGCATCACTCCGTCGAGGGTCAGAAAGGTGCCGACAACAAGTCTTCTCATGGGTTTCTCCTCCTCTTACTCACCTTGCTGATGGGCTCGGGATAGGATTGCTGCGTTGAACTTGAAGTGTGGCCCGCGAATGGGAGGTTCGGACGTCCAAGGACACCGCCGGCCCTTCACAAAGGGCAGCATCCTTGGTTTGGTTGTTCGGCACCCGACCCGTGACGGCAGAGTTGAGAGTGAACCCACGAGTGTACCTCCGGCCGGAGCATTCACTTGGACAGTGGGAGGGCTGTTTGCTGAACTTCCCTTTTGCAAGCGATTGGTGGCATGCGAAGAGTTTATATACTCAGAATGCCACACACTTCATCGGAATCGGGGGAGTAGTAAGTGAAGTCCAGTAAGAATTTGTGGCTTGTGGGTTTGCTCGCGATCTTGGTCGCCGTTGGACTGGTAGCCGCTACGGTTCTGATCCAACAAACGCAACCGGGAGTCCCCATCGGGGGATCGATGACGGCGTTTTGCCCGAATACTTTTGCAACACCGGTGAACGTGACACTCGGTAGCGTCGGGCAGGTAACGTTTTCGTGCAACTCGAGTACCCCCACCACAAGCCCGGCCTTTTCGACGGGGGGACCCGTGGTCGTGACTCCCACGGTCACATACAGCGGGAACAACCCAGCACCCTACAACACAAGTGGTCTCTACATCTATACCTCGGACGGCGCGGTTACCACGGGCAACTGCGGCAGTCGCACCGGTGCCCTGAAAATCAACCCCGGCACGCCGATGACAGTGCCCTTCGGTGTGTGGAACTACTGTGCCAAGTACGATACCGTTGGTCTGGGTGGTTTGCCCTCCTTCACGGTCGCATGGAACCTGTGAGTTAGGGTAGCAGGCGCTCCCGGTCGAAGAGAGGCGTCGGGCCTCCGCGGGCGCAGACCCGGCGGGAGCGCGTCCCTTTGGCACAAACCGATTGGCAGGGCGACTGACGAGGGCGTCCAGAGGACGACGAAGGAACCCTTCTCGCCGAACGATTTCTGCCGCTAGCCCTTGAGTTCAAGAAAGGGATTCTTCCCATAATCGACGGGGATGTCCACGACACATGGACCATTCAATTCGAACGCCTCCGCAAACACGGAATTCAGTTCCGACGGATGATTGACCCCGAAGCCCCGAACTCCGAACGCTTTCGCAAGATCGGGAAAATCCGGATTGCCGAAGTCCGTCCCCACGGTTCGATTGAACTTGGCCATCTGTTTCCATCGAATGCTCCCCAGCCCGCCGTCCCGGAAGACCAGATTCACGGTCGCGGTGCGCTCCCGTCTCGCGGTCTCCAGCTCATGAACGCTCATGAGAAAGCCGCCGTCTCCACTCAGTGTGACGACCCGGCGGTCTGGCAAGATCAGCTTGGCCGCGATGCCGCCGGGGAGGGCGATGCCCATTGGGGAGAGGCCATTCGAGATGATGACCGTCTTGGGCTTCGCGACGCGAAAGAAGCGGCTCAGCCAGAGCTTGTGCGCGCCCACGTCTGAAATGAGCAGATCGTCCGGTTCCAGGATCTCGCGTAGGTCCCACAGAATCCGTCGCGGGTTCAGCAGCCTCTCCCCGTGGTCACCGATCTCCGATTCCAAAGTTTTCTGGATTGTCTCCGAGGATGAAACCGAGCGCCCCGATGTCCGACCTTTCCGGATTCGCTGTCCCAAGGCCTGCAACGATTCGCGGATTTCACCGATCACCTCGACCTCGGGGAGGTAGTGCGCAGAAATCTCTGCGGGGAGCGCATCGACATGAACGATCCGTCTGTCCCTCCGCGGGTTCCAAGAGCGCGGGTCGTATTCCACGAAATCATATCCGATGCAAATGACGAGGTCGGAGTCATCGAATCCCGCGAGCTCGTAATCCCGTGGGAGAATTCCGATGGTCAACAGGCTCATCGGGGAGGTCCACGGAATGGCTCCCTTCCCCATCACCGTGGTCACGACGGGGATCTCGAGGCGCTCGGCGAATTGCGTCAGGTCGGCCGACGACCCGTTCCGGATCACGCCGTTCCCGGCGAGGATTAGCGGCCGAAGTGACTTCTCGATGAGGACCGCGGCCTGCTCGACACTCGCGCGGGCCGGAGTGGGAGCGCTGACCGGCTCGCGGGGAAGTGGCTTCTGATTCGGGCTCGCTTCTTCTTCCGCCACGTTCTCGGGTAGCTCGATGTGGGTGGATCCGGGCTTTTCCGCCTCGGCGAGCTTGAAGGCCTTCCGCACGATCTCGGGGACGACGTCCGGACTCTCCACGCGGGCATTCCATTTCGTGATTCGGCCGAACAATTGCAAGATGTCGACATACTGATGGGACTCCCGATGGATCTTCGACAGATTCGCCTGGGCGGTAATCGCGACGAGCGGCGCCCGATCGAGGAACGCATCGGCCACGCCGGTCACGAGGTTGGTCGCCCCGGGACCCAAGGTCGCGAGGCACACGCCCGCGCGGCCGGAGAGACGGCCGTAGACGTCCGCCATGAACGCCGCGGCGCCTTCGTGTCGCGTCAAGATAAATCGGACGGAGGTTCCCCGAAGGGCGTCCATGAGCTCCAGGTTCTCTTCCCCGGGGATTCCGAAGGCGAAGCGCACCCCTTCGCTCTCGAGACAGGAGACCAAGAGCTGAGCGGCGTTCATGCCCCTGCACCGACGGTCCGGCGGCTCACTTCACCCGAC
>Ga0209236_1002472_pt1 | contig 11322 bp, 13 predicted proteins | sample GraSoi013_1_40cm_FD_185819 | JGI IMG/M metagenome (GOLD analysis project Ga0209236, IMG submission 185819) | Grasslands soil microbial communities from the Angelo Coastal Reserve, California, USA - Sample 09_27_2013_1_40cm (SPAdes) (version 2) | ecosystem: Environmental > Terrestrial > Soil >... | reverse complement strand
CGGTGTCGCGGGACCTTTTGACGCTTCCTTGCGGCTTGTGGAACGGCTGCACGATGCCGTCCGGGTCCTGCTCGCGGATTCGCGCGGTCAATCTTCCGACGTCGGATGCACCGTAAATTTCGTCGTATGCTTCCGGAGCAATCTCGGCCAGAGCCGCGTCGGGCGTCACGAGAACGAGGACGATTTCCGGCGAGTGTTGCTGCAGGAATCCCGTGAGGCGTCGGACGGTGCCGCTCCGCGCCGAACCAATCGGCTCGACGAGGAACAGGATCGGACCGCGGCGCGCGACGATTGCCGGCTCATAGTTCGTCGAGCCCCCGCGGGCATCGTACACCCGGAACCGGAGGGAGCGATGTTCGTGAGGCAGCTCCTGGCGCTCCATCTCGAGGCAGATGACCGTCTCGAGGTTCGACCGGCACGCGTGGCCGTCGCGGCGGGTCACCGGGCCGCCCCGTCCATCGCATCGATGACCGCGCGAGCAAAGGCGGACGTGCGGACTTCCTTGGCCCCCGGCATCTGGCGTGCGAGGTCGTACGTGACGACCTTCGATCCGACGACCGACTTGACGGCCGATCGCAAGCGGACCGCGGCATCCCGCCAGCCCAGGTACTCGAGCATCATCACACCCGCGAGCATTTCCGCGGTCGGGTTGACCTTGTCCATCCCGGCGTATTTCGGCGCGCTCCCATGCACCGGCTCGAACAGCGCGTGGGCGTCTCCGATGTTCCCGCCGGCCGCCACGCCCAGCCCGCCGATCTGAGCCGCGGCCGCGTCGCTCAGGTAGTCCCCGTTCAGGTTCGTCGTCGCGAGGACGTCGTATTCTTCCGGCCGCAGGAGGAGCTGCTGGAACATGTTGTCCGCGATGACGTCCTTGATCACGATCTTGCCATCCGGCACCTTGCCGCCGTACGACTTGACGACGTCGTCCCAGGGGATCGTGGATTCTCGGAACTCGATCTTCGCGACCTCGTAGCCCCAGGTGCGGAACGCGCCCTCCGTGTACTTCATGATGTTTCCTTTGTGCACGAGGGTCACGGACTTCCGACCGTTGTCGATCGCGTACCGGATCGCCTTCCGGACCAGACGCTTCGAGCCGGTCTCGCTCACCGGCTTGATGCCGATCCCGCTATCCGCGCGCACGCGGACGTGGAACTCCGTGTCGAGGATCTCGATCAGCCGCCGCGCTTCCGGGGTCCCTTTTTCCCACTCGATCCCGGCGTACACGTCCTCGGTGCCTTCGCGGAAGATGACGATGTCGAGGCGCTCCGGATGCGTGACGGGGCTCGGGACGCCGGGAATCCAGTAGACGGGTCGGACGTTGGCGTAGAGGTCGAGCGTCCTCCGCAACGTCACGTTCAGGGAGCGGAAACCTCCGCTCACCGGCGTGGTCAGCGGTCCCTTCAACCCGACGACGTACTCTCGGATCGCGCCGAGGGTGGCCTCCGGGAGCATGTCGCCGTACTGGAACATGGCTCGTTCTCCGGCGGGGACCGGGTACCAGGCGATTCGCCGACGTCCGCCGAAGGCGCCGTCGACCGCGGCGTCGATCGCGCTCCGGGCGGCCCGCACGACGTCCGGGCCGATGCCGTCGCCTTCGATCAGCGGGATGATCGGGTCGTCCGGGACTCGAAGCCCGCTCTCCGCGATCAAGATCTTGTGGCCCGCCTCCGGGGACCGGAGGACGAGGCGTTCCGACGGCATGCACACCGCCTCAGGACCGCTCGTCGAGGGGCACGTACACGAGGTCTTTCGGGCCCACGTACCAGTCGAGTGGCCGCAGGAGGCGATTGTCCTCCCAGTACTCGATGACCTGGGCCGTCCATCCGGCGATCCGAGCGATCGCGAAGACCGGGGTCAAGAGGTCCGTCGGAATCCCGAGGCCGCGGAAGACCAGACCGGCGTAGAAGTCCACGTTCGGATAGATGTGTTTCGAGGCGAGCTGTCGGACGACGGTGTCCTCGATCGCGGTCGCGATCCGGTAATCCGTGTCGTCACCACTGATTTCCGCGAGGCGGCGGGCGTAGTCCTTGAGGATGAGGGCCCGCGGGTCGTACGTCTTGTAGACGCGATGGCCGAACCCGAAGACCTTCTCTTTGTTCCGCAAGGTGTTCAGGACGAACTCCTCCGCCGCCTCCGGTCGGCCGATCCGCTCGATCGTGTTGAGGGACGCCTCGATCGCGCCGCCATGGAGGGGCCCCTTGAGCGTCGAGATCGCGGCGGTGATTGTGCTGTGGAGATCGGCGAGGGTCGACGCGGCGACCGTCGCGGCGAACGTGGACGCGTTCATCGCATGGTCCGCGTATAGGATCATGGCCACGTCCATCATCCGCGCGTGGTCGGCATCGGCCTTCCGGCCCGTCATCATCCGAAGGAAATCTTCCGCGTGGCCGAGCTTTGGATCGGGACGCACGACACGTTGGCCTTTTCGGATTCGCTCGTGCGTGGCCACAATCGTCCCGAACTGGGCGACGAGTCGACGGGCTTTGCGCATGTTCGCGGCGCGCGTCATGTCGTCGCGTTCCGGATCGAAGCTGTACATGAACGAAACGGCGGTTCGGAGGACGTCCATCGGCGGAGCGTGCTCCGGCATCGAACGGAGCAGCCGCAAGACGGACGGCGGGAGGGTGCGCGCCGTGGCGAGGTCGGCCTTTGCCTTCTCGAGCTCTTCTCGATTCGGGAGATGTCCCTCGAGGAGCAGGAACACGGTCTCCTCGAACGTCGAGTGTGCCGCCAGGTCTCGGATATCGTACCCGCGATAGAGGAGGCGCCCGCGTTGGCCGTCGACGAAACAGATCGACGTTTCCTTGACGTAGATGTCATCGAGGCCCTTGTCGATTCGTGGGCCGGCGAGGTCGGTCTTCAGGGGGGAGACCATGTCCGTCGCCTCAGGAACGGCTGCCCGTGAGGATAGGGGATGCTAAGCTCGGTGCAATATTAAAGCTGAAGGTTGTGTCGCGACGGACGAGCGTCAGAGGGGAATCCGGAGGATGGCATCCGCCATCATTCCGACGAGGACAATCGCGAGGTAGATCCCGGAGAACTTGTAGCCGGCCCAGGCGTTCTCCGGACTTGGATGGGCGACGAATTTCGCGGTGAGGCCGAGGAGCACGACACCGGAGACGATGGCGACCGCGAGGTAGATGGCATCGAACGCCGACGTGAAGAAGAAGGCGATGCTCGCGACCGCCACGATCGCCGTAGAGCCGGCAATCGCCAACGCGGAGGTCCGCTCGCCCCATACGGCCGGGAGCATCGGGAGGCGCGCCCGCCGGTAGTCCTCCCGGCTTCGGTACGCGAGGGCCCAGAAGTGTCCCGGCGTCCAGAGGAAGACGAGGAGGGCGATCAGGACCGCCTGCAGGCTGATCGAATTCGCTGCCGCGGCGGACCCGGCGAGCGCCGGGCAGGAACCCGCGAATCCGCCGATGACGATGTTGCTCACGTGGGTCCGCTTGAGTCCGACCGTGTAGACGCCGATATAGACGGCATAGCCGAGGCCGATCATCATGGCCGTCAGGAGGTTGATGCCGAGCCCCGCAATGACGAGACTCAGGATCAGCAATCCGACGCCGAACTCGAGGGCGTGGGCCGGCGGCTCAATTCGGTGTTGCGGCAACGGTCGGGTCCGAGTCCGGTGCATGAGCGAGTCGAGGTCTCGGTCCAAGTAGTGGTTCGTCGCGCTCGCGCCCGCGGCCCCCAGGAGGCCCGCAAGCATCAGGAGGCCGAATCGCCAGGCGTCCACCGCGACCCCGCTCGTCGCGATGTAGCCGGCGGCCGCCACGAGCAGCAGGAGGGCATCGATCCGGAGTTTCATCAGCTGCGCGTAGTCGGAGACCGACGCCATCGAGAATTCTCTCGCGCGCTAATCTCGCGGCGCTCTTAATCCTTTGTCGCCGTACGCCGAACTCCGCGGCGCGTCCGTTGTTCGCGGGCCCGCTTGCGTTGGTACCAATCGCAGTCGGCCCGAACGGGGCACTCGCCGCACCGAGGATTCCGGGCTTTGCACAGTGCACGGCCGTGGGCGATGATGGCGAGGTGCCACGCTTTCCGCGTCTCCGGCGGGGTCCATCGCTCGAGGGCCGCCCGGATCGACTCGTAATCCGTCCGCCGAACGAGGTTCCAACGCCGGGCGATGCGAGCGATGTGCGTGTCGACCGGGAACGTCGGATGGCCGGCGGCCATGGCAAGGACGACGTCGGCGGTCTTCGGCCCGACGCCGGGAAGGGCCATCAGTTCCTCCCGCGCGCGCTCCGTGGGCAGCGCCAGGATCCGCTCGAGGCGGTCGCCCCGCTCGTCGAGGAGAGCTCTCGCAACGCCGCGAATCCGCGGTGCCTTCTGCGTCGCAAGACCCGCATGCCAGATCGCCTTCGCGATCTCTCCTTCCCGAGTGTCGGCGAGTCGTTGTGGGGTGATCGCGCCGACGCTCGAGCGGAGGTCGTTCAAGCCGCGGCGTTCGTTGGCGACCGTCGTGCTCTGGGAGAGGATGGTCGAAATCAGGATCTCGAACGGAGTCATCCCGCGGCTCCAGTCCTCCACCGGGTAACGGGATTCGAGGATCCGCATCGTGCGGGTGAAGGCCCGGCGGTCCACGGTCTCTGAAAGGTCGACGGGACAAAAAGCTGTGTCAGCCGCTCACGAAGGAGCGGACCATCGTGATCACGTTCCGCGGTCGTTCGCGCAGCCGCCGGGTAAAGTACGGCAGCCAATTCGGTCCGTACGGGATGTACTCCGCGACCCGGTGTCCCGTGCGGACCAGTTCGACCTTGAGCGGATCGCGGACGCCCTGGAGCATGGCGAATTCGAACGGAGCGGGATGCGCCTTCGCCAAGGCGAGGGCCCGGTCGATCATACGCCCATCGTGGCTCGCCACCGCAAAGTGCCGGGCTTTCGCGAACAGGGTCTCGAGGTGCGCGAGATATGCTCGGTCGATTTCGGAACGCGTTCGGTAGGCGATCTCCGGCGTCTCCTTGTAGGCGCCCTTCACCAGCCGCACGCGGGCGCCATCGCCGATGAGACGGTCGAGGTCGTTCGCCGTCCGTTTGAGATTCGCCTGGAGGCAGATTCCCACGCGGTCGTATTGAGCCAGAAGCTGCTCACAGATCCAGATCGTGTCGTCCGTCGTGTTGGCACTTTCCATATCGAGCCACAGGACCCGACCCGTCGCCCTCGTCGCCTCGAGGACCGGGCTCATCTCGGACAGCGCGTACGCTCGGTCGATTAAGACTCCGAACTGGGTCGGCTTGAGGCTGACCTCCCCGCGGATGCCCTCGGCCTGCATTGCCGCGAGCAGGTTCAGGTATTCACCGCGCGTCGCCTCGACGGGTGCTTTCTCGTGGTAGTGCTCCCCGAGATGGTTTACCAAGGCGTCGATCCCGCGGGCATTCGCCTCTTTCGCCACGCGGAGAGCATCGGCCATCGTCTCCCCGGCGACCCATTGTCGGGCAAACCGGGAGACGAGCCCCATCGGTCGGCGCGAACCCCGCCGCGGACTCAAATAGGTTCCGAACCGCCGAGCAAAGAACGGCTCACACGGGCTTCTGGCAGGCCATGCAGAACTGGACGAACTCGGGGTTCAGGCGACCGCAGTTGCGGCAGCGGACCCGAACATCGGACGTGCGCTCGGCGCGCTCGCGGGCCGTGTTCCCCACGTTCCCCGCGCCCGTCACCACGCCGACCAGAAGGAAGATCCACCAAAGCCGGACGAGCCAGCCACCGATTCCGGCGAGGACGCCTCCGACCACGAAGAGCATCATCGCGCCAAAGAACGACTGGAAGAATGCGGTCACCGAGAAGGACGAACTCGTCGCCTGACCGATCGTGCCGGTGAGGAAATTGAGGAACCCGTAGAGGATCAGCAGGATGCCGACGATCAAGAGGGCGGCTCCGACCAAGACGACCGTCACGGCGCCCCAGCCGAACGGGAGGCTCGGGGCCATCCTTCGGACGGGGGATGCCGCGTAATAGGGAGAGGGCGCGACCATGGGGATGGCGATCCTGAGGGCTCGGTGGGCTTCGGATCTGCGTCGATATCCCGTCGGATAAAGGTTTCATTGGTTTTCCCAGTGGTGGTATTCAGAGGGCTCCGGCTCCCACGGCGTGGGACTTGGGGGAACGCAATCCCGTTGCTCCCGGGTCGAATTCTCTCGAGCAATGTCTTAAGTCTCACCGACGCCGTTGGACGGTCGATGGACTTCAACGCGAAGCTCGAGCAGGCGCGGACCCTCGCCGACGTCTTCGAGCTGGTGAAGCGGGCCGTCGAGGCCGTCCTCGGGCGCACCCGGGCCGGCCTGATGCTCGCGCTCGCGGATCTCGGGAATCACCCGCAAGGGTTCCTCGGCGCGTTCTATCCGGTCGCGAGCAACGTGATCGTGATGAACAAGGTCCCCCTCCTTCGAATCCAGGAAACGAACCCGCGGCTCTACAAGCCCTACGCGTTCTACGTCCTCTTGCACGAGTACCTGCACTCGATCGGTTTCGTGGACGAGCGGGTGTGTCGCGAGCAGGCGCACCGGGTCCTCGAGACGCTCTTCGGAGTCGACCATCTCGTTACGCAGATCTCCGCCGACACCGCGCGGTTCTTCCCGAACCTCGTCTTTCCAGACGCGGCATGGCAGCCGTCGCAGCTGGCCCTCGAGTTCGTCCCGGGATTCGACCGGGGCTCGGCGTCGTACATCCGATGAGCCGTTTCGCGAGCCGCCCCGAATAAACTACAAATAGACGGCGCCGCTACGCCGCCGGGGGAGGCGGGAGATGCCGGTCGCCGCATGGCGGAAAGGAGTCGCGGAATTCATCGGGGCCTTCACGCTGATTTTCATCGGCGCGGGGGCGATCATCTCCACGGGCGGGACGGACCTCGTTGTCATCGCCCTTGCGCACGGACTCGCGATCGGCGTGATGGCGTCCGCGTTCGCGCACATCTCCGGCGGGCATTTTAATCCGGCCGTCACCCTCGGCGCTCTCGTCGGTCGGCAAATCTCCCTCCGGCTGGCCCTCGTCTACTGGGTCTCGCAGCTGCTCGGCGCGACGGTCGCCGCGGTCGCCCTCCTCGGCGTGTTTCCGGCTGCGGAGTGGCAGACGTACCACCTCGGCACTCCGGCCCTCGGACCGGCGGTCGGCTGGGGAACGGCGATTCTCGTCGAGGCCATCCTGACGTTCTTCCTGGTCTCCGTCGTGTACGGCACGGGGATCGATCCGAAAGGCTCTTTCAACGCGGTCGGCGGCCTGGCGATCGGGCTGACCATCTCGCTCGACATCATGATGGGCGGACCCTTGACGGGCGCGGCGATGAATCCTGCGCGGTGGTTCGGGCCGGCAATCGTCGCACAGTTCTTCGACAACTGGTACGTGTACTGGATCGGGCCGTTCATCGGTGCGATCGTGGCGGGCGTGTTGTACGCCAATGTGTTCCTCGAGAAGCCTCGTTAAGCGCCCCACGCACGCTGCGCGTGACGCTGGCTCGCGCAGTTTCACATTACGTAAGAAATGTTTAAATTGGATTGCTGGGTGCCCAACTTGGTATGATTCGCGGGACGGCTCCGGCGAAGGCGGTGGCGGTGCCAAAACCCGCCGTTCAAGAGCCCCCCGTCAAGTTTCGATCCGGCAAACACACCGTGATCGTGAAGGAAGTTTTCGACATTGCCCCGAAGTTTCCGCAGACGTACCTGATCCGGTTCACCTTCGAAAATGAGCCCGTGTTCGACTTCGAACCGGGTCAGTTCATTTCGATCTTCGCGGAGAAGGACGGCAAGCGGATCTCCCGCCCGTATTCGATCGCCTCATGGCCGGAGAACAAAGACTACCTCGAGCTCTGCATCAAAATCGTCGAGGGCGGGTTCATGTCGAACTACCTCTACCACGTTTCCCCTGGGACGAAGCTCCAGTCGATCGGCCCGCTGGGTCGCTTCGTGATCCCGGAGCCAATCCGGTACGACACCGTGTTCGTGGCGACGGGGACGGGCGTCGCCCCGTTCATCGCGATGATGGGCCATATCTGGGCGAACGGCCTCGACGCGGGACACGAGTTCCATGTCGTGTTCGGCGTGCGGTATGTGCATGACCTGATCTACCGCAGCCTCATCGAGAAATGGGAGCGGGAGCATCCGAATTTCCACTTCTACCCGACGATCTCGCGTCCCGAGACGCCGGATTGGAAAGGCCGCGTGGGCTATGTCCAGAAGGTCATCGAGAACGATATCAACGACTACGGAAACAAGCAGGTCTTCATCTGCGGCTTGCACGACATGGTCGAGGACGTGAAGAACCTCTGCCAGCGCCTCGGCTTCGCCTACGTACGGTTCGAGAAGTGGGACTGAGTCTCGCCCAAGCTTATCGGAGCCGGAGCCAGACTTTGCCGACGACCTCACGCACCGCGATGGGTCCGAACACTCGACTGTCTCGGCTTCGATCCACGTTGTCGCCCACGACGTGAATACGTCCGGCATCTGGGACATCGGAGATTCGCTTCACGAGAAATCGCTGAGGAGCTTCCGGGTCCCGCACGACCACGATATCTCCTTTCGCGGGCGGGCGGAACCTGTACGCCCACCGGTTGACGAGGACGTAGTCGCCCGGTTGCATCGCGGGACGCATGCTGTCGTCTTCGACCCGGAAGCGGCGGAGCGGGAACATCGCGGACGGGGTCACTTGAACTTCGGGTAGACGGTGAGCCGTTCCGTCGGGTACGGCGCCTTCGCGGTGATCGTCTCGAATCCCTTCGTCTTCCAGAAGATGGACGCGATGTCGTTCGTCGCTTTCAGCAGGTCCTCGGCCGCCTGGAGGTTGATCTCCTGGCGCGCCTTCGAACCGGTCTTGAGCGCCTTCCACACGAGATCGTGGAGTTCCGGGAACGTCTTCAGGTGCTCCGGCTTGAAGTAGTCGGCCCAGAGGATGCGAAGCTCATTCTTCGCGATCTCCGAGTGCTGCTCCTTCGTGGCGATGTACCGCGCAAGCTTGTTCGTATACTCCTGGCGCTGCTCCGCCGTCGCACTGGCACCGGGCTTCTCGAGTTGGTTGATCAGGTCGACCATTCGGACGACCGTGTGGGCGGCGAGTTGCGCATGGTGCGGATCGTAGATGCCGCACGGGATGTCGCAGTGCGCGTACGCGATCGGCGCCGGAGAAATCCGGTCGAGCCAGCGGGCCAGCAAGTACAGCAGTGACATGGTCGCCTCGTAGCGGATTCGGTTATTTAAACGTGCGGCGGGCCCCGATCTTTGAGTTGGGCGGTCGCGGGAATCCCGCCAATCTTATCAGCCCGCAATTCGCTTTGCGTCTTCGTTGAAGCCTGGCTACCGGAACGTCGGGGAACTGCGGACCGAGTACAAGGCGAAACGTCCCGCCATCGAGGCCCGGCTGGAAGACTTCCGCCGCGCGGGCCGTTTGACGGAAGAGCGACTCTTCGAGGAACTGTGCTTCTGCATCGTGGCCATACAGTCGAAGGCCCGAGCGTCCGACGCGGCCGTCGCCGCTCTGAGAGAGACCGAACTCCTCTGGTCCGGTGAAGCCGCGGAGATCGCAGCATTCCTGCGTCATCGCACGCGCTTCCACAACCACAAGGCCGCGTACATCGTTCGCGCGCGAGACCGTTTGTTTCCGGAAGGCCGTGGCGAAATCGCGAAGACCTTGGATTCGTTCTCCTCCTCGAAGGACGCTCGAAATTGGCTCGTCCGCGAGATCCATGGCTTGGGCCTGAAAGAGGCAAGTCATTTCCTTCGGAACACGGGCCGAGGCGAAGACCTCGCGATTTTGGACCGTCATATCCTCAGGAACCTGATTCGCCATGGCGTCGTGCGGCGTATGCCGCGGACCTTGACCGCGAGGCGGTACCTGGACATCGAGGCGCGAACCGAGCGGTTTTCGAACGAGATTGGAATTCCGATGTCGGCCCTCGATTTGCTTTTCTGGAGCCGAGAGACGGGCGAGATATTCAAGTGAGCCGACGAGGCCACTCAGGACCGCGTTCCCGGCGCGGCACGTTCAACCTTATTCAAGGTCGGTCGGCGAGATTCGTCAGAGAGGCGGCGTGGTCCGAATCCTGATGTATCTCCCGGCGCATCGTGCCGGCGATGGGCGACCCCTCCCCGATCGAGGTTCGCACACGGCTGCTCGCGTGGTATGATGCAAATCGCCGGGACCTACCGTGGCGGCGCACGCGAGATCCCTATCGAATCCTGGTCGCCGAATACCTGCTGCAGCGGACTCGGATCGCAAGCGGGACGCCGTACTACGAGCGGTTCCTCGAACGGTTTCCCACCGTCCGGGATCTCGCTGCCGCCCCGCTCGATGACGTCCTCGCCGTCTGGGAGGGCCTGGGCTTCTACGGGCGGGCTCGGAACCTGCACGCGGCGGCGCAGTCGATCGTCCAGCGGCACGGCGGCGAGGTCCCCCGCTCGTACGACGAGCTGGCGTCGCTCCCGGGGATTGGGCCGTACACCGCCGGTGCGGTGGCCAGCATCGCCTTCGGGACTTCGGTGCCCGCCGTGGACGGAAACGTCACACGTGTGATTGCTCGCTTGTTTCGGATCCGCGAGAGTGTGACGGCGGGAAGCGTGCGAAGACGGATCGCGGAAATTGCCGCGCGACTCGTCTCCCCTGAGCGGCCGGGTGCCTTCAATCAAGCATTGATGGAACTCGGTGCCACGGTTTGCACGCCCATCGCGCCGGCGTGCGGCAGCTGTCCTATCGAACGGTTGTGCTTGGCGCGTGCGGCCGGCGAGGAAGGAGAGCTGCCGATCTCGTCTCGGCCTCCGTCCCCGCGTGTGGTGACCGTTGTCTTCGGGCTCGTAACCGCGAACGGGCGGGTCCTCCTCGTCCGGCGACCGAAAGGGCAACTCCTCGGCGGCCTATGGGCCCTTCCAGGCGGAGAGCGAAACGGGCCTTCGGAGAGCGCAGATCTCAAGGGATCGATTCGGTCTCAGACGGGGATCGAGGTTCGTGTCGGCCCGCGATGGTCGCGCGTGGACCGCACCTTCTCCCACCGGAAGTGGTCCGGATCGATCTACCGCTGCTCCCCAGTCCGGCGTCCGAAAGAGACCGATTCGGTCCGCTGGGTTCTCCGGGAGGAGGCGTTGTCGCTTCCTCTCGTGCCGTTCCATCGCGATGCGATCAAGGCCCTCGCGGGACTCGAGTCATTCGAGAGCCGATAATATCCATCTCAACCGATAAATATCTGGCCCGAATCCTTAAGGGGAAACGAGCCTTCGGACCGGCGTGCGACGTTTCTTGATCGTCGGCCATCGAGCCTCCACGGACCCCGTGTTTTCCCTAGATGACCTGGCCGGTGCAGCGGGCCGCATGGACATCCTGTTGAACGCGGCGAACGCCGCC
>Ga0209236_1002471_pt1 | contig 11323 bp, 13 predicted proteins | sample GraSoi013_1_40cm_FD_185819 | JGI IMG/M metagenome (GOLD analysis project Ga0209236, IMG submission 185819) | Grasslands soil microbial communities from the Angelo Coastal Reserve, California, USA - Sample 09_27_2013_1_40cm (SPAdes) (version 2) | ecosystem: Environmental > Terrestrial > Soil >... | reverse complement strand
ATAGAGTTGCCCGGTTTGAATCCCGCTACGAACCCAAAGTTGGCATGTGCACCATTGACGATGATGAAGCCTCCACCCGTCATGAAGTCTTTTGATACGGTCATGTTGACTCCGCAAGTTATGTCGCTGTGAGCACTAGACACGATGACTTCAATGCCACTTACCAGGGTCAAGTCAAGAGCGTTTACGGTTATTGACTGAGTTCCATCACTAGACGAGGTCGTCTGTTCGTTAATGACGAGGGTTAGTACTCCGGGCACGCCAACGGTCTGATTAGGCTGGCCAGTTACGATAATCTGTTGGCCGGCAAGTTGCAGGTTAGCAATCTCACTGTCACCAGATACGCCTGTGCATGTGGCTAGCGAGTGAGCCTGGAGAAAGTCTGCCTTGATTTGGTTCGGGTCTCCCGGGAGTAATGTTACATCGGCTACTGCTGCTCTGCTTTCCGCATGTTGGTCAAAACCCATTGTGACCGAGAGTAGCACCTCTGCTTGGGCTTGTTGCGTCTGGACTGACAGCACGGTTGCATCTATTTCTCCGCCCTGCGGTGGTAATTGTCGTGTGTCAGCGAGCGTCACGGTCCCGGTTAGTGGTGTGGTGACGGATACTGCGAACGCTCTTCCACTAAAGGTCGTAGCATTATCAGCGAAGGCAGGAGTGACTGAAGATGCCGCGAAGAGTGCCATCATCGAAACAGTAAGAATTGCAAAAGCTACCTTTGACGTATTGATTTTAAGTCGCTGCCTTTCCTTCAACGTTTTTCCCAAAGCCTCAATGACGTGAATTATCAAAAAAAATCTTGTTGACTCTTCGGTAAGTTGGTTACTGAAAAAACAGCATGTACCTCTGACAATAAGGAAGTATCTTTCCTGTTAGGACGTAACCTTGCATGTTTTCGACCGTCGCCTACACGACTTTTAAAGCTCGACTACTATTCCGCCGGAAAAAATTCTACGTTGCATATTAGCGCATCGAAGAGTATCAGTTTTTCGCTTCCACCCTGACAAGATCCCTGACTACTGAGCGGTCACTCCACAGAGCCAGGGACGGGCCCGAAAGGTGGTAGCGTGCAGTATACGCTTCAGGACATTTTGGACAAGCGATTCAGGGAACTTAGGGAGGCGATTGCCACCTGGTCGAAAGAAACCGTCGTTGTGTCGAGGCCTTTTGTCCCCCACAAGTCGTCCGAGGCTGCTGAGCTTAACCTGATGCTCGTCAGGACAATCTTCAGCAAATGGTCGATCGAAATACTTACCGTTCTGTACACCCTTAAACCAATGGGTTTTGAAGGACTCCGGAGGTCCTTGAAGGGAATCAGCTCACGAGTTCTTTCAAAGAAATTGAAGATGTTGGAGGACAGGGGTCTTATCGAAAGAGAGGTCTTGAATACGCGACCGCCGAAGGTGCGGTACGCCTTGACTGAGAAAGGCTTGACCATCTCGACTCTCGGCGAACCCGTGATCCTTTATCTTCGTTTCAAGGAGGGACTTTTTCTCATCCGCGAACCTGTGACTGTGCCAAGTGAGATATTTGTCAGGACCCGTGAGGGCTAAGGAATAAGATTAGAAAAGTCAAACTTAATCAGCCCTAGGGCGCTGGTCTCCCTCCAACACATCAAAACAATCTAGGCACGTTTGCCGTCACGGGAAAGTTGTTTCTGGTGATATGAGTATGGGGGTAAGTTCAGCTTTCTCGGAGGTTGGTCTTCACCCATTCCGGGATGATTACCGCCCTTAACAATTCCTGCACCGATATTCCTCTATTCATCGCCTCCACACTGATGACCTTCATACTATCCTGCCGAAGAGACAACATGAACTTGGCCATGGGCCGGCCATCCCCATCGTTCCGACCGATACCATTACCATTACCATTTGCACTACCATTTGGCACCAGGAACGAATCTACGCCTGTCCGGGACACACCATTAACCCTCAGGCTTCTCAGACCCCCGCCTTCTCCTCATTGCTCGAGCATCCTTCACCCGCACAACCACCCGCACCCCGTCCCCAACATTCAACAATGAACCGCACAACTCCGCAAGCGCCTCCACAATAGTATCCTCCCTCTCCCTTCCACTTATGCTCCTCTCCTGATCCGAAGGCTGAAGATCCTGGGAAAACTCAGTCTTAGATCTCAACAAAGCCTATTCTCTTCCCACCTTATCATCGATGAAGAGTAGCAATCGAACCTCAGCCCCGATATTCGATAATGAAGTACTCAATGCCTCCAATACATTCACCACAGTGTCCGTCTTCTCTATTGGTGTGGCGGCACTGATCCTGAGATACGCGGACCAATCCACTTTTTCCGACTCGTTTCTAGCTTGAAGCACTATGCTCACCTGGTAGAAGTCCACAATATCCATGTGGGCTAGAGATAACTGGGACGAGGACGAATTGCCACAGACGGTTCATCGCGAATCCTTTTTCGTAATCAGCAGCCGTGATCAGGAACTGTATCCAGTTCCCCGCGAATGAATTACTTGGACGAAGCATTAGCAAGCCGGGGTTTGGTGTATAATTTTGTATATAACTTCTTGTACAAATATGTCAAAACCAGGAATGCGGCAGGCATCGCCTTGCGGAGAAAAAGTCCCTCTCAAACTCGAAGCAAGAGCCCAGTATCGGGATGATTGAGGATTAACGATTAGGAACTCCTTTGCGACCTTATATCACATGGCACGTCCTGGCTGTTTTTATCAACCGCTCGAAGCTAGATAGCGGCTATTGCGGACCCTTCCGGTATACTCTGAACGGCGCGTCCAAGATAACGTAACTGTGAAGAGCAACAACCTTTCTAATCCAAGACTGCTCCAGCTTAGACGTGCGATAGCCGCAAAGAACAGTCACGTTATTCTTAGGGCCGATCTCTCGCTCCCACTTTACGACTTCACCACCCAGATCGTTTTCAAAAAACCAGGACATATCTTCGATCGCTATTCTGGTTGGACCAGTAGCCTTGCTTGATGACTCTAGCTCTGTAATCCAATTGAGAATACGCTTCGAGAGCGACAACTCTCCTTTGCCGAGTATCTCGCTGTACAACAGGTTCTTTGCAGACCCGAGCTCTGCATGTTTCTCTGACAGGAGACCCATCGGAGCATCGATCGAAGGATCGAGAAACTCTGACATTATTCTGTCCCGAAAACCATTGCTTCTGTACAAGAGAATCGCGTGCTCTTTCGGAGGAATGCGCCTGATTCGTAAATCCAGCGTTTCCGCTTCGTGGACCTCTTTCAACATGTCGTAGATTTTCTCTGCTCTCGACAATACTGGCGCGTATCCCAGATCATCTAGGATTGAGAGGACGGCAGAACCATTTGTTTCCTGGATTATGAAATCGGACCCGGCGTGTCCGGGCACACCGAGTCTCTCTATAACAAGCCTCGCACCTTCGACCCTAACTGCCAACGGTTCATTCAGAAGAAACGGAAAGGCAGTGTCCTCTACTAGGTCCTTTTGAAGATAGAGCGTATGTCGAGGTCCTACACGATTGATCTTGGATGCTGCTTCCTTAACCATGGATGATCCGGCGTTGAACTTGCTTCGAGTCTTCTTGCCAGAAGCCCACTTCAATACCCCAGTCTAGGTTATTTAACAGTCACAGGTCAAGATTGCTTCAGTTTTTGACGCTAAGCTTGAGATAGACCAGGGCCTCGAAGACATATTAACGGATAGAGTTCGCTTCATATTCTGAGATTTTGGTCCGCAGACCGGCTTCCGAAAGGAAAAACGTAAGGGGAGCAACAGCCGACCGTGAAAAGAACAAGCGTTCCAACCATACCGCGTCAGCCATAAGGCCGCGCGCAGAAATCTCTCCTCAAGAAACAAAACGACCAACTAGACCTTTTCCTATAGTCGGAATAGGAGCTTCGGCCGGAGGGCTGGAAGCGTTCTCCCAGCTACTCAAATATCTTCCAGAGGAGATCAATGCTTCACTCGTCCTTGTGCAGCATCTAGACCCTACCTACAAGAGCCTGCTAACAGAACTACTCTCAAAGGCTACGAAGCTACCTGTCATCGAGGTCACGGACGGGATAAAAGTTCTCTCTGGCCACGTCTACGTCATACCACCAAATACTAACATGACCATTTTGAAGGGTGTACTTTACCTTACACGACGCCTTGAGGGAGCTCCCAAACAGTCCCCCATCGATATTTTCCTGAGATCCCTCGCTGAAGACAAGAAAATGGCGGCAATCGGTGTAATACTCTCAGGCACATCCGTAGATGGCATTGATGGGCTGAGGGCGATAAAACAAGAAGGTGGAGTCACATTCGCACAGGATGAGACCTCGGCAAAATATTACGACCTCCCCAGAGCCGCGATTCACGCGGGAGTCGCGGACCTGGTCCTCTCCCCACCGGAAATTGCAAAGGAACTCGTCAGGCTAAGCCAGTACCCATACGTCCCATACTTCGTCGATGAACAAAAGACCGAGCAATTTCTACCCCATTCCCAACTTGGAAAAATCTTCGTCCTATTGAAGGAGCGTACAGGTGCAGACTTTTCAAACTACAAGCATTCGACCATTAGACGTCGAATTCTAAGGCGTATGATGGTCCTTAGAATTGCCAAGCTTGAAGATTATGTCGACTACATGAAGAAAAATCCGAGTGAACCGGAAAAGCTATTCCAAGAGATTCTGATACATGTAACGGGATTCTTCCGGGAACCCGAGACCTTCCAGGCACTGAGAACTGAGGTCTTCCCACAGCTCATAAGAAACCGAAACCCAAACGACCCTCTCCGGGTATGGATTCCAGGCTGCTCCACAGGCGAGGAGGCCTATTCGCTAGGGATAAGCCTGACTGAATTTCTCGACAACTCTCCCGTTAAACCCGCCATCCAGATCTTTGCAACTGACATCAACGAGAGTGTCCTCGGCAAGGCTCGAGAGGGAATCTATGCCAACGCATCCTCCGTCTCCGTTGGAAGGCTCCGGAGGTTCTTCACCCCTTCCAACGGGAACTATCAGATCAACAAATCAATTCGCAACATGGTAGTCTTCGCCAAGCAGGACGTCATCGCCGACCCCCCATTCTCGAAGATGGACCTAATCATATGCAGGAACGTACTGATCTATCTTGGACCCGTACTACAAAAGAAGCTGGTCCCCATCCTCCACTTCGCTCTCAAGCCCGGAGGATTTCTTGCACTGGGGAACTTCGAGAGCATCGGCAACTTCTCAAGGCTCTTCAAAACAGCCAATTTCAAACAAAAAATCTTTGCAAAACGTGTATCGCCAGCTCCCCCACCCATCGAGTTCTTTCCAGTCAGGCTGGAAGCACGGGAAGCAAAGGACACCGCTAGACCCTCGGCTAGACCGGGACAGCTCTATCCGACTGAAAACGACGTTCTAAGGGAGGCGGACCGCCTCCTCCTTTCAAAATTCTCTCCTGCAAGCGTCATAATCAACAGCGATATGGAAATAGTCCAATTCCGTGGACACACCAGTCTCTTCCTCGAACCATCTCCGGGCAAGGCGAGCCTCAACCTTCTCAAAATGGCGAAGGAGGGGATAATGATGGAGCTCCGTTCTGCAGTTCAGAAGGCCAAGGAAGAAGGTGCCGCTGTAAGGAGAGACGGGATACGAATATTGTCCAACAACAGATACGTCACTCTCGACATGGAGGTGCTACCGCTGAAGATGGGGGGATGTCTACTCATCACTTTCGAAGAAGCAACGTCTAAGGTTCCCACTGGAACCCGAGAGAAAAAGGTACAATTGCCAAACGGCGAGGTTCAAGGCAAACGTCAAGTTGTTCAACTTCAACAGGAAATTTCCTCTGCTAGGGATTATCTGCAGTCTATAATAGAGGAGAAAGAGGCGGGGATTGAGGAGCTAAAAGCCGCTAACGAGGAAATCCAGTCGAGCAACGAAGAGCTGCAGAGTACCAACGAGGAGCTGGAGACAGCGAAGGAGGAGCTGCAGTCTACAAACGAGGAACTCACGACGGTTAATGAGGAGCTGCAGAACAGAAACATCGAGCTTGCACTGGCCAACGACGATTTCAACAATCTTCTCACCAGTGTCAACATTCCGATCGTGATTCTGGGCAGCGATTTGCGTATTCGCCGTGCCAATGCCCCGGCCGAGAGGCTGCTCAACCTGTTGCCCACAGACATTGGCCGCTCCTTTTCAGACCTTAAGCTGAACATTGATGCTCCAACCCTTATTTCGGACATAGCCGAGGTGATCGATACCGTTTCTCCTAGAGACGCCGACATTCGCGACAACCTAGGGCACTGGTGGTCAAATTGGATAAGGCCCTATCGCACAGCGGACAATAGGATCGAGGGCGTAGTCATCAGCTTCATAGATATTGATCGCCTCAAACGGGTGGAGGAGAAACTAATCGCAGATTCTGGAAACCTGGAGCGGCTAGTAGAGGAACGGACCAATCAGCTGGGAGACGCTACCCGACTCTCAGCCATAGGCGAAACTGCTGCGATGGTCGGACACGATCTGCGCAACCCGTTACAAGCCATACTCAATACCCTCCACCTTGCCAAGGATAAGGCTAGGAGTGGGACGGACACGGGTCTTCTAAGCCTCCTAGGTACGGTTCAAGAACAGGCGGATTACGTTAACAGAATCATCACGGACCTGCAAGACTATGCGAGACCTGTGAAAACAACCTTGGTCAAGATGGACGTGGCCCACCTGTTAAATGATGTATTATCCTCATTTGAGATCCCCGCGACAGTCAAGGTCCTCACTGATATTCAACCGGGCACGAACATCGAGGCCGACCCAAGCCTATTGAGACGTGCTCTCACAAACATCATAACCAACGCGTTACAGGCAATGCCCGACGGGGGTCGTCTCTCAATAAACGTCCAGCGGGGAGAGAAGACAGTTCAAATCAAAGTGATCGACAGCGGGGAAGGAGTCAAACCAGACGTCGCAGCGAAAATATTCAACCCCCTTTTCACGACCAGGGCCAAAGGGACCGGACTCGGACTTCCCATTGCCAAACGGCTAGTTGAAGCTCACGAAGGAAACATCAAATTGACAAGTGAGCCTGGAAAAGGCACGTCAATACTGATCGAACTGCCCCTTGGACACCATAGGCGCGGAAGCTAAATTGGAAGAAAAACGCAGGATACTACTTGTAGACGATGATAGAGCAATACTCGCCAGTTTCCGCGATCTACTACTTCCACGCGGATACGATGTAGACACCGCCGAAACCGGGCGCGAGGCGATAAACAAGTCCAACACCAAATTCTACAACCTCGCAGTAATCGACATAAAACTCCCGGACATGGAAGGGACCGAGCTGCTCGCCAACCTGCACAAAAACTATCCGAAGACGAAGAAGATCATGATCACCGGCTATCCGACGCTGGAGACGGCAGTGAACTCTGTTAACCTTCGAGCCGACGCGTACCTAGTGAAACCTGTCCCGCCTGAAGAGTTTCTGAGAATGGTGGACCAGCAGATCCATGAGCAATCCTCTGAAGAGAGCGTTACGGAGGAGAAGGTGTTGGATTGGGTTGAGGGACGATATCGCAAGGTGAAAGACAAACCCCGACCGGCCCAAGTCGTGCGAAGCTAAAGAAGACGCTTCCGGAAGGGGCTCAGGAAACACTGGCTAAAGTCAAGAATGTAATTCTTGACGTTTCTCGGGGTAATGAGACCTCTTGTAGCAAACTTATGCTAAGAGCAAGGCTGGAGTATGCGTCGATAGATGTCGGCATTCGATCTAGCAATTGGCTCATGGTCCGCAAGTGAAGGTAAGACAAGATAGTCCCGCGTGTCCGCAAGTCGATTAGCGAGTCGTCTTCGCTCGTTTCGGCCGTTTCTCCTTCCCATGTTCCGATTCCTCCTCTCTCTCCTCTATCTCCTCTGAAACATGATCTTCAGACTCGTCCTCAGTCTCCTGCTCTAGTTCTGGATCCTCCTCTACTTCCTCATCGTCCGGCCTCTCGCTAGCTTCGTTATCCCCCATATTCCTTGATTGCTTCCTAGTTCTGCATTCTTACCCGGACATAGTGTCCTCTGGATCCGTATCAGATGAGTTCGTCAATCCCTTCTGCCATTCATTGGCCCTTTCAACCAATCTGATCAGGAAGGCCTCATCCTCCTTCGACAATGGCTCGTCCTGTTCCACCTTTCCCTTGATCGAATGGAGCTTACGATCTTCTTCTCCGAGAGGAATCTTCGAATCTTCTATCCTCTTGATAAGCACATGAGGTCGCATCTTTCCAGGTACTTCCTTCTTACTCTGCATCCTCAAAGTTTCCCCCGGGATTCCGAGCTTGTGAACTTCTCGCTTACTTCCCAAAGTCTCTTCGCGACTTCTTCATTGTAAGATTCTTCTGACGACTTTTTCACTTTCAACTTATCCCAGTACTCACCGCTCGTATTCTCGGCGTCTGGGGAAGAGGCAAGATAGACAACTGTTTCAGCACCCTTGTCGGGACTGGTCATGAACAGCTTTGGGACAGCCATTATGAAACCCAAAGGTCCCATAGGTCTACTCCAGATGTTCGTCGCGACCGTCCCGGGATGGACAGAGTTCACTGTAACACCCGTCCCCTCAAGTTTCCTAGCAAGTTCACGAGTAAATAGCACGAGAGCTAGTTTCGACTGTTGGTAGGCCTTCCAGCCACCGTAGTTCTTCTCCATGTTAATATCATCGAAATTGATGTGTCCGTTATAGTGGCCGACAGAGGAGACGTTGACGATCCGTGATGGCGTGCTCGACCTAAGCTCGTCAAGAAGGAGATTTGTCAAGAGGAAAGGAGCAAGGTAGTTAATTGCGAAAGTTGCCTCATAACCGTCCGGTGTGACGTGTCGCCTTTGGTTGAATAGGCCGGCATTGTTGATTAGAACGTGAAGTTTGGAGTATTTCGCTTGAAACCGCTCGGCCAGTTCTCGAACTGATTGAAGGGACGACAGATCGGCAAGCAACAGTTCGATCGAATCATTGCCCGTCTTTGTCCTCATCTCCGACAGGGCAGTCTCCCCTTTCTGTTGGTTCCGAGCAACGATTACGCATGTCGCGCCCATCCCTGCAAGCTCAAGTGCTGTCGCTTTTCCGACACCGGAATTCGCTCCGGTGATCAGGCAAACTCTACCTTTCATACTCGAGTTCGGTGCAGCGTCTAGACTTTGCAGTATGGTTCCCTGAAAATACAGACTTTCCAGTCATTATTTAACCTCCGGTACAATAGCTTGAAAGAAAACCCGTATTAAATTTCGGACCGCGCGAACTATTGCGTCATTGAGCGCTCGGTGAGATGATGTCCGCCAGCGTCGTGATCCCGATGGAGCAGTTCATAATGGCTGCTGCAGAGATTTTTGGCGCAGGCTGCACAGAACTCAGTAGCCTTCTCCGCGCAAAGCTTCTCGTGGGACTCGAACGCATCAACATCCCCGAAGCCGCCTATGTCTCCAACCTCTGGCTCCTCGCATGTCTTGAATCCGGGAATGCTGAGCGTAGTTGTAGTGACTGTAGTTGTTGTTGGACCCTGAGGCGGACGAGGTCTCCTCTGAATTGGTCTAGCTTTCCTGGGAGTTCTACTCTTCGATTTCTTGCGAACAGGGGTCTTCTTGTGAGCTTTGGACCGTTTCGCTTTCATAACTGACCAGTAAGAAAGGTGTCTGGGTTCGTCATAGCCTGTTTCTAACTCCAAGACTGGGAATATGGTAACAGACTCGGATTCTTGACTGGACGAGGATCATGATTGAGAGACTGTTCTCAATAACAGCTGCCTTCAGCTCGCCTGGAGATTCATAACGCTGGATTCGAGGGGACAGCGGGTTTTATCCTTCAAAAATATCCGACGGGTTCGGCGCTAGTGATTCATGCTTTGTGGATCATCATGTGGAGAGGGGAATTAGCGATTTCATCTACCGGCCTATTGCGCTAGCCTTATCTTCATTCTGCCAGCTATCGCTTCTGTGATTCGTGAATCAGCGAGGAGGATCAACCATGGTCTTGCCTTCTATGGAACCTTGGCTTTCGTCGCCGGTTTTTTTGGCGCAAGAATGTTCGCGACCCTTAATCCGTCCGTAGTAGTCGAACGAAGTGGAGTCCATTTCCACCACTTCTGGTACGGCATAGCTATGGTTGAAGTCGCTGGCTGGTTCGGGATCGCGATGAACGATGAAAGACTCGATCGATACTTCGCCATATTGTTCGGCCTTGGAACAGGTTTCATTGGAGACGAGGTGGGTCTTCTACTGACGTTCGGAGATTATTCATTCCGACTTGCGCTAATGTTCTTCGTCGCTGCCGTGGCGTTCATTATTCTCGCGACCTTGGTCACGAGATTCCATGCACAGCTTGAGAAAGACGTGCTGCGTGTAGGAGCCAGACAGCAACTCTCTCATTGGGGATTATTCCTCGTCGGCTTCTCCACCATCTTCTTCGCTTTTGGGCTTACCACACCGGGCCTCGCCGTAGCGGGTCTTGGAGTTATCCTGTTCTTGGTGGGATTTGAAGTCAGGCGACGCTCCAGCAGCCTACGGACTCTGGCCTCATAGGGTCACTACACACTGTGTAAGTCGCTGTTCAAAGAGTCTAAAATCATTCCTTAGGAAGTTATTGTTAATGCAGCCCCTTCTCAGGGCTTTGAGCTGTTGACGATTCAAGTCAGCCTCTGCCTCATTGTCAGAGACAACAAGGTCCTACTACTCAAGAAATCCGAGGGCTTACTCGGTCAAAGAAAATGGAGTCCGCCGGGTGGAAAGATGCTGACTGGTGAGGACGCCGAGCGTTGTGCTGTCAGAGAAGTTCTCGAAGAGACACAGCTCAAAATAGACAGTCTAGAACAAATGGCCACCATTTACTTCTACAAATCCGACGGGCGTGAGAGTCCAGACTGGACAGTGCACGTTTTCCTCTCGCGGGCCTTCGAGGGAACCCCCGTAGGCGGGCGCGAGGGCATAATCAAATGGTTCGATGTAAGCGCTCTACCCTTCGAAGAGATGTGGGAGGATGATCAATACTGGTTCAAGCTTGCGGTCGAAGGTGGAAGATTTGAAGGATGGTTCTACTACTCAGGTGATTTCGACAAACTTGTCGATTACAAGCTAGAAAAGGACCGGTTCAACTGGACCATTGCCTCGGCTAGAGTCTGAAAACCAGAAGAAGCACGTACTACGCCAAATCTATCTCCCATTCAACAATGACGAAGGCAGAAGATTCGGTCGGCATGGTCTCATTGCGAACTACACATATGATGGTTTGAGGAAGACCATAGGTTAGAATGCTATCCTGTTGAAATGGTGATGAACTATGTCAGCGCCTGGGTCTGCCAAGAAGATCGTGAGAAAAGGCTACGACAAGATCGCAACAAGTTA
>Ga0209236_1002470_pt1 | contig 11323 bp, 10 predicted proteins | sample GraSoi013_1_40cm_FD_185819 | JGI IMG/M metagenome (GOLD analysis project Ga0209236, IMG submission 185819) | Grasslands soil microbial communities from the Angelo Coastal Reserve, California, USA - Sample 09_27_2013_1_40cm (SPAdes) (version 2) | ecosystem: Environmental > Terrestrial > Soil >... | reverse complement strand
GAACAGCCGACGGGTCGCCGAGTTTCTGCGCAGCGATCGGCGGGTGGAGTGGGTCAACTACGCGGGGTTCCCGGACAGTCCCTATCACGCGCTCGGCCAGAAATATCTCGGGGGCCGGGCCTGCTCGCTGATGACCTTCGGGATCAAGGGCGGGTTCGACGCCGGCAAGCAATTCTACGACGCGCTGAAGTTGTTCAAGCGGCTCGTCAATCTGGGGGACGCCAAATCGTTGGCGTGCCATCCGGCCTCGACGACCCATCGGCAGATGTCGGTGGAGGAACAACGCAAGGCCGGGGTGAGCCCCGAGACGATTCGCCTGAGCGTCGGCATCGAGCACGTCGACGACATCATCGCCGACCTCGATCAGGCGCTCGAGGCGGCGGAATCGGACGAGTAACCCTTCGGTGATCCTGGTGGAGAACCTCTGATGGCGGTCCGCTTGGAGAGAGATCCGTCGGGGCATGGCCTCTTGCCCGGAGCGGACTGTTTGAGCAGGACGTCGCCGGTCGAGTTCCGTGACTCGGACGCGAACTGCCTCGAGATCGGCCTCGTCAACAACATGCCGGACGCGGCGCTGGAAGCGACCGAACGGCAGTTTCGCGCCCTGCTCGATGCGGCGGCCGACGGCATCGAGGTGCGTCTGACGCTCTACGGGTTGCCCGATGTTCCGCGCACCGAGTGGGGCCGACACCATGTGTCGAGCTTCTACTCCGGCATCGGTGACCTATGGAGCCGCCACCACGACGGCCTCATCGTGACCGGGACCGAGCCGCGGGCGGCGGACCTGAGAGACGAGCCGTACTGGGGGAGCCTGACCAGAGTGCTGGAGTGGGCCGAGCGTAACACGCACTCGGCGGTCTGGTCCTGCTTGGCCGCGCATGCGGCGCTTCTCCACTTGGATGGCATCGGCCGGCGTGCGCTCAGCGACAAGCGCTTCGGGGTCTTCGAATGCGCGCGCGTCACCGCCCACCATTTGACGGCCGGGCTACCGTCTCGACTGCGGATGCCCCATTCCAGGTGGAACGATATCCCGGAGGACGCCCTGACGTCGTGTGGCTATCGTGTCCTCACTCGGTCGAAGGATGCCGGCGTCGACGCGTTCATAAAACAGGGACACAGCTTGTTCGTCTTTTTCCAGGGGCATCCCGAATACGAAGCCAATACGTTGCTGCTCGAATATCGCCGCGATATCAAGCGCTTCCTCCGGGGAGAGCGAGAGACTTACCCGCCCATGCCGCGTGGTTACTTTGACGAAGAGACCGTCGGGGCATTGACCGCCGTGCGAGCGCGAGCCCTGTCGGAGCGGCGCGAGGAGCTGCTCGAGGCGTTTCCGACTGCCCTCCTGACAGGAAAAGTGACGAACACGTGGCGGCCGGCAGCGGCGCGCGTCTATCGCAATTGGCTCTTCTACCTGTGCGCGCAGAAGGATCGACGGCTGAAGCGAGGTCGGGTCGAAAGCGGTGTACACGGATGAAGGCCGCCACGCTCCTCGGCTCGGGTAAGGACGACCGTAAGAACAAGGACGACATCAAGAAGTTTGAGATCCAACCAGTCCACGGCGCCGCACTGCCCGAGGTGGCGCACTTCCTTCACAGCTGGCACGCCCATCGGGATCAGGGGTCGCCCATTGAGCGTCTTGTTCGTGACGATTCTCTGAGTATTGAACGGCGTCTGCGATGGCTGCAATGGCTTCTCGCAGAGAATCCGCTCACAGCAGCCGCCTCTCCGTACGGCCTGTGCATTCGCGATGCGTCGGGCGTCATCACGGGACTCCTCCTCTCGGTCCCCGGCGCGTTCCTGGCTGGAGATCAGCGGCTTCTCGGCCTGGGTTCGGGCAGTTTCTTCGTTGGGCCACCCGCGCGGACGCTGGGATTCTACCTGTTCAAGCGATATCTGCATTCCCCAGGCTACGCCTTCTTCTTTTCCACCACGTGCAACGCCAATTCCGGTGCGCTTTGGGCGAAGCTGGGCGCCTGCGCCGTTCCGAATTCCGACGTCGAGTACGTTCTGCCTCTCAAACTCGACGTCATGCTCCCCTTTTTTCTTGCCGGAAGGACGTCGAGTTCGTTGGCGGCGGAGCTCGCGCGGCTCGTTGGCCGGTGTGCCAATCCAGTCCTGCAGCTTCTCGCGCGGCAGTCGGCGGAGCTCACTGTCGAGCCGTGTCGGGACTGGGAGAAGCTCGCGGAGCTGTTTCGCCGCCACAGGTCCGCACACCGAATCACGACTGACCGATCGACCGTCTTCCTGCAATGGCGATATGGGCCGAGCTCGCACAATCACCCGTTCGACATCTGTGTGTTCCGCGACAAACTTGGAAACGAGGGATGGTTCTCGTTGGGAAGCATCATCCGCGAACCCCAGACGATTCGAGGACGCGTTCTGCTGGATGCGATTTGGCCCCGGGAAAGGATGAGCTTCAGGGACATCCTGCCGGCAATCCTTCGGCGCGTGGCGTCCAAGGCCGATGCCATCTTCTTTCAGCCTCGACCCGGTCTCGACTATGGCGAGTGCAGTCGTTGGGTCATCCCGTGCAGATTGGAGGCGCCGAAAGTCTTCGCCATACCCCGAAAGGGCGGCGCGCCGTTCGCGGCTTCCGCTCTGGATCTGGTCCCCGCGGACGGCGATGGATATTTCTGATGGCATTTGACGAACTCCGGACCGTCGTGGCCAAGCTCGAGTCCGCCATCGCGAGCGGCCCGATCGTCCCGACGGTGACGCCGCAGGAGATTCGGAGTTATCTCGCCTCGCGCTATGACTTCACGACGCCGCTGGCGCTCGACGAGGTCGCCGCCGATGTCGAAGGGATGTTACGCACATGGCAGGTGCAGGTCACGCATCCGCGCTACTTCGGCCGGCTCACATCGTGGAAGGTGGCGACGGCCCGATGAGCGCAGTCGCGATGGCAAGGCGGATGAGGATTGGTCGGAGAGTACCCCCGGCGGCGGCGCCCCTCTGCTGGAAGGACCTGTGGCACGGCGTCAGCGGGATCTTCTCCCCCGAGCGGTCTCTACGGGCGCTCGAAGCGGAGATCCGCCGGCACTTCGCCGTCAGTCACGTCTTTCTCGTGTCTTCGGGAACCGCCGCGCTGACCTTGACGCTCATGGCGTTGAAGTCCTTGTCGCCCAAGACCGAGGTCGTGATGCCGGCCTACACCTGTTTTGCCGTCCCGGCCGCTATTCTGAAAGCCGGGCTACGACCCGCGCTCTGCGACATCAGCCCTGAGACCTTCGACTTTGACCACGCCCTCCTCAAGGAGGCGCTCAACGCCAACACGCTCTGCGTGCTCTCTCACCACCTGTTCGGTGTCCCTTCCGACATCGAGGGGATCCGCGCGCTCTGTCGGGGCCGCGGGATCTTCGTGGTGGAGGACGCGGCCCAGGCGATGGGGGTGGAAGACAAGGGCCGCCGACTCGGAACGATTGGCGATGTCGGTATCTTCAGCCTCGGCCGCGGGAAGAACATCACGTGTGGATCGGGCGGCATCATCCTCACGAACTCTGCGCCCATCGCCGAGGCCATCGCCCGGCATTACGGCGAGCTCGAGATGCCCCGCAGCAGCGAAGTGTTGAAGGATTTCGTCCGACTTGTCCTCATGACGATCTTCATTCGGCCGCGCCTCTATTGGATTCCCGCCGCCCTTCCTTTTCTTCGGTTGGGCGACACGGTCTTTCCGAAGGAAATTCCGCTCAAGCGAATGTCCGGAACGAAGGCGGGCCTCCTCCGCAGCTGGCGGAGTCGCCTGACCCAGTCCAACCAGGTCCGGTCCGAAACCGCGACCTACTTCAGCCAACGGCTGTCGCTTCGACTGGCACCCGGGCCGTCACACCCTTACTTGCGCCTGCCGATCCTCGTCGCGACTCCGAACGAAAGGGAGAGGCTCTATTCGCGATCGCAGGAGTGTGGGTTGGGACTGAGTGTCGCGTACCCGACCCCCATCAACGAGATCCCTGAGATCCGGGTGGCCTTCAACGGTCAGCGCTTTCCGTCCGCCCGCCGAGTGGCGGAAAGCCTCCTGACCATCCCGACCCATCATTGGCTCTCAGAGAAGGACAAGAGGGCCATTGCCGAATTGTGTCGAGACCTTCCAGTCGCATGATGGCCGAAATCGCATTCTGGTCCTCCGTCGCTCTCGTCCTCTACGCCCACCTGGGCTATCCCCTCGCATTGATGGCTCTCTCCCTCATCAGAAACCGCCCCGTGGAGAAGGGGACCGTGACCCCTCGCGTCTCCTTCATCATCGCGGCCCACAACGAGGGACGTCGCATTCGCGGGAAGATCGAGAATACGCTGGGTCAGAATTATCCAGCCGCGAGTCTCGAAATCATCGTCGCCTCCGACTGCTCGACCGACGGAACGGATGAAATTGTCGGGTCCTACTCGGATCGAGTCCGACTGGTCCGGGCGCCGGAGCGGAGGGGCAAGGAAGCCGCCCAGCAGCTCGCCGTCGAGGCAGCGTCGGGAGAGATCCTGGTCTTCTCTGATGTCGCGACCGCCTTGGCAGCCGATGGCATCTCGAGCATCGTCAGGAATTTCGCTGACCCGACGGTCGGATGTGTGAGCAGCGTCGACCGCTTCATAGATCCCGACGGAAGGATCACCGGCGAGGGCGCCTACGTCAGATACGAGATGTTTCTTCGGACCCTGGAGACGCGGGTGAACAGCCTGGTGGGCCTCAGTGGCTCCTTCTTCGCAGCGCGGCGGGAGGTATGCCGCAAGTGGGCCGCGGACCGTCAGAGTGACTTCAACACGCTCCTCAATGCCGTGGACATGGGCTTGAGGGGTGTCTTGGACCCGGACAGTGCCGGGTATTACCGGAACATCGTCGACGACAGGCGCGAGTTTCAACGAAAAGTCAGAACGGTCGTGCGCGGCATCTCGGTTCTCGCCGCCAACGTGCGTATGCTGGACCCCGTTCGATACGGGCTCTTTTCCTGGCAGCTGTTGAGCCACAAGGTCTGCCGCTGGCTCGTCCCTTTCGCAATGATTGTGGCTTGCCTCAGCAACGCGCTTCTCGTCTCCCGCTCACCGGTGTATCTCGCCAGCTTCGTTGTCCAGGTCGGGTTCTACGCGGCGGCCCTCGGAGGCCTCTGGACGGGGTTCCGGGTGCTGAGGATCCCCTCCTTCCTTCTCATCGTGAACCTCGCCATCCTCACGGCGTGGTTCCGTTACGCTCGCGGGGAACGGATCACGAGCTGGAGCCCATCGGAGCGCATGAGGGCACTCCCTCAGACCGGCGCTCGCTGACTTCTCGAATGGTCGACGCGCACACGCGCGTGGGGGCATGGCAGTGACGATGGATGTCGGCTTCGAAACGGTTGGTAACGCGACGCTGATTTGTCACGATCGCGGCCCCGTCCTCGTGACAGATCCGTGGATTTCGGGAAGCGCCTATTTTGGAAGCTGGGGCCGCTCGCATGAAATACCCGCCGAGCAGATGGACGCGATTCACCGGTGCAAGTTTGTCTGGCTGTCCCACGGCCATCCCGATCACTTGAGTTCAGAATCGTTACACGTGCTGAGAACGAAGACGATCCTCTTGCCCGATCATGTCGGAGGGCGGATTTTCACCTCCCTCAAAGAGCAAGGCTACGATGTCCACATTCTGAAGGACAGGGTCTGGACCGACCTCTCAGACCGAATCAAGATTATGTGTATCGCGGATTATTTCCAAGATGCCATCCTCCTCGTCGATCTCAACGGTCGTCTTCTCGTGAACAAGAATGACGCGAACGACCGGGGCTGGAAGCGCTTCGTCAAGAGGATCATTAAGCAGTATCACGTGTCCTTTCTGCTCAGCCTGTCCGGATTCGGTGATGCCGACATGATCAACTTCGTTGACGAAGGTGGCACTCGAATCCTCCCCTACGCCGCAAGGAAGTACCCGGTGGGCAGAGCGATCGCCGCAGAAACAGAGGACTTTGGCACTCTGTTTTTCGTCCCGTTTAGCTCGTTCCACAAATATCAGAGGAAGGACAGCGTCTGGGCAGAGGAGTATCGGACCACACAGGCGGATTATCCTCGGGGATATTATTTGCAGTCGCGCGCGATCCTGCCCGCCTTCATACGCTATGACTGCCTCAGTGACGCGGTCGCGGAAATTGCGCCGCCCGAATCACCAGCCGTCCTCCTCGACCCAGAGCACTTTGACGACAAGTGGGCCGAGCCACTCGAAGCTTCTGACGTGACCGAGATCAGGAAGTATTTCAAATCGTTTGCCCACCTCGCGAAGTATCTCGACTTCGTCAACGTGCGGGTGGGCGGCAAGGATAACGTTGTCGAGCTCGGTTCGGCGCAATTCAAGAGGGGCATCACGTTCGCGGCTCCGCGGCACTCGCTGATGCTTGCCGTACGTCATGAGATCTTTGATGACTTGCTCATAGGGAATTTCATGAAGACGACCCTGCACGGGAAGTGGACGCTGGATAAGCTCTATCCAGACTTCACTCCCTTCGTCGCCAAATACGGAGATAACGGGCGTGCGAAATCGGACGAGGAGCTGGCGCAATACTTTGAGGCGTACAAGCGCCGGGCGCCCATAGACTTCGTACGCCATGAACTCGAGTCGCGCTCCAAGCACATCATCAGAGGGTGCATTCCGTATGAGAGTGGCGCGTATCGTCTCGGGCGACGAATGTATTGGTCGCTGAAGACGTCCTGGCGCTCTGGAGTGAGACCACAGACCGGAGCGCTCCTCTCGCGCGCCGACGATCGAATGCAGAGTCAGACGTTGGCCCGGAACGGCGACCCCCTGGGCGGAGAGTAACCCGCCCGACGTGCGCCGACGCTCGGTTCCCGCGTCGCTCCAAACCCTGTTCTGCTCACCCAAGGGGAAAACCAGATGCTCGTGAACGCGCTCAGCGTGGACGTCGAGGAGTACTACCACGCAGCGATCTTTCGGACTGGCGCGAGGGACTGGATGACCCGCCATGTTGAGAGTCGGGTCGAGAGGAGCGTCGACCGGCTCCTGGCTCTCTTGCGAGAACATCGCACCCACGCCACGTTCTTCATCCTGGGTGAGGTCGCCGCGGCCCATCCAGCCGTCGTGCACGCGATCGTTAAGGAGCGCCACGAGGTCGCGTGCCACGGGGACCGGCACGAGGATGTCTCTCGTCAGACTCGTCCGGAGTTTCGCGCCGACATCTCTCGTGCAAAGGCACGGCTGGAGGATCTCGTCGGCGAGTCGGTCATTGGCTACCGCGCGCCGAACTTCTCGATCGGTCGGGCCCAGTCCTGGGCCTACGAGATCTTGGTCGAGGAGGGGTTTCGCTACGACTCGAGCCTGTACCCGATCCTGCACGACCGGTACGGGCAGCCCGGCGCGCCTCGCTTCCCGTATGAAATCTGGCGGAATGGGTCCCACCGGCTCGTGGAGTTCCCCATCAGCACAGCCCGGCTTCTGGGGGTGAACTTCCCGATCGGCGGCGGCGGATACTTCCGCCTGTTGCCCTTCGGGTTGGTCCGACTCGGCATCCAGCGCGTCAACGCTCGGGAGCAACAGCCGGTGATGTTCTACCTTCATCCTTGGGAACTCGATCCAGAGCTGCCCCGCCCGCCGATGGCTTGGCATCATCGCTTTCGTCTCTACGTGGGTCTCGAGAAGGAGGCGGTCAAGATCGCTCGCCTCCTTGCTCGGTTCCCGTTCGGCACAGCTCGCGACGTTCTCCGGCTCGGAGGACGAGGGGAACCGACCACTCGCGACGGCGCACGGTCGGGCCTCGACACGTCGGGGTAGCCCGTTCACGATGGCGACGATCCTCAATCGATCCGATATTCGGGTGGGCCGCGCGTCCCCGGAGGCCGCCGCCACGTGGCGGCAGGTCGTCGACGAGCTGAGCCAGGCAACCCTGGCTCACTCGCCCGAGTGGTTCACGGTGGTCCGAACCGCCTACGGACACGATCCGCTCTACTTGAGTGCGGAGGACGGCGAAGGACGCCTCGGCCTTCTGCCCGCCTTCGTCGTACGAAGGCCCTTTTTCGGGACGATCGTCACCTCCATGCCATTCCTCGACGCCGGCGGCCCCTGTAGCTCGTCTGTGACAGTCGCCCACGCGTTGGTCGAGCATCTCCTCGGCGAGGCCCGCCGCGTCGGAGCGCGGGTCGTGGAATTCCGTTGCACGGAGCGACTGGCGCTGCCCTCTCAGCCGATGGAGCACAAGGTGAACCTCACCCTTTCCCTCGGCGCCGATTCCGGTCGCGTGTGGCGAGACCTCGACTCGGGTGTTCGGAATCAGATCCGGAAGGCTGAGCGCTCGGGACTGTCGGTCGAGGTCGGCAGTGGGGAGAAGTTGGCGCCCTTTTACGAGGTCTTCGCGGAGCGAATGCGCGACCTCGGGTCTCCGGTGCACGCTCCCCGATTCTTCCGCGCTGTCTTGGATGCTTTCGGAGCCCGCGCTCGGATCGCTCTGGTACGGAAGGGCGGCACGCCGGTGGGCGGCCTGGTTGCGCTCGCCTTCAAAGACCGTCTCGCGGTGCCCTGGGCCTCGTGTCTGAAGGAGTACCTGTCGTTGTGCCCCAATATGCTCCTGTACTGGGAAGTTCTCCGAACGGCATGCGTGGAGGGGTTCCGCACATTCGATTTCGGCCGGTCGAGCCGCCATTCGGGTACGTATCGCTTCAAACGTCAGTGGGGCGCGCGAGAAGAGCCGCTGTTCTGGTACACGATCCCCATCACCCGACGGCGCGGTCTGCCGGAGGCGAGCACCCACAAGGGGGTTCTGCTCGCGAAGGTGTGGCAACGTCTGCCATTGGCAGTGACCCGAGGCCTTGGCCCCCGCATTCGCAAGTACCTCACGCAGTGATGGCGAGGAGACCAATCATGCTAGCGCACATCGGAAGCTCGCAAATCAAGCGAACTCGCTGGTTTGCGGCGCAAGAATACGAGCAGGCCTTCTGGCAAAGGCGCGCCACGAGCATCGAGGACGGAACCGCAGGCCAACTCGATTGGTACGACTGGAAAGCCTGTCGACTCGAAGAGCACCTCGCCTCTGTTCCGATTCCGAGATCGAAAGCCAGCAGAGTCCTCGAAATCGGGAGCGGTCCCATCGGGATCGTCAATTCTCTCGAGTGGGGCGAGCGCTATGCGATCGATCCGCTCGAACAGTTCTACAGACAGCGACCGAGTCTGATCAGGCTCCGAAAACCAGGCGCGACCTATCTCCCGGGCGCCGGGGAGCGACTCCCTCTTCGTCGCGCCTCGTTCTCGCTCGTGATCATCGACAACGTCATCGATCATACCTTCGCGCCCGCGGAGATCGTTCGGGAGATTTCTCGAATCCTCGAGACGCGTGGCTGCCTCTACCTGACGGTGAACGTTCACACCGTCTGGGGTGCCATCCTCCACAAGGTGTTGGCCGCCCTCCATATCGACAAGGGGCACCCCTATACATTCACCAGCTGGACACTTCGTCGCTTCTTGGCGCGACACGGATTCAAGATCCTCCGAGAGGAGACCGAGGATTACAGGCTGGTGAAACGGACGAACCGCCGATCGCCGAGTCTCAGGGAGCGGATCAAGGGATACACCGGACTTTCCGAGTTCCAGCATACGGTGGTCTGCTGCCAGAGCGCCCCGGTGTCCAAGACCTGAGAGATGGCGTCGCACGCTCAACCCCTCTCGGCAGACGCCCTTCCGCGGGCGGTCGGCGCGCAACGCGGACTACGGGTCTGCCACATCGTGTCCGGCGACTTGTGGGCCGGCGCGGAGGTCCAAGTGGCGACGGTGGCATCGTACCTGGTCGAGCGACCGGACGTGAACCTGAGCGCTGTCCTGCTGAATGAAGGACGGCTGGCCAGTGAGTTGAGACGGCTCGGCGTCCAGGTCACGGTCATCGACGAGAGTCGGAACAGCGCCGTGAGGATTGTGGCCCTCCTGACCCGATACTTGCGGGAGCACCACGTCGAGGTCGTCCACACGCATCGCTACAAGGAAAGCGTCGTGGGAAGCATCGCGGCGAAACTGGCGGGCGTGCCCCACGTGATCCGAACGGTACATGGCATGCCTGAACCGATGAGGGGTTGGGACCGGGTGAAGGCCTGGGCGTACGGAGCGGTCGATCGCGCGACACTCTGGTGGTTCGCCGACCTCATCATCGCGGTCTCGAAGCGCATGGCCGAGACCCTGAAGGATTCCGGGTACGCGCCGACGCCCGTGACCCATATTCACAACGGAGTCGACCCGCGCAAGGTACGGGCAACGCGAACCGGGGACGCAGTGAGGCGAGAACTGGGTATCGGCCCGCGCGCACTCCTCGTCGGCACCGCGGGCAGGCTCTCGCACGTCAAGGGGCATCGGTACTTTCTCCGAGCCGCCCAGCGAATTCTTGAGACAGAAGGCGACGCAAGGTTTCTGATCGTCGGGGACGGTCCGCTCCGACATGAGCTGCTCGCCTCGGCCGCGCACCTCCGGGTGGAGGGCGCGTGCCTCCTGCTCGGCCCTCGGACCGATATCTACGACTTGATCGCCGCCATGGATATCTTTGTCTTGCCCTCACTCGACGAAGGAATCCCGATGGTCATCCTCGAAGCGATGGCGCTCGGGACACCCGTGGTGGCGACGGCGGTGGGAGGGGTCCCCGAGGTGATCCGGCATCGCGAGACCGGCCTGCTCGTCGCGCCAAGGGACGAGCGGGCCCTGGCGGACGCCTGCCTGGAGCTGGCGCGGAACCGCGATTGGGCGCAGACCTTCGGCGCTCGAGCAAGGCGGGTCGTCGACGAGGCGTTTTCGCACGAGAGGAACGGACACGCCTTGATGGAGGTGTATCGCAGGGTCACCTCCGGCAGAGAGCTCGGTGGAACGGAACGGCCGCGCCCATGAAGGGATCCATCAAGAGTCTTCTCGGCCGAATCGTCTTCGAGTCTCGCCTCACGGCGATTCTGCTGAGAAACGCCGCAGTCATCGTGGCGTTTCATCGTGTCCAGGACACCGCGGGTTCTGACGGGCTGACGATCGGCGTCGCCATGTTCGAACGTTACTGTAGATTTTTCAGGCGTCACTTCCGGGTGGTCTCGTTGCGAGACCTCGTGCACAGGCTGGAGCGCGGCCTTGCGCTGGATCGTGACCTCGCCATCACGTTTGACGACGGATACCGAGACAATTTCGAGAATGCCGTTCCCGTGCTCGAGAAGCTTTCCTTGCCGGCAACCTTCTTCGTCGTCAGCCAGTGGATCGGAACGGACGTCGTTCCGTGGTGGGACAGCGCGCAGGGCGCTCGTCATCCCTGGATGACGTGGGATCAGGTTCGGTCGCTCCACCGGAAGGGCTTCGACGTCGGTGCGCATACACGAACCCACGTCGATCTCGGTCAGGTCTCCGAAGCCGAGGCGA
>Ga0209236_1002466_pt1 | contig 11328 bp, 14 predicted proteins | sample GraSoi013_1_40cm_FD_185819 | JGI IMG/M metagenome (GOLD analysis project Ga0209236, IMG submission 185819) | Grasslands soil microbial communities from the Angelo Coastal Reserve, California, USA - Sample 09_27_2013_1_40cm (SPAdes) (version 2) | ecosystem: Environmental > Terrestrial > Soil >... | reverse complement strand
AAGAATATTCTTTCCCAATTTTCAAAACGCGACCTTACAGTATGCCCAGCTTCACCGCCAAGTCGGAGGCTTTGGATTCTGGGCTGAGCTTAACGTAGGCCTTCTTTCTTCCATCAGGCGCAGTCAACGTGTGAACTTTCCACACTTCGACCTCGTATAATTCTTCGACGGCTCGTCGGACATCATTTTTGTTTGCTCTGCCATCGATGATGAAAGTGATCTTGTTCTCCGTCTCGATCAGTTTCACGCTGTCTTCGGACATTACCGGGTAAGAGATGACTTCTTCCGGGGATAATCTAGCCATTCCACTACCACTCTCTACTTCCCAATTCTTTGACAGCACTCTCTGTCCAGATTGTCAGTCGACCGGGTCTTGTTCCGGGCGCTAAGTCCTCAACGCTGAGATCTTTTACCGTTACGACGTTAACTCCTGCTAGGTTTCCGAACGCTTTCCCAGCCGTCCTCGAATCACTCACCACGACCAATGGTCCAATTCGATGCTTCTTCTTGTGATTGCGTATCTTCACGGTATCCTGGACCTTCTTGATATCATCCCAGACGCCGAGGGTCGTCATCAACGCCTTCGCTTCAGAGGCTTTGGAATACTTTTCTATATCGTCGGAGACGATGAGTGGAAAATCTAGCTCTTCGTCGAACCTGTGCCCGCGCTCTTTGACGGCCTCTTTGCTTGCGGTGAAGGCGATTGCCGAGCTCAACGCTAAACGTCTTTCTTTCCTGTTGATCTGTTTGATCAGCTTCTTCAGCGGTGTCGGTGGAAATGCCAGTCGTCCCCCGACTGTTCCAGGGGCGAATGCGCCTTGTCCCGATAGTGGGGGCTCACTGATACGTGGGACTCTGGAGAGTGCTCTTCCGACTCCGAAGGATTCCGCGGTGGTTCTCTTGCCTGCCATCCGGTTTCTTCCTTGGGGTTGGAATCTGCGGGACTGCTGGGCGATTACAGCTCTGCTGATTACGTCCAATCTAACAGGACTCTTGAATACTTCCGGTAGCTCGACGTCCCCGGCCTCTTTACCGTCGACACCGATGATCCTGACGCTCTTGGAGCTCAACTCTTCTCTATCCTTCTAATCTGCCGGCACCCGCTCCCTGTTTGGATGATAGGTTGAATGACTCGATCTTGGGAGGCTCGGCCTCGATGTTTCCACGTGCTGGTATCCGGATAGCCACCATCCTGCGTGCTGGTCCGGGCACTGTTCCGCGGATTACAGCATAATCATTTTTGATCGGTCCATAGTGGAGATATCCTCCTCTGACGGTGACATCTGCTCCGTTTTCTCCTATGCGAAGAATTTGCTTGTTATACTCTGTTCTCTGGTGGAATCCCATTTGTCCGGCTCGTGGGACGGAATACATTACGAAGTGGGGGTGCCAGGGGCCTATCGAGCCCACGCCTCTGACAGTCTTTCTGGACTTGTGCTTGAGCTTCTTGATTCCCCATCTCTTGACTGGTCCCTGAATCCCCTTGCCCTTTGTGATCCCGATGACGTCAACCTCGCCCCCTTCCTTGAAGACGTCCGACAGTTTGATCTCCTTCCCGATTAGTCCCTTCGCGTAGTCGAAGACCTGCTCGCTTGAGCTCCCTGCTATCTTAACCTCCAGGAGATCGGGCTTCTTTTGCCCTGTCTTCGCAAGTCTTGGTTGGCTGGCGGTAATTGCCCTAACCTCGACTATCTTGTTCTTTGCCTGTCCAATCTTTTCCCAGCCTTTGTCCATATCGAACTTCTCTGGCACCTTGATCGACCGGCCCAAGTCTTTGCTCGGCTCCTGTGCCCAGACCTCGCCCAAAGTTTTCAGAGCGCCATTGTATTTTTCGTAAAAACGTAATCCAACAATCACGAGTGGCGGTGTCTCTACCACAGTGACTGGTAACGCGACTTCCTTGCCGAAGGTTAGGGACCCCTGTTGATTATCTGTAATCGTGACGTGTGTCGTCCCGGCTTTGAAGCCGGCAAAGCCCAGCAATCGCGGGGCTCCGTCGTAATCTGGCCAGTAACGTATTCGAGGGGTCCAGTGGGAAGCTCTACCGCGTGGAAGATACGCTAGTGACCCTCTTCTTGGCGCACTCCACTTTCTATGACCCATTTGTTACACGTCCTCTTCATCGAGAATATTTAGAACTGCGAGGCTTGCCATAAGCGCTTCTTCTGTCCTCACGGTCTCGACACCTTGCTCCGGAATAGTGTTCATGTTGAATTCCGCGACATCTTCAACTCGTGTATCGCTTTCTGCAAGTATCTCCGGGACTCCTTTGTCGGGCGAGCCGAAGAGCAGCAATGGATGTTTGGACTCTGCCCATCTTGGCTTGAATTCTTTCATGAGCTCCCGTATGTCCTGACCTTTTCTTGAGGTGGATATTGTCAAGTCTTGATCTTTCCTCTTGACGAGCTCTGCTAGGGTGACGTCTTCTCGATTGACTCTAAACCCCCAATATATACGTGACTCGTCAGCCTCAACCAATTCCCCTTCCAGATTCGGTCTTGTCTGACTGATCCGGACTGTTATCCTCCGTTTCATCGGAAGTCTCGTTCGAATCGTAATCGGTTGACTGTAGCCTGCGTCAGCCTTTGACATTGAACCTGAGGAAATTACAACCGCTTCTCTAATCTGACCTGGATTCGGATCAACCCGGTCCGGATGACTCGGAATTCTTAGAGGCGGCAATGTTCCGGTGAACTGGAGGTCAGGCTCGAGTTTGAACAAATGTTTCCTGAGGTACTGCGGCGTCTCTTGGAATCGGAGTATCTTTTCCAGCAATGATGCCTCCACGATTCCCTTCTGGGATGATTCATCGCGATAGATTATTGCTCGGTCAACTTGGAAAATCGCTAGGCTCCTACCAATCAGACCGATCCTCGCAGTCTTCTCTCTCAAATGGGGAATGTCTCTGGTCAAACTTCCGGGAAGAGCTACGGTCAAACTCCTTCTTCCTCGTGGTAACTTCAGCATGCCCAAACGACGAGGATGAATAGGAGATATCTGTTGTTACAGATTAACCGATTCTTCGTTTCCGGCTAACCCTTACATTCCTATGGCGGAATTTTTCTGCAGTCCACAATGAAGAAGGGAGTACTCGACAATCCTAGAGTCATTGCTCGCCTTGATCCCTCAGGAATGCTCGGAGCAGTTGACAGCTCCCCCGAACTTCTCCTGAACCCTCTGTCTACGGAGAACCGACAAAGAATAACCATCGATCGGGAGATCGAGCAAATTGTCTTTGGTGGCGTGGGGGGCTCCGCTATAGCTGCGGATGTTATCATTGACTGGCTCATTGACCGGTTGAAGATTCCCGCTGTCGTGGTACGTGATGCCAGACTTCCGAGATTCGTAAACAAGACCACTCTGGTGGTGGCATTGAGCTACTCGGGTGAAACAACTGAGACTCTCAGTTTGTATAAGGCGGCCAAGTCGCGTGACTGTCTCGCTTTTGCGATCAGCACAGGAGGTCGCCTGATAGACTTGTGCAGGCGATATGAACGTCCTTTCCTCACTATTCGTCCTAGCGTATCCCCTCGATCTGCGTTGTATCAAATGGTCTCGGCTTGTTCGATTGTTTTGAAGGAGGCAGGTTTGACAAGTAGACTACTACCTGCAGTAGGCGAGGCGGCAAAAGAAGTCTCAGTATTGCGTCGACTTTACACTTCTACCAACGACTCATCCGGAAACAAGGCCAAACAGTTCGCTTACTCGTTGAAGGATAATCTCCCTGTTGTGTATGCGTTGCAACGCATGGGGTGTGTCGCTCGCCGTTTCAAGAATCAATTGAATGAGAATAGTAAGGTCCCTGCGAAATTCGACCTACTCCCAGAATCAGGACATAATGAGATCGAGGCATGGCATGAGGCCAACGACCTAACCCCTGTTTTGATCCGTGACTCTGGTGAATCTGCTTTTGAACGCAAAATTATGGATGGGTTCAGGAGTACTATCAAAGAAGCGACTAAGACTGAGGCGTTAGATGTTCTTATTAGGAGCAAGTCTCGCCTTGGGGCTCTTCTCTGTCCTATTTTCTTCCTCGATTACGTCTCAATCTATCTCGCATTCCTACGCGGGGTAGATCCGACTCCCACGGCTCTGATCAAAGATTTCAGGAAGAGCATTAGTTAGTCGCTACCGAGTCCGAGAACGGATGTCTATCCGATGAGGATTGGCGCCGGGAGTGGGATTCGAACCCACGCGGCCCATAAGGGCCACAGGCTCTCAAGGCTAACGCTCCCCACAGAGAGGGGATCTGCGCTTCTAGACCCACACATGCCATGAATCAGGGGTTAATCCACTCAGCCCACGGGACTCCGTTTCGGAGTTATCCCGGCACTACCCCTGGTTGCCTTCAGGTCGCAAGCCCCGTTTTGTATTGACCTAATAAACGGTTCCAACGTCTGATCAAATTCTTGGACGATTGACTTTGCAAGGTTTGAGGGGCGATCAAGTGGAAGGATATCGTTTCCTAGATCATATGACAGATGCCTTCGTTGAAGCCTGGGGTCCAACGATGGAGCGGGCTTTCGCCCAAGCCGGGATCGCCCTCTTCGAGACTATGCTGTACACCGATAAGATCACACCTCGGAATACTGAAGACATTACAGTTGAGGGACATGATGAGAAGGAGCTCCTCTACAACTTCCTTGAAACCTTGCTATTGAAGTTCGAGATAGATGGGAAGGCGCTCGGCAAATTCGGCGTCCACGTAATAAATCAGGGCAAGGACAGCCTCAATCTCACTGGCACTGCCAACGGCGAACCTTACGATCCTGAAAAACATGGTCGGAAGATCGAGGTGAAGGGTGTAACCTATCACCAGATGGCGATCCAAAGGGAAAGGGACCGAGTCCTTCTGCGTTTCTTGTTGGACCTGTAGATTCCTTCCAAATGAGACTTATAGGTAGCGTCTACTCATCCAGCTTCCAACACCCCATAGGAGGTTCAATACTCAAGATGACAACCCTAGAGCAGCATCCAGGCCGTTCGAGCGCACATATTCCATTGGAGAAGATCGCGCCAAATATTTGGGAAGTCCCGACAAGCTACAATCCTGGGATGAAAGTCCCTGCTCGGATCTATGCAGACGATGACTTGATCGCGAAGATGAAGACAGACATGACGATCCAACAATGCGTCAATGTCGCCCACCTTGACGGTATTTACAAGTACAGCATAACAATGCCCGATGGACATGAGGGATATGGTTTCCCGATTGGTGGGGTGGCTGCCACGGATTATGATGAGGGCCTGATCAGTCCTGGCGGTGTCGGTTACGACATCAATTGCGGCGTGCGTCTCATACGAACCAATCTTTCCGAAGAGGAAGTTCGACCGGTCCTTCCCAAGTTGGTCGATACGATATTCAATATGATCCCATCCGGTCTCGGCAGCAAGGGCCAGATACGGGTCTCCACATCGGAGCTTGACAAGGTTGTCACTGACGGCGTGGAATGGGCCGTCGACAAGGGATACGGCTGGCCTGATGATCCAAAGACAATAGAGGAGGGCGGATGTCTAGAGTCTGCTGATCCCTCCAAAGTTTCTAACAATGCCAAATCCCGTGGTGCGCCACAGCTCGGTAGTCTCGGGAGTGGCAATCATTTTGTAGAGATAGAAAAAGCAGACAAGATCTTTGACAAGCCGGTCGCGGATCGTTTCGGCATCACGAAGCCTGACCAGATACTTATCCTGATCCATACTGGGAGTCGAGGCTACGGTCATCAGATCTGCAGCGACTATCTGCGTGTGATGGAGCACGCGGTTAGGAAGTATAACATCAACCTACCTGATCGTGAACTGGCAGCTTGTCCAGCGAACAGTCCGGAGGCTGAACAATATCTTCCCGCAATGGCTGCGGCAGCGAACTTCGCATGGGTGAACAGGCAGATGATAACCCATTGGGCTAGACAGGCCTTCGAGAAGATCTTCGCCAAACCGTCTGATTCGATGGACATGAAGATAGTGTACGATGTTTGTCACAACATCGCGAAGGTGGAGCAGCACAAGGTAGATGGGGGATTGAAGAAAGTCTTTGTCCATCGAAAGGGGGCGACAAGAGCATTTCCACCCGGCCATCCGGATATTCCTGCACAGTATCGGGACATAGGCCAGCCCGTCTTGTTACCGGGAAGTATGGGTACAAGTAGTTGGGTATTAGTTGGGACGCCGAAGTCAATGGAACTGAGCTTTGGAACGACGGCTCATGGTGCTGGCCGGTTCATGAGCAGGTCGGCCGCTAAGCGGAAATGGTGGGGAGCGGACCTAAAGAAATCCCTAGAGGCACGTGGGATCGTGATAAGAGCCGCGGCAATGGAGGTTGTGGCTGAAGAGGCGCCTGACGCTTACAAGGATGTTGACCGTGTGGCGGAGGTTAGCCACCAACTCGGCATCGGGACCAAGGTTGTCCGTATGGTCCCGATCGGTGTTGCTAAAGGCTAACTGTCGAATAAATAATAGCGGTTCTAGGCCGCAGTTGGACTAGTTGGAGCTACAGGTTGCGGGCAGGTTGTGATATGGGCCGTGTACTTGTCTAATCTGACGTGCTCGTGGCATCTCGGGCATTCGAGAGTCTTGACCTCGGTCCTAACGCTTCTCCCTTTCCAGTTTCTTCCTCTCAACCCGTTACTCCTCTTCTCCTTTCATGAGGGCGAGAGCTGTTGTTAAGGCCTTGTTTACTCTTGATCTATACCCAATGGTCCTAGGTTTGGCTACGAGTAATAATTCGGTCGGGTCTTCTTGACGAATGCTTCTGCGCCTTTTCTGAAATTTTGACTCGTAAGTGTCTTGAATAATTCCTTGTAAGCTGTCAGGTATGCCTTTCTGGGGATGACACTCTTCTGGATCCGTTTGAAGCTAGAGTTCGAGTTCGGTGAGACTTTCATCAGCTCTAGTTTCAGATCATTAGTTGTTCGACCAATTCTGTCAGAAGGCACGACGCGATTGATCATTCCAAGCCTGCAGGCCTCCTCGGCGGTTATCGCTTGGCCTGCCAGATTCATCTCGACGACCTTCCGACCGTTCATCACTAAGGGTCCGAGCAGGCCCGAAATACAACACAACGCTCCCACGCGTCCTCCTGAAAATGCGAAGACCGCATCTTCCGACGCGATCACGAAGTCCGAGAATAATGCGATTTCTGCTCCGGCACCATAGGCTGGACCGTTGACCACGGCAATTATGACTTTGTCGCAGGAGAGGAAGGTGTCCCAGAACGGCTTTACTAGTCCGTACACGAACTGTCGCGCCTCTGATTTTCTTCTGAAATCCGCGACCTGTACGATGTCCAGTCCAGCGGAGAAAGCCTTCCCTGCACCTGTTATAGTTATGAAATCGACAGATTTGTCGGATGCAGCATTCTTGACGGCGAGGCTAAGATCTCTGAACATGCTTTTCGAGAGGGCGTTCAACACGCTGGGACGATTCATGGTGATCTCGGCGGTGTTTTCCTTTACCTTGTATTCGACATCTGCCAGCTTGATCATCGTCGCTTTCACCGGGTCAGGTTTGTCTCCCGGGAGGCTTTTGAAAGTTTTAGTGTGCAGTTACCTAATCGGGAATCTTTTTGAACCTGGCACTGCAGAATTCAGGTCTCGGCTGCTCAGTCTGGTGTAATATTCTGATTAATCTGCCCTACAACGACAATCTCAAGCTGAAGGCTGTCCTGGATCGGGTGAACAATGATGAGTATTTACAAAGCCTGTGGGACTGTATCAACGTCAATGCCGTTCGAAGACTTGGCCTCTCCGACCATGGTCGTGTCCATTTTGCCATTGTTGCAAATATCGCTCTGAAGATCCTTCGCAATCTTCAGGAAGCGAAAGTGGAGCCAAGCATCGTTACCGATCACAAGCTGACCGATGACGATGCTGAGGTGGTTGTCTTCTTGGGTGCGGTTCTGCATGACCTTGGAATGATAGCTCACCGTGAAAACCACCACATCCTGAGCGTAGGACTCGCCGCACAGATCATTCCCAGGCTTCTGGAGGGTGTTTATCCTGACCGGGAACGCGCTATTATCACTGCGGAGGCGCTGCATACTATCTACGCTCATGAGTCCGAGATACCCCAGTTCACACTCGAAGCCGGCGTCGTCCGCGTGGCCGATGCGCTTGACATGAAAGAGGGAAGGGCACGTATCCCCTTCACAGCGGGTAAGAAAGACATCCATGCCCTGTCAGCAATGTCAATACGAGATGTTCGGATAAGAAGGTCGACGCGGAAGCCTGTGATAGTGGAGATTAGCATGTATAATGAATCGGGCATCTTCCAAGTGGACCAATTACTCAAGAAGAAGATCGCTGGTACACGGCTTGAGGGATTTATCGAGGTCGTCGCTCAAGTAGAGAAGGATCAAAGGAAATCGGTGCTCTCCCGGTATACACTTGGCACCGGCTCGGAAAACACATCCGAAGGATCCGCTTCAGGCCGGCCAACGGCGAAGATTATTACAAACGGTGACGGAAACGACCAGGACCAGCACGGAGTGACGACACGCTGAGTCAATTTCTGTCGACTCTCGTCACCTTCAATTTTCCGAAGCTAACAGCCAGCCTGCTTTCGTCTTTCTAGACAAGCAGCCATATTTTGCTGAATCTGTGAACACATTGGGTATGTGGTTGCACGGACCGAAAAACTGAGGAAAAGGATGAAATCCCAATCGATTATAAAAGTTTATTTCAAAAGCTTTTATGGGCTGGCGATATTATCACGACTCAAAAATATTCAGTGATATTATGAACGATTCGAAAGTCCCTCAACCATGTGAACAACTAAAGACAAGTGCTTCCAATCCAGGCTTCATAAGGTCTTACTGAGCGGGTAGCAGTGAGTCTACCTACAGCCGATGAATACTTCGACCGAATAAACCGCATAACCTCGCTGCTTGATGAGGAGAACATCAAGATAATCAGTGCCATGAAAAAATATGGACCGAGGAACCTTCAGCATATCTCCCGGAAGTCTGGTGTTCCCTACCCAACCGTCTACACCCGAGTAACTAAGCTAGAGGGAGAAGGCCTCCTTCAAACATGGGCTAGCCCAGACCATTCCAGAATAGGATTAGCTAGGGGGGTCGTCCTATTGACGCCGGTGCCAGGGCGCGAACTGTTGGCTAGAGAAGCGCTCAAGATACCTGGTTACTGGTTGCGCGTAATTCGGTGCTCCGGAGAGATTAACGGCTACTACTCTCTCCAGGCAATCCCATCCAATAATAGACAAGACTTCGAGCAATACCTAGATCAGCTGATCGCGTCGGGAATAGCTGCGAGCTACAGGATCTTCTGGCTCGGAGACTTCCGCTCCAAAATACCGAACTTCGAGTACTACGACTCGAAGAAAAAGGCATGGAAGTTTGAATGGAAGGCGTGGTTGAAATTTGCACCTGACGAGAAGCACTCGGAGCAGACAAATGAGATCATGGTGGAAAAGGTAAGTTTCGACAAGAACGATCTCTTGATTTTGAAGGAGTTGGAGAAGAATGCTAGGAGGAAGCTTTCCGAGTTTGCGCAGATGATTGGCGTGACGCTTCCGGCTGCAAAATATCGCTTCGACAACATAGTAAAGAAGGGTCTCGTCCAGGACTATGTCATCGACATATTGCCCTATGCTCCGGAGGTCTCGGAGCTCTACGAGATCAGATTGGACTATCCTGACGAGAACCACTTAGCTGCTAGAGAGAAATGGCTGCAAAGACTACCATTCGTATTGAACTACTCTCGTATACGGGGAGCCAACTCGGTCACTGCTCGTATGTACATGCCTCGCGGAGAGGTCAACAATCTGATAACATTGTTATCATCTTGGGTCCGGGAAGGAGTACTGGACAGATTCTCCTACATGGCCCTCGATCCAATGACAATCGAAGCTCAAACATTCAGCTACGAACAATTCGACGACAAGAACGGATGGCACTTCGATAACAGAGAATACCTTAACGCTCTTCGAAACCTGGTATCGGCATTCGAAACCAAGGTACCGACTCCGGCACCGTTCCAAGCTCCGACTCTGGTAACACTTCAATAGGCCTTCAAAGCCTGAGGGTTTAGAGTTCCTTTTTTTGGGGACCACATCCCCTGTACTTCGAGAATAAACACTTCAGGAATCCAGGGGTTGTACACCAAACCTGCCTAGGAGCATTCTATTAATGGTAGAATATTGCAAAAGAAAAGTTAGGATTTGGTCCGTTCGACAAAAACGAAGCGGACACTATTGAACTGGTTGTTTTACATTGTGGCTTCGGCGGTAGGGTTGACGACTATCTTGCCGTATCGACCAACGTTGAGCTGCAATTGTCCTCTGAAACTGTCAACGTATCCATTCTCGATCGCAATAGTGTCGTTGACGTTTACCTTGCTTATGTTTTCGTTCCAGAGTGTCACCTTAACACTTCCTGAGTCGTCTTGTAGTGTTGCTGTGGCGACTTGGCCTGGACCGAATTTTGTCTGAACGTCGCGTGGTGTTTCGACCTCGACAATCTTACCTTTGACATCTACCCTTTTCATCCCGGGCTTTAGTTCCCCAATTCTCATATTTTCACCTCTTTTGTTTGCTTAGCTGACTATTTCGCCAGTGGCGAAGCTGCCTCTCACTGTGGTTATCCTGACCTTTACTTGGTCGCCAGCTTGTGCTCCCGGCACGAAGATTACGAAGTTGTTGAGGCGTGCTATTCCGTCTCCTCGTCTCCCCAAAGCATCGATTGTCAATGTGAGTTCTTGTCCTTCCTCGACTGGGACTGGTCCCCGGTCTTGGTCTCTATCTCGACCTCGATCTCGGTCTCCTCGGGAGCCGTATTCTCTCCTGCCGTATCCTCCCCCACTACTACTCCTTCTCTCTCCTCCGCCGAAAGATGTACTTGGATTTGCTCTTCGTCTGCCGCTTCCGTATCCCTGCCGGAAGGTTTCTCGGGCAGGTTGTGACTCTTCTCCCTGGCCTTCTGCCTCTTCCTTTTCGCCTTCCTCTGATTCTCCTTCTTCCATTTCTCTTATTTCCTCTTGGTTGCACTAGCGAGCCTTAGCCTGTCTGGCTGGGTACGAGAAATCTTGCTACAGGTGTATGTTCCTGTAAAATACTATCCTCATACTTCGCGCGACTAGTCTAAACTCGCCTTGCAACTGTAAAGCGTGCCCAGTTTTGTATTAAGAGTTTACCATCAACCATGCCTCTGGAACGCAATTTTCCGCCTCTCATCTCTCCTCTCATTGTGTTGTGTACTTTGGTCCGTCGACTTACGTGGATATTTCGATACGGAAATCTCGCGCTTCGGCGAGGATGAGTTTTTCGGCTTTCAACGTCCGGAGGATGACCTCCTCGTTCTCTCTCAGAACTGTAAGC
>Ga0209236_1002455_pt1 | contig 11372 bp, 9 predicted proteins | sample GraSoi013_1_40cm_FD_185819 | JGI IMG/M metagenome (GOLD analysis project Ga0209236, IMG submission 185819) | Grasslands soil microbial communities from the Angelo Coastal Reserve, California, USA - Sample 09_27_2013_1_40cm (SPAdes) (version 2) | ecosystem: Environmental > Terrestrial > Soil >... | reverse complement strand
CCGCCGTGATTCCGCCGATCCCGATCACCGGCAGCCCCGCGGGGGCGAGCCGCGCCAGCACGGCGAACCCCGCTGGCTCAAGTGGTGTCCCGGCGTCCGGCTTGGTGGTCGTGGCGAAGCACGGGCCGACGCTCCAATAGTCGGCAGGCCAACCCTGGACCCGCGCCGCTTCAGCGGAGGAGCCCACGGAGAGGCCAAGCAGGAAACCGGGCGGCACGTGGGGCCTGAGCCGGTCGAGCGGTGGGTCGGCCTGGCCCAGGTGGGCGCCCGCAGCGCTCGCGGCGAGAGCGACGTCCACCCGGTCGTTCACGATCACCGGGACGCTCAGGACGCCGACCAAGGCCCGGGCGAGTGTCAGCACGTCGCGCGGCGCGGCGTCCTTGAGGCGCACCTGGACCATCGTCGCCCCGCCCGCCACCGCCCGGCGGCACGCCTCGATCGGGTCGCGCCCCTTGAGAAGCGTGGCATCCGTGATCACCATCAAGCGCAACAGACGGCTGAGTGCCATGAGCAAGACCCTGCGTGGACTGCGCGGCGCGACGACCGCCGCCGCGAATACCAGCGACGCGATCCTGGACGCGACTGCCGAGCTGCTGCGGGCGCTGCAGGACGCCAACGGCTTCAAGCCGGAAGATGTGGAGAGCGCGATCTTCACGTCGTCGCCCGACTTGACTGCCGAGTATCCCGCGCGCGCCGCGCGCGGCCTCGGCTGGCTCGACGTCCCCTTGCTCGGCGCCGCGGAGGTGGCCGTGCCCGACGGCCTGTCGCGCTGCATCCGCGTGCTGCTGCACTTCTACACGACCAAGCCCCAGCGCGAGCTGAAACATACGTACCTGCGCGGGGCGGCGAAGCTGCGCCTGGATCGAAGCCAATGACGGGCGGTCAGGATACCCTGACGCGCCAGGTCGTTGTGTCGGCCAAGGGCGCCGCACGCTGGCAGGCGGGCCATCCGTGGATTTACCGGACGGACGTTTACGACGAGCCGCGCGATATCGCGGGCATCGTGAGCGTCACCGACCGGCGCGGCCGCCATCTCGGCCAAGCGCTCTACTCGCCCAAGTCCGAGATCCGGCTGCGGCTGCTCACGCGCGGCCGCGAACCGATCGACGCGGGCTGGTGGGGCGAGCGGATCGCCGCCCGCGCCGCCCGACGGGCGGGCATCGCGGCCACGGCGTACCGGATCGTACACGCCGAGGGGGACGGCCTGCCGTCACTGGTCGTAGACCGCTACGGGCCATATGTCGTGGCGCAGCTCCTCTCGGCGGGGATCGAGCAGGCGCGGGACGACGTGGTCGCCGGGATCCGGACGGCGCTTACGCCCACAGGGCTGCTGCTCCGCAACGACGTCGCGATCCGGCGGCACGAGGGCCTCCCGCTCGAGGTCGTGCCAGCGTTCGGCACCGTTCCGGAAGCGGTTGAGGTCGAGGAAGACGGCATCCGCTACCTCGCCGCGCCGCGCGCCGGGCAGAAGACAGGAGCGTTCCTCGACCAGCGCGAGAACCGGGCGCTCGTCGCCAGGCACGCCGGCCCCGGCCGGGCACTCGACTTGTTCGCCTACCATGGGTCGTTCGCGCTGCACCTGGCGCGCCGGGCCGCTACGGTGACCGCGGTCGACTCCAGTGGGGAGGCGCTGGCGCGCGGAGCGGAGAACGCGGGGCTCAACGGCCTCACCAACATCACCTGGCGCGAGGCGAACGCGTTCGACCTGGTGCGCGAGCTGGAACGCCGGGACGAGACCTTCGACACCATTGTGCTCGACCCGCCCGCGTTCGCCAAGACCAAGCAGAGCATCCCCCGCGCGCTCGCCGGGTACAAGGAGGTCAATCTCCGCGCGATGCGTCTGCTGTCTCCCGGTGGCGTGCTCTTCACCTGCTCCTGCTCCTATCACGTCAACCGCTCGCTGTTCGCGGAGATGCTCGCCGACGCGGCGCGGGACTCCGGCCGGCGGCTCGAGCTGCTCGCGCTCACGGGCGCCGGACGCGATCACCCCGAGCTCGTCAACGTCCCCGAGACCGGGTATTTGAAGGGGGTGCTGCTGCGGGCCGTTGACTAAACCGGCCCGCCTTACAAGCTTGCATCCCATGCCGCTTTCCCGGCCCGAGGGGCGCCCCGAGACCGCCCTCGTCCGCCGAGTCTTCATCGGCCTCCTGGTCGCCAACCTGATGGTCGTGGCGGCCAAGTTTTTCGTGGGCCTGCGCTCCGGCTCGCTCGCCATCCTCGGCAGCGCCCTGGACTCGTCCGTGGACGCGCTGAACAACGTCCTCGCCCTGATCGTCGTCCGGGTGGCCGCGAAGGAGCCCGACGAGGACCACCCCTACGGCCACGGCAAGTTCGAGACGCTGGGCGCCCTCGGCATCGTCGGGTTCCTCTCGATCACCTGCTTCGAGCTGGTCCGCGGCGCGGTGAACGAGCTGCTGCAGGGCGCCCACCCGGTAGGCGTGACCGATTCACAGCTCGCCGTGCTCGTGCTGACGCTGGGCGGCAACGTCGTGATCGCCTGGTTCGAAAACCGCCGCGGCCGCGAGCTCCGGAGCGAGCTGCTGGTCGCCGACGCGGCGCATACGCGGGCGGACGCGCTCATCACGGTCGGCGTCCTGGTCGGCGTGCTGTTCGCCCGCCAGGGGTGGTGGTGGATCGATCCCGTCGTGGCCATCGCGGTGGCGCTCGTGATCGTGCTGGTGGCCTACCGGATCCTGGTGCGCACCGTCCCCGTTCTCGTGGACCAGCGAGCTCTGCCGACCGGCGAGATCAGGCAGACCGCGGAAACCGTGCCCGGGGTGAAGAGTGCCTACGGGATCCGCTCGCGCGGGCCCTCAGACCTGCGCTACGCGGAAGTCACGATCGCTGTGGACCCCAAAGCGGACGTCGCCGCAGCGCATGCGATCGCCGACCAGGTGGAGGAGCGCCTCAAGAACGACCTCCAGCTCCATGAGGTGACGGTGCACGTCGAGCCATGCTGAGCGCACTGCATGACGACCTCCGCTCGCGCATCGCGCGCCGGCCGCCCCGCTCGCTGAAGCAGGAGTACCAGGAGTTCCTGCTGCAGCGCATCGAGGAGTACAAGAACAGGGTGTCGCGCGCGGAGCTGCTCGAGATCGGGGACGAGGCGGTGCGCGAGCTGGAGGAAAACTCGGCCGGCCAGTACCTGCTCACCGAAGTGCTGCTGCTCGAGCACGTCGACCGGATCATCGCGCGGCGGCTCCGGCTGCCTGCGTTCCCCCGCTGGCGCTCGACGCACCGTGCGCTGCGCGCCGCGCAGCGCGAGCCGACGCACTGGGGAATCGAGCCCGACGGCCCGCTCGTGAGCTGCGCGGGGCGGCTCGAGCCCGGCGACCTCGCCCTGGTCATGGGCGCGGCGGCCCTGCCCGCGGCGCTGTTCCTCGCGGCGCACGACGCCGAGGTGTTCCTGCTCGATCAGGACCTCGGGGCGATCGAAGCCGCCGAGGGCCGCGCCGTCGCGGAGCAGCTCGCGGGCCGCTTCCAGGCACTCGTGATCCACTGGGGCAGCTGGCTGCCCGACGTGGCGCCGAGCCTCGTCGTCCTCGACCCGACGGCGCTCGCCCCGGCGCGCGCCCGCGACCGCAGCACCGTCATCGCGGACCTGAAAGCGCGCACACGGCCGGGGGGCGTCCATATCGTGCTGCCGAGCCCCACCGCGAACGAGGTGATCCCGCTCGGTCCGGAAGCGCTGCAGGCGCACTACGGCGGCTGGCACATCACCCGCCGGCGCCGCACCAAGGCCGGAGCCGGGTTCACTGCCACGAAGCCCGAGCGTCAGGCAGACACGGCCGTGAACGTGTCGGAGTAACCACTCCGCTCCATCCCACTCCACCAACCCGTTGTCGGATAGCACGTTGCCGGATGAGGCGTGTGGCAGACGTTTTGCCCAGCAACGCCGTATCCCGCAACCGGCAACGGCCTTTCCATGACCAGCCTGCCCCTAGTGCTCGACGACGAGCCGATCGGCATTATCCTGAGCGTCGGCCGACAGATGCTCCGCCCAGCGAAGATCTGGGCGTACTGCTGGTTCACCGACGAAGGCGGGGCGGACGACCACACGCACCGCCACCTCCCCGAGCACGTCGACTGAGGACGCATCCAGGGCCGGCACCAGCCGGCCCGTGCTGTTGCAGCCTCGCCGGCCCGTAGCACCAAAGCGTATCTAGCAAGCGCGCCAACCACTTAGGGTTGCCGCGCGCGCGTCGCGGGTTCATCTTCCCCACATGAGCAGCATCACCATCAACGGCCGCACCGTCTCCGCCCAGCCCGACCAGACGATTCTCGACGCCGCCCGGGCCGCCGGCATCCACGACATCCCAACGCTGTGCTGGTATCCCAAGCTGTCGATCGTGGGAAACTGCCGGATTTGCCTGGTGTCGGTGGAAGGCCAGGCGAAGCTCGTGCCTGCCTGCGCGACGCAGGTGGCGGATGGCATGGTGGTCCAGACGGAATCGCACGCCGCCGTCGAGAACCGGCGGGGCGTCCTGCGGCTGCTGCTCGAGCGCTACCCCGGCGACCATCTGATGAACGGCGGCCGCGCCCAGCCCCGCAACGAATTTGAGCAGTATGTCGTCCGCTACGGCGTCGTGCCGACGCCGCCGACGCTGCGCGACCTCCCGCTGCGCCACGGCGACGAGCGTCCGGGCGACTCCATGATCCGCCACGACATGAGCACCTGTATCCTGTGCACGCGCTGCGTGCGGGCGTGCGAGGACATTCAGGTCGTGGGGGTCCTGGACGTCGGCCACCGCGGCGAGCACACCGAGATTATCGTCGGCGCCGACGGCGACCCCGACAAGGCGGGCTGCACTTGGTGCGGCGAATGCGTGCGCGTCTGCCCCACCGGCGCGATCTTCGAGGTGATGCCCCGGGAGCGCTTCGCCCCTGAGCGGGTGCGCCACCCCGACAAAATCGTCCGCTCCGTGTGCCCGTACTGCGGCGTGGGCTGCCAGATCGACTTGCATGTGACCGACAACCAGATCCTCCGCGTCACGTCGCCCGACATCGAGCTCGACACCCCGAACCAGGGCTCGACCTGCGTGAAGGGGCGGTTTGGCTACGACTTCCCGCAGCACCGCGACCGCCTCAGCAAGCCGCTGATCCGCAAAGGGTGGGTGAAGGAGAGCGGCCGCTGGATGTGGCGCGGGCCGACCGGTCAGGAGCGCCGCGGCGGGCCGTGGCAGACGATCGAAGGCGAAGGCCAGAACGCGAAGCCGGCGGGCCCGCCGCGCTCGGTCGGCAAGTCGGTGCGCGAGCTGTCGCTGCTCGAGCGGCTCGACCTGGACATTCGCGACCGCGTAGCGACGCCGCCGTCCTGGTACGAGCCGTTCCGCGAGGCGAGCTGGGACGAGGCGCTGGACCTCATCGCGCAGGAGCTGCTCCGCATCAAGCGCGCGCGCGGCGGCGACGCGCTCGCGTGCTTCTCCTCGGCCAAGTGCTCGAACGAGGAGAACTATCTCCTCATGCGCATGGTCCGCGGCGCGCTCGGCACCAACAACATCGACCATTGCACGCGCTTGTGTCATTCGACCTCGGTCGCGGCGATGCAGCGGGCGCTCAACACCTCGGCGGCGTCGGGCTCGATGCGCGAGGTGGAGCACGCCGCGGACGTCATCTTCATCGCTGGGGCCAACACGACCGAATCGCACCCGGTCTTCGGCGCGGCGATCAAGCGCGCGCATGAGCGCGGCGCGGCGCTCGTCGTTGCCGACCCACGCAAGACCGAGCTCGCCGGACGGGCCGACATCCACCTGCAGATGCAACCGGGCACGGACGTGGCGCTGTTCAGCGCGATGCTCAACTACATCCTCGCCCGGGGGCTCGAAGACAAGCGGTTCATCGCGGAGCGCACCAAGCACTTCGACCACGTGCGGCAAGTCGTCGCCCCGATGACCCCCGCGGTCGCGGCGAAGCTCACCGGTGTCCCGGCGGAGCGGATCCAACGGGCAGCGGAGATTTATGCCGCAGGTCCGAAGACGAGCACCCTGTGGGCGATGGGGCTCACGCAGCACGCCAACGGCACCGACCTCGTCGCGTCGCTCCTCAACCTCATGCTCGCCTGCGGCATGATCGGCCGCTGGGGCGCGGCGATGATGCCGGTGCGCGGCCAGAACAACGTGCAGGGTGCGTCCGACGTCGGCGCCATCCCGTTCGTCTACACGGACTATCGGTCGGTCAAGGAGCCGAAGATCCGGGCGGAGTACGCAGGGACGTGGGGCGTACCCGAGGAGTCCCTTTCCCTGAGGGAGGGACTCATGGTGACCGAAATCGTGAAGGAGGAGAGCGGGGTGCGCGGGATGTACATCATGGGCGAGAACCCCATCATCTCCGATCCTGACATCGCCCACGCCGAGCACTGGTTCCGCGAGCTCGAGTTTCTCGCGGTGCACGACCTGTTCCTGACCGAAACCGCCCGCTATGCCGATGTGGTGCTGCCGGGCTCGAGCTTTGCCGAGAAAACCGGCACCTTCGTGAACACCGAGCGCCGCATCCAGCTCGCCCGCCAGGCGGCGAGCCTACCAGGCGAGGCGCAGCACGATCTGCATATCCTCGTCGAGCTGTCCAACCGGCTGGGCCTCAAGACCGCGTTCGAGACCGCCGCGGACGTCATGGCGGAGATCGTCCGGGTGACCCCGTCGTGGCGGGGCGTGACGTACCCGCGGCTCGAGGGCGCGGGGCTCCAATACCCCGTGCCGACCGCCGACCACCCGGGCACAGCGTTCCTGTTCGCCGACCGGTTCCCGACCGCCGACGGCAAGGCGAGCTTCGTCCCCGTCGAGTACGGGCCGCCGGTGGAACTGCCGGACGACGCGTACCCGTTCGTGATGAACACGGGCCGGCAGCTCTACCACTGGCACACCGGCACGATGACCCGGCGGGCGACGGGACTCGACCAGCGCGAGCCCACGCCGATCATGGAGATCAACCCGGCCGACGCGACCGCGCTCGGTCTCGAGGACGGCGACCTGGCACGGGTGACGTCGCGCCGCAACTCGCTCGTCATTTCATGCCGCATCTCCGACCGGGTGGCGTGCGGCCAGGTGTTCGTGCCGTTCCACTTCCGCGAAGCGGCGGCGAACCTGCTCACTAATCCGGTGCTCGATCCGTACGCGAAGATGGCCGAGCTGAAGTGCTGCGCGGTGCGGGTGGAGCCCGCCGCAGCCGCGGTACCCGCGGACTGAATCACATCCGGGCATAGATTCCCGCCCCATGGACCTCGGGCTCGCCGGCCGCGTCGCCTTAGTGTGCGGCAGCACCCAGGGGCTCGGCCGCGCCGTCGCGCAGACGTTGGCGCACGAAGGCGCGCGCGTCGCGGTGAACGGCCGCCACCAGGAGTCCGTCGAGCGCGTGGCCGCGCAGCTCCGCGCCGAGACGGGCCAGACTGTGTCCGCGTTCGTGGCGGACGTCGGCGTGCCGGCGCAGGCGGAGGGGCTGGTCGAGCGGGTGCATCGCGAGCTGGGCCGTCTGGACGTGCTGTTCTGCAATGCCAGCGGCCCGCCGGCGGCGCCGTTCAGCCAACACACCGGCGAGGCGTTCCACCGGGCCGTCGCGCTGAACCTGCTCTCCGCCGTGCACCTGGCCCGCGCCGCCCTGCCGATCATGCGGCAGCTCGAGTGGGGGCGGGTGATCTGCCTCGCCTCGGTCGCCGCCAAGCAGCCGCTTCCGGGGTTGATCCTGTCCACCACGGCGCGCGCCGGCGTGTTGGGTTTCGCGAAGGCGCTGGCTGACGAAGTGGCGCCCGATGGCATCACCGTGAACGTGGTGTGCCCGGGGTTCATCGCCACCGAGCGAATCACCGAGCTCACCGAGACGCGCGCCCAGCGGGAGCACCGTGCCCCGGAAGAGGTGATGCGAGACATGGTGGCGGCGATCCCGCTCGGGCGGATAGGACGCACCGACGAGCTCGCCGCCGCGGTCGCGTTCCTGGCCTCCGAACGAGCCAGTTATATTACCGGCGCTGTGCTGCAGGTAGATGGGGGCTTCACGCGATCCATATTCTGACCTTTCCCTTTTCCCCTTTCCCGCTTCCCGTGTGATGCAGGCGATCGTCAAGGAGAAACGCGCCCCCGGTCTGAAGGTGACGACCGTCGCGAAGCCATCCGCCGGTCCCGGCGAGGTGCTCATCGCGGTGCGGCACGCCGGCGTGTGCGGCACCGACCTGCACATCGCCGACTGGGACGGGTGGGCGCAGGGGCGCCTCAAGCCGCCCCTCGTGATCGGGCACGAGTTCGCCGGCGAGATCGTCGCCGTGGGCGACGGCGTCGCCGAGCTCAAGGTCGGGCAGCCGGTGACCGCCGAGGGCCACATCGTGTGCGGGCATTGTGTGCAGTGCCGCACCGGAAACGGGCACATCTGCCGCAACACGCGGATCATCGGCGTGGACCGGGACGGGGCGTTCGCCGAGTACATCGCGATGCCAGCCACCAACGTGCTGCCCCTGAACGGCATTCCGACCACCGTCGGGGCCGTGATGGACCCGATGGGCAATGCCTTCCACACGGTGCTGACGGCGGACGTTTCCGGCAGCACCGTGTTCATCGTGGGGTGTGGACCGATCGGCTGCTTCGCGGTCGGCATCGCCCGCGCCGCGGGGGCGGCTAAGGTCATCGCGTCCGACGTGAACCCGAAGCGCCTCGAGCTCGCCCGCGCGATGGGCGCGCACCTCCTCATCAACGCGGCGCGGGACGACGTCGTGCGCACGGTCGTGGAAGAGACGGGGGGCGAGGGGGCAGACGTGGTGTGCGAGATGTCGGGCGTCCCCTCCGCCCTGCACCAGGCGTTCGCGGCGGTCCGCATGGGCGGCCGGGTCCAGCTGCTCGGCATCCCCAAGGGCGAGGTGCCGGTCGACTTCGCGAGCGAGATCATCTTCAAGGGGATCACCGTGTACGGCGTCATCGGCCGGAAGATGTACGACACATGGCACCAGATGCGGCGTTATCTCACGGCCGGACTGCTCGACCCGCGTCCGGTCATCACCCATCAGTTTCCCCTCACCAAGGTCGACGAGGCAATCGCCGCGATCCGCGCGGGCGACGCCGGCAAGATCATCCTGGAGATCGCATGACGCTCGGAATCAGACTGGAGAGCGAGCTGGAGCAGTTCAAGCGCGACGGGGTGTACAAACGCCTCAATTACCTGGAGTCGCCCCAAGCCGCTAGGGTCAAGATGCAAGGGCGCGGCGAGGTCGTGATTCTCTCGTCCAACAACTACCTGGGCCTCTGTAACGAGGCCGAGGTCGTGGCCGGTGGAAAGCGCGCACTCGAGCAGTTCGGCGCCGGGACCGGCTCAGTTCGATTCATCTGCGGTACCTTTACGATCCATCGCGAGCTTGAGGCAGCGCTCGCTCGATTCGTAGGATGTGAGTCCTCACTCACTTACGGCAGCTGCTGGAATGCCAACGAGGGGCTCTGTCCGACGCTGCTGGGCGAGCAGGACATCGTGATCTCGGACCAGTTGAATCACGCCTCGATCATCGACTCGATCCGCCTGGCGAAAGCCATCGCCAAGTGCCAAACCGCCGTCTACAGGCATGCTGATATGGCCGACCTCGCAGCCAAGCTCAACGCGGCGCGAGACGCCCGGCTCAGGTTGATCTTCACGGACGGGGTGTTCTCGATGGAGGGCGACATCGCGAAGCTCCCGGACATCGTGGCGCTGGCAAGGCAGTACGACGCGGTCGTCGCCGTGGACGACTCACACGCGACCGGCGTGCTCGGCCAGACTGGCCGCGGCACCGCCGAGCATTACGGCATGCTCGGCCAAGTGGACATCATCACGTCCACCCTGGGGAAAGCGCTGGGCGGCGCCGCCGGCGGCTTCAGCGCCGGCCCGGCGGCGCTCGCCGATTACCTCACCCAGCGCTCCCGGCCGCAGCTGTTCAGCAACGCATTACCGCCCACCGTCGCCGGGAGCGCCCTCGCAGCGGTGCGCCACGTGGAGCGGCATCCGGAGCTACTTCCGCGGCCAGCTGACAGCGCTGGGATTCAAGCCGCTCCCCGGCGAGACCCCAATCGTGCCGGTGATCCTGGGCGAGACGGCCCAGGCGATCCAGCTGAGCGACCTGCTCCTCCAGGAGGGGGTCTTCGTCACCGGGTTCGGCTACCCAGTCGTTCCCCAGGGACACGCCCGCGTCCGGTGCCAGCTATCGGCCGCTCACACGCGGGAAGACCTCGACTTCGCCCTCCAGGCGTTCAAGCGCGTAGGGACACGCCTCGGCCTAATTTAACGCCCGCTCTTCGGCTTTTGTTCGGGATTTACCACGCGCCTGACACGACGGGCCTGCTATCTGGGCCTCAAGTACTTTCAAGGGTTCGAGGCTTAAAGCGAAGGGGTATCGCGTTTTCCGACCGAAAACCCTATTTTGGGGGGCATTTTTCGGACCTGACTAGATACCGAGGAGTCGGCCCATGCGGGGAGTCACTGTCGTTGGGGTGTTACTGGCGGCGCGGGCGGCGACGCTGAGCGCCCAGCACGCCCACCAGCTCGAGATCGGCGGGTTCGGCAGCTACACCCGCTACGACAAGCTCTTCCTGCTCGACAATCAGGTCGGCGGGGGAGGCCGGCTCGGGTTCTTCTTCAACGAGAGCCTCGGGCTGGAGGTGGATGCCAACATCGCCTATCCGTTCCCGAAGGCGGGCGGGCCGCATACCCAGATGCGCTTCGGCAGCGTGAGCCTCGTGCTCAACTCAGGGGGCCAGAAGAACATCCTGTACCTCCTGGGGGGCTACTCCCGGCTCGACATGGGCGTGAATCCACCCTACAACTTCGCTCTGCACGCGGTACACGCAGGATTGGGCGACCGGATCTTCTTCGGCAGCCGGCTGGCCCTCCGCCTGGAGGCGCGGGGCTACTACTCGCCCAAGAACACCGCGGGGTTCGGGGGCAAGCCGGTCGTGCACCTGCTCGGCTCCGCTGGCCTCTCCTACTTCATCGGTGGGGGTGGCGGCGGTCCGCGTGTTGTCGCCCCGCCGCCGATCCCGAAGGAGAAGCGCGATTCCATCATCGCGGCGGGCGGCAAGGTCCCTCCCCCTCCCCCCCCGCCGGCGCGTACGCGGGGCGGCCCCCGCTTCGAGGAGCGAAGCAGCGACTGGGCCCACAAGTGGTATTGGGGCGCCCAGGGCGGCCTCTTTGTCTTCAAAACCAACTACGACAGCTACGCCTTTGAGCCGACGTTCGGCGGGCACTGGCTGATCACCGGTAAGCGGACGGCGCTGTACGTCTCGTACGAGCAGTCGTTCTTCCTCTCGGACCGGCACACGACCATCATCGAGCCCAACGGGACAATCGAGCCGGGAAACGTGGCGTTTCACGACATGCGCCGCATCATGGTGGGCGCCCTCGCCTTCCCGGCCCAGAAGCGGGTCGAGCCGTTC
>Ga0209236_1002450_pt1 | contig 11382 bp, 6 predicted proteins | sample GraSoi013_1_40cm_FD_185819 | JGI IMG/M metagenome (GOLD analysis project Ga0209236, IMG submission 185819) | Grasslands soil microbial communities from the Angelo Coastal Reserve, California, USA - Sample 09_27_2013_1_40cm (SPAdes) (version 2) | ecosystem: Environmental > Terrestrial > Soil >... | reverse complement strand
GCAAGTCGCTCGCGGAGCACAACGTGGTGCTGGGGATCACCTACTACGGGCTGTTCCGCGCCAGCCTCCGGATCTTCGGCGTCATCGGCGTCGTCATGCTCGTCACCATGATCCGCCCCACCTGGGCGCGCGACGCCGTCCACTGGCTGGCCACGCGGCTCGAGCGCCGCAGCCACCGCGTGGCCGTGCGGATCGAGCAGCTCCGGGAGGGAATCGACCGTGCCCACGACTGCCTCGTGCTCTTCGGGAACCCCCGGGGCTGGCTGGCGCTCTTCTGGGCCGTGCTGCTGTCGGCGCCCTCGCATGCCAACAAGCTGCTCGCCGGCTATGTCGCCCTACGCGCGCTTGGGATCGTGCCGAATTTCGTCGACATTCTGCTGCTCCAGACCTTCATCACGTTCCTGCTCTACTTCGCCCCGACTCCCGGGTCATCGGGGCTTGCGGAGCTGCTCTCCGCGGCTGTGATGAAGATCTACGTGCAGGCCCCCGCGCTCCCCACGTACATCCTCATCTGGCGGTTCATCAACAGTTACGCCACCGTGATCGTCGGCTCGCTCGTCTTCTGGCAGTGGCTGCGACGGGGGCTCATCGGGCGCGGAGAAGCGGTGCTGACGGACGAACCGGCCTGACGGGGCGTAACCCGTGTTTCCTTGCGCGGTTACGCGGTCGGCCGTAACTTCCGGCTCGGTTTCGCGGCGAAAGGCTGGCAGCGATGGCGCTGTTGGAGCTCGGTCAGAAGCAGTTCCCCATCCCGGTGGGCGAAGTGGTGCTGGGGAGCGACGCCGGCTGCGCCATCTCCCTCACAGGCGCGGGCGTGCTGCCCCGACACGCCCTGCTCTTGGGCCAAGCGGACGGCCAGGTCGTGATCCGTAAGGCCGCCCCTGCGGCTGAGGTCATGATCAACGGCGTGCGGCTGGGGTCCGAACCCACGCCGCTGCTGCACGGCGATAAGGTCGAGGTTGGTGACCACGAGCTCACGTTCGTGGACGAGCGTCGTAGCGGCAGCACGCAGTACGTGCAGGCGCTGCCGCAGGCCACGGGAGGGGCTGGAGGGGGGGGAGCGCGCGCGAAGCCGGGCGCCACGGGAACCACGGGCGGCCGGATCGTGAGCCTCACCGACGGGCGGGAGTACGTGATCGCGGGACCTTCGCTCGTGTTCGGCCGCGAGGCGGGGTGCGACGTGGTGGTTGCGGGCAAGAACGTGTCGCGGCGGCACGCCGAGATCGTGCAGACGCCGAGGGGCTATCTGCTCGTCGATTCGAGCACCAACGGCACGTTCGTGAGCGAGACGCGCGTGGAAGGCCAGCGCATCCTGCAGCGGGCCGACGTGATCCGGATCGGGGACGAGCAGTTCCGTTTCTATGTCGACGTGGCGCCTGCCCCCGCGGCCCCCCCGGCCCCCGCAGCCCCCCCGGTCGTCCCACCCCCCGCGGGCCCTCCACCGGGGCCGGCCGGTAGCGCGCAGGCCGCGCCCCAGGCTCCGCCAGGGGCGAGCGCGCGGCTCAGGGACACGATGCACGGGTTCGAGCCGGCGCCGCGGCCGTCGCAGGCGGGCTCGCTCGCGAACTTCCTCGTGAAGAGCGGCACCCTGAAAGGCCAGCGGCTCCAAGTCCGGACGCCCGTGGCGAACGTGGGGCGCGCCGACTACAACGATCTCGTCATTGCCGACGGCTCAGTCTCCACCTCGCACGCGAAGCTGCAGCGCCGCGAGGGCGTCTGGGTGCTCGTGGACCTCGACTCCACGAACGGCACGTTCGTGGACGGCGAGCGGGTGCACGGCGAGAGCCCGCTCGCGCCCGGTGCCGCGGTGCGCTTCGGCGACGTGCAGCTCGTGTTCGAGCCGACCGACGACGCCTTGGGAGTTGCGAAGGGCAGCGGCACGCAGGTGCTCAGGACGCCCCACTCCGTGCCGCCCGCTGCCAAACCGGCCCCGTCCAACCCCCCGCCCGCGGCGAAGGCTGCCCCCGCGACGGCCCCGGCGCGGCCCGGGGGGAGGCCGGGAGGCAAGCGGCCGCAAACCGCGCCGCCGCCTGAGAAAAAGGGTCAGGGGTGTGGGGCGGGGGCGGTGATACTGCTGTTGGGAGGGGCGGGGGTGGCGGGGGTGGCGGGGCTCCTCATCCATTGGCTCGTAGCGTAACGATCAGCGTGCACATAACCTGCGCCGGCCGTAGCGATGTCGGGGTCATCCGCTCCGGGAACGAGGATAACTACCTCATGGTCCCCGACCGCGGGATCTTCATCGTCGCGGACGGGATGGGCGGGCACGCCGCGGGCGAAGTGGCGAGCGAGATGGCGGTGCGCTACATCGCGCGCGAGCTCGGGTCGTTGCGCGGACTCGGCGACGACCAGGTGGCCGAGCGGATGCGCGCGTCGATCCGGGCCGCCAACGGCGCCATCTTCCAGCGCACCCTCACCGAGCACGACAAGCGCGGCATGGGCACCACCGTGACGGCGCTGGGGCTCTACGAGACGCACTTCCTGATCGGACAGGTGGGCGATAGCCGGGCCTATCTGCTGCGAGAGGGGAAGCTCATCCAGCTCACGAAAGACCACTCCTACGTGCAGGAGCAGGTGGACGCCGGCTACCTCACGCCGGAGCAGGCGCGGACTCACCCTTACAGCAACGTGATCACGCGCTGCGTTGGGGCGAACAACGACGTGATGCCCGACGTGTACCTCGGGACCGTAAAGCCGCGGGACCTATACCTGCTGGCGTCGGACGGCCTGACCGGGATGTTGGAGGACCCTGAGCTGGGGGAGCTGCTGGCCCGCGACCGCATGCCGCAGGAGCACGTGGACGAGCTCATCGGCGAGGCGAACCGGCATGGCGGCCTCGACAACATCACGGCCATCGTGGTGCGGATCGATTCGGTCGACATCCCGCTCGGTGACACCCAGCAGATCACGCAGCCGGGGGCGCGGCGGTAACGGGTGTCGGGGACTCGATGATCAGATCCGCACCCCCCCCGATACCTCCCACCTGGCACCTGACACCTCCTAGTGCACGAGGGTCCGCCCTTCTGCCACGCGAGCCTCCACTTCCTCCCGCGGCAGCATCACGAGCTCGACGATCCGCTTGGGCTCGAGCGCAACGCTCTCCAGCACGAACACGCGCAGCCTCCGCGCCGCGCGGTACAGCTCCGCCGCCACGCGCGGCAGGCCGGTGAGGCGCTCGACCGTGCCGTTCCCTTTCACGAGGGGGATATCGACGTCGAGCATCCCGTCCTTCGCGGGGAAGTCGAGGAATAGCCCGCCCGGGTGCGCGCCCAGCTCGGCCGCGAGCCGGTCCTCGACCCGCGCCACCAGGTCGGGGTCCGTGGCGGGCCAGGACGGGGTGGTGGCGGGGAGCTCGGTCGCCGGCAGGTCCAGGGCGCGCTTGGCCAGCTGCCGCTCCCGCAGGCGCCGCGCGAGCCCCGCGACGTCCGCCTGCAGGAGCTCGTGGATCAGGGCGTCGTCGGTCGCGAGGGCGATCTCGTCGGCCCGGAGCCGGCCGCCCGCGATCGCCTGCCGCACCAGCCGCTTGAACATCGCCGTGGCGCTGCGCACCGCGTGGTGCCAGTAGACGGTGCGGTACATCTGATACTTGGCGAACAGCAGTGATTCCAGCGGCGCGAGCCCCTTCTCCGTGAGCCCGAGCGTCGCGGCGCCGCCCGCGCCGCCTGCGCCGGGCGCCAGGGTGAGCGAGGTGAGCAGCCGGTCCACATCGATCACGCCGTAGGGGACGCCGCACATCCACGCGTCGCGCGACAGGTAGTCGAGCTTGTCAACGTCGAGCGACCCCGACACCAGCCCCGCGAGCGGCGCACGGCTCCGGCCCTGGATCAGCGCCAGCAGCGTCTCGCACCGGGCCCCGATTTGTGCCAGCCGCGTAGCGAGGTCGCCGCCGGCGAGGTGGCGTTCGGCCAGGGCCTCGTGGTGCGGCAGCCCGGCCTCCTCGAGCGCATGCGAGAAGGGGTAGTGCCCGATGTCGTGGAGCAACGCCGCCAGGCGGATGGCGAGGGCGTCACCCGCGTCGAGCCGGGCGCCGGTCGTCTCCTCGAGCTGAGCGAGCGCGCGCCGGGCCAGGTGGTAGGCGCCGAGCGCGTGCTCGAAGCGGCTGTGGGTCGCGCCGGGGTAGACGAGAAACGCGTGCCCCAGCTGGCGTACGTAGCGGAGGCGCTGCACCGCGGGGGTGTCCACCACGGCGAGCGCCTCGGGGTCCAGCCGGATGTTGTTCCAGAGCGGGTCGCGGACGACCTCGAACTGGGACGGTCTCACGCCCGCGGTCCGGCGTCCCGCACCGCGTGATGCACCTGGTCTTGGAACTGCTCGAAGTTCTCCCGGAACATGCGCGCCAGGCGCGTGGCCTGGGCATCGTAAGCGGCGGCATCGTGCCACGTGCTACGGGGCAGCAGCATCTCCTCTGGCACGCCGGGCACCTGCAACGGCACCTCGAGCCCGAACACCGGGTCGGGCCTGGTGGCGATGCGGTCGAGCTTCCCGGCGAGCGCCGCGCGCACCATCGCACGCGTGTGGGAGAGGCGCATGCGCTGGCCCGCTCCGTACGGCCCGCCCGTCCACCCCGTGTTCACGAGCCAGCATTGCACGCCGTGCCGCGCGATTCTCTCGCCCAGCAGGGACGCGTACACGTTCGCGTTGAGCGGGAGAAAGGGGGCCCCGAAGCAGGTGGAGAACGTCGCCTTGGGCTCGGTCACGCCGCGCTCCGTCCCAGCCACCTTCGCCGTGTAGCCCGACAGGAAGTGGTACATGGCCTGCGCGGGCGACAGCCGCGCGATCGGGGGCATGATGCCGTAGGCGTCGCACGTGAGGAACACGATGTGCGCCGGGTGGCCCGCCACGCCGCCCGGGACGTGGTTCCGGATGAAGTGGATCGGGTAGCACGCCCGCGTGTTTTCGGTGATCTCCGCGGACTCCAGGTCGATCGCCCGGGTCGCCGGGTCCACGACGACGTTCTCGAGCACCGTGCCGAACATCCGCGTCGTCGCGTAGATCTCGGGCTCCCCCTCGCGCGACAGCCGGATCACCTTGGCGTAGCAGCCGCCCTCGAAGTTGAACACCCCGCTGTCGGACCACCCGTGCTCGTCGTCCCCGATGAGGGCGCGCTCCGGGTCGGCGGAGAGCGTGGTCTTGCCGGTGCCCGACAGCCCGAAGAACAGCGCGACGTCACCCGCCTCGCCTACGTTGGCGGAGCAGTGCATCGGCAGCACGCCGCGCCGCGGGAGCAGGTAGTTGAGGATCGTGAACACCGACTTCTTCAACTCCCCCGCGTACCGGGTGCCGCCGATCAGGATCGTTCGCTTCCCGAAGTTGATCACGATGAAGGTGCCCGAGCGCGTGCCGTGCACCGCGGGGTCGGCTTGCAGCTCGGGGGCGTGCAGCACCAGCCAGGACGGGAGGAAGGAGGCGAGGTCTGACGGGGTGGGGCGCAGGAACATGTTGGAGACGAACAGCGTGTGCCAGGCGTTGGGGGTCACGAATCGGATGGCGACGCGGTGGTTCGGGTCCGCCCCCGCGAACAGGTCGCGCACGAACAGCTCCTGGTCGTTCAGATGGCGGGCGACGTCCGCGCGCAGGCGGTCGAACTGCGCCTCCTCGAAGGGCTGGTTCACCCGCCCCCACCAGATGTCGCCGTGCGACGATGACTCGCGCACGACGAACTTGTCGTTCGGGCTGCGCCCGGTATGCGGGGCGGTGACCGCGCAGAACGCCCCGCCCTCCGTGATCACGCCTTCGCCGCGCCGCACCGCGTGCTCGTAGAGCGCCGCGGGGTGGAGGTTCCAGTGAACGGCCAGCCGGGGCGCGAGCCCGGCGGCCTCGAGCGCGGCGCCGGGTCCCCGCGGCGGCTCGGCCGGGTGACGGGATTGGGAGGGCGGGACGTGAATGGCCATGGCGCTCGCGGGGTTCGGCGGGGCTCAGGCCCGAGGGCGGGGCCCGTGCTCCTGCGCGTCCACCGCCGCGATCACGGCCATGTTGACGATGTCGTTCACCTCGGCGCCTCGCTGCAAGATGTGGACCGGCTGCGCCATTCCCACGAGGATCGGGCCGATCGCGTCGGCGCCCCCGATCCGGTTCAGCAGCTTGTAGGCGATGTTTGCGGCGTCGAGATCCGGGAAGATCAGCACGTTCGCCGGGCTGCGGAGCTTCGCGAACGGGTAGGTCTTGGTCAGGATCCGCTCCACGACAGCGGTGTCGGCCTGCATCTCGCCGTCCACCTGCAGCGCGGGCTCCCGCTCGTGCAGCAGGGCGACGGCGCGCCGCACCTTGTCGACGCTGGGATGCTTCACCGAGCCGAAGTTCGAGAAGGAGAGCATCGCGACCCGCGGCTCGATCCCGAGCCGCCACACGAAGCTGGCCGTCGCCGAGGCGATCTCCGCCAGCGTCTCCGCGTCCGGATCGATGTTGACCGTGCAGTCGGCGAAGAAGTACGTCTGCTGTGGAAACACGAGCATGTAGATGCCGCTCACGTGGCGCCGGCCCGGCTCGGCGCCGATCACTTCGAGCGCGGGCCGGATCGCGTCGTGGTAGTACATGTCGACCCCCGCCACCACCGCGTCGGCCTGCCCCGCGCGCAGCATCATGAGGGCGTGGTGCATCGGGTCGAGCACCCGCACGCGGGCCTCGCGCAGCGTGATCCCCCGGCGCCGGCGCAGCTCCCACAGCGCCTGGGCGAACGTCTCCTGGTGCACGCTGGCCCGTGGGTTCGCGAGCGCGATGTCCTCGAGCGTCACGCCCGCGTCGTCCGCCTGGCGCCGGATCAGGTCCGGATCGCCGAGCAGGATCGGCTCGCCGATCCCGTCGTCCGCGAGCACGCGGGCGGCGCGCAGGATGCGGGCGTCCTCCCCTTCCGGGAAGACGATCCGCTGTGCCTGCTGCTGGGCCCGCGTCGAGAGCCCCCGCATCACCTCTCGGGCCTTCCCCAGGCGCGCGTCGAGCTGCGCGCGGTACTCCTCGACGTCGATCACTCGGCCCGCCACGCCCGAGCCGATCGCCGCCCACGCCACGGCCGGCGCCACCCACAGCAGCACGCGGGGGTCGAACGGCTTGGGGATGAGGTAGTCGGGGCCGAAGCGCAGCCGCTCGAGGCCGTAGGCGCGCATCACGGATTCCGGGACTTCCTCCCGCGCGAGCGACGCCAGCGCGCGGGTGGCCGCCATCTCCATCTCCTCGTTGATCTTGTGCGCCCGCACGTCGAGCGCGCCCCGGAAGATGAACGGGAACCCCAGCACGTTGTTCACCTGGTTGGGAAAGTCCGAGCGCCCAGTGGCGATGAGCGCGTCCGGCCGCGCGGCGCGCGCCTCGTCCGGCATGATCTCGGGCGTCGGGTTCGCGAGCGCCAACACGATCGGCCGCTTGGCCATCGCCTTGAGCATCTCCCCGGAAACGATTCCGGCGACCGACAGGCCCACGAACACGTCCGCGTCCCGCAGCGCCTCGGCCAGCGTCCGGGCCTTCGTGCGCTGCGCGAACCGGCTCTTGTACTGATCGAGATCAGCCCGCTCGCTGTGGATCACGCCCTGCTGGTCACACATGACGATCTGGTCGCGCTTCACACCGAGCCGGACGTAATGCTCCGCCGTGGCGATGGCCGCGGCCCCGGCACCCGCGAACACGACCTTGATCTGCCCGATGTCCTTCTTCAGGAGCTCGAGGGCGTTGAGCAGTGCGGCCCCGGAGATGATCGCCGTGCCGTGCTGGTCGTCGTGGAACACCGGGATGGAGAGGGTGGCGCGCAGCGTTTCTTCGATGTAGAAGCAGTCGGGGGAGCGGATGTCCTCCAGGTTGATGCCGCCCACGGTCGGCTCGAGCAACTGGCAGAAGCGGATCACGTCATCCGGCCGCTCCGAGCCGACCTCCAGGTCGAACACGTCGATATCGGCGAACGCCTTGAACAGGATCCCCTTGCCCTCCATCACCGGCTTCGCGGCGAGCGGGCCGATGTTGCCGAGGCCGAGCACCGCGGTCCCGTTCGTGACCACCGCCACGAGATTGCCTTTGGCGGTGTAGCTGTAGGCCTCATCGGGGCGCTCGGCGATCTCGCGGCAGGGCTCCGCCACCCCGGGCGTATAGGCGAGCGACAGGTCGCGCTGGTTCTTGAAGGGCTTGGTGGGCGAGACCTGGATCTTCCCAGGACGACCCTGCGCGTGGTAGTCGAGGGCATCCTGGCGACGGCTCGACATCGAGGACACAAGTCCTTTTTTGTGAAGGAGTTATGCTATCGGCCGGCGCCGGGACTGTCAAGTCTCGCTCATTGGGTCCGCACAATGTAGAGCCGGGCACCCGGGAAGGTGACCAGGCCCCCAGCCGTCGAGACGAGCCGAAACACCGCTGCGGGGGTGGTAGGGGTGCCCAAGAGCCGGAAGTAGTTGCCGGAGCCGGGGTAGGCGGCGGCGGTCACATCGGCGCCGCTCCCCAACGCCCTGACCTGCAAGGGATAGGCCCCGCTGAGGGCAGCCTCCACATCGCGGAAGTTCCAGCTCTGGAATGTGTAGCGGGCGGCGAGGCCGGAGATGCCCAACCCATCCGCGTACATCGCCACCATCCAGCCCGCCATCAGCGAGTCGAACGGAGCTCCGGCCCGGGCGGTGAGGTTCCCGAGTCCCGAGTCCGGTCCCGACACGAGGCGCCGGGTGAAGCCTGGAAGGTCGCCGCCGGCGTACTGGTCGGCGGCGTAGTGGAGCAGCGCCCAGGCCGCCCCGCCGTCGCTCAGGTTGCGGTCCGTGTTCGCGATGGACGAGCCCGTGTCGGGGCGTTGCAGCCACGACCGGAGATTCAGCAGCTTGTCCCGGTAGAAGGCCTGGTAATCGGTCGCGTTGGCGGAGACGTCGCTGTAGGTGAGCTTCTGAAACGGGCCGAAGCCGTCCTCAGCGCGGCCGACGTACTCCTCCGCGAAGTGGGCCAGTGCCTCGTCCAGCCAGATCGACTCGAAACGGGCGCCACTCTGGAGGCGGATCCCCAGGTTGATGAGGTGCTCGACCTCGTGCGCGACGGTGCTGCGGGTGGCCTGGCGTACGAACTGTGTCGCGCGCGGATCGCTGAAGACGCCGGAGGGGTCGGGGGCGATGAGATAGACGATCTCCCCGACGTTGCTCTCCGGGCACGCCAACTGCGAAAACAGGTCGCCACCGAAGAAGAACCCCCCGACGAACGTCCCCGACCCACGGGGGGCCAGTGCGTTCACCCGCGGGGTGTAGAGGAGGTAGACCGCGCCGTTCCCGTCCAGGTCGGTCGGGGCTCCGAAATACGTGTTGTCGGTCGGGAACGAGTAGGTCTCGAACTCGCTGCCGATCGCGTTGAAGTCCGCGAGCGTGAACCCGCCGGCCGGCGCCGCGCTGTCTTGCACGACGATGGCGTGGGCGGTCACCGCCTGAACGATCGCCTTGATCGGGAAGTACGACGTGCACGCGTTGCTCGCGTTGGCGTCTGGCACCCGCAGGTGCAGGGTGTCGCCCACGTTGGGCGGCGCCGCGGCGACGCTCGCCGACAAGGCGTGACCGGGGAGCTGTAGCAGGCGCCGCTCCATCGTCCGCAAGCGGAGATCGACTCCGCCGTCGTCCGGGGGTTGGAACAACGACGCGGCGACCGCCGGGGCGGGCGCGGCGGCCGTGGCCACCGAAAATGAGCTCATGATGCGGTAGCTCGCCGCTTGATTGGCGCCCGAGGAGGCATTCGCCGCGACAAAGACGTACTCGCTGGGGCTCGCGCTCGCCCCAATGGACATGCAGGCCAGCGCCCGCGGGTCGGCCAGCGCCTGCACCCCGCCCACGTTGAGCGCGAGCGTGGGCGGGGTCGTACCCGGGATACAGGCGGCGGTGGAAGGACCCGTCGCGTCATGGCAGGCGCCGAGCACGAGCGCGGCGCCGATGGTGAGTCGCTTCACGGAATTCCTCCTGTGTCACATCCCCACGTTGAGCCGCACCTGCACGCTGCGAGGCCGCCCCACCGACGCGCCGCTGAAGAACGCGCCTTTGAGCAGATAATGGTTGTCGAGCACGTTCTCCACGTACACCTGGGGCCGCACCACCACGCCACCTAAGGCCATCGTGTAGCCGGCGCTCGCATTGAGCACGAAGCTGGGATCGGCCTTGATGGACTTGTTGAAGTCGAACAGCCCTGTGCCATAGGTGGAGTCGGGATCGTTGCCGTTGGTGAGGCCGCTCCCGTAAACGCCCGTCGCGGAGAGGTAGAGGCCCCGGCTCGAGTAGACCACGCTCGCGAGCCCCGAGATCCGCTGGTCGTGATCGAGATCGAACGACCCGGAGGGCGGTTGGTCCGGGAAGAAGCCGCCGGTGATCTGGCCGAACCCGTACGCGTGGTTCAGGGCGAGGTTCACGTAGCCGGACACCGGTCCGCGGGGGCGGATCTCGGCGACCGCCTCGATCCCGGTGATCCGCACCTGCTCGATGTTCACCGACGTGACGATGGCCGAGCCCGGCACCGTGTTGTCGTCGATCCCGGGGGAGCTGTGCTTGTGGTAGACCGAGAGCTTGGTGACCACGCCGAAGGGGAAGCGATGCACGTATCCCGCCTCGAAGAAGTGGTCGCGCTCGGGCAGTGTGGGCGCCGCGGCCACGCCGCCCTGGGCCGCGCTCGTGATGGCGCGTAGGTCCTCGACGTTGGTCGGGATGAACAGCCGCCCGTAGTACACCCAGAAAGTGTTCGCCGGATCGGGAAAGAAGCTGAGCTTGACTCGCGGACTGACCTGGTTCTGGTCGCCCGCGAACGGCGCGTGGTGATTGTCGAAGCGCACGCCGGTGCGGAGCTCCCATCTGTCGGAGGGCGCGATCGCCGTCTGAGCGTACACGGCGAGGTCGCTGCCGTTCAGGTCGGAGCTGGACGCCGGCCCGGGATTGCCCGCGGCGTCGACCGTGCTGAAATCCTCGTGGCCGCGAGTGAGGGACGCGAGCGTCCCGGCCTTGAACTCGAGGCCGTGATGCGGCTGCAGCGTGTAGTCGAACTTGAGGCCGACCGTATGAAAGTTGCGATCCTCGCGCACGTTGTAGGGCGTGGGATCGGGATAGAAGACGAAGGAGGGGTCGTCGCTCGTGCCCGGTGTGTAGTGCAGGCTGCCGTCCCGGAAGAACGCGCCCGCGAACCGCTCCGACGTTCCCGCGCGGTGGCGCCAGCCGAGGTTGACGAACCCGTTCACGTCCTGCTGGTGGTCGTCGATGATGCCCTCGACCGAATCGAAGGGCACGGCGAAGCGCGTCCGCGACCGGTTCAGGTCCAGGTCCACGACGTCGCGGTCGGAGGGGACATACTGCAGCTTCGCGAAGCCGAAGACGTCGGTGCCGTCGTTGTGGAAGTTCTCCACCGCGTTGCTCGCGGGGTCGAGCACGACGGGCTCGCGCCGCATGTCGGTCGCCTGGCGGGCGCCGGAAAAGA
>Ga0209236_1002442_pt1 | contig 11400 bp, 9 predicted proteins | sample GraSoi013_1_40cm_FD_185819 | JGI IMG/M metagenome (GOLD analysis project Ga0209236, IMG submission 185819) | Grasslands soil microbial communities from the Angelo Coastal Reserve, California, USA - Sample 09_27_2013_1_40cm (SPAdes) (version 2) | ecosystem: Environmental > Terrestrial > Soil >... | reverse complement strand
GCGCCCCGGCTGCAAGCAGAAGCGGCATAGAGGGGATCGGAAGCCCCACTTGCTCGGCGAAAACCCATCCGAGCAACAAAACGTATCCGTGATGGAGCAGGAATTCGAGCGTGCGGTGCATGGCTGGGCTAGGTTAGTGTCTCCGGTTATTTCTTTGCGAAAGGAGCAGTATGCCCCCAGTGACCGGCCATAACAAATTCCGCAATCGGCTTGCGTGTTCTGGGCGCCATCTCGCGATCCTTCAAAGGCGGAGGCAAGGAAGCGGGATCGCCCGGATAACCGATGGCGAGTGCGGCGATGGCCTCCCAGCCCGCGGGGATTCCAAAGACCTGGCGCGCTTTATCCGGATCAAATCCTGCCATCTGATGGACGGCTAGTCCGTGCGCGGTTGCTTCCACGGAGAGCAAGGCCGTTGCTGCGCCGGTGTCATATTGAGCGTTGCGGTTGGGAGCGTTGTTCTTTGCGAAGTTGAGTTCCGCGACGGCGAGCGCCAGCACGGGAGCGCTCCTGGCCCAATTGGCGTTGAATTCCACGAGAACGCTTAGCATTTTCTCAAAGCTGTCTTTATCGTCTTTCGTTTCCACGAGGTACGCCCAAGGCTGCTCGTTATTGCTGGAAGGCGCCCACCGTGCAGCCTCGAAAATGCTGCGCAGAAGACTTTGTGGAACTGGTTTGTCGGCGAAAGCCCTTGGGCTCCAACGTTCCAGAATCAGATTGTGTACTGGATATTCGCTCTGCGCCGTTTTCTGCATGAGATCGATCCCTTTCGTTTGCGATCTGTGGTTTGATGATCCGGGTGGAGCGGACGGTGCATGCATGCCGACCACTCCTGGCCCGAACTGTGCTTACGGAACCCCGTCAATTGGCGGGTTTCGGGGCTTGCTTAATCATTTCCGCGTCGATGGTGATATTCACATCATCACCGACGACGACACCGCCGTTGTCCAAGGTGGCGTTCCACTTCACGCCATAGTCCTGGCGATTGATTTTTGAGGAGGCGCTTGCCGCGACCCGTTGATTGCCCCAGGGATCCTTTACGGGAGCTGTCGGCCCTTCAACGTCGAGCACGACTTCCTTGGTGGTGCCGCGAATGGTGAGATCGCCGGTGACTTTGAGCTTCCCGGTTGCGACTTGCTCAACTTTCTTGGATTTGAAAGTCATGGTGGGGAAGTGCGCGACGTCAAAGAATTTGTCGCTACGCAGATCGTTGTCACGGCCGGGCTCGCGGGTGTCTACGGTCGAGACGTCGATAGTGACGTCGACGGTGGATTTTGTGATGTCTTTGTCATCCAGCACGATCGTGCCGTTGACCTTGCTAAAAGCTCCCCGCACGGTGGAGATAGCCATGTGACGGACGGAAAACTGCGCGGACGAATGCTGCGGATCGATCTTCCACTCGGAAGTGGCTGCGCCGGCAGGCAGCGAAAGAACGGCTGCGAGTGCGGCGGTAACTGCGATTCGGGATAGATAGTGGCCCATGTTTTTCTCCTGTTTGTTTTTGATGGGATATTTGAAACTCGTGCCGAAAGATCTGCTAGGCAGGCTTACGGACGCGGACTTCCTCCAACAGATCGGAAAGAATCTTTAGACGCGCAGCAGACATATGCCGGAACTGGCGTTTGTGAAGTTCGCGAACCGGCTGGTCGAGAGTTTTTAGCAGGCTGAGTGCTTGCGGCGTGATGCGCGTCTTCACGACCCGGCGGTCGTCGGTCTGGCGTACCCGGGTAATCAGCCCGCGCTTTTCCAGGCGGTCAAGGAGACGCGTCATGTCTGGGTCGTGGGAGATCATGCGGTCCCCGATGCCGCGGCAAGGCAAACCCGCGGGCTCGGCCCCTCGGAGAATGCGCAGGACATTGTATTGCGCGCCCGTAAGCCCCGCCGCTTTCAGAAGCTGTTCCGCTTCCTGTCCGAGGGTGTCGGCGGCCTGCAGGAGCGCCACGAAAATGCGGTTCTCCTGTGTGATGACAGGGCGAGCGCGTTTGGAGCGCGAGTTCATGGTGGGAGTATAGTTGTTGTAACGATTATTGTCAAGAGGAAAAGTTGTGGACTGAGAACGGAGCGGTTCGCCTACGTTTTCCGCAGCGGCCGAAGATGAATCTCGCTCAGGAAGCTTTGCGGGCCTTGCGTGACGATGGCTTTCACGGCGTGGGCCACATCTTCAGGACGTAACACTTTCGACGGGTCCTTTGCGCTGCGCCCGGAGAATTCCGTGGCGACACTCCCTGGGCAAATCACACTTACACGGATGCCGTGTTCGCGGAGGTCTTCCGCCATGCAGCCGGAGAGACCGACAACACCCCATTTGGACGCGCAATAGATGCCGCCGCCAGCGAAGGTATTTTTCCCGGCGAGGGAACTGATATTGATGATGTCACCCGAGCCACGGCGGATCATGGAAGGCGCCACCGCGCGGGAAACGAGGAAGACACTCTTGAGATTGGTATCGAGCACGCGGTCCCATTCGGCCTCGGATTTCTCGTGGGCCGGGCCAAAGAGACCAATACCGGCGTTGTTGACGAGCATGGTGATGGGGCCCAGCGTCGCTTCCGTTTTGGCGACCAGATCGGCAATTTCGGCAGGATTTGTGACGTCAGCGATTTGGTGGTGCACGGGCGCACCGAGCTCTGCCAGTCCTCGCGCGGAATCCTCGAGTGCGGCGCGATCCCGGCCGCAAATTGAGACGGATGCTCCCAGCAATGCCAACTGCTGCGCGATCGCCCGGCCAATACCGCGGGTCCCGCCGGTGACGAGCGCCACACCGCCCGCCAGCGGTTTCTTTTCGGGGGCATGCTCATTTGTTTTGCTTATTCGCGCCATGAGAAATCTTCCTCGTACGGGCCACTCTTTTTATGCGACACTCATCCTATCATTAGAGTTTTCCGCGGTACTTGGGATCCCCTGTTGGCCGTGACGGAAACGGGAGAGAAACTGCCTTCTTCATGAAGAAACTTCCTCAGGTCATCAAGTCAGCGAAAGGGAACGTCTTGCAGATAGGGTGCGGACTTCCCTATAATCCCAAGGTTTTCCGAAACAATGCGATTCCCGGCAGAAGCATTCCGGGGTGCACCGGAAGCAGAAAACTCAGGCTTGGAGTTTGAGCGAGGAGACATGGGAATGAACGCAACACGAAGATTGACCGGGCTCGCGATGGTCGCAACTCTTTTCCTGATGGCGGGGATCGGGTTGAGCGCATTCGCGCAAGCACCGGCAGCGGGTCAGGACACCGGGGCGGCCAAGGGGCCGAAGTACACGCAGGCGGAATACAACGCCGAGCAAGCCTGCGCGGCAGAGAAGACTCCTGCGCCCCTGCTCAAGTGCCTGGATGATTTTGTGTCGAAGTATCCGAATTCCGATCTGCTCTCCTATATCTATCCGCTTTACTATCAGGCGTACAGTGCGCAGAAGAATTACGCGAAGATGATCGAGAGCGCCGATAAGCTGGCCGGGCTCGGCGATAAGATAGACGCGCTCACGCGCTTCAACGCCTATTTCACGCATGCCACCGCTTACTATGCGATGGTTTCCGATCCAGTAGCTGGCCCGAACCTATCGAAAGACGTCCTGCAAGCGAAGGCCGCCCAGTCTGCCGCCGCTTCTGCATTGAAAACGCTGGACGAGGTGAAGAAACCGGAAAACGTCACTGACGCCGTCTGGAAAGAACAGATGACGAAGTCTCAACTCACGCTGAACGGTATCGCGGCCCAAGCGGCCATGAATGCCAAAGATTGTTCCGGGGCAGTGGCATCGTACAAAGCAGCGCTGGCCCTGAATCCCGATGATCTCACCTTCAATTACAAGTTGGGACAGGCCTACTTGTGCATGACTCCGCCACAACAAATGGATGCATTCTGGTCCATCGCGCGCGCGGTAACGACCAAAGGCGCGACCCAGGCACAAGCGGCTAAAGTGAAGGACTACCTGCGAAAGCTGATTGTTAATTATCAGGGCGGAACGGTATGCGACAGCTTGACGGATGCGGAACTGAACGAACTACTGCAACTTGCAGGCAGTTCGGCGGAGCGCCCAGCTAGTTACTCGTTACCTGGCACGGCCGACCTCGCTGCTGCGCAGAAGGATATGACGATTGCCTCGGTGGTCACGGACCTGAAGGCGGGGGGCGACAAGGGCAAGTTGACCTGGCTGGCGTCTTGCGGGCTGGAGTTTCCCGAGGTGCCCGGCAAGGTGATCGAAGTCGCGCCCGGCACGGACGCCATCGTTCTGAAGATCGCGTTTGTCACCAGTGATGCGGAGTTCGACGCCGCCACGACACCCAACATGGACGTGAAGGTAGTCGGTCAGCCCGCGGCGGCACGCGTTGAAAAAGGCAGCGCCGTCCACTTTACTGGAACCCTGGCATCCTACGATCCCGATCCGACGTTTTTCCTGCACTGGGACAAGGCCAAAGTAAAGGAAGAGGACATCCCGAAGGAGAAGGGGGCGCCGAAGAAGCCGCCGGTGCGAAAACCGGCAGCGAGAAGGCCGGCGGCAAAACCGTAGGCTTGTCTGTCTCCGACGTAATTAGGAAAAACGGCTCCTGGTAAACCAGCGGAGCCGTTGTCATTTTTGCAGATAAGTTTGAGATTTTTTAGCGCGCCGACCGGCGGTGGCCGTTGGAATCGAGCTTGTAGGCATCGATCTTGCGGCTCAAGGTATTGCGGTGGATGCCAAGAAGTTCAGCCGCCTTAGACTGGTTGCCGTTGGTGCGGTCCAGCACGCGCTTGATGAAGCGTTTTTCAAATTCGCCGACGGCTTCATCGAACAGAATCCCGCGCTCCACCATCTGATTGACGAGCCCTTCCAATTGATCTTTCACGATAGCACGCTCCGCTAGAGAACTTACGGTGTGAGGGCCGGGCTTTGCTAATCAAGTTCGTGCCCAGCCAGGATGCGATAGGCTTCCCGGTACTTGGCACGAGTGGCTTCAACAACCTCAGGAGGAAGCTCCGGGCCGGGCGGGGTTTTCGGCCACTGCATTCGCTCGAGATAGTCGCGAACAAATTGTTTGTCGAAAGACGCTTGGGGACCGCCTGGACTGTAATGCGCGGCGGGCCAGAAGCGCGAGGAATCAGGCGTGAGGGCTTCGTCGATCCAGATCAATTCATTGTTGAGCAGACCAAATTCGAATTTCGTGTCGGCGAGGATGATGCCGCGCGGTTCAGCATAGGCTGCTGCGCGATGGTAGATCTGCAGGCTCACGGCGCGTACTTTTTCGGCAAGTTCTTTGCCGATGAGTGATGCGGCCTGTTCGAAGGAAATGTTTTCGTCATGGCCGGAGGCGGCTTTGGTTGCTGGAGAAAAGATGGGTTCTGGCAAGCGATCAGATTCGCGCAATCCCGTGGGCAGCGGAATGCCGCAGATTTTTCCCGTCACGCGATAGTCTTTCCAACCCGAGCCCGAGACGTAGCCGCGCACGACGCACTCAATGGGCAGTGGCTGCGTCTTGCGCACAACCATGGAGCGGCCCGTGAGTTCGTCGTTAAACTTGTCAAAGGGCGGAGGGAAATCGGTCGCGCTGAGGACGTGGTTGGAAATAATGTCCCGTAACAAATTAAACCAGAAGAGAGAGAGTTGCGTGAGGACGCGGCCCTTGTCAGGGATGGGCGTGGGAAGGACGACGTCGAATGCGGAGAGCCGGTCCGTGGCGACGATCAGCAGCTTGTCATCGAGATTGTAGATGTCGCGGACTTTGCCGCGCACGGCCGGGGTCAGGCCGGCGAATTGCGTTTCCATCAAGACTTTCATGGCAGGAGCAGATGACACAGAACAGGTTCCCCCGACAAAGTGAGAAGCATTCTAGCGCAGCGCAACGTGAAGTCAAAGGTAAGCCGGTGGAAATTTTTGCAAAAGCAAACATAAGAAAAAATTATGCGGCTCGCAGAGAATGCCCAATGATTCCATGGGAGGTGGCGGGAGCACAGAATTCCTGCTCTTCGCGCAGGACGAGGGTTCGCTTGCTAGTTCAATCCGGAACGTTTCACGCCGCTGAGGCGGCAGCTGCTTTCTGCTTGGGATCGGACGCATCCGATTCTTCCCAGCGAACGCTGACGAGTTTAGAGACGCCGGGCTCCTGCATGGTCACGCCATAAAGCACGCTGCCCATCTCCATGGTCTTGCGGTTGTGCGTAACGATGATGAACTGCGTCTGGCCGCTCATCTCGCCGATCAGGCGCGTGAAGCGCCCGACGTTGGCTTCATCGAGCGGGGCGTCGACTTCGTCAAGGATACAGAACGGGCTGGGCTGGTAGCGGAAGATAGCGATGAGCAGCGCCAGCGCGGTCATGGCCTTTTCGCCGCCGGAGAGCAGCAGCACGTTTTGCAGGCGCTTGCCCGGAGGGGAAGCGACGATGTCAATGCCCGCGTCGCCGGAGCTGTCCGGCTCGGTCAAGCGCATCTCCGCCATGCCGCCGCCGAAGATAGTGTGGAAGGCCTCGGAGAAGCTCTTGTTGATGGCGTGAAAGGCGTGCTCAAACTTTTCCTTGGTGGCGAGGTCGAGTTCGGCGATGGCCTGCTGAGTGTCCGTAATCGACTGCAACAGGTCATCGCGTTCGCGCGTGAGGAACGTAAACCTCTGATCGCACTCGTTGAACTCTTCCAGCGCCATCATGTTGACCGGACCCATGGATTCGATGCGCTGCTTCATTTCGCGATAATTTGTTTCCGCGATGGCCAGCTCTTCGCCGGACATGAAAGCGGCTTCTGTGGCGATCAGGTCCTCAGGTTGCGCGTTCACTTCGCTCATGCACGTTTCGCGGAGATGCTGGCGGTCGGAGTCGTTCTTCGCGCGGTCGACTTCCGCGTGGCTGCGCTGCTCGCGGAGTTCCTGCAGCGACTGCCGGCTCATGCGCAGGTGGTCTTCCATCTGCGTGACGCGCGTGCGAGCTGCATCCCATTCCTGTTCGAGCTCGCGTTGGCGGATTTCCAGGCGCAGTTTTTCGCCGCGCAAGCCTTCGAGCTGCAGAGCAAGGTCTTCGCTTTGCTTGCCGAGGGCACTAGTCTCGTCGAGAATAGATGTTACTTGTTGCTGAAGCGCGGCTTCGCGGCGTTCGAGTTCGGCGCGCTCCTCGTTCAGGCGCGTGGACAGAGCCTCGGCGGCCATAAGCCGCTCATTCATGGCCGCGAATTTGGCGCGGGCGGCGGCAAGTTCATTCTGTTCCGATTGGATGGAGCCGCGAAGCAGGACGAGCGCCTCCGCCAGCCGCGCGCTTTCGGCATCGGCTTCGGCGCGGCTCAGGGCCGCGGCGGTATGCTGATTCTTCGCGCGTTCGGCGCGCTGCCGCGCATTTTCCACGTCCAGGCGGATGCGCGCGAGCTCGTTCTGGCAGATGGTGAGTTCCAGCCCGAGGCGGGCCAGTTCACTCTGCATTTGGCCGTGACGATGCATGGCGGAAATGGCTTCGCGATCCGCTTCGCGCTGCTTCTCATCGATTTCGGTGAGCGCCTGTTCCGTCGAACGCAGTTCGGTGCCGACTAATTCAAGCGCGGCCTGTTTCTCCTGCATTTTATGTTCGAGCTGCATTACTTCCGCGTCCAGAGCCCGCAATTCTCGTTTCATCCCCAGCGGACCGACTTCGTCCGGGCGGCCACCGGTGACCATGCGGCCCTGGTAGCAGGTGCCGTCGGGAGTAACGAACGCGTATTGCGAATTCTCTTGCGACAATTTTTCCGCCGCGGTCGCACTGTCGGTCAAATACGCAGAGCGCAGTCGTGGCAGGAATTGTTTTGCCGCCGCACCGAGCGGGTCGCGAAACTCCACCAGCTTGTCGAGCCGCGAGATAACACCATCTTCCGCACGGAAATTCACGATCGGTTCGTATTCCGAGGAAAGGCGCAGGTTGCGAAGCGAGTCGACAAAGAAAGTGGCCCGGCCGCCCACTTCATCGCGCAGCATGGAAACGCCGGCGCGCGCGTGATCGTAGGTTTCGACGACGACATATTCCAGTTCGTCGCGCAGGTACTGCTCGATGGCCGCTTCGTGCTGCTCTTCGACTTCGGCGTAATCGGCCAGCACGCCGACGGCGCGAAAATTCTGTCCGCCGCCTCGCTCGTTGGCGGCAAAAAGTTTCTGCACCGCGTCCGCAGTGTACGAGCGGTCATTCAGGATTTGCGTGAGCGTGGAATGCCGCGCTCGAACCCCCGCCAGCGAATCGCGGAGGGCTCCTGACTCCTGCGACAGGGCATCGCGCTGTTCGCGGAATCCGGCAATCTTGGCCTGCAGCTCCGCGGCGTTTTGTTTCAGCGCATGGAGTTGACTGGTAGCGGATTCGTGCTCGAAAGCGGCGCGCTCGGCATCATCGCGCGCGTGCATGGAAGTTTCCAGCAAATCGTGCTCGGTTGCTTCGAGCTTCCGCAGCGCTTCGGCCTGGTGCACGAGTGCTTCTTCGGCTTGCTTCTGCTCGCCATGCAGACGCAGGAGACTTTCGCCGGCTTCCGATGAAGAGCGGCGCAGCGCATCGATCCGCGCTTCGGATTCGGAAATCTGCGCAGCGCGAGACTCGGCGCGGTTTGCGAGCTCTTCCACCCGAGCGGTCAAAGTGCCCGATTCTTCGCGCAGCAATGTAACCGCCTGAATCTGCGAAGCGCTCCGCGATTCCCATTCCACGGCCTGCGCAGTGGCTTGCGCCAGTTCCGCATCAATTTTGGCATGACGCCCGGCGAGCTCTCCGGCGCGCTGGCGGTTGAAGGCAATGCGATTCTCGCTGCGGTCGACTTCGAGCGCCGTAAGATTCAGTACATTCTGGTTCTGGCGGGTCTCGGCATCCAGTTCATAAATCCGCTGGTTCAGCCGGTCCTGCTCGCCTTCCTGTTGTTGGATGGCGGTGGCGCGTTGCAACTCAGAGGCGCTCAGTTCTTGGAGCTGCTTGGAGATGCGCTCGGCTTCTGCGTCCAGCTCGCGCGCCTTGCCCGCAAGCATCTGGCGCACGATGCCCCGCATCTGCTCGCGGATCTCGGAATAGCGGCGCGCCTTGGCGGCCTGACGCTTCAGCGAGCCAAGCTGTTTTTCGACTTCCACGACGATGTCGTTGACGCGCGAGAGATTTACTTTCGAGGATTCCAGCTTGGCTTCCGCGAGCCGCTTCTTGGTTTTGAATTTCGTGACGCCGGCGGCTTCTTCGATGATGGCGCGGCGCTCCATCGGCTTGGTAGAGAGAATCAAGCCGATGCGGCCCTGCTCAATGATGGCGTAGGAATCCGGGCCCAGGCCGACGCCCATGAACATCTCCTGGATGTCACGGAGCCTTCCGACGCGGCCGTTGATCAGGTATTCGCTTTGGCCGGAGCGATAGAGTCGGCGGCTGACAACGACTTCGCCCGGCTTCATGGCTAGAACTGGCTTGTCGGCTTGCTTTTTCTTGCGTTTGAATTTGCCACCGGGTTCAGCTGGGACTAAAGCTGAATCGTCAGTGGCAGCTTCTTGCGTTTCGGGGGCCTGCGCGGGGTCAAGCGAGAGAATTTCGGTCGTAGTATCAGTCAAGCCGCAAGGTTCGCTATTCTCGGTGATCAAGGACTCAGAATCCGCCGCGGTGTCTGACGCTGCGCTTTCCATCACGAAGCGTGCGGCTTCGGCGAGCTCAGGATCTTCCATGGTGATGGTGACTTCGGCAAGTCCGAGAGGAGGACGCTTGGTGGTGCCGTTGAAAATGCAATCGGCCATGCGCTCGGCGCGAAGCGACTTGTGGCTTTGTTCGCCAAGAACCCAGGAAATGGCGTCAACCACGTTGGACTTGCCGCAGCCGTTCGGCCCGACGATGCAGGTCGTGCCGGACCCGCTGAACGCGACCACGGTGCGTTCGCAGAACGACTTAAAGCCAACGATTTCGACTTTTCGCAGCTTCAGCAAGATATCCCCTTTGGTCGTCAACTACTCCACGGCTGCCGGCATGAAACTAGAATGCAACCCGTCAACTGCAAAAGCCAGCCATTCGCAACGGCTGCGGCAAGAACACGCGAAGAGAGACGACGTTTCGTTCCTCGAGGGGAGGGTCTTTGGTTCGATAGGTCGACCGTACACGGGTCGCCTGTCAAAACGTTTGGCAGGTTCTCAGTCAGAGGCCCAGCCGCCTGGCGCAAGGATGGCGGTACGGGAAAAAACAGTAACACGATGCGCAATGGGTGTAAAGCCCTACGCTACAAGGTGTTGTAGCAACGTGAATTTGTCACCCTAACGGCAACATGAAAATGTCACCCCCCTGAGGCGGTAGTGTGTTCGAGGCGGGTCTCGCCGTAGTAGAGCGAGACCCGGCCGTCGAGAGTTTGATAGAGCTGGACCTTGGCTCCGGCGAAGCTGAAGCGCCGTGCTTGGGGCGGGATCTGCAAGCGGCGGCCCTCCCACTGCACGACGTTGTCGTTGCTGACGATGCGTTCGTGCCGGAACGAACAGATGCGGTCCAGATCGTGGGGCGCGAGACGCCAGGCTGTGGCGGTGTCGCGCGGAGTGCGCGCGAAGCGCCGGTTGTAGTCGGTGAGGAAGCTTCGCAACACCCGGTTGGCGGAGTCGAGATCACTAGCATGGGCAAGGCGGAGTTCGCTGCACAAGCGATCCTGAAGAACACCCCAGAGGCGTTCGATGCGGCCTTTGGCTTGCGGAGATTGCGCGGCGATGAAAGTGATGCCGAGCTGTTGCAGGGCCCGGCCGAACTGCGTGGGCTGGCGCTGGCCAGCGAGTTCTTCTTCCACCGTCCAGTGATCGTCATGGTGCACGAAGATGCCGCTGCGATCTCCGTAGAAGGCGGTGGGAACGCCGAAGCGGCGGAGCAAGCGCTGCAGCAGGCGGAAATAGCCTGCGGCCGTTTCCGCCGGGAAGAATTGAGCGGCGAGGATTTTGCCGGTGGCATCGTCCTGCATGCCCAGAGCGGTGAGGCGAGGACCGCGCCCTTCCAGCCAGTCGTGCGGGCTGCCGTCGAGTTGCACGAGTTCCCCTTCGCCAGAGGAGCGCAAACGGCGCTGGCGATGAGCGGGAGCGCGGCGTTTTCTGGGCGAGCCGATACCCGCTTGGCGCAAGAGGCGGCGAAGCGTCTCGCGGCTGAGGGAGAAGCCTTCGACCTCCTGGAGCTTTTCCGCGAGGTGATGGTCGTTGAAGCCGAGGTAGCGGGTGCGCGCCAAGTGCAGGACGCGCTGGCGCAGCGGTTGCGGGAGGCGACGGGGGCTGGGCCGCCCGCGACTGGCGTGTGCCATCGCCGCCTCACCGCCTTGCCGATAGCGCGCTTTGAGGCGTTGCACCTGTCGCGGCGATAGATCGAGCAGTTCGGCGGCTCTGGCACACACCAGGTCCCCCTTCACACAATGGGAAATTACAGCCACGCGTTGCAGTTCCTTCTGACTCAACGTGAATGTCTCCTGTCTCATAGGGTGACATTTTCACGTTGCTGTTCAGGGGTGACAGAATTATGGAGCTAAGACAAT
>Ga0209236_1002436_pt1 | contig 11406 bp, 8 predicted proteins | sample GraSoi013_1_40cm_FD_185819 | JGI IMG/M metagenome (GOLD analysis project Ga0209236, IMG submission 185819) | Grasslands soil microbial communities from the Angelo Coastal Reserve, California, USA - Sample 09_27_2013_1_40cm (SPAdes) (version 2) | ecosystem: Environmental > Terrestrial > Soil >... | reverse complement strand
GCGGCCGCAGTTCGCCGATTCCGAGATCACACGGCAGCGCGGACTCCTCGCCACAACGATTCTGCAGCAGCGGGATCAACCGGTCGCGATGGCGAGCATCGCGTTTCCGGCGATCGTGCTCGGACCGGGACATCCATACGGGCATCCCACGGCCGGCAACGACTCGACGCCGCCCAAGCTGACGCACGACCGCGTGGTTTCCTTCTACCAGGCGTCCTATCGGCCCAATGCCACCAAGATTCTCGTGGTCGGGGACATCACGCTCGCGCAGGCGCGGCGCCTCTTCACCGCTCGCCTCGGCGGGTGGCCGCGAGGTGCCGTAACGGCGTTCCCGCAGGGCAACGCCCAGGCGCCTGTGTCGCGATCGTTCTATCTCATCGACAAACCGGGCGCCGCTCAATCCGTAATCCGGATCGGTGAGCCTGGGGTTGCCCGGAGCACGCCGGACTACGCCACGATTCAAGTTCTGAACACGATCCTCGGCGGCGCGTTCACCAGCCGGCTCAACCAGAATCTGCGCGAAACGCACGGCTACACCTACGGCGCTTCGAGCGGCTTCGCCGCGCGCCGGCTGCCCGGCTACTTCGTCGCGGCCGCATCCGTCGTGACCGCCAAGACCGACAGCTCACTCATCGAGTTCATGAAAGAGTTGCGGCGCATCCGCGATGACTCGGTGCCGCAGGCCGAGTTGGACAAGGCGAAGCAATACATCACGCTGCAGCTGCCGGGTGCGTTCGAGACCACGGGAGGAGCCGCGGTCCGTTTTCGCGACGTGTTGGTCTATAACCTGCCGCTCAACTGGTACGAGCGCTTCGGTCCCGCGGTGAACGCCGTGACCGCGGCGCAGGTGCAGCGCGCCGCCCGGCGCTACATCGACCCCGATCATTTCGCGATCGTCGTGGTGGGCGATCGAGCGCAGATCGAGGCCGGGATCAAGGCGCTGAACGAAGGGCCGATCGTGTATCGCACGATGTGGGGTCAACCAGCGCAGTGAAGGGGCCCCAGTATTCCGACCCCGCGGATGGCATTCAGCTGCTGCGCGTCGCGGCGTGGTTCGGCCCCGCGTGTTACGGCATGCTGTCGCTGTTGTGGTACTTCATGCTCGACAAAGGCTGGATTTCGGGCGGGGTCTTCGCGCTCCTCCTCGTGCTCAACTTGCCGCTTACCGTCCTCGGGATATTTGTCATTCACCGCGCCGTCGGCAGTGCGGCGGTTGGCTTGGTTCACACCATTTTTGCCGTCGGCGACATGCCGCTGGAGCCGACGTATCCGCGCCAGGACGTGCTGATTGCGCGCGGCCAGTACGCGGAGGCGGCGGACTGGTTTCGCGACCACATCCGAATCGAGCCGGGCGATCATGATGCGCGGCTGCGGCTGGCGCAGCTCCTGGAGAGCCACCTGCACGGTTACGACGAGGCGGAGCGGTTGTATCTCGAAATTCGGAAGGCAGAGCCGCCGGCCGATCGGCGGCAACAGATGCGCGCGGCAAATGGCTTGATCGACGTGTATCGCAAGACGGGGCGCAAGGACCGACTCAAGGTGGAGCTGGCACGGTTCGTCGATCGCTACGGCGGGACGCCGTTCGCGGACGGAGCGGCGCGCGAGCTGAAGGAGCTCAAGGAAGCGGATCTCACCAGCGAATCGCGGCACTCCCCCAGGTAAATCCGGACCCGAACGCCGTCAGCACCAGCAAGTCGCCTTGTTTCAATCGTCCCTCGGCGAGCGCCTCGTCGAGGGCGATGGGAATCGATGCCGCGGTCGTGTTCCCGTACTTCTGGATGTTGGTGTAGACCTGATCCTCGCGCAGGCCCGTTGCCTTCTGGACCATCTCGATGATTCGCAGGTTGGCTTGGTGGGGAACGAGGAGCTTGATGTCGGCGGGAGTGAGACGGTTGGCTTTGAGCGCGATGGCGACGGACTCAGGCATCTTGACGGACGCAAACTTGAAGACGTCGCGTCCTTCCATCACCGCCCGGTGCAGCCCCTGCTCCAGCATCTCGACACTCACATAGGGATCGTGCGCCAGGCCGGGGCCGTCGACCCACAGCTTTTCGGCGTAGCGCCCGTCGGCGAAAATGTGCGTCGAGAGCACGCCGCGACCGTCATCGTCGATGGGCGCGAGCACTGCGGCGCCGGCGCCGTCGCCGAACAGCACCGCCGTGTCGCGACCGCGCGACGTCTTGTCCAGCCCGCGCGAATGCACCTCGGCGCCCACCAGGAGAATGCGCTTGTACTGGCCGGTGCGAATCCACGCGTCCGCGATCGACAGGCCGTAGATGAATCCACTGCACTGATTGCGCACATCGACCGCCGGAATGTCGCTTAGGCCGAGCTCGCGCTGGAGAAAGACGCCGTTACCGGGCTCGAAGTGATCGGGGGTGCAGGTGCAATAGATGATGCAGTCGAGGTCGGCCGCTTTGAGACCCGCTTTGTCGAGCGCCTTGCGGGACGCCTCGCGTGCCAAGCCGACGCCGGTTTCACCGCGGTCAACCCAATACCGCGTCTTGATGCCACTGCGCTGCACGATCCATTCGTCCGACGTGTCCATCATCTGCGCGAGATCATCATTGGTGACCACACGCGCGGGGACGTGAAAACCGGTCGCGAGGAATTGTGTGTGCGGCATCGATGCTCTGGGTTGCGGGTGAGAGTGAAGGTACCAAGATTAGCGCATGGACCTCACGGTGACCAGACAACAGTACGACGCCGTCCGCAACGCCAAACATCTCCCCGACGTGCTCAAGAAAGCGCTCGACAAGGCGAACAAACACGCCAATGGCTACGTGCTGCACCTCACGTATGAAGAAGCCACGGCGCTGAACGAGCTCTCGTCCTGGAACGTGCACACCGACGCGAATGGTAATGTCACTCCGGAATCGAAGCTCTTCGACGATCTCGTCCGTGCCATCATCACGCACCCGGAGTATTGAATGCGCTTAGGGATCCTGCTCTTACTGTTGTCAGCTCCGCTCCTCGCTCAGAAACGCGCGATCACGTTCGACGACTACATCGCCCTGAAAGCGGTGAGCGACGCGCAGCTGTCACCGGACGGCAAATGGGTCGCGTACACCGTGTCGACTCCCTCGCTGCAGGACAATCGCAACGTGGCGCGCGTGTGGGTCGCGGAAGTGGCGACGGGGAAATCGCGACAGCTCACCGGGGGTCCGGGATCGGATCGGCAGCCGCGCTGGTCGCCGGATGGGAAGACGCTCGCCTTCATCTCGACGCGCGAGGGAGGCGCGCAGGTCTGGTTGCTGCCGGTCGCCGGCGGTGACGCGCGGAAGGTCTCGAGTCTTGCCGAGGGCGCATCGGATCCGTTGTGGATGCCGGAGGGGAAGGGGCTGCTGGTCACGAGCGACATCAAGTGGCCGCCGTCGCAGGAGATCGATCAGCGGAACGGGCAGTATCCGACCGACGCGCGACTGTGGACGAACCTCATGTGGCGCCATTGGGACGATTGGCGCGCGGGGAAGCGCCAGCATGTTTTCCTGGTGGACGTCGCGACCGGCAAGGCGACGGATCTGACGCCGATGGATCACGACGTCCCGACGATTGCAACGGGTGGCGACGGCGACGTTGCGGTCTCACCTGATGGACGCACGGTGGCATTCGCGATGCACGGTGACTCGGTCGTCGCGGACAATACGAATGTGGACATCTACCTGATGGGTAGCGACGGCTCAAACATCCAACGGCTCACGACCAATCCAGGCGCCGCTAACACCCCACGCTTCTCGCCCGACGGGAAGCTCTTCTCGTATCTCTCGATGGAGCGCGCGGGATTCGAAGCTGACCGGCAGCGATTGATGTTGCTGCGACGGACGGACGGAAGGACGGAAAGTGGGAACGCGATCGAAGCGACGACGGGATGGAATCTCTCCGTTGGCTCGTACTCCTGGTGTCCGAATGCAAAGTGTGTCTACGCGGTCGTGGAGGACCGCGGCCGCGACAATATCTATCGTATCGAGATTCCGTCGTTCCGGCGTTCCGTCGTTGTCTCGGGAGGCGTGAACACCGGAGTTCAGGTCGGGCCCGACAGCCGCACGCTCGTCTATCTCCATCAGAGCAACACCCAGCCGCCTGAGGCCTGGGTTTCGGGGAAAGCGCTTTCACACCAAACCGATTCGGCCGTCGCCACACTCGATCTGCCGCCGCTCGAGGCGTTCGGTTTCATCGGCGCGCTGGGCGACTCGGTATTCGGATGGATGCAAAAGCCGCCCGCGTTCGATGCCACCAAGAAGTATCCGCTCATCTACCTGATCCACGGCGGACCCCAAGGAGCCTGGACAGACTACTGGGGTGGCCGCTGGAACTATCAGCTCTTTGCCGCGCGCGGGTTCGTCGTGGCGGCCGTGAATTTCCACGGCTCAACCGGTTATGGACAGAAGTTCACCGACGCGATCTCGAAGCATTGGGGCGACTACCCGTTTGAAGACCTGATGAAAGGGTTGGACGTCGTCGCACGGTTGCCCTATGTGGACTCGACGCGGATAGGCGCGGCGGGGGCATCTTATGGCGGCTACATGGTCTACTGGATGGCGGGCAATACGAACCGGTTCAAGGTGCTGGTAGATCACGATGGCGTCTTCAATCCCGCGAGCATGGCCGGATCGACAGAAGAATTGTGGTTCACCGATTGGGAATTCGGCGGACCGCTCTATGCCAATCGCGCGCTGTACGAGCAGTGGTCGCCGCTGAACTTCGTGAGCAACTGGAAAACACCGATCCTGATCGTTCATTCCCAGCTCGACTACCGCGTCGATTTGTCCGAGGGCTACCAGGCCTTCACGGCGGCGAAACGGATGGGACTCGACGCGAAGTTCCTGTACTTCCCCGACGAAGGACACTGGGTGCTGCGGCCGCGGAATCGCCGCATCTGGTGGGGCACGGTCCTCGACTGGCTGGAGGTGCACCTGCATGAAAGCGCTCACCCGTAACACGCTGCTGGCCGTCCCGCTGGCGCTGCTGATCATGACGGTGCTGCCGCGGCAAAGCTCGTTTGGTTGGGACTATCTGGACGCGTTCACGCTGGCGTTCAGCTTCACCTATATCGGCCACTGGGTCGAAGTACTGCTGCTGAAAATCCCGGGAATTGAGACTGGTAGTGGCAAGGTTGTCCGTGTCCTGGGTTGGTTTGCAGGCGGATTGTGGTGCTACGTGCTCGCGCGCTGGGCGCTCGTCGCCTATGGGCGTGATACGCGCCAATTGCCCGCCTTGATCTGGGGCGGACTGTTTTTTGTGGCCCTGGAGGTTGTCGTGCACGGCCTCCTGCAAGCGTCCGGGAAGCCGAACTTCTACAGCGGCCAGCTGCGCGATTCGACTACGGTCGCGCGCTAGTCGACTGAGGCTTTGACCACGCGTTGTTCTGCCGGCGCACGTCCGGGAAATTCCTGTTCGGATCGATCTCCACCTTCACGAGCTCCTTCGGAAACTGACGCACGTAGGCGAAGTGGTTGCCCTCGAACCACATCTCGACGGGCAGTCGGACATTGTCGGGCGTCCCGTCGGCGAACGTGAGGCGCAGGTCGACGGGCATCGGTAACCCGCCGAGGTTGGACAGAAAGATTTCCGTGAACGTGTTGCCGGATGAGTCCCTCGCGGTGCGGACCGAGTCCACCGCCTGGTCGACGACATCGGTGCGATAGAACCAGCCGCGCCAGAACCACGACAGATCTTCTCCGACGCCATCCTCCATCGACCGGAAGAAATCCGCCGGCGTGGGATGCTTGAACGCCCAGCGGCGGATGTATTCCCGGAACGCGCTGTCGAACCGGGTCGTGTCGCCGAGGATCGAGTGACGCAGCACGAACAGGCCGACCGCGGGCTTGCTGTACGCGGCGGCGCCGAGGAGGAAGCCCGGCACGCGGTCGGCGGGCATGATGGAGGGAGCCTCGTCGCGCCCGCTCCCCGCGAAACCAGCCCAGTTGTCGATGCCGCTAGCGCCCGGGCCGGTGGTGTCGTGATAGAAGGCGCGGGCAGAGTACGTGTTCATGAACGTGTTAAACCCCTCGTCCATCCACGCGTACAGCCGCTCGTTGCTGCCGACGATCATCGGGAACCATTGGTGCCCAAGCTCGTGCGTGGTCACGCCAAAGAGCCCTCGCGTACTGCGGCGGCTGGCGCAGAACACGATCATCGGGTACTCCATGCCGGCGACCGGTCCGTTGACGTTGATCGCCGTCGGATACGGATACGGGAACCACTTCTCCGAATAGTGCTTGATCGAGTGGCGCACGATCCTCGTGGACTCGCGCCACACCGAATCGGCGGCCGGCGGATAGAACGACTGCAGCAGGATGCCGTTCCAGCCGCTCGCGTCCCAGATGAAGGTGGGCGCGGCAGCCCAGGCCACGTCGCGCACGTTGTTCGCCGAAAAGCGCCAGGTGAGCGTCGCGCCCGTTCCCGCCGGTCGGGTCGACGCCTGTCCGACTTCGCTCTTGGCGATGATGGCCACCGTCGAATCGGAGCGCAGCGCTCGCGCGAGCCGCTCGCGTTCGGTTGCCGTCAGCACCTCGAGCGGATTCGTGAGCCGCCCGGTCCCGGCGACGATGAATCCCCGCGGGACCGTGATCGCGAAATCGATGTTACCGTACTCGAGGTAGAACTCGCCCTGGCCGAGGTACTGTTCCGTATTCCAGCCGCGCACGTCGTCGTAGACGGCGAAGCGCGGATACCATTGGGCGATCTCATACAACCACCCTTGTGCGAACTGTTCGCGTCCCATGCGATCGGCGCCGTGCTCCGGCACCTGGAACGAGTAGCCGATCTCGAGCGACGTGACGCCTCCAGGCGCAAGCGCGCGGCCCAAATCGACGCGCATCGTGGTGCCGTTCTCCGTCGTCCGCAATGACGCACCCCTGGCGGCCTGACGGCCTGACAGCCCGACGGCCCGCACGCCATCGATCACGAATCCACCGTGAAAGCCGCGCGCCGCAAAGCGCGCATCGGGCGGATTCAGCAGCGCGCCGCGGCTGTCGTCACGAAAGAGATTCTGATCGAGCTGCAGCCAGACATAACGCAGCGTGTCGGGCGAGTGGTTGGTGTACCGAATAGTCTCGCGGCCCGCGATGGTATGCGTCGCCGTGTCGAGCGTGACTGCGATCGTGTAGTCGACTCGTTGCTGCCAGTAACGCGGGCCAGGCCGGCCCGATCCCTCCCTGAGCAGCGTCGGAGTCGGAAGCGCGAGGCGCCGGAACGGCGACGTGTCGGTGCGCGCGGCGGGCAACTGCGGCGGCGCGGCGGGAGTTTGCACGGGTTGCAACGCCGCGAGCACGAGCGACAGAACGAGCATGGCAGATCCTTGGGATAGGGAGCGCGGTGAACAGCAATGTACCCACGCTTCACTCGTCGGTGCCGCAGGGCGCGAGTGCGCGGGCGCGCGTAGATTCCCCGACCACGAACATGCACGCGCATCTTCGCATCCGTTTCGCGATCGCCATGGCGGGCGCGCTCGCTGCCTGTGAGCACACGGCACCGTTTCGTCCCGGAGCCTACGGTGCGTCGGGACCACTCAACCCGGGCGTCGTCGCGCGCCTGACGTTCAATCTTGGCCAGGATCTGACGCCCGCGTGGGTGCCCGGCACCAACGCAATCGTCTATACGGCCGAGCGCATGGATCGGGCGGATCGCGATCGCTGTCTCGCGTTCATGCCGGGAACGGGCGGAGCGATCACGCGCTATGTCTGCGGGACGAGTACGCCCGACGAATCGTTGAATGTCTACGGCGAGACGGCCGTCTCCTCGGATGGCCACATCGCGTATGTGCGCGCCAGCAACACGCGGGCGCTCTTCCGCATCGGTCCGGACGCACAGCAGCTCGACGTCGGTCCACTTGCGAACCCCACGGACGCGCGCGTGGTGCACATCGTGCCGCTCACGACGGCGTGGGGCCGCACGTACGACGCTGTTTCCTACCTCGGTTGGCTGAGCGCGCATCGCCTCGTCATGATCGGCGACAGCGTGCGCTATCCGCGCTCATGTGGGAGTTGCCCTGCGGACACGGTGCGGACGGGGATCGAGATTGTCACCGTCGATTTCGCGGACACAGGCCTGGGCACGCTGACGCTCGTCCCGGGAACCGATAGTGCCACGTCCGTCACTCCAGGAGCCACGGGCGACACGATCTACTTCACCCGTGCCGGCGACTCCGGGATTCATCGCTATGCCTTCTCGACCGGTCAGGCCAGCGTCGCGTTCGATTTCGGCCCGGGGCGACTCGTTCGCGACGTCACCGTCGCGAGTGGACGGCTCGTAGCCATCGTCGATGGACGGGTCGCGGATGGCGGCGACCTTCACGTTGTCAATCTGGCAACGACTGCCGATTCGATCGTCGCCCAACCCGCCTCCGGTGGTCCGCTATGGTTCGCACGACCGGCCTTGGCTCCCGACGGTCGTCAGGTCGTGGCGCAGGCGCGCGTCCTCACGATCACGCCGATCTTCGATCCGGCGACGGGCATCCTGCTTCGCGTCGACACCACCGCGGCGGGGGGTAACGACCTCTGGGCGGTACAGCTTCCGTGATTCGACGCGTCCTCCTGTTGCTCCTGCTCCTTGCCGGCAGAGTGAGCGCGCAAACCGGGGGATCGATCAGCGGCCACGTGCGGCAGCGCGACGGTCACACGGGACTCGCCGGCGCCGAGGTTGGCCTCGATGGGCGCTGGGTCACGCACACTGACAGCTCCGGCTTCTATAGGATTCGCGAGGTCCGCAGCGGCTGGCATTTGGTCACGGTTCGGGCGATCGGTTTCGAATCGGCGCGGCGCGACAGCGTGCTGGTCCGCGCCGGTCAGATCTCGGTCGTGAATTTCGTGATCGACGTGTACACGATCGAGCGGCCGATCGTGGTGGAGGCGTTCGCCGATTCGATCCTCGATCCGGCGCTCGTAGCAACCGTCCAGCGCATCAGTGGCGAAGAGTTGCGGCGCTTCCCCGTGACAACCGTCGATGAAGCGATCGCCCTCTCGGCCGGTGCGGTCGGGGAGAGCTACCGGGGGGGCAGGCTGGGACAGCAGGCATTCATCCTCGACGGCCTCGGCGTCAAGAATCAGCTCGATGCCTCCACCGGTCCGCTGGGCGTGCGAATCCCTCCCGATATACTCACCGAAGCTTCGCTCGCGACGAACGGATTTTCGGCGCGCTACGGGCAGGCGATTTCGGGTTTGGTCAACGTAGTCACGAAGGATGGCGACGAGCACTGGGGCGGACGCGCGGCCTACGAGAGTGATCGTCCGCTCAGTGGGGGCGCCGATCTCGGACTCGACCGCGCTGTCGTCTCGGCAAGTGGACCGCTGCCCGGTGGTGCCGGTCTCGTCGCGGTCATCGACGCGGAGGGCCGGCTCGATGCGGACCCGGTGAACGCCCCGGCGCCGGCCGATCCGCGCGATCCGCGCCACGACAATCCGGCGCTCCTGCCCCATAATAGCGGCGAGCGCTACGATGCCGTGGCCAAGCTCCGCGTGCCGCTCGGCGGCCCGTACACGGTACGCCTGTTTGCCCTGCGGTCGGCGGATCAGCGGCTGTTGTACGATCCCGCGTACAAGTACGACACGCAGTGGGCGCCGGCGCAGCGCGTGAGTGGGGACCTCTTGAGCGCGCATCTCCAGCGCGCGACCAATGCGCTCACCGCGGACCTGCGCGTTGGCTACTTCACGCGGCAATTCATCCGCGGGACACTCACCGATCAGCCGGCCTACCAATTCGGCGCTATCACGGGACGATCCTTTCACTTCGTCGGCGAGGAGATGGCGCGCGCGCAGGACACGATCACCGCCCGAGCCGCATTGCCCGCCATGCAGACGCCGGATCTGAGCAATCGCTCGCCGTGGGGCGTGCCTGCATTCTTTCTCGCTACTGGATCCAACGGCGAGATCACCTGGAACCGCTATCGCGAGCTGCGCGGGCAAGTGGATTTCAGCGTCGGTGGACCGCGCAGCGACGTCTACTTCGGCGGCGAAGTCTCCCGCCAGCAGGTGCGGACGTTCCAACGCGTGCTGGGATATCTGCCGGTCGGTAAAGGCGTGCCGCCCGCAGCCGCCTCGACCTTCTCGCCGACGTCGGCGGCGGGATACGTCGAGGGCCAACTCCACGGCGAAGACTTCGTGCTCTCGCTGGGCGTGCGCTACGATCAGTTCGCTCCCGGTGGCGGCATTCCCGGATCGAAGGTCGGCGCACGGCGCAGCCTCAATCCACGCTTCGCCTTCTCGACCGTCCTGAAGGGTGCGACGGTGGTTGCGAGCTGGGGGCGGTTTTCTCAGGTGCCCGATTTTCAGTATCTCGTGGACGCAGCGTTCGACGATACGATGCGCACGGGGCGATTCCGGCGCGGCAGCCCGGACATCGGCTTTGAAGATGCCACCCAATACGAATTCTCCGTGCGCGCCCGCGCGCGCCCGAACACGACGGTGCGCGTCAACGTCTTCAACAAGCTGCTCGACGGCCTCGTCGGATCGATCCCGCTCGGCGTCAATCCCGACTCCAGCGTTTTCGGCAATTTCGATTTTGGCAACGTGAAAGGCGCGGAGCTGATCTTTGAGCGCGCCCTGGTCGATTGGTGGGGCCTGCGGGTTGCGTATTCGCTGCAGAGCGCGAATGCGACGGCGACGAACGCCTTTGAGCTGGTGCACCGTATCCGGATCGGTCCGACGGGCGACACGATCAATCCGGCGCGCGTGCAGTTCCCGCTCGATTACGACCGTCGGCACAGCGTGACGATTATCGGTCAGGGTCGTGTGCCGGCCGGCTGGGGTCCGCGCATCGCCGGTGCGTTCCCGCTCGCGCGACTGGAAGCCGCCACGATCGTGCGCGCCAGCTCGGGGTTGCCATTCAGCATGACCAACGCGACGGGCGATACGCTGATCGGGTTGCCGAACAGTTACCGGCTGCCGCCGGTGTGGACCATCGACATGCTCTTGAGACGGCCGCTGCGCATCGCGGGACGGGACGGAACGCTCTACATCGACGTTCGGAATCTCACGAACCGGCGGAATGTCGAAGCGGTGCGCCGCGACACGGGGGAGCCACAGATCGATTCGGCGGGACTGGCTGGTCTAGCGGAGCGCGCCTATCAGGCGCACCCGGAAGCAATTCCCTACGAGTCGCCGCGCTATCGGCCGGCGGCCGACCTCGACCACAACGGTCTCATCGAAGGGCGGACCGAGCTCGTTCCGCTCTATCTCGCCGCGGCCCGCGACTTTTCGCAGCCACTGTTCTCATACGGGCCGCCCCGGCTCTTCCGCTTGGGGCTCGAGCTGCTGTTTTAGTCCCTCTTTCACGTAGCCGGCCGCGACGCCGCCCACGACCAGCGCGAGGCCGACCCACCCGAGCAGTGTCAAGCGCTGGCTGAAAAGCGTGAGCGCAAGCAACGCCCCCACAACGGGCTCGACGGTGGCGGCAACTGATGCCGGCGCT
>Ga0209236_1002430_pt1 | contig 11415 bp, 17 predicted proteins | sample GraSoi013_1_40cm_FD_185819 | JGI IMG/M metagenome (GOLD analysis project Ga0209236, IMG submission 185819) | Grasslands soil microbial communities from the Angelo Coastal Reserve, California, USA - Sample 09_27_2013_1_40cm (SPAdes) (version 2) | ecosystem: Environmental > Terrestrial > Soil >... | reverse complement strand
TGTTGAGGATGGGTGAGAGTCTGGGCTTAGATCGGAAAGAAGTGTTTCGGATGGCGCCGTTAGAGGATACGAGGGAGGCGATCCGTGTCTGGGATAGTATCTGTCGTGATGATCACTGGGTTGAGGCGATGGCGGCGATGCATGGTTTGGAGTTGATTGCGAACCGGAAGTTGAAGGGTGAGGGTGCGAGCATTGGATATTTTGATCCTGTGATATTGAAGAACGAGGAGATATCGGAAGAGGCGAAGGCGTTCTTGCGGGAGGGGTATGAGGCGGATGTGGGGCACTCTGAACAAGCCCTGGGACTGGTGGAGAAATACTCCAAGTTGTATGGAAATATGGATGATGTCCAGGCGACGTTTCTTCGATCGATCGACTATTTCGACCGGTATTTGATGGCCCGTTTGGAGAGGAGTAGACAGTTTGAAAGTAGCTGAGAAAGGCTGCGCGATCTGCCAGGCAACATGGGGCGACTACTGGGAAGAGGTCGAGGGAGAACGCATGTTCTTTTGTTGTGATATTTGCGCGATCGAATTCAAGAACATGGTTAACGAGGTGAAGAAACGGACCGGATGGAAGACTCTTGATGAGATCAAGATGACCGGTAACTATCGAGGACGCGAATGTATGGCCTTGTATGGAGGTAGAAGATACAACTTCTCAATCCGATTCGACTCGAAGGGCGGGATCGATGCTTTCAGCGAACATGCCTAAGAGAGCGGCGACATCGTCGTCCTTGGCAGGAATCAACCCAAGTGAACTGAATCAGGTGTTTGATGAGGCGACGCGACGCGCCGTGGCTCTTGTGAGGAGAGAATATCCCAACGTGATTGGCGTGATGGTTCACGGAAGTGTGGCTAGAGGAGAGCCGGGACCCTTCAGTGATATTGACCTGGTGGCTGTGACAGGTCGGGGAAGGAAGCCGTCGGAGTTCTCCTACTTCGACGGCGACATCTACGTTGGAGTAGGCTTCCTCCGCGTCACCGAGTTGGAGAGGGAGTTTAGCGATCCTAAAGCGTTCTTTTGGGCTCGTGGAAGCGCAAAGGCGAGTAGAGTGCTCTATGACCCTAAGGGCATTCTGAAGCGGATTCTAGCTCGGTGGAGACTTGCGAAGCTCTCGCAGCAAATCTTGGAGAAGTCTCTGTGGGACATGTACCACAACATCATCGAGTATTCTGGAAAGCTGAGGAATGGTTGGCGAAACCGAGACGAGTATATGACGAGATACGCGGCTCAAGTTATCGCTCAACACGTCGAGAGAGCCATCATTGCCGTCAACAATATTTCGATCATTAGCGAGAACTATGCTTGGCTTCAGGTCTTGAAGGCTAGGAAGAGACCAAGCCATCTTGGAATTGACTATCCTATTGCCCGTGGAATAAGAGGGACAAAAGAGACCTCGAAAATCTACCGATCAACGATGAGGCTCTGCGGCGAAACACTACGCTTGATCAGAAAGGATCTCCGAAAGAAGGCCAAACACAAGCGATTCCTGACTTTGCTGGCTGAACCACTGGAAAAGCATGGACTGTAGAGGATTACATATGTTCTCTACAACTGACTGCCTGGGGTAATTGGTTCTCGATGGGCTCGGTAGGCGAACAGGATGACTTGGAGCTGCAGGAGAAGGAGGAGATCGCCGATAGGGCTGTAGAGGATGCCGAAGGCGAGGCCGGCGACAACTATGGCGGAGAGGGTTGAGGCTAGGAAGCCCCACTTTCTCAGGGTCCAGCACGCATAGGCCAGCACCAGCTCTACTATGGCAAGTGTTAGCGTGAACGAGAAGTAGAGTATGCCCGAGGCCAGAGCAACCGCAACCGTCAGGTAACTTAGCAGGATGGCACTGACTATCAGCCAGTAAACGGTTCCTTCTCCGGCAAAGCTCTGGGCGCGTCCGGGTTTGGTCTGGTTCAACGCTTCTATCAGCTCGTGATTTATTCGATTCCTGTTCCTATTGAGATATCGACTTGAGTCCAGGCGCCGGATTCAACGATGACGGTCCTCGGCAGGTCCTGACAACCGTAACTGGGTAGGTAGATACTTGGCGTAGCCGGGTTACAACTTGTGATAGTCAGGGAGTATGTTCCAGGGTTAAGAGGGATCTTGAAGGTTCCGTGGGCCCAGCAGCCTTCTACAATAACCCAGTTCACAGGGATGGTCAAGGCGAGACCTGATGACGGCGTTACCAGGACTTGGAGCTGGTTATAGTAGGACGGTGCCGGAACCGTGCTGGCTAGTGTCCTGCAGATGGGGAAGATGGGGCCGATGGAGATGCTTCCGCTTATTCCCTCCGTCGCACCAAGCAGCGAGGGGCTCGCGAGCGGCGACAGGTATCCGCCCGGCGAAACCATGAAACCGGCAACTGTCGACGCGGTGGTCAGAAAGAGGACCCAGAAGACCAGAGCCGCACTCCTCGTTACCAGCATGATCCTTGCCTTAGTTGTCTAGGTCGCAGCGACGGTTAAGCCTACAGGTTAGAACGATGCGTTCGGATCCCAGAACACAGATTATTCCCTTTCTGGGATTAAGTCTTTGGACTGATTCTGTTCGGAACTATATTCCGTTAAGTGTCTTGCTGTAAGTCTCTAGCGAAATCTATGATGAGACTACTGGTTGGAGTTTCCGTAGTCCATTATCAATGTCCTGGTTTTGGATGGTGGCGATGGGGACCATCCGGGGGGAGGTTGAAGAACTCCAGCATTGGAGTCGCACTCTGGTCGTTGCCGGTCAGGGCTGGAAGGTGCCAGTTTGTCTCGATGGTTTTCAGGAATGAGTAGTGGTTGTACTGGTTTGACGAGCCGAAGCTGGTCTTGGACACGGAGCCGGCCCACAGGCCGTAGACCTGGTCGCTGGGGTATTGGTGGTCTCCGTCGCCCTCGTCGAAGACGATGAAGAGCGCTGCCTTCTGGCGGGTGAAGAGGCTGCTGCCGAGTATCATCGGGACCAGTTGGGAGAGGTAGGTGTCGCCGGTGGATACGCTGCAGTCGTGCATGTCGTTACAGACGTTGGGTGTCAGCCACATGAAGTTGGACGAGTTGGAGGGTGATTGAAGGTCCGCGAGAAACAGGTCATCCGGTGCACCGTTTCCGCTAGAGTTGGCTGGAACAATCCTCGAGCATCGGGCTGAGCTGTTGACTATGTCATCGAAGTAGACGAACGGATCGTGACGCGGCGCATACCGGCCTGATATTCCGCCGTCTCCCAGGTAACAGTTGCCAGGTGAGCAATTGTTGGTGCAGCTCCCGGGGTAGTCTTCCATGTACGCCTTCCATGTCAACCCGCTAGCCTCCAGACTGTCGACTATGTTCGTCGCGTTCCCTGCGCTGCAGCCGGCACCTGGGGAACAGTCGGACAGGCTCCACGACGCGAAGTCTTGGCCGGAGATGAGGGCTAGATAGTTTGGAAGGCTCGGATGATTCACCGCAGAATATCCTGTCGCTAGAGACCAAGAGGATACGAGCTGGTTCATGAACGGGGCTTGAGAGCTACCGAGGATCTCGCTGAGATCATGGTTCTCCATGAGTATCGTTACAACGTAGTTGAAGGGATGGTTGACGGAGGCGGACGCCGGGAGAGCGACGTTCATCGGAGCGCCTACGGCGAGCGATAAGAACAGAACGGGTAAGAGCAACATTACGGGCCGGCTTCCTCCATTGAGAGAATAGGCAGGCTTGAGGCGTTGGATGCACTTGAATATTTCGGAAAACCCCGGTCTTCTCCACAAAGCTGGCACGCCAGCGATATCCAAGTATAGATTCCTATAGCACATGCCAAACCCGCAGGCATAAGAGAAGTACGGTTTCTCTACCCGGTTTGGCTCGAAGGGCAGAATAGGCGCGTTCAGGCGAACGAGCCTAGGCTATTTCAGAGATAGGGCTAGGACTAGACCGGCCACGAAGGAAGAAGCTAGGGCAGGAGTTGGTGAACGTGGGATTTCGAGCGTTTCACGAAGGGCGCGGCGCGCGAAAAACAGACCCCCAGGGGGGTCACACTTTAGTTAACAGAAAAAAATAGTTAACAGAAAACAAATGTTAGCAGAAAAAGGAAAAGTTACGGAAAAAGGAAATGTTTTGGGAAAAAGCTCTTGCCTGAGAAGCGGCCTCCCGATCATACATCAACCAAGAGTCTCAGCAAGAGAAATCGCGAAACACAACAGCGCCTTTTGGAGCAAATGTCCCTTGTTGACATACGGTCTTGTTAGAGAATTGAATCGTCACCTGGTATCCTAACCCGTCTATGAGGTAAATTATGTAATGCTCCTGCAGGATAGGCGCGCTCAGAGTACTGTTGAACCCGGGGTCAAATCGGATCGAACTAGGATAGGGAACGTTAGCCAGATTCCTGGTGGAAGCGGTTACTTGCCCAGAAACAACCGAGAGACCAATCTGCTCCACCCTACTTATCTGCTGCAAGGACTGAAACTCAGCAAAAGAGAATAACGTTACAATTGCTAAAGCGATAACAAGAACAAGGATCATCACCGTCCGCAGATCGTATCGACGACCCCCTTTAGGTTCCATACCTGTCACATGCGGCACCCCGATTTTCGACGAACTTTCGAGGCCACTACTTGATGACGTCTCCATCAGCTGCTTCCTCAAAACAATACGAACCCGACGAGAACTTAACAGGATACGATGCCTAGACAGATTCAATTCCCTCATCAGACGAGAGAAGGCGGGGATCGCGCCTTGCGCGAAGGCCGGAAAGCTATATGTTGACAACGGCGAAACACTCACAATCGCCGAGGAAGCCTACGAACTTTTGCCCCGAAAGATGAAGACCAAAGAGAGCTTCTCAGAGGCGGTAAAGGCGCCAGGCAGAGAGCGCGGCAAGCTCAATGATTCCTTCGGAGCCTGGACGATGAGCGACGAGGAAGAGGAAAGGATCTTTTCAAGCCTCAAGAAGAACTGGAAAAGGACGACGCTTGCAATTCGCCGCCGGGTTCGCATTGGAGAACAAGCTCACAACAGTAACGAGAAACAAGTCGGACTTCGGAAAGGGTCCCAGGACTAGATTCGTTTCTTCAGTTTCGGGCTTCCTTTCTATGCTCACGTTCAAGCTCACGAATACCCTCTCTCACGAGCCTCTCGCGGGTCTTGAACGCGCCTCTCAATTCGCTTAGAGACTTCACTGGGACATAGAGGAACTTATCATGATCGACAGCAACCCTCTCAGTCCCTTTTCCCCAATCCCGGGCCTTCCGTCGACCGAGTGCTATGTCAAAAAACGGATCCTTCGGATCAATACCCGACTCCTCCTCCCTGGTCCAGCGGAGTACAGCCTCCCGCAACGCGTCCTTGACTGTAAGGCCCTTCTTCTTTGCTAGCTTGACTAGGGCACGGTGCTCTTCGGCTTCCAGTACGGTCTGGACAAGCTTTCGTTGCATGAGCTTCCACGCAGTGTCACATGCCCTCTAAATGTAAACGCTCCGGAAGATGCAACGACAGCGATGCCCAATATTGTATGCTCGACCAGAACCGGACGCGAGGAAGCTCGCTCCCAGAAAGCCCAATATAGAGGTGTATACAATTTGTATATGAAAGCCATGGGCGTAGTTCCCGTCAGACTCGACGATGAGGATCTGAAAAGGATAGATCTACTTGTCAAGCACCAAGCCTTTCGCAGCCGAAACGAAGCCATAAAGAAGATGATCAAAACCATGCTCTCAGAATCCACTTCTGACGACCAGGACGTCGACAAACTCGTAGAGTCTCTATTGAAGCTCAAGAAGGCTGGGAAAGAACCACTGGTCCTCCGACTCAAACAGACATCCACAGAACTTGTAGCCAGTGGAAGAGACCATTGGCCTACGTAGACACCGGCGTCCTCATAGCAGCGTACGCACCCAAAGACCCCATACGCATGGCCGCGAAAGCCTTCCTTAGAAAGAGTCACGCCCCCAGAATCATCTCACCCCTTACCTTCGCAGAACTATCCTCCGTACTCTCAAGAGTCGAAGAAAGCCTGGAACTCCCATCTGTCCTAAGAACAGAGCCACCCCAGAGACGAATCAGAGCCTTGGCCGAATACGTAGTCAGAGACAGCCGTCTCACCATAGCCTCCCAAGTCGGGTCTACACGGCTCCGCCTAGGAGGAAGGAGCGTAAGCGTGCCCATGGAATACACCACAGCAGCCGCTCTGGCCCCGAAACTTAAGCTGAGGTCACTCGACCTCCTCCACCTCGCCTACGCCAGCCTGATATCACAACTAGAATTTTCGATCTCCAGCTTTGTCACTGGAGACGAAACGATTCTCGGGAAATCAGACGAGATTCAGAAATCTCTGAACATCACTGCGACTCATCCCAAAGACGCGGTTCGAACTTGAATCCCGAACTGAAAGAACTCCGGAAGCAAGAGACGCAGGCCTGGAGAATTATCTTTGCGAGTTTCGTCTCTCCAGCTCGTCAAGACCGAGACGTAGGGCCTTGCGAATTATTGAGCTCTCGGTGGGAGCATCACTTTTGACGGCGCCCTCGAGCCTGACGCTTTCGCGTCCTCTTAGGTATTGTACGCCGTGAATCCTTGGATTTTTCGAGATAAGAGAGGAGATCCTCTCCCTTGACGATGGCTGGACGATTGTCGCCAATACTACCGTGCAATATCTTCTTGGACCTTTCAAAGAAGATCTCTGCATCTTCCAAGGCGTCGCCGGCCCCGTGCTCAGAGTAGACGAGTCCATAATCGGCGTCTTCTCTCAGGCTCATTGACTCCTCAAACACGACCAGCATCTCCGACAGAATGTCATGAGGGTAGAGTTCTGCGAGCGCCCTGAGGAGCCCTCTATGGCTACGCTCCCTGAACCCTCTGTTGTACAACAGAGCTCTTGCAGCGTGAAAGATGGAGTAGTAAGCCTGAACTGTCGCCCACTTGTGATCTGCTGCCTCATAAGAGGCCTTGGCGGTCGCTAGGTCTGACTCCGAACCTTTGAGTTCTTTGGCAACCATACGGCTGGAGGTTCTAGACCTTATGATCCTCCTTTCCTTTAGGAGCTTTCTGAGAACTGGGCTTACTGTTTCTCCCAAAGTGTCTTGCCACGATATACCTGCTCAAACAAAGCCTTGTCGTCTCTTCGCAGTCGGGCAAGTCCTTCGGCCCCTACTATTATGGGAGAGAGGTGTCTGTCGATCTTCTTCTGAAAGACGCGGAATAGGTCTTTGGCCACTTGGGGTTCGGAGGTAAGAATAAGGAGGTCCACGTCGCTCTCCGGACCATCCGTTCCATCTGCGAAGCTGCCGAATAAGATGATGCGGTCGGAATACTCCTTGAGAGGTTCGACGAGACGGCTAACCTTATGAACGTTGAACAGGACCTTGAACTCCCTGGCGACAGGGTTCAACAGGTTGATCCTGTAGAACTTCATCCCTCCCTTCTCCTCGACGTCTATCATGTGGGACCCTTCAAGGACTCTGAGTATCATGCTCGCGGCGCCCACGCTGATGCCCGAACGTTCTGCGACCTCCCTGGTGTAGAGACTTTTGTCCGGATCCCTTGACAAGGTGTCAAGGATTGACATGGTGGCCCTCGTGTAATTTATGTCGCTCAATTTTCCGAACGTCTGTTCATAATTCTGAACACAACCATATAAGCGTTACAGGACTGAAACTATTTGTGTAGCAGAATGGTGGACCACTTTCACTTCCAGTTTCTCCCATCTCTTCCTGTAGAGGGATGTTGACATCATCGTCTCAGAACCAGGAACCGGGCGGTTTCGCGGCGACTCCCAAGCAGCACAGGCGCGTGGTGCGTTGTGTCTTCTTAGCGCCTAAGTCGTTGCTTAGCGTGAGTGTGTGTTTGAGCCAGTCTCACTAACGGGCTCTTGGGGTGAATCTCCTTAACGAGTGGCCGAGGGAATGAGGATCAGCGAAGTATATGCCTCCAAACAACTCGTCAACAAGACGAGGGATACAGGATAATCATTGAAGAACACCACGACCCCGAAATGCTGCAGATCCTCAAACAATACTACTCAAGAAAAAGGATTAGCAGGACACAGGGAATGTTTGCAAGATGACCGAGGTCCTTGTTGATGATCTTGATCGTGTTCAGGTTTCTCCTCTAGTTGGGTAGAAAACCAAAGGGACCCCAAATTCATCAGGGATGATCATTAAGTCTTCTTGATATGGTCTGCGACCAAGTCTTGGACTCTTATGCACGGGATCCCGAAGGTCTTGCAGTATTCGGAGAGTTCGGTGTCCATAGTTATGAGAGTGATCTGGTTCTTTTGGTCTGTGAGAAATTTGATTATGGCAGGGTCTTTTATTGGAATCCTAGAATCCTCGTTCATCAGCATGAGCTTGTGAACTGTCTCGCAGTCGATTCCCTTGGACCGGAGTTCCTTTGCCAGTCCGCTGATATTAGCATCGGTCACATATTTCATGTTGGCATCCTTCCAATTGTGGCCTACTCTAAAGAAGGCTGTTGTGAGGGTTACGCGAAGACCGGGACTCTGGCTCTATCATTCGTCAGAATCTTGCTAGCTATTTTCTCGGCATAAACAGGTGTGATCTGGAATCCCGGTTTCTGGCTCAAGACGAAGTTACGGACCGCTCCGCCCTTCAAGACCGGGACTGTTGGGCGGTGTAGCCATAGTTGGACCGCTGGGTGGGTGAAGACAATGACCGGGTTCACGTCGACAGTGAAGCCTGAAGTGTGAAGCAGTCCTCCAAGAGTATTGGCGTTATTCTTCGCTTGAACGCTCACGCTCTTCACGTCGTATTTCTGGCGCCTTCCCTGTAAGAACCATCGGTCTCCATAGCAGACATACTTGCCCGAGTAATTTTTTGTCTCAAAGACAAAGACGCCAGTCGGCCCAACCAGAACATGGTCGATGTTCCCTCTCGCGCCAGGCAACATCACATCGTTCAGTAGAAGGAACTCGTCGCCGAGATAAGACAACTCCGACGCAACACTCTGTTCTCCCTCCAATCCCTTCCTTATGTTCCCAACATCGAGCCAATAGCCTACGCCAATCATGAGCAAAACAAAACCAGAACCCGCCAGCACAGCTCCAATGGCAAATCCGGTGCCCGAATCGAGCAGTCCAATTCCCAACCCCATCGGTGCTGCCAGGGCGAGGAGAATTCCTCCTCTGAGGCCCCAAAATCTCAGTTTTCGATCTGCTATCTGAATTTTTCCAAGCGCAAAATTCGAAGCGGACTTGACCAGTTTCAACGGTATTCCAGACCCTCTTGGCCCCTAGCGCGGAGAAGGCGGCTCGTTTACTTCTCGGTGCCAGAGCGAGGGTAGGTTTGTTAGTTTTTCCCATCCGTGACCCGGGTCTCCGATATCTTCGACGGTGAGATTGTCAAAGTAGTGGTCGAGGACAGCAGCTCTCTCCTGCGCGAGAGGTGGAACACAGTAGTCCTCCTCTTCCCATAGAGCAGACCCATCCTCCCTGAGCTTCGCGTTGACAAGTCCGTTTTCAAGCGATCGTCCGAACGGACGCATCCTCGAAATCTCCCGGGAGTCAAGCCTCCTCCTCAACTCGCCCAGCCTTTCGACCCGAGGCTTAGCTGTCACCAACCAGAACACCATACGCTCGCAGACCCTTAATGTCAATACTGGAGATGGGGGAATAAAGGCATGCTCGTTTACAAATTGTCCAAAGTCGCGAAGTGGAAAGTTAGACACTTTGGGTCTCAGACCCTGCGTCAGGCGGCAGTCTTACAAATCCTCCAAGATATGTTCGTTGCGTAAGCATCATCGCAACAAACGAAATTGCGTCAATCAGGAGAATCCATCCTATGCTAGTTGTGATGGTGAACCAGAAACTTCCCCTGAAAGAGTTGCCCAGGGAGACAAGCACGTATCCGACCGCTGCTGCTGGCACTCCTGCATAGACCCATTTCTTGGGGTAGTCATATCCGATTCTGACGAGTCTAGAAGTCTTCTTGTTCACCAGGCTCTCGGATCCGTAAGCAACGATCTCTCCACCGTCCCGCGGCGATCTCGCAATCCCGCTCTTCTGGTACTGGCGCAGCCAATATCCGACACTCAGAAACTCCCAGGCACCCCAGGAGAAGAGAAGCCCTCCCATAGCTAGACCGAGAAATCCTGCAACGTAGAAGTGGACACCTCGCGAAGCATTTTGTCTGTAGCGAGCCCAGAGAAATGTTGCGAGGGCGTAGATGGCAATCGCGGTCGCGATACTGTCAGTAATCAATTCATACCCGCTGAGCCTGAAGAAGAAAGGGAAGGGCGTGGGCGTCCCGACCAGGAAAATCGCGAAACCGAACAAGATGACGATAAGTGTGTTGACTGTGTAGAGGATTGCGGCTTCCCGGACCGCTTTGACTACATCTCGGCTGATAATCCGACCAAGAATATCCTCGCCCGAGCTCGACATCGCCATTCTCTTCCTTCTTACAGAGTTGAATAGTCGCTTAGTCTTCTTTTATTATACAACATCGAGCCCTGACGCAATGCTGTGTTCTCCCGGCGATCCGTTCCTGTTCATCCCGAAGATGAGAAGATACTATCCATATTCAGAGAAGTCTGTGCACAGTTGAACTACTACAAGTTCAATATTCAGGCAATCAGTTGGAAGGGCAGAATTGGAGCCCGCCGTTTTCCTCCAGACGCTCTAATCATAATCCCACGCTTCCACATCCTCCAACTATCTGACCGAGCAATGGGACGACTCTCGCCTGAAGAGTGGAGACCAATCCTCGCCTCTGGACTCCTATACTACAAGAATCTGAACCGTGGAATGCTGAAGGTGATCCTCCCAACGATGGCAATAGCCCTTCTGTCGCCCTTTATCATACTCGCAGACGTTAAGCTTCTAGGCAGTTCGCAGTTCGGAGTGCTATACGACCTTGTGATCATTGCACTCATCATCATTCTAATGCTCTCTATCATTCCATTCATGATTCTCCACAAGAAGCTCTATCTCGAAATGGATGTCAAAGCGGTACAGATAGTCGGAAAAGAATCGCTCATCGCGTCTTTGACAAAACTAGCCTCGATCGATCAGAGCATGACAACGGGGAAGACTGGATTTTTCCGCCCCAGCATCCAAGAGAGAATCCAGCATCTAGCAAACCTGCCTCAATAACCGCGCCGATTCAAGAAACACTAGCGGCTTACCCCGAGACTGTTGCTCCTTTTGAGCCGTTGACTCCTGGTAGTGGTGGGGGAGTGTTGTTGCGAAGAAGGAGAAGCTTGCCAGCGCTATTAGAGAGAGAATCTCAAGGGGAGGATCTGGAAAGTCTCAGGCGGGCACCTGGCCGGGCGAGGCTCGTCAGCATAACGGTCGTCTTCCTGTAATGGAAGGGACAGTACTACTCGAAGATACCAGCACAGTCCTCAGGCTCAAATGAGAATGGAGAACTCTATTCCCGCATAAGCATCCACGTCTATCCTCTCCGTATGTGGCCCGCTGTCAACCAGAGAATCGTGGGCCTTCGAA
>Ga0209236_1002429_pt1 | contig 11416 bp, 5 predicted proteins | sample GraSoi013_1_40cm_FD_185819 | JGI IMG/M metagenome (GOLD analysis project Ga0209236, IMG submission 185819) | Grasslands soil microbial communities from the Angelo Coastal Reserve, California, USA - Sample 09_27_2013_1_40cm (SPAdes) (version 2) | ecosystem: Environmental > Terrestrial > Soil >... | reverse complement strand
GCTAGCCCTCCTTTGCCGGACTTTGTAATCACTACATCGGGTGGCTTCTGGTTGATTCGAATACCCATCTCGTGAAGCTCACGCTTCAACAGTTCTACCTGACCTGGCTGAAAAACGTCCAGGACCAACAGGACAAGGTCAGCATTACGAGCCACGGAGAGGACTCTGCGCCCCCTCCCTCTTCCAGAGGAGGCACCGCTGATGATCCCGGGGAGGTCGAGAATCTGAATGTCAGCGCCGTTGTATCGCAATATTCCTGGGACTACAGTTAGCGTCGTGAACGCGTAGGCAGCGACCTTCGACCTCGCATTCGTTAGACGATTGAGGATAGTAGACTTGCCAACGCTGGGGAGACCGATCAGGACAACGGTGGCGTCTCCTCCTTTGCGAATCTCGAAAGCTGGACCCCCACCCTTTGAGGTGGAAGCTTCGAGCTCTGCCCGTATTCTGGCAAGCTTCGCCTTCAATAGTCCGATATGATGCTCGGTGTGCTTATTGATCTGGGTCTTCTTCATCTCCTCCTCTATCTGCTTGATCTTTTCAGGAAGACCCATACTATCCTACCTTCATTCTTGCACAAGTGTTGCGCAATCGGACATAGTCAAGTTTACTCCCTGACTCCAAAGTAAGGGATCACTAGCCAATAGGCAAATTTCAAGACCGAGGAAACCTAGCCGAATAGAGGTTGTCAGCATTCCGAGGGTGCTCGCCGATGAAATGGTCAAAATATGTGGATAATATCGTAACGAGTGTGTCGCTTCTCCTGATGACTTCAGGAGCGATTCTGTACTTTTATCAAGATGGTTACCGTCCCATTAGCGTGATCATCTTCCTAATCGGCCTCGTTCTATTGATACTGGAGGCATTAGGAGGAGTCGGAGAAGAGAAACAGGCCAGAATTATTGTTCCTGAAGGACAATTTCACTATCCCTAACATTAGTAGTCGCGATTGAAGACCTGCCTCGGGGCCACCGATGTCCCCGCAAAGGTGGATGCTAGCGAATGATCGCCTAGTGGGATAGTACGTGTCGAACAATCGATTCTTGTAGGAGTCGCGAGTCGCTAACGTCTGGCAAGTAGCTTTGGAACTAGGAATACGGATAGTGGGCCGAACACAAGTATGATGAAGAAAATCGCGAAGAGGGATAGTTCGGAGAGAAGATTGACTGTCCTCTGTTGCAAGATACTGCTCGCTACAACAAACCCAAATTGTCCACGGTATACGGGGTCAGCGTTAGAGGCTAGATTGACGGATTCCTGTACAGTGTTTCCATGAGCGAGAGCCGACACGAGCGTCGAGGTCTCCGAGTCCGTGAACTGGGCGCTCACTGAATTGTCGAATCCTATTAGGTAGCCGGCTCCTTTGTCCGCGAAGGCTGCGCCAAAAGTCTCTCGGTCACCCGGATCGCCGCAGCCCATCAATACGATGATCGAATTCTGGAACCGTCCATGAGATTCGCTGCTAATGAACTGCGCCTCGACTGCGAAATATTCTACTGGGGTCCCTATCGTTGCGGGAGATACGTGGCCGGCGAGCTGTGCGAAGACGTACTTGGAGCTTGTGTAGGGCTCGGATGTAATGATAGCTGAGTGTGCTGTATGGGCTCGTATGATCACAAGACCGTACCCTTGAGAGGGAAGATTTGCAAGAGTATCTACTGTGAACTTGTCTGGACCGATGTAGTCAACCGTATACCCGACTGAAGAGAGTGTCCTCGTCACATTGTCGGTAAATGACGGATCAGGGTTGTTCACTGAGAGCCCGTCGATCAGCACGGCCCTCAGACCGTTGGGACTAGACGTGGGGAACCAGATGCCGTTCTGCCAGGCCCAGACAGATGCTCCCAGCCCAATTACCAAGAGAATGGTCAGTGAGAGAGTGAGACGGACATGACGCCGCGGCCAAATCCTGCTAGCGGCTTTGCCAGCGTATCTTGCTGTAGGCCTACCGTGCACCTGCTTGTCAAGTGATTGATTGAGAAGCGTATCAAAGCTGTTCTCTCTCTTGATCTTTTGGCCCATTCAGGACTCCTACCGGATTGCCTTCGAGCTCTGTCAGCTCACCGGCAGATCGTTTATTCCGCGAGACCTGGTCTTGCTGGAGCTGAGATATAGGAGTATTGCCCAGAGCCTAGAAGATTGCCGAAGGGCTTCTGCTCGTGAGACAGTTTCTGGGTCGGTCAGAACTAGAGTTGCAACAAACTTCTGCACTAGCAGTCGTATCCGCCGTTTGGATAGTCTGATGTGCATCCGATGGCACTGGCAGGTGACAGCGTCGAGGTGCTAGTGGTTAGGACGTTGCTGCCGACCTCGTAGAGTGTACTAGCGTATCCTCCAATGCCCGGCAGGACACTGCCTGTCCATCCAGCATTAGACGAATTGCATGGTGTAAGTGTTGTTCCTGGTAGTGTGTATCCTTCAATACAGCTGAGGATCAGCTGCGTACCGGTAGTCTTCTCTGTCGAGAAGGCTATCCAGCTTACACCCTTCAACGAGTTGACCTTTAGTCTCTGACTGAGACCAACAGGGTTGCTGGTGCTTGTGAGGCTCGGGTTGCCTATTCCCTGAGCCCAATGTGGACAGTTGGCTGATGGAGTAGAAGAGTGACAACTGTTTACAGTCAACACCTTCGAAAAGTCAGCGCTACCCGAACCGATGTCGCCAGACCAGACGTAGTTTGCTAGTGCACCGCTGCTTCGGAAATAATCGCTACTAGAACCTGCAATACCACAAGTTGTGCCGGTCGAAGTCAAGGTGCAGCCAGTCCTGGTCAGAGTGAAATCATTCAAGCCGAACGGGGGATACTGTGTATTGTCGATACTGCAGCCTGCTCCAATTGTTCCGGCGGGAGGATGACCTGTACCACCGATGCTCTCGCAAGTATATGGTCCAGATCCTATGAGGAAATTGTTCGTCATCGGGTCGAAGGTTGGGCTGTCAGCACGCACACCACCGACGCTTGTAATGCTGGGTGCGCCGAAGTGTCCGACGCAAGTGTCCTCGGCAGCATTAACAATGCTCGTGCCTGCAATGTTCTTGCCGGTCACGCCATTGTTCCAAGTACTGGCACCACAAGCAGACCAAATGTGGCCTGGGATTATGGTAATACCACCGATGAACAATTCAGTGAATGGACCCTTAGCCTTGAGATTCAAGTCAAGAGTAAACTCATCGATGACGTTGATGTGAGCAACGTTAGAGAGCGAGGTCGCCTGGAACGCACCAGTAGCGTTGAGGTTCATGTAGCTGTACTTTACGTCCCACGCAGTAACCGGACCACCGTCCTGCCAGTGGTCACTGCGGTTCAAGCTGAGACGAAGATCGGCAACAGTGTTCGCAAAGTATGTCGAGTTACCATAGCCAAGGTTTGTTGCAGTGCACGCAGGGCCACCGGGGTAGCAGAGGAAGCTGTGGCTGGTAGTCATCCAGTCAATGTTCTGCAATATCGAAGAACACTGAGAAACACCAGCAGTAGCTGCTAGACCAGCCGAGTTGGTGCATTGCGGGTTCTGGACGAAGAGACTGTCATAGATGTTGGATAGTAAGTAAGCGTCCCAGAGGGTGGTGAACTGGAATGGGTTGAGGCTGTCAACTGTCGTCAGGAAGCTCTGGCGGAAGGTGCCGGCTACAGCGGGCGTGCCGCTGTAAGCATTGAGCCAGTTGAAGTAGTTCGCGGATGCCGAGTAACCGCCGCCGAAGGCGGTGTTGAAGGCGGGCTGCGAATAGGTCACTCCAGCCCAGTTGCTGAGACTACCCTGAGTGTCCCTGCCGCTCCAGACGGGTATCGTGAAAACGTGACTGCCAAAATAGTCTTCAGCCTGGTAGCCAGCGCTGACAGCGCTACAATTGGGAGATGCGCCTATGCACATGGTGGATGTTACACCCTTCGCGAAGGGTCCGCCCACGGGCACTGGTGTACCGGAACAGCTTGCGAAGGTGAGTTGGGTTGCGTTCTGGTTGAATGTAGGATCTAGGTTGGTGGTGGAAGGCGAGTCGAGGCACGTTGAGAACTCCATCGCGCTGGACAGGCTGTCGTACGTAGGGCTGCAGAGGTACATGTAGTCGGCCGTATAGCTTGTGTACGTCGTGCTTGTGCACGTAGAACCCGGAGTCTTGCTCGTGCAATTAGCATTGGTACAGGTATAGTCGGTCTTGGTGGCGAACAGGCTGTTGTAAACGTAATAGGCCGTGCTATCGAACGGGAAGGCTTGACCAAAGCCCGCGGTCAACATTCCCCAGCAATTGTTGGGAGTGCCGTTGGTGCTTGTTGAGAATCCGCAGAATGTATCCAAACCCTCAACTTCTTGGAGGAACGGGCATGGCCCACCACCACAAGCAACATTGCCCGTGCCAGTGTTTGAAATGTCGCAGTAGACGGGTTGACCTGCAAGCGTAGTCCAGCCAGCACCACCAGTCCAGGCAGGTGAGAACAGGGCGCAGATGTCCTGGCCGATGCCTTCATCAAGACTTTTTCGCGGTTCAGTTGTTTGGATGCCCATGCATACATTCGCTGTGGGCATCACCCAAGCACATACTCCACCGGCGGTGGTTATTGTTGTCACGACTGCTGGCCAGCCGCCTGTGGGTGCAACAAGTTCACAGCTTGCATTGGTCATTACACCTGTTATCCCAGCACTGGTGAAGGCTCGGATGAAGTGCTGGGCCGCAGCGCAAAAGTCGGGACTTCCAATTGTTGCCTGCCATGCGAAGGTGTTCGTGCCTGTGACCGATCCTGTCGGACAGGACGTCGAGTAGGCGCAGTTGTAGGCTGTGCCTCCGGGCGATCCTACGATACAATTGCTGGAACTGCTTTCTGAAAACAGAGTGTCCCAGTTACACGGGTTGGGTGTGGGGAGGCCACCGTTTGTACAGCCTGCTGTGGTGGTGCACGCGGGGATCGCGGCATCGTTGGGATAACATGCGACGTTCAAGCAAGCAGGGTTGTTCGCAGCGAAACTTTGTTTGTTGATTAGGTGAGCGATCCCCTGGCGGAGTTCGACACCGGCAGAGCTGTTTCCGTAACTCATGGGAATCCCCCAGAAAACGTTTGCGAGGTTGAACTGGAGCTCAAAGTATCCGTGGTCTGGCACTGGAAGACTGCACATGACTGCAGTGTTCCCCGCACAATTTACGTTCCCGCTGCCACTGCCTTGCTGGGATGCTGTCAGTGGCCAGTCCTCGGCGTCGACCTGGTTGGTCAACAGCCAGCCCACTTGAGTTCCGCTAGCACCATCACCCTGGCTTATGGATAGGGTCTGTTCCTGGGCGCCCGCTGGGTACCATACCCCAGAAGCCTCCTGCAGAGCCCTCACAACGGGAATGCTTGGAAGATAGAAGTTGCTGGACAGGACGCTGGGAAGACTTACGAGTGAGAATGCGATGGCGAAGATGATTACGGTCCTAACGACGGGCACTCCTAGCAGTCATATCCTCCGTTCGGATAGGTTGTGGCGCAGCCTACAGCGCTCGCTGGCGATAGTGTAGAGGTGCTGGTCGTTGTTGTGCCTATCGTTATCTGGCTGCCGACCTCGTAGAGCGTCGAAGCATATGCACCGATTCCCGGTAGGACAATGCTAGTCCATCCTGCGTTGGAGGAAGTGCATGGTGTGATTGTTGTCTGTGGAATCGTGTATCCTGCACTACATGACAGGATCAGTTGTGTCCCGGCAGACTGTGGAGTCGCAAAACCAATCCAGCTCACACCCTTGTAAGAGTTGACCTTCAAACGCTGGCTAAGACCCACAGGATTACTGCCTGTACCCCCCGGGTTGCCGATGCCCTGTGCCCAGTGCGGACAGTTAGCTGAGGGACTCGCGGAGTGACAGCTGTTGACCGTCAACACCTTGGAAAAGTCAGCGCTACCCGATCCGATATCGCCAGACCAGATGTACGAGGCGAGTGCTCCGCTACTACGGAAGTAGTCGCTACTAGAACCAGCAACACCACACATGGTGCCAGACGCTGTTAGAGTACAGCCAGTCCTAGTCAGGGTAAAGTCACCGAGACCGAAGGCCGGAGCCTGAGTATTGTCGATGCTACAGCCCCCACCAAGTGTACCAACAGCAGGATGACCCGACCCACCGATACTCTCGCAAGTGTATGGGCCGGATCCAATCAGGAAGTTGTTCGTCATGGGATCGAAGATTGGACTGTCAGCACGCACACCACCCACTGTCGCGATGCTGGGTGCACCGAAGTGTCCTACGCAATTGTCCTCCGAAGCGTTTACGATACTTGTGCCTACAATGTTCTTGCCTGTCACACCTGTGTTCCATGTGCTCGCTCCGCAGGCAGACCAGACATGGCCTGGAATTATGGTGACGCCTCCGACGAGGAGCTCAGTGAACGGACCCTCAGCCTTGAGATTGAGGTCCAGAGTATATTCGTCAAGCACGTTGATGTGGGAGACGTTGGCTAGAGCTGTTGCTTGGTATGCTCCTGTAGCGTTGAGGTTGATGAAGCTGTACTTCACGTCCCATGCTGTGACAGGTCCACCATCATGCCAGTGGTTACTACGGTTGAGTGTGAGGCGGAGATCAGCGGATGTGTTTGCGAAGTATGTCGAGTTACCATAGCCCAAGGTTGTAGAGGTGCATGGGGGACCGCCTGGGTAGCAGAGGAAGCTGTGACTAGTCGTCATCCAGTCAATGTTCTGCAATATCGAAGAACACTGGTTGACACCGGAGCCCGCGGGAGGAGTCTGGCTACAGAGAGGGTTCTGCACGAAGAGACTGTCATAGATATTGCTCATCACGTAACTGTCCCAGATGGTGTTGAAGTCGAACGGGTTGAGGCTGTCAACGGTTGTCAAGAGGCTCTGTCGGTATGTCCCGGCCACGGCAGGAGCACCACAATATGCGTTAAGCCAACTGAAGTAGTTCGCTGATCCCAAGTAACCGCCACCGAAGGCGGTGATTATGCCCGGTGACGAGCCGCCCAGATGCCAACAGGAGAGACGAGCCTGAGTGTCTAGGCCAGACCAGACAGGTATCGTGAGAACGTGACTGCCATAGTAGTCCTCAGCCTGGTACCCAGCACTGATCGCCGTACAGGCTGGAGATGCCCCTATGCAGGATGTAGACCCTGTACCAGAACCCACAACACCACCCGAACAGTCTAAGAAAGTCGGTGTAGCGGCATCGGGTGTAGGATCCCCGGTCGCGCTGAGACATGGCGAAAACTCCATCGCCGAGCTCAGACTATCATAAGTGGGGCTGCAGACGTACTGGTAGTCGGACGCACTGTTAGTGTATGTGACACTGGCACACGGTGAGCCTGGAACAGTACTGGTGCAGTCGGCATTGGTGCATGTCACCGTGGTCTTCGTCGCAAAGAGACTATTGTATTCGAAGTAGGTAGAGGAGTCAAACGGGAAGACTTGTCCAAAGCCGAAAGTTCCCATTCCCCAACAGTTGTTGGGGACGCCGGTAACGCTAGTGTTGAATCCGCAGAATTGACCATCGGGCTGGATTAATTGGAGAAACGGGCAAGGCCCGCCGCCGCAAGCAGCATTGCCTGAGCCTGTGTTTGTGCTGTTGCAATCAAAAGGTTGGCCTGCGAGGGTCATCCATGCGCCCCAAGCTGGCGAGAAGAGTGCGCAAATCTCCTGTCCTAGACCGTAACCCAGGCTCTGGCGAGGCTCGGTCCTACGCACGAAGAAGCAAGTATTCGCGGTGGCAAGCGCTCCGCCAGCACACCCATTGCCTTGTGCAGTATTGATGGCTGTAACGACCGAGGGCCAGCCGCCCGTTGGCGGGACGAGTTCACAGTTCGCGTTTGTCGTCACGCCGCTAATGCTAGCATCTGCGAATGCTTGGATAAAGTGTTGTGCGGCAGCGCAAAAGTCAGGGCTGCCGATCGCGGCCTGCCACGGGAAAGCAGTGGTGCCAGTGACAGTGCCCGTTGGACATGTTGTGGTAAAGTTGCAATTGTAGGCGGTACCTCCGGGAGCGCCCACCACACAGTTTGTGGAGCTGGACTCGGCATACTTCGTGTCCCAGCTACACGGGTTGGCCGCGTAGAGCCCACCGTTTGTACAGCCAACCGATATCGTACAGGCTGGTATCGGCTGATCATCGGGGACACATGCTACGCCTAAGCACGCGACGTTGTTGGCAGCGAAGCTCTGTTTGTTGATAAGATGAGCTATCCCTTGGCGAAGCTCGACGCCTGCCGCGCTGTTACCATAGTTCTGAGGTACACCCCAAAGGACGTTAGCGAGGTTGAACTCGATCTCAAAGTATCCATGGTCAGGCTCCGGGAGGCTGCAGAGAACATTTGCGTTGCCAGAACAGTTTACTGTGCTTGCTCCTTGCTGGGTTGCGGTTAGTGGCCAGTCCTCGGCGTCGATCTGGTTGGTCAACAGCCAGTTGACCTGGGTAATGCTAGCGCCGTCACCCTGGCTGATAGACAGGGTCTGCTCCTGAGCGCCGGCAGGATACCATGATCCGTAGGTCGTCTCTTGTTGAGCCCTCACAACAGGAATATTTGGAAGATAGAAGTTGCTCGACAGGACGCTGGGAAGACTGACCAGTGAGAAAACGATGGCAAAGGTGAGTAGAAGCCTGACAGTAGGCATACTACCCGACCTTAGCCTCTCACATTCGCATGTTAAGTTTATCGGTTGGAGTCCTCTCGACGAAGCTATCCAGCGCGATCACTATCTGATGGGTCGAAAAGCCCCAAGACACTAGATTGAGTATTGGGGATGGTCAGTGACTTCGAAAGTTATTTAGCTAATTCCCAAGAGCGAGTTGTCCCCGTCATTGGTCGGCCTCTCGTCCCGGTTGCTGATTGATTATCCTACTCATACCGGATCCGAGGATCAACGATCCCGTAGACAATATCTGAGATGAAGTTAGCAGCGACAACAGTGAGCGATATCAGATAGAACATCGCCTGCATGACAGGATAGTCCTTCACCTCTACCGCTTGAAAGAGCCAGAAGCCGAGTCCGGGCCAGGCGAAGACAGTCTCAGTTATGATCGCGCCTGAAAGAATGCCGCCGAATGCGAGCGCGCTAGCAGTTATCACTGGGAGTGAAGCGTTCTTGAAAGCATGCCGGAAGAGTATCACTCTTTGAGACAGCCCCTTGGCTCTCGCTGTTAGAATGTAGTCTTCGGTTAGTGCCTCCATCATCGTGGCTCTCGTCAAGAGCACAAAGCCGCCGTAGGAGATCATCGTCAACGTGACCGAGGGTAGGAAGAAGAACTGTATACGGACGAGGATCTGGGTGAGAATGCTCGGAAGATTGCCTGGGATAGTCCAAGACGCTGGCTGAAGGCCGCCTGAGGGAAACCAGCCCAGACCCAAGGCGAAGACGAGGATGAATAACAGACCAATCCAGAACGTCGGAAGGGCAGAGGTCGTGATCGAAGCGGATACGTTAAGCTTGTCTAGAATGGAGCTTCGTCTGCTGGCTGAGACAATTCCAAGGACTGCGCCGATGATGATACCGAGGATGGTAGACACTCCGAGCAGCAACAGAGTATTCTGAAGTCTTCCTTGTGCTATGACCTGTGTAGAGATAGGCTGGCCGTTTTGGTAAGAGTTTCCAAACTGGAACGTGAGCATATTGTGAATGTAGGAGATAAACTGGTCAGTGCGTGAGGCGTGACATTGCCACAGCGCGCAGAGATTCGCGACTGCCTGCGGGTTTTGAGCTATCCGGGGACTGCCTGTAAGAAACGCCTGTGCACCGTTCTGTCCTGGAATCCCCTCGAAAATAATCCAGTTTACGATCATGATTGCGAAAATCAGAAACACAGTGTATGCGAGTCTTTTCAGCAGGAAAGAGCGAAGGGTCGTTTTTCACACCGAGAAGATCGAAGTTCATCGTTTATTTGGTGCTTGCCCCTTTTCACTTTCCCAAGAAAGTGGTCAATCCTATTACGTAGAATCCCAAGAAAGAGAGGATTTGCGGACTTTCTTCATAGTCTCCTAGCAGTCGTATCCGCCGTTGGGATAGGCTGAGCCTGTCCCTATGGGCGCTGCGCAGTTCGCGTAAGGTCCACCTGCAGGGTTGGCCGGCGCTAGCGTCGAGGTGTTTGTGCTTAGGACTGTGCTGCCTACTTCATAGAGAGTCGAAGCGTATCCTCCGATGCCCGGTAAGACAGCGCCTGTCCATCCCGCGTTGGTTGCCGTGCATGGCGTGATTGTTGTTCCTGGAATCGTGTATCCCGCCCTGCAGGAGAGAACGAGTTGTGTTCCAGCGGTCTTCTCTGTGCTGAAGCCTATCCAGCTTACCCCCTTGAGCGAGTTGACCTTCAAACGTTGGCTCAGTCCGACAGCGTTTGCACCTGTTCCGCCTGGATTACCGATGCCCTGTTCCCAGTGCGGACAGTTAGCTGAGGGACTTGTAGAGTGACAACTGTTCACGGTCAACACTTTCGAAAAGTCAGCGCTGCCAGAACCAATATCGCCAGACCAGACGTATGATGCTAGTGCTCCGCTGCTCCGGAAGTAGTCGGTACTTGAGCCTGCAACACCACACGTAGTCCCGGTCGATGTGAGGGTACAACCTGTCCTAGTCAGTGTGAAGTCGTTGAGCCCGAAGGCTGGAGCCTGAGTATTGTCCACACTGCAGCCTCCACCAAGTGTACCCACAGTAGGGTGACCTGTGCCGCCGATGCTCTGGCAAGTGTATGCACTGGATCCGATTAGGAAGTTGTTTGTGACAGGGTCGAAGGTTGGACTATCAGCACGTGTACCACCGACGGTGACAATGTTGGGCGCGCCGAATGCTCCGATGCAAGCGTCCTCTGGAGCAGTAACGATGTTAGTTCCAGAGATATCCTTGCCAGTAACGCCGCCGTTCCACGTGCTCGCACCACAAGCAGACCATATGTGGCCTGGAATTATGGTGACACCGCCGAGGAAGAGCTCAGTGAACGGACCCTTAGCCTTGAGGTTAAGGTCCAGAGTAAACTCGTCAAGGACGTTGATGTGCGCGACGTTGGCAAGCGACGTTGCCTGAAACGCGGCCGTAGCATTCAAGTTGATGAAACTGTACTTTACGTCCCACGCCGTGACGGGACCACCATCCTGCCAGTGGTTGCTACGATTCAATGAGAGACGAAGATCAGCTGTTGTTCCAGTGAAATATGTCGAGTTTCCATAGCCCAGTGTTGCAGAGGTACACCCAGGACCACCAGGGTAGCAGAGGAAGCTGTGACTAGTAGTCATCCAGTCAATGACTTGAACGACCGAGGCGCACGGTCCAGGCCCCGCAGCGAGAGGACCTGGAGTGTTGTCGCACTGGGGGTTCTGAACGAAGAGACTGTCGTAGATGTTACTGAGCACATAAAAGTCCCATAGAGTCGAAGCGTCAAAGGGGTTCAAACTGTCAACTGTCGTCAAGAAGCCTTGCCGGACCGTTCCAGCCACGGCAGGAGTCGAACTGTACGCGTCTAGCCAT
>Ga0209236_1002412_pt1 | contig 11453 bp, 12 predicted proteins | sample GraSoi013_1_40cm_FD_185819 | JGI IMG/M metagenome (GOLD analysis project Ga0209236, IMG submission 185819) | Grasslands soil microbial communities from the Angelo Coastal Reserve, California, USA - Sample 09_27_2013_1_40cm (SPAdes) (version 2) | ecosystem: Environmental > Terrestrial > Soil >... | reverse complement strand
GTCGTCGTCCACGGGGTCAGTTGAGCGCGATGAAGCGATCGGTGCCGTTGATCAGGTCGGTGAGCACGACCAGCCCGCAGTACGTGAGGCGGTCCGAATCGCGCAGCGGGATCCCGCGCTTCTGGCAACCGTACGCGCACACGAACAGCTTCGCGCCGCTCTCGGGCAGGGCCTTGATGCGCGGATCGTCGAGCGCGCGGACGCCCTCGTCGATGAGGTAGAGGTACACGGCGGCGCCCCGGTGGAGCGCCGCCTCGGAGAGCCGGATCGCGGTCTCGAGGTTCCCATGCTCGAGGCCCGTGGACAGGAGCACGCCGAGTTTTTTCTTCGCGAGATCCATCGCGGATCGAGCGTAGCACCGTAAGAAATGGAGAGCAACCGAATGAGCCGCCACGTGTACCTCGATCACAACGCCTCGACCCCTATCCATCCCGAGGTCGTCGCGGAGATGCTCCCGTATTTCTCGGAGGTCTTCGGCAACCCCTCGAGCATCCACGCCTTTGGACGCGAGGCGCGGGACGGCGTCGACCGCGCCCGGGAACGCGTGGCGCGTTTCCTCCGCGTCTCGCCCCAGGAGATCGTGTTCACCTCGGGCGGGACGGAGTCGGACAACTTCGGGGTGAAGGGGCTCGCGGCCGCGCGCGGTAAAGGCCACCTCATCACGTCGAAGGTCGAGCACCACGCCGTGCTCAGGACGTGCCAGGCGCTCGAGGCGCAGGGATTCGACGTCGCCTACGTGGGAGTCGACGAGCACGGGATGGTGGATCCCGAGGACGTCCGCCGCGCCATCCGGCCCGACACGATCGCGATCAGCATCATGCACGCCAACAGCGAGGTGGGGACGATCCAGCCGATCGCGGCGATCGGCCGCATCGCGCGCGAGCACGGGATCCCCTTCCACGTCGACGCCGTCCAGACCTTCGGCAAGGTCCCCCTCGACCTCGACGCCTTCGGGATCGACGTGCTGTCCTTCTCGGGCCACAAGATCTATGGGCCCAAGGGCGTCGCCGCCCTGTGGATCCGCAAGGGCACCCGAATGGTCGCGATCCAGCACGGTGGCGAGCACGAGCGGCGGCGGCGCGCGGGCACGGAGAACGTGCCGGGAATCGTCGGCCTCGGCAAGGCGGTGGAGGTGCGGGCGCGTGACATGCACGCGGAGGCCGAGCGCGTCACCGCATTGCGGGACCGCCTGATCGACGGCGTCTGCGCGCGCGTGCCCGAGGTGCGGCTCTCCGGCCACCCGACCCAGCGGCTGCCCGGCACGGCGAGCTTCCTCGTCCGGCACGTCGAGTCGGAATCCATCGTCCTCGGGCTGGATCTGAAGGGCATCGGCGTGTCGGCCGGGTCGGCATGCACCGCGGGCAACATCGAGCCGTCGCACGTGCTCGTGGCGATGGGCGTCCCGCTCGACTGGGCGATGGGCGCCGTGCGTTGCTCGCTCGGCCGCTCGACAACGGCGGAAGACATCGACTACGTGATCGAGTGCGTGGAGCCGCTCGTGCGGAAGCTCCGGCAGGCGATGCCAGTCGGCGCCGCATGAGGTATAGCCCGACGCTCGTGGATCACTTCCTCAACCCCCGCAACGCGGGCCTCATGCGTGACCCCGACGGCATCGGCGAGGACGAGTACGCGTGCTGCGGCGACCTCACGCGCTTCTTCCTGCGCGTGCGCGACGACCGAACAGTCGAGGTGCGCTTCCAGACCTATGGGTGCGGCCCGACGATTGCGGCGGCGAGTGTCGCGAGCGAGCTCTGCCGGGGGCGGACGGTGGACGAGCTTGGCCACCTCGAGGCGGAGGAGATCGAGGGGGCCCTCGAGTGGCTGCCCGAGGACCGCAAGCACGCGGCCGAGATCGCCGCGGGCGCGCTCCGGGCGGCCGCTCGTGATCATCTGAGCCGAGGGCGGCGTGATGTTTGACGCCCTCCGCCGTGACGTCCGAGCGGTGCGCGAGCGCGACCCGGCCGCCCGCTCGGCGCTCGAGGTGCTGCTCTGCTACCCGGGCGTGCACGCGCTCGCCTTCCACAGGCTGGCGCACCGGTTCTGGAACCGCGGCTGGCTGACGACGGCGCGGTTCATCTCGCACGTCGAGCGGTTCCTCACCGGCATCGAGATCCACCCGGCGGCGAAGCTCGGACCCGGCCTCTTCATCGACCACGGCATGGGCGTCGTGATCGGTGAGACCTCAGAGGTAGGAGAGAACGTGACGATCTACCAGGGCGTGAGCCTGGCGGGGACGAGCCTCAAGCGCGAGAAGCGCCACCCCACCCTCGGGAACAACGTCGTCGTCGGCGCCGGCGCCAAGATCATCGGTGGGTTCAAGATCGGCGACGGCAGCCGCATCGGCGCCGGCTCCGTGGTCGTCCGCGAGGTGCCGCCGAACTCCGTTGTCGTGGGCGTTCCGGGCCGGGTAACATATCGCGACGGTCGGCGGGTCGCGGGGGAGATCGACCTCAACCAGACGGACCTTCCGGACCCCTTGAGCAAGGGGATCGAGCAGCTCGCCGAGCGGATCCGCACGCTGGAGGCCGAGCTCGAGACGCTGCGAAAGAAGATGGAGGAGGAGCGCCCGTGACCCCGAAGGACGTCCTGAGCCTCAAGGAAGCCTCGACGTACCTCGCGATGGACGAGACGACCCTGGCGCGGCTCGCAACGGAGCGCCGCATCCCGTCGCTCCAGCACGAGGGAAGCTGGGTGTTCTCGAAAAAGTCGATCGACAAGTGGCGGAGCCAGCAGCAGCGGCGCACGTGATCCCCCGCGAGCGCGCCTGGTCGATCCTCACCGAGTTCACCAAGAGCGACAGCCTCCGCAAGCACGCCCGCGCCGTCGAGGCCTCGATGCGGGCCTACGCGGCGAAGCACGGCGAGGATCCGGACACGTGGGGGGTGGCGGGCATGCTCCACGACTTCGACTACGAGGTGCACCCGCGCGCCCCGCACCACCCCATGAAGGGCGGAGAAATTCTCCTGGTTCGCGGCGTGCCGCTCCAGATCGTCTACGCGGTTCTCGCCCACGCGGACTACTCCGGGATGCCCCGCGTCTCGCTCCTCGACCGGGCCCTCTACGCGTGCGACGAGCTATCGGGCTTCGTCCACGCGGTGGCGCTCGTTCGCCCCGGCCGCGTCATCACCGGGCTCGAGCCGCCCTCGGTCCGGAAGAAGCTCAAGGACAAGGCGTTCGCGCGCACCGTCAGCCGCGACGACGTCTACCGCGGGGCCGCCGAGCTCGGTGTCGATCTCGACGAGCACATCGCGTTCGTCATCGCCGCGCTCACCGACGTCGCCTCCGAGATCGGTCTCGCCCGTGCGTGACTCTCCGACGCGCCCGGGGCGTGTGCTCCTCGATCACGCTCGCTGAGCCGCGCGCGAGGGCCTTTCCCTGAGACACGGGTCTCCGAGCGCGCAGCCCGGCCCCGGCGCCGCGTCCATCCGAGCGATCGCACATGTCGATATGGACGCCTTCTACGCGTCGGTCGAGCAGCGCGATCAGCCCGACTTGCGGGGGCGGCCGGTCATCGTCGGTGCCGATCCGAAGGGGCGTGGCGTGGTCTCGGCAGCGTCCTACGAGGCGCGCCGCTTCGGCGTCCGCTCGGCGATGCCGATCTCCCGCGCAGCCAGGCTCTGCCCGCACGCCGCCTTCCTCCCGGTGGACATGGCCAAGTACCGGGCAGTCTCCGTGCAGATCATGGGCATCCTGGCCGACTTCTCGCCGCTCGTCGAGCCCGTATCGGTGGACGAGGCGTTCATCGACCTCACGGGGACCGAGTCCCTCTTCGGGAGTCTGCTCGAGGCCGTGCGACGGATCAAACAACGGATCCGCGACGAGACGCAGCTGACCGCCTCGGCCGGCCTCGCCGCGAACAAGTTCGTCGCGAAGGTCGCCTCCGACCTCCAAAAACCCGACGGCCTCGTCGCGGTCGCAGCAGGCGGGGAGGTACGCTTCCTCGCGCCGCTCCCCGTTGATCTGATCTGGGGAGTCGGCCGCGTGACGGCGAAGGCCCTCCGAGACCTTGGCCTCGCCACGATCGGCCGGCTTCAGACGATGCCGCGCTCCGTCCTGGCGCGTCGGTTCGGAAAGCACGGCGAGCACCTGCACGACCTCGCGTTCGGCCGCGACGACCGTCCCGTCGAGCCCTTCGGTCTGCCGAAGTCTGTCGGGGCCGAGGAAACATTCGACGCTGACTGCACGGACGCCGAGCTCTTCAGGACGACGCTCAGAGCCCAGGCCGAACGGGTCGCCGCCGAGTTGAGAGAAGGGGGCTTCGCGGCCGCGCGCATCACGCTCAAGCTCCGATTGGCGCCCTTCGAGACGCATACCCGGAGTGCCACGGGGGAGCCGACGCAGGACGGGCTCGAGCTCTACCGCCGGGCGCGCGTGCTGTTGGAGCGCGAGCGGGTGACACGCCCGGTGCGGCTCATCGGCCTCTCGGCGGGGCGCCTCGGGCCTGCGGGCCTGGGCCAGCTCGGGCTCTTCGATCCCCACGCCGTGCGCCGCGAACGGCTCGCGCGGGTGGTTGACCGGCTCACAGAGCGCTTCGGCGAGGGCGCCGTGATCCCCGCGACCCTGCTGCCGCAGAAGCGCGATGTGCCGCCGCCCGGTTAGAGACCGCCCACGAGAGACGGAAGGAAAGAAGACAATGCCAAAGAAACTCACAGGCAAGGTCGCGTTGGCCGCTCGCCTGCCCAAGGGGTTCACCGAAAAGAGCGCCAACGTGAACGGGGTGAGAATCAACTACAAGATCGGGGGCCGCGGCTCGGTGGTCGTCCTGATCCACGGCTACGCCCAGACGAGCCACATGTGGACGCCGCTGATGCCCTTGCTCGCGATGTCCCACACCGTGATCGCTCCCGACCTGCGCGGCGCAGGAGGCTCTGAACGCACGCAGGATGGATACGACAAGAAGACGCTGGCAAAGGACATTCGAGGTCTCGTGCATCAGCTTGGCTATGAACAGGTGCAGGTGGTTGGGCACGACATCGGCCTGATGGTGGCGTATGCATACGCGGCACAGTATCCCGCTGAGGTCAGCAAGGTCGTCCTGATGGATGCGTTCTTACCGGGTGTCGGCAATTGGAAGGACGTCTGGCTGCTGCGCGACCTCTGGCACTTCCACTTCTATGGCCCCACGCCCCTCGCGTTGGTCAAGGGGCGGGAACGCCTCTACTTCGAACACTTCTGGAATGACTTCGCCGCCGACAAGACCAAGTCGGTACCCGAGCCGGATCGTCGAATCTACGCCGCAGCCTACGCGCGAGCGGACGGCATGCGGGCGGGCTTCGAGTATTTCAGGAGCTTCGAGCAGGACGCCAAGCACTTCGCAACATTTTCGGCAACCAGACTGAACATGCCCTTCCTCGTCCTTACTGGTGAGAAGGCCTCTGGCACGTTCCTCATCGACCAAGCGAAGATGGTCGCGACCAATGTGTCCGGCACCGTGGTGAAGAACTCCGGTCACTGGCTCATGGAGGAGGCCACCGAACAGGTCGTCCCGGTCATCGTCGCGTTCCTCAAGTGACGGCATCATTCATCCTTGTTCTCGTGGGGCATGTCAGGCAATGTTCCTGGCGCCTGGTACTCCTCGTGCGTCCCGAGGGGCTTCTCGGCAACGGAGGTGACCCCTGACAACCGTCCTGCTCGCTCCCGAGGTTCGTGGCCGGCGCGCCTGGGTGCAGGGCACGATCGCGGAGTCCGACTGGATGGTGCCCTTCCCGAGGGCCGCCGTGGACGAGCTGGAGCAGGCGCTCCAGAGACTCCGCCGCGATCCGCTGCCGCTTCTGCTCCTCTCGCCGGCGCAGTTCGCCCTGTCCGCGTGCGCGGCGGTAATGACCGCGGTGAATCGGAAGCTGCGCCACTCCATCGGGCTCGCCGTGATCGACCGCATCCCGGTGGAGCGTTTCTCGGTGGACGAGAACTGCGCGCTCTACTGGCTGCTCGGGTCGCTCCTCGGCCGGCCGGTCGCGCAGAAGTGGGACGGCACGATGATCTACGACGTCCGCGACACGGGGAAGGCGCTCGAGTACGGGGTGCGCCGCTCGGTGACCAACCTGGAGCTTCAGTTCCACACCGACGCTCCGTGGCTCGCACTCCCTCCCGAGCGCGTCGGGCTGCTCTGCCTGCGCCCGGCGCGCGAGGGCGGGGTGAGCCAGGTCGTCAGCCTCGCCACGGTGCACAACGAGCTGCGGCGCCGACGTCCTGATCTCCTCCCGCGGCTCTATCGTCCGTTCCCCTGGGACCGGCAGGCCGAGCATGCGCCCGGTGACGACAAGGTCGCGTGGCAGCCGGTGTTCCACTCGGACGGCCGGCACCTCGTGGCTCGCTACAACGAGACCCTGATCGGGAACGCCGAGGCCCTGACGGGCGCGCCGTTGGATCGCGAGGGACGAGAGGCCCTGGCCGGAATGCGCGCGATCGCCGACTCGCCGGAGCTCCGGGTAGAGTTCACGATCGAGAGGGGGCAGATCCAGTACCTCAACAATCTTTGGGTCGCCCACAGTCGCACGAGGTTCAATGATGCCGAGGAGCCGCACCTCAAGCGCCACCTGATTCGCCTGTGGCACCGCAACGAAGGGCGCCGGACCTTCCACGGTTAGTCGCGCCGCTCCACACTAGTTCGTTTTTTCGCCTCTCAGCCTCTGCTGTTGAGCGAGCGCCTGGCCCAAACCGTTCTGGGCTTCGGCAAGGCCAGGCATGATGCGCAGAGCCTCGCTGTAGTGCTCGATCGCCTCGCTCGGCTTGCCCAGGTGAATGAGTGCCGAGCCCCAGTTGGTGTGGGCGAGGGCATCGTCGGGATGGATGCGCAGGGCCAGGTGGAAGTGCTCGATCGCCTCGCTCGGCTTGCCCAGGTCAATGAGTGCCGAGCCCCAGTTGGTATGGGCGAGGGCATCGTCAGGATAGATGCGCACGGCCTGGCGGAAGTGCTCGATCGCGTCGGCCAGCTTGCCCTGCTGGATGAGCGCAACACCCAAGTTCGTGTGAGCGGAGGGCTCGTCAGGTCTGAGTTCTAGGCCCTTCTGGAAGTGCTCGATCGCCTCGGTTGGCTTGCCCTGCTCGCTAAGCACAATGCCGAGGCTGAACTGCGCTAAGGAAGAGTTGGGGTGAATTGCAACGGTATAGGTCCACAGCCTCTCGGAGTCATGCCAGATCTGGACCTGGTTCCAGGTGAGAACTCCCAGCCCGGCGACGAGACATGTGGCAACGCCTGCAATCGGTAAAGTTGTCGGTGTCCCTGTCTTCGACGTTCTTCGGATTCGCCAGCAGAACAACAGGCAAGCGCTGGCCAAGATCGCCCATCCGAAGCTTGCCAGGTAGGTATATCGATCAGCAGCAATCTGCGGGCCGCTCTGAAAGATCCCGAGCACCGGCAAGAGGACCACCACGTAAGCCACCCACGCCGCCGGCAGGCCCGGCACTCGACGGCGGAGGGCCAGGACGATCGCCGTGAGGGCGAGGACCAGGCCGTAGCTCAGGAGGAACGGCGTCGCCCAGGGATTCACCGTGGGTGGCAGCGCGTATAAGGGCGAGAGGTTCCAGGGCACGACCATCTTCCAGAGGTAGAAGCTCAAGCCGTATGCTGAGACCGCCAGCCTGCCCAGTACGCTCAGTCGAGCTAGCGAGGCTGCGGCGTGGACAGAGAGCTGCGCCATGACTGCGATGGCAGCTGCCGCAGCCGCCAGGAGCACGAACGGGATCTTCTCGACGTAGACCCGCCGCGCGGGCTCGCTCCACCACCCGGTGGCCCCGCCGAGGCGCCGGAGGGGATAGACGTCCAGGATCAAGAGCACGATCGGGAGATTCACGGCCATCGATTTGGACAACAGCGCGCCGGCGAACAAGCCAACGGCCGCCCAGTACCACCCTCGGCCGCGCTCCCCGCGCTCGCAGGCCCGCAGGTACAGCAGGATCGCGAACAAGTAGAAGAGTCCCGAGAGCACATCGCGCCGTTCGGTGACCCACGCCACGGATTCAACGCGCAGGGGATGGATCGCGAACACGAGGGCGGCAAACCCGGCGGAGACAGCGAGCGCGTGATCGTGTTCCGAGGGACCGGGCAGAGCCAGTGCCAGGAGCCGTCGGGCTATGAAGAAGAAGCCCACCGCATTCGCGGCGTGCAGGAGGAGATTGGTCAGATGGTAGCCGAGGGGGTTCATGCCCCAGAGCAGGTAGTCCAGGCCGAGGGTCATCCACGTCAGAGGAATGTAGTGGCCCATGTGCGTGGTCCACATCCAGCGGAGCTGTGTCCAGCCGAGCCCGCGATAGTGGGGGTTGCCCAAGAAGTTTTTGTGATCGTCCCAGCGCAGAAACTGGTTTTGCAGCGTGGGCACGAACGCAACGAAGGTGACAAGGGCAATCAGCACTGGGAGCCAGGAGACCCATCGCTGGGCTAACGCGCCGGCGAGCGGCTCACGGCGCTCGCGCCGGTGCAGTTGCGGGCGGTCATTGCGCCGTGGCACGAGTGATGGCCCTCTTCTTAGCACCCTACATGATTTCGCCCCTCGCTCGGGTATCCTCCCTGGGTTTGCCATCCACATGGCGCTTCGGCTACACTCGCTGAACAGCGGTTCATTTCTGCCGAAGGAGCCTCGATGGAACGTCCGATCGCCTACGACAAGCTCGCGCGGGAGGATCGGTGGGTGCGGATGCGCGCCCGCGAGGTGGCGGAGTCGAAGATCGAGCAGGCGCTCCCGCCGTTCCCCGACCTCTCTACCCAAGACTCGATCCGGGAGCGGGTCCACGGGATTCTCGTGGGCGAGATGCAGGCGATGGAGGGCGCCGGGCGGACCGTCTGCGACTTTCCCGACGCGGGGTGGGAGTTCACGATGGACATGGCGCGTCAGGTCTGGGACGAGTCGCGCCACGTCGAGATCTATCTGCGCCTCATCGAGCACCTGGGCGGCTACCCGGGGGAGTTCCCCGAGACCACCATCCTCTGGCGATGCGCGTGCGCCGAGGACGCGGCGGCGCGGGTGGCCGGCGTCAACCGTGGGCTCGAGGGGCTCGCTTGCGACGTCTTCAACCAGCTCGTCCATATCGCGGGGAAGCTCGGCGACCCGATCCTCGAGCGCGCCGTCGAGTTCGTCCTCGCCGACGAGATCACCCACGTGCGGATGGGGTCCAAGTGGCTCACGAAGCTCACCGAGGGGGATCCCGAGCGCCGGCGGAAGGCAATCGAGTTCCAGGAGAACATCGACGAGCGCTTCAACCTCGGCGGGGTCCGGCGGGAAGGGGACCACGAGACCGTGTCGATCTCCATCGCCACGGACGTCCGCCGCATGGCCGGCTTCACCGAGGAAGAGATCGAGCGCCTCATCAAGACGACCCAGCGGTCGCAGGTCTACTAGCGCGTGACACGCCTGCTCGCGGGACACTTCTCGGTCGACCACTCCGCCCGTCTGATGCGCAACTACCGTTACGCCGTCGAGCGCGCGATGCGGGCGCTGGGCGGCTGGATCGCGCTCACGCCCGAATTGTCTGCGAAGCTCCTGTTGGGGCGTCACGTCTGGGACCTCGCCCAGCATGCGGACGCCTTCGGTAAGCGCCTGCCCGAGCTGCGCGCCCACGCCCAGGTCTCGGAGCCGGCGAGCGACCGCGTCGTCGCCTTCATGGACGCTCTCGAGGAACCGGAGGCGCCGCAGCAGACCGTGGAGCGGCTAGTCGGCGTCTACCGGGTGCTCAAGCCTCACCTCCTGGCGAGTTACCACGACCATCTGGTACGGGCGAATCCCGTCTACGAGCCGCCGACGCGCCGGATTCTCGTGGGCTGTATCGACGACGAGCGCCGGCACATCGCTGCGGGGGAGACGATCCTCGGCCACCTGTGCGTCACGCCCGCGCTCACGGAGCGGGCGGGCGCCTGGCAGCGGAGACTCGAGGGACTCCTCACGGCGGCCGGCGGGGTGACCGGCGACGGCCTGCCGCCTGCTCTGCCCGAGAGGAATGATGTGCCCGTCGAGACGAGCGACGACGCGCGCGAGTTCATCCGCCTCGAGACGCCCACGGCGAGTTGGCCGATCCCGGAGGAGCTGCGCGCCGCCCTGGGCGCTTTTGGCGATTCACTGCTCGCGCGGGACCGGGAGGCGCTCGCTCGCTGGCTCGCTCCGGGAGTCTTGCCCGACCCCGCGCGCGAGGCGCTCGGTGCGGCGACGCTGACGAGCCTCCGCCTCGTCGCCTTTGCGCGGCTCGGCCACCAGCGCCTCGTGAAGTGGAGGCTCGAGGGGCCGGACGCGTCGGTTACTATCCTGAGCCGGTGGGCACCAGGGCCTGAAGGCTGGCGCGTCGCCATGCTCGACGTCGCCCGGATCGAAGCACCCCATCCCGCTCTTCCGCGTCGTTGATCCGCAGCGTCCTGGTCGCCAACCGAGGGGAGATCGCGCGGCGCGTGTTCCGCGCCTGCCGGCAGCTGAGCCTAAAGACTGTCGCCGTATTTTCCGAGGTGGATCGCGATTCGCCCCACGTCAGGGAGGCCGATCAGGCCGTGGCGATCGGGCCGGCGCCAGCGCGCGAGAGTTACCTGAACATCGACCAGATCCTCGAGGCTGCGCGCACGAGCCGTGCCGATGCCATCCATCCTGGTTACGGCTTCCTCTCCGAGAACTGGCGCTTCGCCGAGGCGTGCCGCGCCGCGGGCCTGATCTTCGTCGGCCCGTCGCCAGACGCCATCCGCCAGATGGGTGATAAGACCGAGGCGCGGCGGCTCATGGCCGCCGCCGGCGTCCCGGTGGTGCCGGGCAGCCACGAGACGGTGGCGGATGCCGGTGAGGCCGAGCACATAACCCGCGAGATCGGGTATCCCGTGATCCTCAAGGCAGTGGCCGGCGGCGGCGGCATCGGCATGACGCGGGTCGACAAGCCCGAGGACCTCGCGACGGCGTTCGCGACGGCGACCCGGCGCGCCCAGGCCGCGTTCGGCAGGCGCGATGTCTACGTCGAGCGCTACCTCGAGCGCCCGCGCCACGTCGAGATCCAGGTGTTCGGCGACGGCGAGGGGACCACTGTCCACCTCCACGAGCGCGAATGCTCGATCCAGCGCCGCCATCAGAAGCTCGTCGAGGAGTCCCCCGCGCCGAACCTGGCGCCGGCGCTCAAGGACGGGCTCGCGCGCGCGGCGGTCGCGGGTGCGCGAGCGGTCGGGTACGTCAACGCCGGGACGGTGGAGTTCCTCGTGGACGCGGCGGGCGGCTTCTACTTCCTCGAGATGAACACACGGCTCCAGGTCGAACATCCGGTGACCGAGGAGGTGACCGGGCTCGACCTCGTCGTGGCCCAGCTTCGTGTGGCCCAGGGTGAGCGGCTGCCCTGGCGCCAGGAGGAGATCGCGCAGCGCCGCACCGCAATCGAGTGTCGAGTGTATGCTGAGGACCCGGCGAAAGGCTTCCTACCCTCGCCGGGCAAGGTCGAGCGGCTCGAGCTGCCCTCGGGCGAGGGCATCCGGATCGAGTCAGGCGTCGAGGCGGGGAGCG
>Ga0209236_1002411_pt1 | contig 11454 bp, 10 predicted proteins | sample GraSoi013_1_40cm_FD_185819 | JGI IMG/M metagenome (GOLD analysis project Ga0209236, IMG submission 185819) | Grasslands soil microbial communities from the Angelo Coastal Reserve, California, USA - Sample 09_27_2013_1_40cm (SPAdes) (version 2) | ecosystem: Environmental > Terrestrial > Soil >... | reverse complement strand
GCCGTTTCACCCGCAACGAAGCGCGAGGCGAGGCGGCGGGCGAGTCCGTTGCCTCGAATGAAGCCGAAGATGCGGGATTGCTCGCTGAGCCACAGGAGGCCGGCGCGGATCATTAACGCGTGGCGTGTCGGGCGTCAGGGATAGAACTTTGAGTTGCGACGCGCCTGCTCCTGTAGGACGTCGCACGGGGCGAAGCGCGGGCCCAGCCGCTCGGCGAGGCGCTCGAGTTCCCCGACGAGACGGCCCGCGCCGAGGTCATCGGCGTGGCGGAGCGGGCCGCCGCGGAACGGCGGAAAGCCGAAGCCGAACACGGCGGCGATGTCGCCGTCGCGGGGGCTCGAGACGATGCCCTCTCCCACCGCGCGCGCCGCTTCGTTGAGCATCGCCAAGACGAGGCGCTGGATGGCCTCCGCCGGTCGCGGGCCGCCGTTCGGCTGCGTGCCGATGAGCCGGTACACGGTGGCGTCGACGTCGCCCTTCTTCCCCCCCGCGTACGTATAAAACCCCTTCCCCGCCTTGCGGCCGAGCCGACCGGCTTTCGCCAGTCCGGCGAACGCGGGCGACGGCGCGAAGCGGTCACCGAACGCTTCAGACATTACGCCCGCAACCTTCTCAGCGACATCCAAGCCGACTTCGTCCAACAGCGTGATCGGCCCCACCGGAAAGCCGAACTGCACCATCAGGTCGTCGAGCTCCTCGATCGCCGTTCCTTCCGCGAGCAGGTGGCCGGCCTCATTCATGTAGGGAGTGAGAATCCGGTTCACCCAGAACCCGGGGCTGTCCTTGACGACGATCGCGGTCTTGCCCATGCGGCGCCCGAACGCCACCGCCGTGCTGACGACTCCCGGCGCCGTGCGCGCCGACGGGATCACCTCGAGCAGCGGCATGCGGGCGACCGGCGAGAAGAAATGCATCCCGATCACCTGCTCGGGCCGCCGTGCCGCGTCGGCGATGCGCCCGATCGGGATGGTTGAGGTGTTGGACGCGAATACCGCTCGGTCGGCCGTCGCCGTCTCCACCTCCCGCAGCACCTGCTGCTTCACGGCGAGGTCTTCAAACACCGCTTCGATGACCAGCTCCGCGCGCCCGAAGCCCGCATACGTGTCCGCGCCCGAGAGCAGGGCGAGGAGTCGGGCGTGCTCGTACTTCGTGATGCCGCGGCGCTTCAGGCGGTCGTCCAGGACCTCCCGCGCGGCCGCGAGCCCCTTCGCGACCCGCGGCAGATCGGCGTCCTTCATTCGCACGTCCACGCCGGCCTGCGCGACCGCGGTCCCCGCGATTCCCGACCCCATGAACCCGGAGCCGACGATGCCGAGCCGCCGCACCTCGGTGGGCGGCGGGGCGTTGGCGACGCCGAGATCCTTTTTGAGCTGGGTCGTGGCGAAGAAAATCTGCACGAGCTTGCGAGAGACGTCGCTGACGGCGAGCTGACCGAACAGCTGGGCTTCGCGCTTCAGGCCTCGGGCCAGCCCGTGCCCGAAGCCATATTCGACCGCCTCGAGCGCGTCGAGCGGCGCCGGGTAATTGCCCTTCGTCTGCTTGAGGACCTGCCGGCGCGCACCACGGAACACCAGCCGACGGCCGAGCGGATTGCCGTCGAGCAGCCACCCCACGAAGCCGCCCGGGCGCTTCCGCTTCGGGCGCCAGCCGCCCGTCATCCGTTGGGCGGCGGCGAGGGTGATGTCCCGGACGATGGCGGGGTGCACGAGCTCGTCGACGAGCCCGAGCCGAAAGGCCTTTTGCGCCCGCTCCACCTTTCCTGCGAGGATCATGTCGAGCGCCGCGCGCGCGCCGATCAGGCGCGGCAGCCGCTGGCAGCCGCCCGCGGCCGGCAGGACGCCGAGTTGCACCTCGGGCAGACCGAGCTGGGTCTTGGGGTGGTCGGAGGCGACGCGGTAGTGGCAAGCCAGCGCGAACTCGAGCCCGCCGCCCAGGCACGCGCCGTGGATCCCGACGGCGAGCGGTTTGGGGAAGCGCGCCACGCGCTCGAGCAATTCCTGACCCTCCGCGGACAGCCGCTCCGCTTCGGCAGCCGTGGTGAGCGCGACGAATTCTTCAATGTCCGCGCCAGCGATGAAGTGGTCGGGCTTCCCCGAGAAAACCGCGACGGCTTGCACGGCCTCGTCGCGCTCGAGCGACTCGAACGTGGCGAGGAAGTCCGCCTTCACGGCGCGCGAGATCTTGTTGACCGGCTCGCCCTTCAAGTCGAGCGTGACGATCGCGATCCCGGCCGCGACTTCCCACGTGAGGGCGGATCCGGGCATCAGCGGCGCTCCAGCACCATCGCGAAGCCCATGCCGCCCTGCGCGCAGATCGAGAGCAACCCGAACTGGGCGTCGCGGCGCGCCATCTCGTTCGCGAGCGTCGTGACGATGCGGGCACCGGTAGCACCGAAGGGGTGCCCGATCGCGATCGAGCCTCCCATCACGTTGATGATCTCGGGGTCGATCTCCCAACCCAACGCCCGCCATCCCTGGAGGTTCGAGAGCACCTGCGCCGCGAACGCCTCGTGCACTTCCACCAGGCCCAGATCTCGCCACCCGATCCCGGCGCGCTCGAGCGCCTTGGGAACCGCGAAGATCGGGGCCTGCAACAGCTGCCAGCCGGGGTCGACGGCGGCGACGGCGTACGACCGGACGTACGCGAGCGGCGTGTACCCGAGCGCCCGCGCCGCGGCGTCGCTGGTGAGCAGGACCGCCGAGGCGCCGTCGGTGAGCGGCGAGGAGTTCGCGGCCGTCACGCTGCCGTAGCGACGGTCGAACACGGGCTTGAGCTTCGCCATCTGCTCGAGCGAGGTGTCCCGCCGGATGCCGTTGTCCTGGGTGACCACGGGCTCCCCGGGCCGGGCGGGGAGCCACGGCACGATCTCGGCGGTGAGGCGACCGTCGTCCGTGCCCTGAGCGGCGCGCTGGTGGCTCCGCAGCGCCCACTCGTCCTGCGCGGCGCGAGCGATGCGGTTCTCCTTGGCCATCTTCTCGGCCGACTGTCCCATCGTCTCCCCGGTCGACGGCTCGGCGATCGCGGGGGACACCGGCACCAGATCGCGGGGACGGACGCGACTGAACGTCTTGAGTCTGGCGGGAACTGTCCTCGCCCGGCTCGCCTCGACCAGGATGTCGGCGAGGCGGCGCGAGGCGAGGATCGGGAGGTCGGAGAGCGATTCCACGCCGCCCGCGATCACCACGTTCGCATGGCCGAGCGCGATCTGATCGTGGGCGTTGGAGACCGCCTGACCGGCGGAAGCGCAGGCGCGATTGAGGGAGTACGCTGGGATCTCTTTCGGGAACTGGGGCAGGAGGCTCACCTCGCGGGCGACGTTCGGAACGAGCGCCGACGGGACGACTTGCCCGAAGACCACCTCGTCCACGTCTGTGCCTTCCAGGTTGGTGCGCTCGAGCAGCTCGCGGGCCACGTAGCGGGCCAGGTCCACGGCACGCGCGCCTTTCAGCGCGGTGCCCGACTTGCAAAACGGCGTGCGACACCCGGCAACGATCGCGACCCGCCGTCCGTTTCTTTCAGACATTACATTCCCCTCCGCACGAGGACGCGCCCGAGAGGGCGCGCTCGGCCCCGGGCGCGTCCTGCAAGGACGCACGACGCCTGAGCCCGGGACGAAACCTACCACAGGGCCCGCGCACCGGCCAAGACACGTCGTGACGACCGAAACGGAGTTCTCGCACCGTACCCGCGCCGCCGCCCTTCGTGCGATGGCTGCGGAGCCCGTGGACCTGCTCGTGATCGGCGGCGGGATCACGGGCGCCGGCGTCGCCCGCGACGCAGCGTTACGCGGCATCCGCACGGCGCTGGTGGACAAGGGCGACTTCGGCGGCGGGACATCCTCGCACTCGTCACGGTTGATCCACGGCGGGCTGCGCTACCTCGAGCAGCGCGCCTTCCGCCTCGTGGTCGAGGCGAGCCGCGAGCGGCGCGTGCTGCTCACGATCGCGCCGCATCTCGTCCGGCCGCTCGCGTTTCTCTTCCCCGCCTATCGTGGCGCGCGTGTGCCGGCGTGGCAGCTCCGCGCGGGCCTATGGCTGTACGACCTGCTCGCCGCGTTCCGTAACGTGCGAGCGCACCGCTGGCTCGGGCGCAAAGCCGTGCTCCGCGTCGAGGCCGGCTTGCGCGAGCGGGACCTGATAGGCGCCGGGCTTTATTATGATGCGCAGACGGACGACGCGCGGCTCGTCATCGCAACGATGCGGAGCGCCGCGCAGGCGGGAGCGCTGGTCGCCAACTACACGGAGGCGTCGAGCCTCCTGAAGCCCGACGGGCGGGTCCGCGGTGCGACGCTGCGGGACGCCGTGACCGGGGCGACCTGCACCGCGCGCGCGCTCATCGTCGTGAACGCCACGGGTCCCTGGCTCGACCGCGTGCGGCGGCTCGACGACCCCCGGGCGGAGCCGCTGCTGCGGCTCACCAAGGGTACGCACGTGGTCGTGCCGCGGCAGCGCCTCGGCAATGCGCACGCCGTGACGCTCACCTCGCCGATCGACGGGCGCGTGATGTTCGTCCTGCCGTGGGGAGACCAGACCTACATCGGAACGACCGACACCGACGAGGACGCCTCGCCCGACGACGTGCGGGCGACCGCCGACGACGTGATATATCTGCTCCGCTCGGCCAACGCCTTCTTCCCGCAGGCCCGACTCGCGCCCACGGACGTCGTCGCCACGTGGGCGGGCCTGCGCCCACTGCTCGCCCCACCGCGGGACCTCTCGGCGTCGGACGTCTCGCGCGAGCACCGTATCGTCGAGAGCCAGAGCGGGCTGATCACGATCGCGGGCGGCAAGCTCACGACGTACCGCGTGATGGGGCAGGACGTGGCGGAGCGCGTGGCCGCGCGGCTGCACGAGGTGGACGACCGGCCCCGGGCTGCCGCCCCGCCGACCGATCGGCTCCCGCTCCCCGGCGGCGAGACCGCCGACCTCGACGTGCTGGTCGAGGCGGCCAAAGCGCGCGGCGTGCTGGAGTCGACGGCGCGCCACCTCGTCCGGAGCTACGGCAGCGAGTCGGCGGCGGTCCTGAACCGGGTGGACCGCGACCGCGCGCTGGGCCGGCCGATCGTCGTAGGGCGTCCGGAGATCTGGGCGGAAGTCGTCCACGCCGTCGAGCGCGAGATGGCACTGCGGCTGGCGGACGTGCTCGTCCGGCGGCTGCACCTCTTCTACGAGACGGGCGGCTCTGCCGCCGGCGCAGCCACAGCCGTCGCGGCGAGCATGGCCGACCTGCTCGGTTGGGATGCGACGCGCGTCGCCGAGGAGCTAGCCGACTATCGCGCCCTCGCCGATCGCGCACGGGCATTCCTCAAAGACACGCCGCGACCCAACTCGTAGGACCGCTGATGCTTGCCAACCCCCGCGACCGCCGGTACTATCTCTCCCGCTACACATGGGTTCTGAGCACCGAGTGCTCCGTCGCCGCTCCAGAATCGTGCGGGTTGTTCTGGTCGGCCTCTCCCTGTTGGGAGGCTGTGCGCGCGAGCGCGCCACTGCGCGCGACCGGAGCGCCGCGGCGGCGCCGGCCCTGCACGGCCCTGCCGACGCCCTGATCCCCCCCGGCCCGCTCGGCGCCGCGATCCAGCGTGGTCGCGCTCTCCTGGTCGCCACGCGCGACAGCCTCCCGACTCACGTCGGCAACGATCTGCGGTGCGTCAGCTGTCACCTCGACGCCGGCCGCCGCCAAGCGCTGGGGTCGTGGGTGGGCGTCTACGCACGCTACCCGCAGTACCGCCCCCGCAGCGCGACGGTCGAGACGATCGAATACCGCGTGAACGACTGCTTCCGGCGCAGCATGAACGGCACGCCGCTCGCCGTCGACGGCGTCGAGATGCGGGACATCCTCGCGTACCTCTGGTTCCTGTCGCGCGACGTCCGGATCGAGCCCCCACCTCCGGGCAATCGGCTCCAGAAATGGGCCGGGCTGACGGCTGACACGACGGCGGGTGCGGCGGTGTACGCCGCCAGCTGCGCGCAGTGTCACGGCCCGGCGGGTCAGGGGACGGCCGTCGCGCCGCCCCTGTGGGGGCCCAAATCCTACAACATCGGCGCGGGGATGGCGCGAGTCCGCACGGCTGCGGCGTTCATCAGGGAGAATATGCCCTTCGATCAGCCGGGTACGCTCACCGACGAGCGGGCGTTCGATGTCGCGGCCTACATCAGCGCGCACCCGCGGCCGGACTTCCCCGACAAGATTCACGACTGGCCGAACGGCGACGCGCCGCCCGACGTCGCCTATCCTACGCTCGCCGCCCAGCGGAAGTCGCGGGGCGCGCCGGCGAAGGCACACGCACCCTAGTCCTCAACGCACCCATTGATAGGAGGTCGCATGTTCGAACTCGGCCGCTCCACCACACACCGCCGCGGCTTTTTGGGGCGGATCGCCGCCAGCGCCGCCGCCTTCGGCCTGGGTGGCCTCGTCGCTCCGTTTGAAGCGGCGGCCCGGCCCACGCCCGCCGCGACAGGGGCCTCGGCGAATCCCGAATTCGAGGCATGGCTGAACAAGATCACGGGGAAGCACAAGATGGTGTACGACGTCCCCGAGCCGAACGACGGCTTCGGGTTCGCGTGGGCCCGCGTGTTCCTCAACACCACGAACGAGACCTACGGCACCACGGATGCGGACAACACCGTGGTGATCGTGCTCCGTCATTCGGGGATTCCGTACGCGATGGAGAGTGCGATGTGGGCGAAGTACAGGTTCGGTGACGCGTTCAAGATCACCGACCCCGCAACGAAGGGGCCCGCCGTCCGTCATCCGCTCATCCATCTCAAACCCGGCGACGTGCCGATCCCCGGCATGGGCAGCGACGAGCTGCTGGCGAAGGGTGTCCTCATCGGTGTGTGCAACATCGCGCTCACCTTCAACAGCATGCGGTTGGCGAAGGACATGGGCATGCAGGCCGAGGCCATCAAGAAGGACTGGGTCGCCAACCTGCTCCCAGGCGTGCTGGTAGTGCCCTCGGGCGTGATCGCGGTGAACCGCTCCCAGGAGAAGGGCTGCACGTACTGCTTCGCCGGGTGAAGCAGGAGCGGGGTCCGGAGAGCCCCCCGGCTCGCCGGACCCCTGACACACCCGTCGCCTGGATGTAATTGACGAAGACGTCGTTCACGCCAGCGCTGAGATTTCAAGCCTCATGGCCTCGACTCATCTGGGCGCGGCGTTCGCGCGCGCGTTCGGCGCCCCCTCCCCCAGCCCCGTTCACGTGGTCCGCGCGCCCGGGCGGGTGAACCTCATCGGCGAGCACATCGACTACTGCGGCCTGCCCGTCTTCCCCATGGCCATCCGCCGGAGCGTCCGCATCGCGTTTCACCCGCGCTCGGATCGAGAGACGCACCTCGTCAACCACGATCCTCGCTTCGCGCCCAGCGCCTTCGCGGTGAACGAGAGCATCCCGCCGGCTCCGGCGGGGGACTGGGGCAACTACGCCAGGGCGGCGGCGCAGGCCCTGGCCCAACGATTCCCGGATCTGCGGGGCGTCAACGCACTGGTGGACAGCGATCTCCCGATCGCCGCGGGGCTCAGCTCCTCGTCCGCGCTCCTCGTGGCCATGGCCCTCGCGATCATGCACGCGAACGGGGTGACGGTAGCGTCGCTCGAGCTGATGGAGCTCTTGGGGCGCGGCGAGCGCTACGTCGGCACCGCGGGCGGCGGGATGGACCAGGCGATTATCCTCGGTGCGCGGGCGGGGTGCGCGTCACGGATCGACTTCCACCCGCTCCGGCTCACTCCCACGGCCGTGCCCGCCGACTGGCAGTTCATCGTGGCGTGGAGCCTGGTGCACGCCGAGAAGTCCGGGGCCGCGCGGCAGGCGTACAACGAGCGGACGCGGCAGTGCGACGCGGCGCGGCGTCTCGTGGCCGCGCGGCTCGGCCAGCGGGAGGACATCACCTACCCCGCCCTCCTCGCGGCGGCACCGGTCGAGGAGCTGCTCGAGGTGGCGGAGGGGGGGGCGACCCTCTCCGGCGTGCTCTCGCGGCGGTTCCGCCACGTGGTCACAGAGGGAACTCGCGTGCGGCAGGCGGAGGCGGCGATGGCCGCTCAAGATCTCGCGACGTTCGGGCAACTGCTCGACGCCTCGCACCAGAGCCTGCGGGACGACTACGAGGTGAGCCGCCCCGAGCTGGACCGGCTCGTGGAACTGGCTCGGGAGGCGGGCGCGGCGGGGGCGCGACTCACGGGCGCCGGGTTCGGTGGCTCGATCGTGGTGCTGTGTCGCGCCGAGCACGCGCCGGAGATCATGGCCGCCCTGGGGGAGCGCTTCTACGCCCCACGCGGCGCTGCAGGCGACGTCGCGCGGCACGTGTTCACGGCCGAGCCGTCGGCGGGGGCGGAGGTTCTGACCCCGGGCGCAAGCCCGGAGTGAGTGACAGCCCCCGCCGGGCGGATCCGGTCGCGCAGGGACTTCAGGCCGCGCGCGAGTTACGTCTCCACGGTCTTCTCGCCGATGCCGAGCCGGTCGGCGCGATCTGGGCGTAGCTCAGGCCATCGATCAGCCGCAGTCTGCACACTACGGCTCGTCTGGGGGGGAGCTCGGCGAGGGCTCGTTCCACGGCCGCGACCAGCTCCGCTGCCTCCAGGTCGGACTCGATCTCGGCCGCTGCCGCCACGTGACCGACCCGCCACCGGCAGGCCACGGCGGCACGCTCCAGTGCGGTGCTCCCCATTTCTGGTCCAGTTGACATCGTAGAATTACGACATTAGGAGGTGGGTCTCCTCCTTCCAGCCGGCGGCGAAAGCGCGCGGCGTTTGACGGCCGAGGGAGCCATGGGGATGCTGGGTGTTGTAGTCGTCCCGCCAGGCTTCGATCGTCAGCTGCGCCTCGGTCACCGTTACAAACCAATGGGCGTTCAAGCATTCGTCGCGGAGCCGGCTGTTGAAGCTCTCGACGAAGGCGTTCTGCGTCGGCTTCCCCGGTTGGATGAAGGCGAGCGTGATGCCGCGGCGGTAAGCCCACGCATCGAGCACCCGGCCAGCGAACTCCGGCCCGTTGTCGACGACGATGGTACGGGCCAAGGGACGCCCCAGGGCCAGCTGCGTGAGGACCTCCACGACGCGCGCCCCCGTGAGCGACGTGTCCACTTCGATCGCCAAACACTCCCGCGTGAAGTCATCCACGATCGTCAGGCTGCGAAACCAGCGCCCATTGATCAGCCGATCGTGCACAAAGTCCATCGACCAGCGTTCGTTCGGCCGGGTGGCGGGTGGCAGGGGGCGCCGCGCGACCGCGGCACGCTTGCGCCGCCGGCGCTTGACCGCGAGCCCGGCTTCGCGGTAGAGCCGGTAGACCCGCTTCCAGTTCACCGCATAGCCCTCTCGGCGCAGCAGCACCCACAAGCGTCGATAGCCCCACCGCGGCCGCGCTGCGGCGAGCTCCGTCAGCCGCTCCTGCAACCCAGATGGCTGCATCCGGTGCCCTCGATACCGCTGACTCGAGCGCCCCGCACCCAAAAAGCGACACGCCCGCCGCTCGCTCAGGCCGGCGGCGGCGCGCCACTCCGCGACGACCGCCCGCCGCGCCGCGGCCGTCACGAGCGTTTTCCCAATTTGTCCTGCAAGAGCTGGAGGTTCAGCGCCTGGTCGGCCACCACGCGCTTGAGCCGCTTGTTCTCCTCCTCGAGCGCCCGCACCCGCTGCAGCTCCTCGCGCTCGAGTCCGCCATACAGCCGCTTCCAGCGGTAAAACGTGTCCTGACCGATCCCATGCTTCCGGATGAGGTCCGCCACCGCTGCCCCCGCCTCCGCTTCCTTCAATACGGCGAGGATCTGCTCCTGGGTGTACTTGGTCCGCGTCATCGCTCCCTCACTGGTCTAATGATTACCCGTGGACCAGTTTTCGGGGAGCACCGCACGCATACCCGACGTAGTTCCGGTGGCGTGTGGTCGCATTGTACCGGTCCACCCAGTTCTGATCGGGATTCGCGATGGAATAGTAGGCAATGCTGCTGTCATCCCACCGATACAACGGCGAGGATTTGCCGATGTCTGTGTTGTCGTCCGTCCGGTAATTGATGCCGGACTGGAGGTTCAGCTTCAGTCCATCCAGCGGCTCGACGATCAGTTTGAAATTGGTATTGACACCCCGCGCGGCGAACGTGGCCGTCGCGGCTTCCTTGGCCTGCGCGACGGCGTTCCCCCACCCCCCCTGTGCAAAAAAGTGTTGACCACTCCGTGTGTAGACGGGATGATTGGGCATGCCGAAGATCGCTTCAACGACGAGCCACGGACAGCTACACCACGCCCCGTGGCTGAGGCCGCCGATGTCCGACCTGTCCTGATTCTCGAGCGACAGTTTTGACTCCAACCGGATCCGCCTGGAAAAATCGTAGTCGTAATTCAGCCTGAGGTTGTAGCGCCTGTTATTGTCGTTGGCATATCGAATCACGCCGTCCAGGTCGGAATAGGTCCCCCGAGAGGTAGTAGCTGGAATTCTGGCCTCCCCCTGAAGCCGTCAGCGTATGTTTCCGCTCGAACCCGTTTTCGAATACGGCTTTGCGCCAATCAGTGTTCGTAAAGAAGAGCATCCGCCCCGAGCTGCCGTAGATCGGATGCGGGATGGGAGTCGGGTCGCCGATACGCACGCGGTTGAGCAGGTCCGGGGTGTACATCGGCGCCGCCCCGTTGTGGATATTTGCCTCATTATCCATGATCGCCATCTGATAATTATTGGGAGTATCCATCATCCCAGTCAGTTTGGTGATCGCGGCGTTGGTGCTATACGTAAACCTTGTCGCACCGCGCGTGCCTTTCTTGGTCGTTACAAGAAGGACTCCATCAGCCGCACGGGCTCCATAGATGGACGCAGCGGCATCCTTCAAAACCGAGATGGTTTCGATGTCGGCGGGGTTCAACAGCTCCAGCTTTCCCGGCACACCGTCAATCAGCACCAGTGGAGAATTTCCTCCGTTGGTGGAAGAAGCGCCGCGGAGATCGAGACTGAAGTCTTCGACTCCGGGTTGTCCCCCCGAGCGCTCCACCACAACTCCTGGAATGACGCCCTGAATGGCCGCGAGCGTGTTGGTGATCGGACGAGATTCCAGCGGTTCCGAGCCAATGGAAGCAACGGCGCCGGTGAGATTCTCCCTTCTTTTTTCGCCGTAGCCCACGGCCACGACCGCCTCCAGCTCGATGGCCTGCGCCTTGAGCTGAAAATCGACAACGGTCTCTTTCCCCTCCTCGACGACCACGCTGGTGTCGGCGGCCGCGTAGCCCAGCATCCGGGCCCGCACGCGATGCGTCCCCACCGGCACGCTGCTGATGCTGTACCGTCCCGCGGCATCGGCCTCTGCGGTGAGCCGCGTGCCGGTGACGGTGATCGTGGCGCGTGGCAGAGGAGTGCCGCCTCCGGCCGCGGTCACCGTACCGGCGATCGAGCCCAACTGCACGGCGGGTCCCGGCGGCCGCTTGACCAGCGTGGCCCGTCCGTCTCGCGTGAACACGACGTCGACGCCCTCTTCGC
>Ga0209236_1002408_pt1 | contig 11460 bp, 10 predicted proteins | sample GraSoi013_1_40cm_FD_185819 | JGI IMG/M metagenome (GOLD analysis project Ga0209236, IMG submission 185819) | Grasslands soil microbial communities from the Angelo Coastal Reserve, California, USA - Sample 09_27_2013_1_40cm (SPAdes) (version 2) | ecosystem: Environmental > Terrestrial > Soil >... | reverse complement strand
GGCCGCCAATCCACAGGGTGGCAATTCGCCTGCCGATCCGCCTCCCGCACGCACGACCCTGAACGTTCAAGGACTGCCGATTGTGAAACCTCCATATGGCACATTAGCAGCAATTAATCTGGATCGTGGCGAAATCACGTGGCGTGTCGCGCACGGCGACACGCCGGATGTCGTTCGCAACCATCCCGCGCTCAAGGGAATCAATATTCCGAAGACAGGCCAACCGGGAACTTCCGGCGTGGGTTTGATGGTTACGAAAACGGTTGTTGTGATGGGTGACTCTCAGATCACGGCACCCCCGGGAAGACCCCGTGGCGCAATGCTGCGAGCCTATGACAAGAAGACCGGCGAGCAAGTTGGCGCCGTCTGGATGCCCGCTCCGCAGAGCGGATCCCCGATGACCTATATGGTCGACGGCAAGCAGTACATCCTGGTCGCCGTCAGCGGCGGGGCCTATTCGGGCGAGTATCTGGCGTTTAAACTCGGCGAGTGACGGGAACTTGGCCACAAATGTTAATTTTGGCGGTAAGCGCGACCACAGCGTCCCCAAATGTTGCGGCGACTTATCGTGCAGTAATCAGTAACAGTAAGAGGAGGATCAATATGCGTAAGATAATATTCGCGACCCTTGGAATTCTGGCGCTCGCGTCCGCAGTTGCTGCGCAGTCAAATGCCGTGCAAACAGCAGCCGACGCTCTGGGTGCAGCCCGGATCAAGACGCTTCAGTTCACAGGGTCGGGACAAAATTTTTCTGTCGGACAAAACTACACCCCGGCTGAAGCTTGGCCGCCGGTGACAGTAAAGAGCTATACCGCATCGATGAACTACGACACGGGCAGCATGCGTGTCGAATTGGTGCGCGAGATGGGTGCGGTGATGCCACGAGGCGGCGGCGGCCCATTCTTTGGCGAGCAGCGTCAGGTACAGGTCGTCAGCGGCAACTATGCGTGGAACGTTCCACCTGCTGCGGGCAATGCGCCTGCTCCGCCGCCCCAAGCCAACCCGGATTCGCAGCTCGAACGCATGCTTGCGCTGTGGGCTACGCCTCAGGGATTCGTCAAGGCAGCCATGAACAACAAGGCCACGACGAAAAATGCAAGCGGCGGAACCGAAGTATCGTTCACGGTTGGCGGCAAGTACAAGATGACGGGCATCGTCAACGCAAAAGGTCAGGTCGATAAAGTTACCACGTGGATTGACAATCCGATCGTCGGAGACATGCCCGTCGTAACGACCTACACAGGCTATAAGGATTTTGGCGGCGTCATGTTCCCGTCCCGCATTGTGCAAACCCAGGACGGCTTCCCTTCGCTGGACATCAATATTTCGAACGTGACCGCCAATCCATCCGTCGACATTGCTGCGCCCGACGCGGTTCGCAACTTTACCCCGCCGCCCGTCCGCGTGGAGACGAAGCAGATGGGCGAGGGCGTATGGTATTTGACCGGCGCCACGCACCACAGCCTCGTTGTTGAAATGAAGGATCATATCGTCGTGGTCGATGTTCCGAATAACGTTCCGCGCGCGAGCGCTGTGCTCGCGAAAGCGAAGGAACTTGTTCCGAACAAGCCGATCCGGTACGTCGTCACGTCGCATCATCACTGGGATCACCTTGGCGGAATCCGGATGGCGATGAATGAGGGCGCCACCATCGTGACGCACCAAACCAACAAAGCGTTCCTCGAGCGCGTCGCGAAAACACCGCATACGATCAATCCGGATCCTTTGGCTACATCGAAGAAAGGCGTCAAGATCCAAGCGGTGGCGGATAAGGGCGTACTCACGGACGGCAACCGGACGATCGAACTGCATCTCCTGAAGGGTTATGAGCACACGGGTGACATGCTCGTCGTGTACCTGCCCAAGGAAAAGCTGCTTGCGGAACCGGATGCGTTTACGCCTCCCGCACAGGCCGGCACCCCGCTGATCCCGCCGGCCCGACCGTTCGCAAAGACGCTCTACGACAACATTCAGCGGCTGAAGCTCGACGTGCAGGTGATTGCCCCGTTCCACGGCAATCGCACCACCGACGTCGCCGAGTTGTCCAAAGCAGCAGCAACCAGCTCGAACTAGGCGCGGCGCCCATTCCCCTCCTCGCAGAGGAGGGGAATACTCTAGTGAAACTATTCCCATTACATTGACACCATCCTCGACGCTCTGCTGTAATTGCTCCTCTATGAGAATCCGGAAGTCGTTCTCCGTCTTTTTGCTCCTTCTGTGCGGCCCGGCCGCACTTGTTCTGTTCTCGCAACTGAGCGGCGACGTTGCACCGCTTCGTCAGGTGCGGGATCGCTTCCCCGTATTCGCAGATGTCGCCGTCGATCCGGAGTCGAACATCGTGACAGTGACAGACGAGAATCTTTTTAGCCTGCGCACATACGACAGGGATCTCGCCACCAACGATGTAGCCGATCCGCGAACCGTGGTCACCGGAAACAGGACGAGAGTCGATTTTGTTTGCGGAGTGGCTCTCGACCCGGTCCACAAGGAGATTTACACCGTCAACAACGACACTGCTGCGGACATGCTCGTCTTCAAATACGACGCTACCGGCAATGTGCCCGCGTCGCGAACTCTGAGACCTGCGCCCGTCAGCACTTGGGGTGTGGCGGTTGACGTGAAAAACGATGAAGTCGGGGTCACGGTCCAACAGGTGAACAAAGTAGCGATCTTTCGGCGTCTGGCAGAAGGCGAGGAAAAACCGTTGCGTGTTATTCAGGGGCCCGACACCGGCCTCGCCGACCCTCACGGCATCTTTATCGATGCCGGGAACAATGAAATTTTCGTTGCCAACCACGACTCTTACCACCTCGCCGAAACGAGCCAGGAAGAGTCAACCGACGTGCAGGGACAATTGGCGCGTGGCATCGCCACGATATCGGTCCCGCAGGCGCGGCTCCAGCCTCGCGCCTCCAGCGGAAAATTCGTGGAGCCGGCGATCACTGTATTTTCGCGAACCGCAGAAAACAACGCTTCCCCGGTTCGCGTTATACGCGGACCAAAGACCGAACTGAGCCTACCCATGAAGGTCTTCGTCGATACCGTTCACAACGAGATCTTTGTTGCAAACAGCGGCAGCAATTCCATTTTGGTGTTCAGCAGGACGGCGAACGGCGATGTGTCCCCTCTCCGAAAAATCGAGGGTCCCGCGACGAAGCTCAAAAAACCCGTCGGGCTCTTCGTCGATCTTAAGAATGACGAAGTCTGGGCAACCAGCCCCGAGGAACACTCGGCGATGGTCTTTCGCCGCACGGCCCGAGGCAACGCCGCGCCTCTGCGCATTGTGCGGGGGGCGCCGGATGGCACGCCCGCCCCGGGCATCGGGAATCCGGGGGGCATCGCTTACGATCCGATGCGCGAACAAATTCTCGTGCCCAACTGAGTGGCCAATCCGCGAGTCGCGATATTCGCCAGGTTGGCGAACGGAAACGTAGCACCGACAAGAGTTATCGAAGGTCCGCACACCCGGCTTTCCAGGACATCGCACGCGATCGCTTTCGATGAGAAGAATGACGAGATTGTCGTTCCAAATCCTTTAGCGGAAGCGATTCTTGTTTACCGTGGAGACGCGAGCGGTGACGCGGCGCCGATCCGCACGATTCAGGGTCCTCGAACTCTTCTCCAAGAGAATGACGAGTTGGCGCTGGACAATGTTCATGACGAAATTATTGTGCCCACGCGCCAGGCGATTTTGGTTTTCTCCAGGACCGCCAACGGCAACGTGGCGCCGCTGAGAATCATTGCGGGCCCGAAGACGATGATGTTTCGCGCGCGGGGAATCGCTGTTGATCCCGTTAACAACATCATCGCCCTCGGCAACGCCAACCCCCAAGGTATTCTGATCTTCAACCGCACCGATGAGGGCGATGTCGCGCCTCGTTCGATAATCACCGGCCCGCGGACCGGCATTTATGCGACGAAAGGTTTTGCGGTCCTGCCCGATCGCAAAGAACTCATCGCAACCGTCGAAGCGCGCGGGGTACAGGTCAGCCGCAATGTTGGTGAATCCTTCGTCGGAATCTGGAATTACACCGACACCGGCGATATTCCGCCGAAGGCCATGATCAAAGGCGAAACGAGCCTGCTCATCGCCCCACGCGGCGCCGCGCTGGATTTCGCGCACCAGGAAATCTTTATCATCGACAAGGTTCAGAATTCGTTTTTCACGTATAGCTGGCAGAAAATCCTGCAGAGCATGCGGCGCTAGCTGGACCTTCTGGCATGAATCGAGTGAGGCGAAGCGAGAAGAGAGTTTGTTCCGCTTGTGAAGGGACGCGCTACGGATTGACCAGGCACACCCTGGGTCGTTAAGATGGTTTGGCAGTTATGACTCATCATATGCTCGTCCTCATTTCGCTGCTGCTCGTCGTCACGGCTGCTTGTTCTCCCAGCCCTCCACCGGTCGCGGCTCCGTCGCCCTATAAGCTGAGTGGGCCGTTGGTTTCTTCGGCAACGAACATGGTGACGGCCTGGTATTTGCCGAAAAATCCGCTGACCGATAGATCTTTGGACAATTCCAAGCTTTCCCAAGATATCAAATGGGGATTCCGGCTCTTCACCAACACGCCGCATGAGGCTCCGCAATTTGCGCCCAGCAAAATGTCGTGCAACAACTGCCACCTGAATGCCGGGCAGCGCGAGCGATCGCTTCCGCTCGTTGGTGTCGCCGGAATGTTTCCCGAATACAATCGGCGATCGGCCCGTTTGTACAGCCTCAACGATCGAATCGTCGACTGCTTCCTGCGAAGCGAAAACGCCACGGGCGGGGTGGAAGATGAATTACCGTCGACCACTTCTCCCGAGGTTCTGGCCCTGTCGGCATACCTCACGTGGCTCGCACGGGGATCAGAGGTGGGGAAAAATCCGCCGTGGCGTGGCCAGAACGTCATTGAAGCTTCGAACTTGATTCCGGTTGAAAAACTGGATCCCCGCCGCGGCGAAGCGCTTTTTATGGAGCATTGCACGAATTGTCATGGAGAGGACGGCCAAGGTGTCGCGATAGGCGATAAAAAACCCGGTCCGCTGTGGGGACCCGACTCGTGGAACGATGGAGCCGGCGCAGCCCGGATTTACACGCTGGCCGGAATCATTCGTTATGCAATGCCTTATCTCGATCCCGGCCGTTTGACGGATGAGGAAGCGCAACAGATCGCCGCGTTTGTCAATTCGAAACCGCGTCCGCAATATCCCTTCAAGCACCAGGACTACCGCACGGAGAAGCTTCCGCCCGACAGCGTGTATTACCGGAAGTGATCTCCACTCTCAAGTCGCTTCAGGTTGTGTGGCCACGGAAGGTTTCTGCGCGAGCCGGAGTTCGAATCCGAAGAACGTGTTGGTCCGGCTGTCCTCGAATTCGACAAGATAGCGGTAGACGCCGGTAAAGGTGACCGCGCGCACGATGCCGATCGCGCGGAAATAGTTCTCGGCGATCGGGCCAATGACATAGACCCTGTCGCCCTCTTTCAATCGCTGCATCATGCCGTCCTCGATTCCGTTTCCCTGCCTGCGGCTCTTTACTCTGGCGCCGGTGGCTTCGGAGATATAGGTTTGGAACACAGCAAAAACCCTGCGGCACTCTGCGCAATTCCGCAGGTGTCCTTGTTCGTTGTCGTCGAACTCAACTCGTCCCTCAACGGCGCCGAAGAGCTTTGAAGGTTCGATGTGTGCCATGCCAGACCGCAAAAAGGCTAACAAAGTACGCTGAGTATAAGTATTCCAAGTTCGTAGAGGAGTCGGACGAGCACTCTGCTTAGTGTAGATGATTCTCTTACTTTAAATTCCACGACGTCAGGACGTCTGAATTTAAATTCTCGGTGTCACATGCGACTTCCAGTCTACAATTCGGCGGATCCGCAACAATGGAGGTAAGAAAAATGGGTGATTTAAAACCAGGCGATGTCGTTCGGGTTAGCCCTCTCAAGGGACCTTGGATGATTGTTGAATCGTGTGAAGGCAAAAGTGCGGTCTGCTTTTGGTTCGACAAGAACGACGCCCATCATAGAGAGACTTTTTCCACCTCGATTCTAGAACCGAAGAAGTCCGAAACCAGCGGCATTTCCGGATTTGCCGGCTCCTTCCGTAAAAGCGGGTTTTAGCGCGATCGAAAGATTGCTCTCGAATACAGCTACTCGCTATCATTCGAGAGACGTCGAGGAGCATCAAGAAGCTCCCCGACGGATCCAAGTGGAATCCGACGCCATGCTCAGCGAGGTAGGAAGAATGCGTAAAAGCGTTTTGATTCTGTGTTGCGCGATTGTGGCGTGTGCTGCCGATGCTCCCCGAGCTTCTTCGGCTGAGGTCAGACCGCGGATCCGCGCTGTCACTGCGTTTATTGAAATTGATCCGGGCAACTATACCGAGCGGATTCAGGAAGCGCAAAAATTTCTGGCAACGGCGAAGGACGCGCTGAATAAGGCCGGCTTCGACGGTGCCGGCGGGAGAATCACGACGCAACCGTTTCCGCAATACACCAGGGGCATGAAGACCGCGGATGCTGTCCGGTTCATCGGCAAGCTGCGAGAGGCCGCTCCAAAGGAAGGTTTCAATATCGCTTCCGCGATGCTCCACGACAGCGACGATCCGGCTGCCGCATCGCTGCTTATCGAAATTCTTTCCAAAGTCAACGTTACTGCGAATCTGATTACGGCCGACGAGCAAGGAATTCATTGGAATGCGATTCGTCAAGCAGCGAAAGTAATTAAGGAGCTTTCCCAGCGCAGCCCGCATGGTGATGCGAACTTCAACTTTGGCGCGATTGCGATGATGAAGCCTTACGGCCCGTACTATCCCGGGTCTTACCATATTGGGAAAGGTCGTGCATTCGCGATCGCGATGGAAGGCGCGGAAGTTGTCGGTGACGTGTTTCGGCAATACCGCGATCCGGTCGAAGCGGAAAAACATTTGTCTGATGTGCTGAATACGTACGCCAAACAAGTGGAGTCCGTCGCAATGCAGCTCGCCAAAACCACCGGCTGGACTTACGAAGGCATCGATGCCACGCCTGCACCGCTTGGTGACCGCTCGATCGCCACTGCAATTGAGCATTTCCTCGGCGCGCCGTTTGGATCTGTTGGAACGGAGACCGCTTCAGGAATCATCACTCGCTCAGTGCAGTCGACGGCCGTAAAGCATACGGGCTACTCGGGCATTATGATTCCGATCATGGAAGACAATGTCCTGGCAAGGCGCTGGTCCGAAGGAACGTTCACTCTGGATTCCATCCTTGCTTATTCCGCCGTTTGTGCCGGCGGAGTCGACACGCTCCCGCTTCCCGGTGACGTCTCGGAGGAACAGATCGCCAGAATTCTCGGCGATGTCGCGTGGCTCGCCTACCGATGGAACAAACCGCTCGCCGCGCGATTGCTTCCCGCACCTGGAAAGCGCATCGGGGATCAAACCGAATTCGCGAATCCGAGTCTTACCAACACCACGATCCAGCCGCTTCCCGGCGCGAGGCGCTAAGGAGAGGAATGCGGCCCCAGCAACGTACGGAGCGCGTCGATTCGTCCAGTGGAACCGGCGAACAGGCCATCGGGAAATTTGCGATAGCTGAGGATCGTTCGATAAATTCCTTGAAACGCCATCGAGTTCAGCCCGAGCCCCGCAATGTATTGAAGGCGTAAATTCATATCGTTATTGATCTTCGCATTGACGAGCAACGGCTGCAAATCCAAAGCGCGTCCAGCATATGTGGCAAAGAACTCGACCGCGGAATGAAAACCCACGTCGTTGAGCGAGCCAGCAACAGCAGCGTATTTCGGCTCGGCCAACCGCCGCTGCACGTCATCGACATTAATGGCGCTGGCGCTTTCCTGGCCGATGAGCACGAGATCATAACCGTCGCCTTTCAGGTTGTTGCTCCAGATGGTCCCACTCGGAAAGACATCGAAGAATGTGGCGAGTTCGGTCTTTATAGTTTCCGGATCGCTGTCGTAAATAGGAAGCCATTGCGCAACCACGCCGCCGGGATTCAAGTGGGCCTTCACCAATTCATAGTATTCCCTGGAATAAAGCGTGGAAGTGCCTTTGACCCACGGGTGTATCGGATCGGTCGTAATCACGTCGAACTTTTCCGAAGCGGTGAAGATATAGTGCCGCGCATCGTCGTACACCATTCGAGTCCGGCGGTCGTGCAGGACGTCATAATTTTCTTTTCCGAAATATTGGGTGGATATGGGAGGGATTTTCGGTTCCAGTTCGCAGATCGTGATGCTTTCGATCTCCGGGTATGTAACGAAGGCCCCTGCCGTGACTCCCGCGCCAAAACCGACCGTTAATGTAGACCTGGGATGCGGATGAATCAGCGCGGGAACATGTCCCATCATCCGTTCTAACCGCATATCGAGAGGCGCGGTCGAAGCCTCGGCTTTGCCGCTGACGAAGAATTGCCGCTGGCCTGCGCGTTCAGCGATCAGAAATGAGGAGTTGATTCCCTCACCGCGATACAGAACAGTCGTGGGGTGAGCACGATCGAAGTCGAAAGCTCGCACAATGGGTGCAAATCGCCTTCCGTATGCGATGACCTGCCAGGGCACGTCCGAAATCATCGGCAATAGCAGCGCACCCAGCACTACCGTGGCGGCCATAGTTCCAAACTTCAGGCGGCGCAAAGCCGGAATCACCTGCGCGCCGCCGGCCGCAACTAGGGCGCCTACGGCCGCGAGTACCAACAAGAGTTGTTGCGAACTGCGGGTTCCAAGCACCGGAATCAGAACCAGACTAAAAACCAGAGCTCCAACAATCGAGCCGGCGGTATTCGCAGCGTAGACTTCTCCGGATAGCTTTCCTGGATCTTCCCCCGCACGCGCAGCTGCAGCCAACGCCAACGGGAAACTCGCGCCCCAGAGGATGGTTGCAGGAAAAATTGCCCAGACCGTCCGTACCAGGTCGAGCTCGAAATTGAACCAGGGATTCAGTGACAGCCAGGGATCAACCGGCCAATACGGCAATGAGTGCGCAAGCGTGTAGCCGGTCCATGCAATCGCCACGACCAGCAAAGCTTGAGAGGCCGCAAGCATGAGAGCAGCGTGCTGAAGACCTCGGGCGAGAAAAGAGCCGGCGCCGCTGCCTGCCCATAAGCCCAAAAGAAATACAGCGAGTATGATGGCGAACGTGTAAACGGTTCCGCCGAGGAGAAGCGACAGAAGGCGCGTCCAAAGGACTTCCGCACCGAGGGCTGAGCACCCGGAAAGAGCGATGACAGTGTAGATGAGCCATGGGCGAGGGAAGTGAGAAGACTTGTGCCCCTCGGCCGGAGCGACAGCCGGAAGGCTGTCGTGCCGGCCTCTCCCTGTGCGAGAGGCGAGAAAGCTGATAAACGCGACTGCTGCATTGACCGCGACTGCAACATATGTGGCAATGGCCATGTCATGGACGCGGAGCAGATAAAACCCGGCAAGAAGGCAACCGAACACAGCGCCAGCGATGTTGCCGCTGTACATCAGTCCCATCCAGGAAACACCTTCCGACGTGGTTTCGACCCATCGCGCAATCGCCGGCAGAGAAGCTCCCATGAGCACGGTGGGAGGCAATAAACAAAGAGCAGCAACGATGCCTCGCTTGACAAGCCCGATCAGACCCTGGGTCGCCGTTGCGACGTACATCCGGCCGATCAGCGGAAGGCCAAACAAAACGGCCAGACCGAGCACGCCAATGCCCATTTCGAGCACGGCGTAAACGCGCAGCGGCTGATATTCGCGAGAGACAGCGCGCGGCAGCAAGGCGCTGCCGATGCACAATCCGCCCATATATGCCGCCAGCAACAGTCCGAGCGACACAGCCGACGAGCCGATCACAAGTTGGAGCAATTGAAACCAGACGATTTCATATATGAGCGCAGCACAGCCGCTGCCCGCAAAGAGGAATACTAATAACGGAAGAAGGCGCCGGGAGCGGCCAGGCGTCGGTAAGACTTCAATGGACTCCCGCTGATTCAGCACAAGAAGACGAATTCTACCCCAAACGGCCATAAACATCTTAAATCCGAAATCTCTAATTGGACGAGCGTCCGTCCAATCCGAAATTTCGGATTTCGAATTTGAGATGAGCTTTTGTCCGATTTTACAATTTCCCGTTGCTGCCCTCTGCGAGAAGAGAATACGCAGCAAATGTTGTAATCTCTTGGAATTCGGCAACAGGAGGACCCTATGAATCTCCGTATTCGAAGCTTGCCCGGTACGTTGGTTGGAATCGCGCTGATCGTCGTGCTGTTTGTCCACACTGCCCGCACTCAAAACAATGCACGCCCAAAAATCGCAACCGACGCGGATTTCCGGAGGGCCATGAAGGAGCTTTCCAATTGGGGACGCTGGGGTGAAAAAGATGAACTCGGCGCTGCCAACCTGATTACGCCGGCCAAGCGCAAGCAGGCGCTGGCGCTCGCGAAGGACGGAATTACGATATCGTTGGCCCACGATGTCATTCAGGAGAGTGCCGTCGATGCTCCGACGATTTTGGAACGCACCGTCATTAATGTCAGCCCGAGTGTCGCTCTAGATCGTTATCAATATAGTGGCAGCTATCACGGCATTATCCACAGCCATCTCGATGCGGTGGATTGTCACATCATGTCCGACGGCAAGGGTTATAACGGCGTATCCATGGATGAGATCAAGGCCGCGGGCGGTTGTCCGAGAGGAAGTATCAATGCCCTGAAAGACGGCATCGTCACGCGCGGCGTTTTGTTCGATGCCACACTTCTGCCGGGAAAGGCCACCGCACAAGGTTGGTTGGAGCCCGGAACAGCGATCCATCGGGAAGACCTGGAGGCGCTGGAGAAGATGGAGCGCGTCAAAGTTTCACCGGGTGATGTCATCCTGCTCTACACGGGCCGCTGGAAACGGCGCGCCGCGCTCGGTCCTTGGCCAAACACGACGGGCTTCGCCGGCTATCACGCCGACGTTTCCTACTTCATCAAAGAGCGAGGCGTCTCTTTCATCGGAGGTGATGGGCCAAATGACGTCTCGCCGTCGGGCCTGCCGCAGTCGGTCGGCTTGGGATTGCATCAGTTGGCGCTCGTGGCCATGGGCGTGAGCATCTTTGACAATCTCGATTTCGAGAGAGTGGCCGAGCAAGCGAAGCGTCTGAATCGCTACGAATTTCTGTTTATGGCCGCGCCGCTGCGGATCGAGAAAGGAATGGGATCGCCGCTCAATCCGCTTGCGATCTTCTGAAGAGGATGGGTGTTTCTCTTACACCAATCGTTCTCAAGCAGGATCTTGCGCTCGAGGATCTGCGTGAAAAGCGAGTTGCAGTTGACGCGAACGGCGAGTTGTATCAGTTCCTGGCGCTAATCCGCTTGCGCGATGGTACGCCGCTGAAAGATTCGCGTGGCCGAATCACCTCTAAGGCTACTGCTTCAACCGATCCAGCACGTGATCCTTAATCCACTTCTCATCCCACCATTCGGTTGGGTTGACCGGCACACCATGCAGGAACAATCCGAAGTGCAGGTGGTCCCCC